>Ga0209804_1002923_pt1 | contig 10109 bp, 9 predicted proteins | sample GraSoiAngelo_139_FD_185896 | JGI IMG/M metagenome (GOLD analysis project Ga0209804, IMG submission 185896) | Grasslands soil microbial communities from the Angelo Coastal Reserve, California, USA - 14_0929_12_20cm (SPAdes) (version 2) | ecosystem: Environmental > Terrestrial > Soil > Grasslands ... | reverse complement strand
AAAAGCGGCGTATAAGAAGTAGCGATGCATGTTCTGGAGGATGAACGGGAACTTCGTCTCTCCGCAGTAGGAGCGCTTGCGCTCGCCGACCGCGCAGGCCGGCGGATCCATGAAATACGCGCGGTAGTAAGCCTTGCGGTAGTAGTAGCAGGTGGTGCGAAATCCCAGCGGAAAGACAAGGATCAGAAGCGCCGGAGACAGCGGCCAGAAATGGTGCTGCGGATCCATCAGCGGCGAATAGAAGGGCGAAAGATAGGGTCCCCAGGCATAATAGGCGCCCTCGAAAGCCCGGTACGTCGCATAAATACCGAATGCCCCTAAGAGCAGGGCCGCAGGCAGAATCTCAGTCCACCAGGCGTCCCGCCGAAGGGTACCTACAAAGTGGCCCTCACTAACTGTTACCGACTCCTCCGCCATGTCGTTATCGGCCCCCACATTCTAGTGTCGAACGGAAAATTCCCCAGCCTGCTTCTGGCACACGTACTGCAGCCGGCCATGCCCCAGCCCGTGGGTGTGTCGGGCATCCGAAAAGATCACAGGACTGTGGATTACCTGGTGCAAGAGCAGTTCGAGAAAGAAGCGATCGCAAACACTCAGAACTCGCACACGCCCTGTATACAGAAGTCCCTTTACGCCGACCAACAAAAATACGATGTCGGATTAGTGGCTGTCAAGCGCGGGCCTACTCCTCTGCTCCGCTGCTCCTGGCGGGCAAGCTCATTTTGCTCCAAATCTTGCTTAGCTCTAGCCAAAGGCAACGTCAATTAGCAAACTCTTTGCTTCTTAGGTGACCTTCGAAGGACTACCTCTAGGAAGGACTACCGCACGTGATCACCAAAAGGGGGACTACGATTGTCACTCATTTCTAGCCTTACGAGGCGCTTGCACCGGCGACGAACTGACGTACGCGTCCGCCGATCGTGGTCGCGACGGCAGTGACTGGCTGTTGTGGAACTGGCGAAGGCGGCGTAGGCCCGTGGTTCTGAAACACCAAGCATCGCCTGTCGCTATCCCAGTCGATGCATACCACATCGCCGAGTTCGACCTGCCCAGAGGCGAGCAAGTTAGCGAGCGGCGAAACCACTTGCCGGGCAATAGCGCGTTTCAAATGCCGTGCTCCATACCTTAGGTCTGTGCCTTCGCGCAAGAGGAAGGCTCTCGCATCTGGCGTCACGCGGAACATGAAGGGCACGCGGCCTGCATCCAACACCTGCTGCTGCACAACTGCCAGTTCGATATCAAGGATCTCTCCGAGTTGCTCCGGTTGAAGCTGGTGAAAAACAACGACACGGTCGAGCCGGTTCATGAACTCCGGCGAAAATCTGCGTCGGGCTGCTTCTAGCGCCGAGCGTTCGAGTTTTACGTTTAGGCCATCGGCTGATTCGGCGGATGGTTCAACAAATCCCATCCCCTTGCTCACCAAAGCGGCGATTTCGCGTGCTCCCAGATTGGAAGTCAGAAAGATAATGGTCTGCGAAAGATCCACGCGACGCGTGTCGCCCAGCGTCAGAGTGGCCTTGTCCAGGATGCCCAACAGTAATTGCCAGAGAGCATCGCTGGCCTTTTCTATTTCGTCAAAGAGTAAAAGGCTGAGTTTGAGCTTATCGGTATGATACTGACTCAGTCTTTCCTCGGTGATGAGAGGGTGAGTGTCCCTGTGCCCCAGGTAGCCGGGGGGCGAGCCAATGAGTTTGGCAATTTCATGCGAATGCTGAAATTCCGCGCAGTCGATTTTAAGAACTGCTCTTTTTTCGCCGAATAAAACTTCTGCCGCGGCCTCGACGATGCACGTCTTTCCTGATCCAGTGGGTCCTAAAAACAGCAGATTGCCCACCGGACGCCCGGACGCATTCAGGCCCGCGCAGAACACCTGAAAAACCGCCACTAGCGCCTCGATCGCCTCGTCTTGTCCTACGATTCTGCAGCGAAGGGCGGCCTCAAATTCTTGCAGCTGCGGGCTCCGTTTGGTGGGATCAAGTACTCGACCCTGAATACTCATTGCGCTCTCCTGAAGAGACCGCGTTTCCGTGCGGAACTCTTGCCGAAAAGCGTGTGCGGATTCTTCCTGGATCGTGAGCTTCTTTCATCTCCACCCACGATTTCCCTCTGAGTCTGCATCCAAAGGCAGCAGGTGAGAATCCGGTGTAAACCCACAGAATGGGCGTAAAACGCTGGCCTCTCATCCCTACTGGACACGTATTTCTCGCGAGAACGAGACCCGAGAAAGGCTCAGTCAAAGTACCGATAAACTCCCGATGCGAAGACACAACTCACTCAAAAAGGGTCGTTTCGGTCATACCCCGTGCGCCTAGTACGGATTGTTCCCCACCGTGCGTGAAGCTCATGACGGGTGCAACCCATCTTTTGCTGGGCGTTCGCCTTGTCTAGAATGGCCGGGTGTCGAAGTTGACCCTATTTATTGGCAAGGGGGGCGTTGGTAAGACGACGATTTCGGCCGCCTACGCCTTGCATCATGCGATGCGGAACAGGACAAGATCCGTGCTCCTGCTCTCGACGGACCCGGCCCACTCCCTTTCGGACATCTTTGGTCAAGCGCTCGTTGATCGCCCCCAAAAGCTACGCCTGGCTCCCAAGGCGCGGCTAGACGTCTGGCAGGTCGACGCCGAGAAGCAGTTTCACGCTTTTCTGAGCCGGCACAAGGAAAGGCTCCTCTCGATACTCGAGACTGGCTCCATCTTCTCCCGCGCCGATATTGAACCTTTGTTGGAAACGACGCTCCCAGGAATGGCTGAAATGGCCTCCCTTCTCGCCATCGCTGACGCCCTGGCCTCTGGCAAATATGATCAGATCGTGGTGGACACCGCTCCCATAGGGCACACTTTGAGGCTTTTCGCGTTACCACAATATTTCTCGAGTTTTCTCGACATCCTGGAGTTGGCTGCCAGCCGTGATCGGCTCTTGGCCGAACTCTTCGGCGGCGCCGTACCAGGCGCTTCGAATCCTCTGGTGGAGGAGTGGCGACGCATGGTGGAGACGGTCAGGGCGGAACTGCTCAGCAATGCGGAGATTTTTTTGGTGACTACGCCTGAAAGATTTTCTTTCAATGTGTCCCAGCGAGCTATCATCGCGCTCCGTTCGCTCTCACCTGATGTGGACCTTACGGGCATCGTTTTGAACAGGGCCGTGCTCGGATCCCAGCACTGCCGAATTTGCCGTCTGCGACACGAGGCAACTTGTACTGCACGCGTTTTTTTTCGGCGTCATTTTCCCTCAAAAAGCATTTACATCGCCGAAGACGCCGGCGCGCCGGTAATGGGGGCGCGGCTCCGAGACTTTGGTGGCCATATCTTTGCAGGCACGAGCTTTACGTGGAAAGCCGCCTCGCCAAAGTCAAGGGTTCGTGCGCTGCCGCTATCGCGCGTAGAGTGGCCGATTTTGGATCGAAATCTCTCCATGGTTTTGGGCAAAGGGGGAGTCGGGAAGACAACGATTTCCGCGGCCCTCGGTTGTAGTTCCCGGCTCCGCAGTAGTGAAGCGGTCGATATTTGCTCGGTCGACCCAGCCCCTTCTTTGGACGACGTCTTCCAGACTGAGATCTCAGATCAACCCCGTTCCGTTCTGGGGGATGCGAAATTTCGCGCGTCGGAGATGGATGCTGTCGCTGTATTCAGAAGTTGGGCTGGCCGCGTAAAGCAGATGATCAACCAGGCCACTTCTGGCGAAGCATCGAGCGTGCACGTCGATCTCTGGTTCGAGCGCCAGCTCTTTTCGCAGCTTCTCGAAAGCGTTCCGCCGGGACTGGATGAAATCCTCGCCGTGCTGCGCGTATTCGACCTGGTGCGCGGCCGTGCGAGCCGGGTGTTGATTGACATGGCCCCCACCGGCCATGCTCTCGATCTTCTGCGCACGCCTGATCGCATCCTGGTCTGGACCAAGCTATTATTGATAAGTCTGGCTCACCACCGTACACTCGCTCTGGCGCGTGATGCTGGGGTCAAAATCGCGGAACTGGGGAAGAGTGTCCGCGAGTTGGTGGAGTTTCTGAAAAACTCGCGGCAAACTTGCGTCTACGTCGTTATGCTTCCGGAAGCGCTGCCTGACAGACAAACCGAGCGGCTCATCGCCGAACTCTCCAAGCTGCGCCTTTCCACCGCAGCCATATTTGTCAATCGCGTTCTGTTCAAGGAAGACGTGGGCAAGTGCCGTCGATGTACGCGCAGGCGCCAATGGCAGCTCAGTACGCTCCGTCAGTTGTCGGCGCGTCATTCGCAGATTCCGTTGTACGTGGTGCGAGATTTTGCCCATGAGATTGCGGGTAAGAGGGCGCTCCGCACCTTCGTGGGTGAGTTATGGCGCCTGGCGTGAGGCTCAATCGGCTTTCCAGGCCCGTTCGACGCGCTCAGTCACAGGCTAGGGTCATTCACCTATATGGCCTGACGCAGGCCCCTGGTCCCTCCGCCGAATTGTTTCGCAGTTTAAAGGGCGTCGATGGAACCGCCCCCGTGGAACCGATTGCTTGCGGCGGCCTCATCTGCTGGATCAGCCGGGTGCCCGAAACCGAGTTCGCTCTGAATCTCTCGGAGAATATGCAAGATCTTGATTGGCTTGCCGAAGCCACGACGCGGCACCAGCTGGTCCTTTCCACGATTGCTCTGGCCGCGGACGTTCTGCCGGCACGTTTCGGAATAGAATTCCTCGACGACAAATCGCTCCAGTCTCATATCGGTAGCCGGCAAGCTGTTTTGAAGGCCGATCTCGATCGCATACGCGGCAAGGAGGAGTGGGACGTTAAGGTTCTTGCGCTGCCGGCGGCACCTATGCTTAGGAAGAAAGCTCGTAGCGGAAAGGAATACCTGCAGGCGAAATCTGCGCTGTCTCATCGAACGGTTGAGCGGGCCAGCCCCGAGTTACTGGATTTCGCCAAAGCGCTGCGATCGATCGCAGACGACGTCGCAGAAGGGGGAAAGTTCGCTGCGGCCAGGCGTGACCTGGAATTTCACAAGACGGTCCTGCTGAAGCGGGTGGATCGCAAGAAACTGGAAAGCTTCGTCCGCAGTTATTCTAGAAAATGGAAAAATAAACGGCGGATCGAGTGTTCCGGGCCTTGGCCGCCGTTTTCGTTCGTTTCGCAGCCGAAATCGTCTGGATCGAGCGATGACTGAAAAAACGGCCGAGATCGTTCTCTTTGGCAATGAAGAGTCCGCAGATCTGACGCTGCTGGATTTGATCGATCACGTGCTCAACACGGGTGTGATCATTCGCGGCAATCTGGTGCTCTCGCTGGCAGGTGTGGATTTGGTTTATCTGGGCCTAGACCTCATCGTGAGCTCCGTCGAGACAGCGCTGCGCCACATGTCAACGCCCGGCTGGACAGAACGTCCGGCTCTCGGTCGCCAGCCAAAGAGTTAAAAAGGGGCGGTAGTACCACATCACAAGCCCGTGCTCGCTTATTGCATCGCCGAACAACAGAGTCAAATCCGCTTACCCCCTCGCGGAGTGGAGGGAGCACGGATTGAGGGAATCGACGTGGGTATGCTGCGCTGTTTTGTGTCTGATTTCGATGCGCGCATGCATCAAGGGCACTTTCCTGAAATGGTGAAAGATTTCAGCCAAGTCTTGCAAAGGATCTTCGAGCAAGCCTCTATCATCCCCTTTCGCTTCCCGACAGTCGTCGAAAGCGAAGAGGTTTTGAGGCAATTCGTAGAAGGCCGATCCGTGGACTACCGCAGCGCCTTGCATCAATTGCGCAACAAGGTCCAAATGGATCTCCGTGTCACGCTCGAGTCCGGCGGCACACCTGAATACTCGATGCAATCGGGCAGAAGCTATCTCGAACATCGGCGGGCGCGATACCAAGAGGCCCAGTCCATTCTGAAGGAATTCCGGCGCGCCTCTGATTCGCTTGCCGAAAAATGGGTTCAGCACGATACGCCATCCGGAATTCGCGGTTTTGCGCTCGTGGATCGTTCCTCGCTTCCTGTTTTCTTGGAGAAAATCGGGCGCGTACCGACCCCTGCCGGAATTTCGGCACGTATCACGGGCCCGTGGCCTCCGAGTGAATTTGTAGAAACCGCACATGAATGAGAAGCCGTTCAGGAAAGATTCGCCGGAAGACTCCGGCGTCCGAGAAGGGGCCGCCTCGGTCCCCGCCCGCATCGAGCTGTCCCCCGATAATGTTGAACAGGGACTCGCCAAGCTCGTTCTTACCCTGATCGATTTCTTGCGGCAATTGCTGGAGCGACAGGCCATCCGCCGCATGGAGGGGGGGACGGTCAGCGATCAGGAAATCGAGCAGATGGGTGAGGCCTTGATGAAGCTGGAAGCCAAGATCGCCGAGCTTGCTGAACAATTCGGCCTTTCGCCTTCCGACTTGAATATCGACCTGGGCCCATTAGGCCATCTTCGCTAAGAACCAAGTCTCGCCGTTCCAAGTTGTTGAAAAAGCAAATACTTTCTTCGAGGCATACAGGGAAACACTTATTGACGCATTTTTGTATGGCTACTACTATCCCGCCCTTCGTCCTCTGGACGGGATCTGCACGTCTAAACCCGCCCAAAAAGAGAGCGCGATTCTATGGAGAAAGTGCCATCTATCTCTGGAACGACGAACCTTGTAGACATTTTGGATCGCGTTCTCGATAAGGGTCTGGTCATTGCCGGAGATATCCGTATCTCGCTTGCAAACGTCGAGTTACTCACGATTCGCATTCGCTTAGTGATTTGTTCTGTTGATAAGGCCGAGCAGATGGGGCTGAACTGGTGGAAATACGACCCGCATTTGACGCTGCAAGGCCCGCTACCCGCCACGCTCCCACAAGCCCAGCGAGTTGCTCGCCGACCAGGAGCTTCGAGAGCAGCGAAGCCTAGACGGAGAGTCTAATTTAGAGGAGGACGGTCCTAATGGCAGTTGAACGGGTATCGGGTGGATCGAGCCTGATCGATGTTCTTGATCGAGTTCTTGACAAGGGCATCGTTATTGACGCCTGGGTGCGCATCTCCCTGGTCGGTATTGACCTGATCACGGTGGAAGCACGCGTGGTGGTCGCATCCATCGATACCTATTTGAAGTACGCGGATGCCGTCGGGCTCACCGGCTTGGTGGCTAGGCCGCAGCTTGGTGCAAGCACAGAGACGGAGCTGGCCATTGAACCAGCTCGGCGTGTGCCTCGTGCCTCTACGCGTCGGGGCAACCGGCGTTAGAATGAGATGGTCAATGAATGGTTCCGGTGGCTAGCCCGCGAGTCTTGGAGAAACCCGTCCTGCTCATGCAGGAGAGGGTAGGGGACTCCGCGGCACTGCGCCTGCTCTCGGCGGAACGTTCCGAAGAGATCTTCCCCATACTTCTCGAAGAGATCGTGAAGATCGGTTTCCCACGAGCGCTTGTGCTCGACGTGGACTTTGAAAATAGCGAGGTCAAAGCTTCCGCCTCACTGAACTGCGATCGAACCGAAGTGGAAAAGTTTCACACCTCACTTTGGGCCCGCGATAATCCCCTTATGGGAGTCCTGCAGCGGCTCCATCCTGGCGTCTTGCGGAATCCCGCGGGCAGAGGCGCGTCCTTCTACGCCTACCCCATGATTTATCGGAGCAGGACGCGTTGCTGGGAGGCGGAACGCGAACGCCGCGAGGATTGTCTTGCGGTTCAAAATGCCCGCCTCTCCCGCCATTTACCGTTGGAGGGGCAGACTTGCAGCGCATGCGGCATGCGCGCTTACGCCGCGCTACTTCTTGCTCAGGTCGGCAAAGACACCTCTTCAACCCGGCTGGATCAACTCCGCAGTCTTGCTGAGCGTGCCAATAGTTATCTGGCGCGATTGTTCAAAATCGAACACTATTTCAATCGCATGCGTGATATGGAAGTGACCATCTCGCGCCTCAGCGCCGTGATGCAGAGCATGGCCGACCCGGTCATTTTTACGGACGAGCAGCACCGCGTGGCCATTCAAAACCGCGCTGCCGAAAGGTTCTTCCGCGTGCCGGAAGGCATCGGTGACGGCGGGCGCCGAGCCGTGGAGTTGAATAATCTCCTGTTTTCGGCTGCGCTCTCCTCTATGATGGTCAGCGGAAAAGATAGTTCGCGCGACCTTACCTTGGTGGATGTCATGGAAGGCGAGGAAGTCCTCTTCGAAGCCGTCTGCGCGCCCACGCAAAGCTCGGATGGAACACGAACCGGTATGGTCACAGTGATGCGCGACGTGACCGATTTGCGCCGCGCCGATATGGAAGTGCGCGCCAATCTCGAAAAATTGCGTATTGCCGAAGAGATCGTGCGCCAGGAACGGGACCGCCTCAATCTGGTGATCGAAAACGTCGGAGATCCGATCATCGTCGCCGATAATTCGGCAAAGATCGTGCTCCTGGATTCACTAGCGAAAGAGCTTTTTGGAATCTCCGAGGGTTCCAAGCATCCTCAGGTCATGAAAAACCTGGCCAAGCTGGATGCTTATTTGACTGCCTTCACTTTTTCCTTTGCCGACAAGGACAACCGCTCTCTGCGCCTCTACAACCCTTCTTCCCAGACGGAAGTGGAATATGCCGCGCGTTCGGGCAAAATTTATGATGCGCGTGGCCAGGTTTCTTACACTGTAACCGTCCTACGCGATTTCACTGCCTGGCGAAAACTCGAGCAATTGCAAATGGAGCGGCGCATGCTCGAAATCGAAAAGTTCGCCGCCACCGGCAAGCTCGCGGGCACCATTGCCCATGAAATTAATAACCCCATGGAGGCGATCAAGAACGCCATACATATCCTGGGCGAGGAAATAGAGCCGGAGTCGAAGCAAATTTACGACGTGCTCAAGAATGAGACCGAACGCGTGACCCGCATCGTGCGCCAAATGCTCGGCCTCTACCGGAATGTGGTGCAGTTTGAGAGCTTCGACCTAAACGGGGTGGTCGAAGACACCCTGGCGCTCTTTGCACGCCCGCTCGCCAAGGCCAGCATCGTCGTGGATAAGAGGCTAGGCGAGCTTCCGGCGTTCAAGGGATCCGGCGATCAGTTTCGGCAGTTGCTATCGAATCTGGTCGTCAATTCTCGCGACAGTATGACCGCCGGCGGCAGGCTGGTGATTCGCACGCGAGCGATCCGTTCCACGGACGGGCTGCGCCGCTGGATCAGCCTTACTATCGCCGACACCGGCTGCGGTATCAGCCCGGAAATTCAAAAATCCATGTTCGAGCCTTTTGTGACTACCAAGGGCGGAAAGGGAACGGGCCTCGGCCTGTGGATCGTGAAAGGAATTGTCGAGAATCACACTGGCCGGATTCGCGTGCGAAGTGCCGTAGGCAAAGGAACTGTAATCAATCTCGTGTTTCCGATTTCGACGTGAGCCCCGTGAAGAAGTCCGACGATGATGTGAATATGAAGATTGAGCGACGACGATAGCGTTTCGACAAGCCTGAAAGCTGTTCGAGCGAGGAACCTGATGCCGGCCAAAGTTGAACGATCGCGGAAAGGCAATTCTAGCCTAAAAAATGATCTGCACGTGAAGATCAACGAGGCGCCTGCTGCCGCGTCGTCACCAACCCCGGGAGAGGGCGGGCGGTATGTGTATGGAATTGTTCGCTCCAAAGGGGCCATGACCTTCGGCAGTATTGGCATCGGCGGCGCGGGTGAGCAGGTCTACACCGTAAATTATCTGGACATTGCCGCCGTAGTGAGTAAAACCGCTGTGGCCATCTTCGACCCCACGCGAGAAAACGCCTTGGCTCACGAGCACGTAATCGAGACGGTGATGAAGAATCACACTATTATTCCCATGAGCTTCGGTACCGTTTTTCGTACCGACGACGATATCCGGGAAGTTTTGAAGGGAATCTATTCTTCGGTCAAAGACGTGCTCGAACAGATGGCTGGCAAATTGGAGTTCGGACTGAAAGTCAATTGGGATCGCGATCAAATCATCCAGGAATTGATGGAGCAGGACGACGAGATCCGCCGCTTCCATCGCGAGATCATTCGCAAACAATTGCAGTCGACTTACTTCGCACGCATGCAGCTGGGCCGTATGATTGACAAGGCCCTGGCCGAACGCGCCATTCAGTACGTCCGCGAAATCTATGAAGCGCTGCGCATTTGTTGCGTAGCCTCGCGTGACAATCAGCCCATCGGCGATAAGATGATTATGAACGCGGCCTTCCTTGTCGAG
>Ga0209804_1002919_pt1 | contig 10115 bp, 8 predicted proteins | sample GraSoiAngelo_139_FD_185896 | JGI IMG/M metagenome (GOLD analysis project Ga0209804, IMG submission 185896) | Grasslands soil microbial communities from the Angelo Coastal Reserve, California, USA - 14_0929_12_20cm (SPAdes) (version 2) | ecosystem: Environmental > Terrestrial > Soil > Grasslands ... | reverse complement strand
TGAGCGTATAACGCTTGTGCATCCACGTGATAATCAAGGTAAGGTTATCATTGGTGGAGAAATGGTAATTAAAGATGTAAGACCAGGGTTTACAGGTAAAACATTTCCAGATGATATAGTAGCTTACTTCGATGAAGTGTGGCACATGGAGAGTGTTGGAAGTGGAGATAATATTGTGTACAGGGCAAGGACACAAGGAGGTGAGGAGCTAACAGCTAAAACTAGGCATGGTGGGATTTTTCCTGTCATAGTAAAAAATCCCAATTTGTTAAACATCATTTCTGCTATCCAAACTAAAACTCCACTTAAGTAACTAATCGGGAAAGGATAAGGGAGATTAATATGTCTCCACGTTACGAACACGATCCTAGTAATGTATCAGCTGTCATAGCTATACTGGATAAGGGCGATTACGAGTTTATCATCGGAGAGCCTAAGTCGTTCTTCAATCAAGGCAAAGATGGAAAGCCAGATAATTACGGAGTACGCTTTCCACTTACAGTTGCTGAGGGCGTAGAGAAGAACAGTAAGACATTCTATAACGCATTCATTCACACAGATGGAGCGTTATCATTTGCTAAGCAATTTATGATGGCTGCGTTAGGATATAAGAGTACGAAGGACGAGGAGAAAAGATTTAACGATAAGTACCGTGGAAGCGCGTGGGGCATTGATACAGACAGTAAGAGTGTTGACGATGTATGGCGTGAGGCTACAGGGAAACGTTTGATAGCTAGTGTTGATGTACAGATTCAATCAGAAGGAGCAAACGCTGGGAGCCCACAGCAGAAGTGGGTTAAGTTTAGACCGCTTTAACAAATAAGTAAACATGCTAGTAAAGAGTTGTGGTGAGTTGGGGTGCAATAAGGCGCGTCCTCCCACGTAAAGGAACCTCCGTCCTTCTCTTTACTAGCTTATACATGATAACTAACTGGCGCCCCATGAGCGGCAAAAGGCCATGCGGAAGATTCCATAATAAGGTTCTCGTAAGGAGATAAAAGGAAGAACCGATAAGAGTTAACGCGGATACAGGATAAGCTGCCGGTGGAGCTAACAGATAAGTTCACTCCACATTTTCAGTGGCAGAGCCTGAAGCCCGGTCAGTTAGTTATCATTTAGCCCTCGTGGCGGAATTGGTATACGCAAGGGACTTAAAATCCCTCAGCTTCTAAGCTATATGGGTTCAAATCCCATCGAGGGCACTTACTTAACAGGAGAATTAAGTGTTACAACTATCAAAGAAGAATGTAGCCGCTGTCCCACTTTATGACAGCTTACAAACAGCAGGTGGCTTATGGATTCCTGAATCAGCTAGGGAACGTTGTGACCAAGGTATTGTTAAGTATATAGGAGCAGATGTTAAAGAAATATCAGAAGGTGACCACATATTATTTTCTGCGTATAGTGGAACATTTCTAGAGTTAGAAGGAGAAGGAATACTCATAATATTGCCAGAAAGATTCATAGTAGCTAGAATAGCGTATGATGGTCCAGAAGTTGCTAACATTGATATTAGCGGGCTATATTTTCGTGATGTAGACGGCAAATATTGGCCCGCCACTTATGAATTTGCTTCGCGCCTAATCGCTAAGAGTTTGGAAGAATCAACATGGTTCAAACGAGTAACAGCCTGGGCATGGAAATCTAGCAAGAAACATCACTCCAAGTTATCCATAGCTGAATATAATGAGCCAGATGAAGAAGATGAAGGGTGATGAAAGGTGATGAATAAATGTGGTCACAATTGATAGCGGGCTCAGTGTTACTCATATTTATAGTAGGGCTATCAACAGTTATAGGTACGTTAATTAACTATGGATCAACCAAGCCAATAACATATATTAAACATAAGCCAGTAAAAAAAGTAAGACACGGATGGTGGTCGTGAGAAAGAACAATGACAGATAACATAGGTAGCATATATATTAAAGATGAAGGAAGTGAAGATGCATCAATATTATTTGTTGGAGAAACCGGAGGAGTTACAGAAGAAGCTGAAGGACGACCTTTTGTTGGGGAAGCAGGAAACTTTCTTACAAGCGTGCTTGGAAGGAATGGCGTTCAGCGTGAGTCTGTGCGCCTGTCTAACCTTGCCCACTATAGACCTCGTGATAATAAGTTTGAATATCTTCTTAACTCACCACAATTACAAGCTGGTCTCAGTGAACTTGCTGCATACATATACGCCCATAGAAAAACGATCAGAGTTATATGCGCATTGGGTAATTGGCCTCTTTATTTTCTTACAGGGAAGTATGGAAAGAAAGCTGGGTCTGGCATACTTAATTGGAGAGGTTCAATCCTTACCTGTACACTTCCTGGGCTCCAGGGCAAACTAGAGAACCCTATTAAAGTAATTCCTACATTACACCCAGCATACTTATTACGTGACCGTAAAACTTATCCTATATTTGACCAAGACATTAAGAGGGTTGTCGAAGATTCTGCGTTCCCTGAGTTAAGGTTACCAGAAAGAGAATACGTAATTAATCCAACTGGTATGGATAGGGAGATATGGGTTGAAAAATTACTTGAAAGTAATATACTCGGAATTGATGTGGAGACTTTCGGTCCTTATCTTGCCTGCGTTGGGTTTGCTCCTTCTGCTAGCTTGGGTGTTTGTCTTGTCAATGATAATTCTCTCGGTTTCGATTCAGCTATTAGGCGCCTTTTATCTAGTAGTATCCCAAAGGTCGCTCACTTTTCGCATTTCGATCTACTGTATCTTGCTACTCATGGCTATCCTGTTGTTAATTTAAAACATGACACGATGGTATTACAGCATGTTATGTGGCCTGAGTTACCTCGTGCTCTTAAATACTTATCTAGTATATATACCCGCGAACCATATTATAAAGATGAAGGTAAAGAGAGTTTTAAAGATAAGAAAAATTGGAATGTTAAAACTATAAATAGGGACACATTATGGAAGTATAATTGTAAGGATTGCTGCGTTATGATAGAATCATTAGAAAAAATGTTAGTAGAGTTAGAAGAAGGCCCGCCGGAATGGAAGCAATTCTATGAGTTTGAAATGGAGATGTTAGACATTGCGAATGAAATGAGTTTAACTGGCATCAAGCAAGACGAGAAAAGGAGAATATTATTAGAAGCAGCAGTAACTATGAAGTACGCTGAACACCAAGCATTATTAGAGAAAGTAATAGGCTCAGAGCTTAATGTAGGTTCGCATAAGAAAGTACAGTATTTACTGTATGATGTATTACAGTTACCAGTACAACGTAAGCATACTAACCAAAGAGTAACAGCAGACGATGATGCTCTCATTAGATTAATAGGACTATGTAAGGATAAGATAGAGAGCTTGAAAACTGTTAATAAGCAAACTGAATGGCAACGTAAGTTTCTGGTTGTTAAAATGATTATGTTAATTCGTGGCCATAGAAAATTACTATCATCTTATTTAACTATTCCTGGTAATGAGGATGGTAGAGTAAGATCATTATTTAAGGTGCCTGCTACAGAAACAGGTAGATGGAGTGCTGAGAAATATATAGATGACACTGGGCTTAACTCAATGACGTTACCACGTGACCCAGTAGAGGTGCCAGATGAACTTAACGAAGATAATGCAAGTGCTCTCCTACGAGGAGAAGTTTTGCGATCAGAGGATGACGATGCCACAGAAAGCGAGAGTGATTCAGATTGGAATTAATTATTGCGGTAACGTACAGGCGCCACATAATTTATCAGATGACACAGTTAGGATAGTGTTAGAGAAGGCAGGCTTTAATGTGTCTATATCTAATCAAACCACACGTATAGAGGAGCCAGTATAATGTACTTACCTATCGAGAAAATTGCAGAAGTTTGCCATGAAACCAATAGAATATATTGCAAAATGATAGGTGATAACTCTCAGCCTCATTGGGATGATGCACCAGAATGGCAAAAGTCATCAACTATTAATGGAGTGACTAACATACTAAACGAACAAATTAAGAGCCCTAGACAAAGCCATGAAAATTGGTTGGAGCAGAAAAGAAAAGAAGGATGGGTATGGGGAGCAATTAAAGATGAAGGTATGAAAACACACCCATGTATAATGGAATATGACGAGTTACCGCCAGAGCAACGTGTTAAGGATACATTGTTCTTCTTTATAACAGAGATATTAGCTAATAGAAGGATTAAATAATAATGAGAAGTATAAGTATAAGAAGTATGTTCGTAGCAGAGAAGGATCATTTACTAATATCATTCGATTTCAAGCAAGCTGAAACATGGATCGTGGCTCACTTAGCTAATGAGCCAGCCATGATTCATTCACTTCAGAACAGTGACATACACACTGACACAGCTTGTGTAATTTATAACTGTAAGCCAAATGCTATTACTAAGCCCATGCGTTATATCGGAAAAAAGTCTAATCACGCGTTGGCTTACCGTGAAGGCTATTTAATGTTTACATCATCTGTGAATAAAGAATCAGATAAGCCTCCATACGTTGTAATAACTAATAAAGAAGGTAAAAGAATAACAGAAGCATGGCATGGTTATTATAACTTGAAGCAATGGTGGAGTAGGATAGAGTATGACCTGGGACAAAACCATAGAACACTTAAAACTCCGTATGGAAGAATACGTACCTTCTTCGCGCCTTGGGGTTCTGAGTTATTTAAGGAAGCGACAGCTTTTCTTCCTCAGTCTACAGCAGTAGATCACTTAAATGGAGCAATTCAACCAGAGCTAGGAATTAAAGGTGGACTTATAGAAATACGTAAAAAGTTCGTAAAGACAGGTGCTTGTAAAGTTGTAAATCAATCACATGACTCTATAATTGTGGAATGTAGAAGCAATCTAGCAAATGAACTTATAGAGCCTATTAGTAAGTTATTATATAGGCCAATGGTTATAAATAATCAACAATTCTCTATTCCTATCGAAACTGAGTTAGGCGATAGATGGGGTGAGCTTGCCAAAGTATGAGGAAGCTGTAAAGTTCTTTTGGGAGCATGTTAATAAAACAGATGGCTGCTGGTTATGGACAGGCACACAAAATATAAGTGGTAAGTTTGTAAGAGGTATAATCTATGTAAACGGTTACATAGTATTTGTCCATAGATTCTCATACGAATTACATTACGGAAAAATATTAGATGATTCACAAGTGTTACATAAATGCGATGTTATGTTGTGTGTAAGGCCAGAGCACTTATTTAAAGGAACACAAAAAGATAATATGAATGATATGTACTATAAAGGAAGATGGCCATTCAAATTAACATCTGAACAAGTCGCACAAATTAGGCTAGACCACTTAAATGGAACTAAGATTGCCCCTTTAGCTAGAAGATATAATGTTAGTTGGACATGCATATACAGAATAGTTAGAAATGTGTCCAGGCAGTTATACTAACTATGAAAGTTAAATATAAATCATTTGCAGTTGTATTACGTTATCAAGAAGTAGGTGTGTCTACTAAATATTATGATGTAATGTTAGAAGCATGGGGTCGTATGGAATTTTCTAGCGAGTTAATACATGATGTTACTAAGGTAATACCTGGCACAACACCTATGAAAAAACTAGAAAAATTAGTTAAAGAAGCTGAGGTAATACCTAAATGGTATGGATTTGCTTATCGTGATTTCAATAGAGATGTGTATGTCGCTTACCCGATTCCCATTAATTTAATTGTAGCGGGCTCTCGTTGGCTCAGCGCTAAAGTAAAGTTTGAATGGCCCCACATGTTTAATGATAAGTGGGAAGGAACACTAAGAAATGGATTCAAAGAAGGATTTAATTATGGTCATGTACAGGGATTCATAGATGGGTATAAATTAACTATTCCTAGTGACGATGAAGTCAAGGCTACGGCAGTAGCCATTAATCATTATAAAGACATTTATGGGCCAGTAGAAAGCGATCTAATTGTAGAACTTAAACTTAAAAAGAAAGCTAAGATTACAAACTCTACTAGTGTTGATATGAGTAAATTACAAAACAGTAAGCCAGATTTATCTGGTGTAGCCAACGTGTCAGACATTAAGGTTCACTATGAGTCACCAGAGAAAAACTGGACAGTTGTAGGATCAGCAAAAATACCAACTCCAAGTAAGCTTTTTGAGATGCCAGACATATATCCATCAGAAATACCAGAGATTATAGCAAAACAAGTACATGAGAAAATTACACAAATAGAAAATAAGAACAAAGAAGAAGCCGCTAAACTAAAACATCAAATATTAGCTTATCTTAAACAACAGATTAATAATAATCCAAATCCTTACTTAGTACAACAGTCTATGCACGCCGCTAAAATAGACTTACACATGACAGATGATGAACTACTAAAAGCGATAAATGAATTCTCAGATAAATGACACGTAAATGTGTAAACTGGTTACAAACATTTAAGGACTGGACCCTCTCGCGCTCAGAGGCTCCAGAAACTTACATCTTCTGGACAGGTTTATTTACCTTAGCTTCTGTTATTAAACGTCATGTAAACATCTCTAGGAATAAGCTAGGATCATGGGAAGTTTACCCTAACCTCTACATAGTATTCGTAGCTCCTCCAGGCCGTGCTCGTAAAACTACAACATTAAATTACGCTGACGACTTATTAAGTAATATTCCTAATATTAATATAGCAGCACAGTCAATGACTCAGCAGGTCCTTATGAAAAGGATTGCTGACACAGGTGATTGCTCAATGTCATTAAGAATAGGAGAGTTAGGAACATTCATTAATCCAAGTGGTGATGTGATGATTGATTTCCTAACTAGTTTATATGATGGAAGAAAGTCATTTGGAAGTGACACATTAGCAAGGGGAATGGAGTTTGCAGAGAATCCTTGTGTTAATTTAATAGCCGCAACGACTCCTTTATGGATAGCTAATAACTTGTCAGAGACAATGGTAGGAGGAGGATTTACTTCTCGTGTTGTTCACATTTTTGAAGATAATGTTCGTAGAAGACAGTTATTTTATGAGGAGTTAGATTATACATATCTCGACAAATTAAGAGTTAATTTAATTGAGGACTTAACACACATATCAGCTAACATAAGTGGAGAATTTGAAATTAACGAGAGTGCTAAGCCCTTCATCGAGCATTGGTATCGTGAAAATGCTGAGAAGAATATACATGATGATTACCGTTTGCAAGGGTACTATGAGAGAAAACCAGGGCATGTATTCAAACTAGCAATATTATTACACTTAGCATACTCAGATACGAGAGAGATATTAGCAGAGGATTTCTATAAAGCGTTAGCGATTATAGAAGAAGTAGAGAAGAAGATGCCGCTTGTGTTCCAATCTGTAGGAAAAAATTTATATACTTCTGAGATGGACGCGATTGTAGAGTTTGTGAGTTCGAGGAAGAAAGTAAGTAGAAAAGACTTATTAGGTAGATTTTATCATGCCGCTCCTCCAGACACACTCGCTAGCTTAATTAACGGTTTGATAGTAATGGAACGCATTAAAATAACACAAGATGGTTTCTATACACTAACTAATGGTTCTATGTCGGACAGTAAGTTAGATAGTAAAATTACTGAGGAGGCTGAGACGGAACTCCAATCGCCTGAGCCGCCCTCTGAATCGGATTAAGATACCAATGGTCATCCATATCAGTAGCTTTACTCCAATCTTGTAAAAATGCTGGTGTACCCATTCTCTTAATAGTAGTTATTGCAGCGAGTGTGCTGGCCCGCCAGCCCAATTAAGACTGTGCCACATTAGGAAGTTGTTAACATTAAGTCCGGTGGCATCTCCTACTTTCATAATTAGCCCATTGTATAAAGCTCTCCTCGCCATTACTGCTGCTCTATAAGCTAATGACCCTCTACCAATCTGAGAAAGTGTTTGATTGGCATTCCATATAGGATATACACCGAATTGACCAAACATTCTTCCTGGTATATTTCTCCACCCTCCTACTCTATACATATTACCATAACTAGCTACAATCATCTCGCTAGTTTCCTGACCAATCATATTCGCTACCTTAAGATACTTCTCAGTATCGTTACTAGCTAGTACATCTTGTACTCTATTCTTAAATGGTTCTTCAAATGCATCATAACCAATACCTTTAAGAGTAGCATCAAGTGACTGTTTATCAAATGCGTAGTTAGTCAAATGTTTGAGAGCATTGTCGCGGGCTTCCATGAATGTAGCGCCCTTAGTCCATTCATATATCTTCTTCAGTCCGCTACCTTGTAATCCAAACTCTGAGATTTTATTGATGACATGTGGAATATAGTTAAGTCCACGAGAAAAAGCAGTAGCAGCGTTCTCAAGCGGAGTACCTACAGTATAAGGATTGAATACACCTAATGCTCCATACTCCTTAGCAGCTTTAACAGCATCTGGATTGGCTAATTCCTTCATCATATTAGCAGTACGCTCTAATCCAAACCTACCAAAGTAATTGTCCATCACTGTGTTAAGATGCTGTAAACCTTTGGCTGGTCTAAATGCTATATACATATTAGAATAAAATGCCATGATAAGATTAGCTAACGTGCTAGTTATATTACGCGGTAAGTTTAGTTTAAGGTTATCTGACATTTCCTTAACGACACCGGCCGTAAACTTATTAGTAGCTTCTGGAAACCCTCTCATATCACCTAACATACCATCATAAAACGTATTGTGTAGCTCATCAACATACGTCTTACCAACTTCATGTCCGGCTAACTGTTGAATATCATATTCTATCTGAGATTTGATCTTATTATGAACAGGAGCTATTTCTCTTGAATTAAGAATGCCCGTCACATATCTTAATCCTACAGACAGAGGGTTCAGATCATAAGCATCAATTTCTCCTGTACGTACCATCTCACTTACAAATGTAGCTGTAGCATCACTCTCAATACCTTTTTGCTTAAGGAAAGCATCATAGAACTCGCCAGTTTTCTCTGTTCTATAGTGAGCTAAGTATCTGAATATGCGTCTATAGTCAGGAATATCAAGCGCATCAGCTACCTTTGCAAAGAAGGATTCCATTCTACTAGCCATAACAATCTGATATGGCTTTAAGTTATTAGCCTTTGCGAATCCTTCACGAGACATATCTATACCATTATTCTCCATGATCTTAGTTTCAGCATAGCGGGCTACATCGTGTACTGGCACATTATTAATATCACGCTCACGTATGATATTAAATAATCTAGCCGCCCATAGTTGTTCAGGACTTATATTCTGACTGTTAGCTAATTGGTTGCCCGCCTTCTCCCATTCAGCCGGATCGCTAAATAACTTTTTAAGATCCATTAACTGTCTAGAGAACGCAATTGCTCTATGCACATCTATATTTTTCGATGCGAGGTCCTCTCCATACTTAACAGCATCTGGATGCATATGCTGAGCTAATTCATCAGTTGTAGCTGTTTCTAGGTATCTCCCAGCTATATCATAATCATCCTTATTCTGAGAATGCCTCATAGCTTCCTGACCAATAGTATTCAATTCTTTGATAAACGGCCCAACTCTATTGTCACGTCTATTTACAGCACGTACAGCTTGATCTGCCCATTCAGTAAAGTTTGTTCTAATACCAAGTAAGCTAGCTTGTCTATCAGCGAATATAGCCTTCTCACGATAGTTCTGTAAAATACGTAATGGAACACCACGTATCTTATTTTGTAAATAATCTATTATGTTACCTATACCCTTAGTTGGATCACTCTTAGTACCACCAAATCCATCAAGTGGCTTATTAGGAGGTGGTGGAGGAACAGGTGGCTTCTGTGTTCCACTAGCTACCGCGTCAGGAGGAATAGGATTATTATTTCCGCCACCATCTAAGTTTTCTCCACCAGCTTGCCCGCTGTGTTTAATGTAATCTCTCGCTGCGTCCTGAGTAATAAAACGACCAAGTAGGTCTCCAGTACGCACGTCCCTAATAAGATAAGCACCGTTTGGGGCAACATCAAGAAACATGCCATTTGTGTATGCCTGTAATGAAAGGGGAATATCATGTTCTGCTCTAAGCATTCCTATTAAGTTTTGCCCTCTGCCATCTATCATACCACTTTCCTTCATTCCATCTTCTTGTGCTTGCTTAAATAATACTTTTTCATCATCTGTTAAATACATCTCACGCAACTCACTCGCTTGCTTATACGCTAT
>Ga0209804_1002911_pt1 | contig 10140 bp, 8 predicted proteins | sample GraSoiAngelo_139_FD_185896 | JGI IMG/M metagenome (GOLD analysis project Ga0209804, IMG submission 185896) | Grasslands soil microbial communities from the Angelo Coastal Reserve, California, USA - 14_0929_12_20cm (SPAdes) (version 2) | ecosystem: Environmental > Terrestrial > Soil > Grasslands ... | reverse complement strand
GGCTTCGGCATCGGCGGGCCGCCCGTGAACGAGGGCTCGCGGATCGAGCCGTTCGTGCTGCTCGCCGGCGATGCGGCGACGAACGATCTCCTCGACGGTGTGGACACGACGTGGAACCGCGTGCCTAGCGGCGCCGAGATCGCGCGGTCGATCGACGAGGAGATCGCGAAGTTCAACGCGCAAGACGCGGCCACGCACGTGTCCGCGCTGCTCGCGATCCGGCGCCGGCTCGCCGCGCTTCCCGCGGATCCCGTCGTGAGTGACAAGCGCGAGCAGCTCGATCGGATCATCCAGGCGTGCCTCGGCCTCGAGGTCGACACCGTGGTGGATCGCGCCGAGGTCGTGCCGGGCGAGACCTTGAAACTGCGCCACACGGCCGTCGTGCGCTCGCGCGTCCCCGTGCGCTGGACGGCGGTGCGGTACCCGAGCGCTCACCGCGCGATCAACAGGGCCGTCGAGTTGCGCCCGAACCAGCCGGTCGTTCGCGAAGCCTCCCAGGTCGTGCCCGCGAGCACGCCGCCCAGCCAGCCGTACTGGCTACGCACGGAGGGCACGGCCGGGCTGTTCGACGTGGACGATCCGTCACTCATCGGCCGCGCCGAGAACCCTCCCACGTTGCCGATCGAATACGTCTTCGACGTCGGCGGCCAGATGCTGGTGATCGTCGGCGAGCCGATGCCGGCCGCGGATCCCGCCGAGCCCGCGCTACGCCGGCGGCTCACGGTCATCGCGCCGGTCTCGCTGCGGTTCATCGCGGGCGTGCAGCTCTTCGCGCCCGGCGCCGCACGTCCGGTGACGGTGGAGCTCACCGCAGCCCGCGCGCGCGCCGCCGGCACGGTGCAGCTCGACGCGCCGGCCGGCTGGACCGTGACGCCGGCCTCGCAGCTGTTTCGACTCGCCGCCCCTGGCGAGCACGCGCGCTTCACCTTCACCGTGGCACCGCCAGCGCAGCTCGCGACCGCGCCGCTCGGCGCGAGTGTGGAGATCAACGGCCGGCGCTTCAACCAGCAGCGCGTCGAGGTTCGCTACGATCACCTGCCGCTCCAGCTCCTGCAGCCCCCGGCGCGCGCCAAGGCGGTGTCGCTCGAGCTCGCGACTCGCGGCCACCACATCGGCTACCTGCCGGGCGCCGGCGATGACGTGGCCGCCGCCCTGGAGCAGATGGGATACGAAGTCTCGTCGCTGACGGGCGCCGACCTCACGCCGGAACGGTTGCGGGGCCTCGACGCGATGGTCATCGGCATCCGCGCCTTCAACGTGAGGACGGATCTCGCCGAGCGCCTGCCCGCGCTGTTCGCGTACGTCGAGGCGGGCGGCACAATCGTCGCCCAGTACAACACGCTGGACGGCCTTCGCGAGGAATGGCTCGCGCCGTTTCGCCTGCGCCTTTCGCGCGACCGCGTGACCGACGAGCACGCCCCGGTGACGATCCTTGCGCCCGAGCATCCCGTGATGAACACGCCGAATCGCATCACCGCCGCGGATTTCGAGGGCTGGGTGCAAGAGCGCGGCCTCTACTTTCCCGATCAGTGGGACGAGCGCTTCACCGCGATCCTCGCGTCCGGCGACGCCGGCGAGACGCCGCTCAAGGGCGGCCTTCTGGTGGCGCGGCATGGCAAGGGATACTTCGTCTACACCAGCCTGGCGTGGTTTCGCCAGCTCCCCGAAGCCGTCCCCGGCGCGTATCGGCTGTTCGCGAATCTCGTCTCGCTGGGCAAGTGACGCCCGCACCGCGCCCCGACGAGCGCTCCGAGGCCGAGCCGCCCGACGTCCCCGGATTCCGCACTTGGCGCGACGTCTACCTGTTCGTCTTCGGGTGGTTCGTGCTCGTGGTGATCCTATTGACCGTGTTCACCGGGATCTTCTCGTGAACGTCGCTGACTGGGTGGTGCTGCTCGGCACCATCGTGGGCATCGCCGCCTACGGCTCCTGGCGCACGCGCCAGGTGCGGAGCCTCAACACGTACCTGCGCGGCAACGCGGCCACCGGCTGGGGCACGATCGGCCTTAGCGTGATGGCCACGCAGGCGAGCGCGATCACGTTCCTCTCGATCCCGGGCCAGGGCTTCGAGAGCGGCATCGGCTTCGTGCAGAACTACTTCGGCCTGCCGCTGGCGCTCATCATCGTGTGCGCCGTGTTCCTGCCCATGTACCGGCGGCTCAACGTCTACACGGCCTACGAGTTCCTCGGCCAGCGGTTCGACAAGAAGACGCGCCTGCTCGGCGCCGGCCTCTTCCTGCTGCAGCGCGGCCTCGCCGCCGGCGTGACCATCTACGCGCCCGCGATCATCATCTCCACGGTGCTCGGCTGGCCGCTCGAATTCGTCATCGTGTTCACCGGGCTGCTCGTGATCGTCTACACGGTCACCGGCGGCAGCGAGGCCGTCGCCCTGACCCACAAGTGGCAGATGGCGGTGATCTCGGCCGGCATGTTGACGGCCATGGTCGTGCTACTGCTGCGGCTGCCCGACGGCCTCGGGTTCACCGGCGCCGCGCACGTGGCCGGCGCGCTGGGCAAGCTGCAGGCGGTGGACTTCTCGCTCGATCCGAGCCGGCGCTACACCGTGTGGACTGGCGTGTTCGGCGGGCTGTTCCTCTCGCTCTCGTACTTCGGCACCGACCAGTCGCAGGTGCAGCGCTACATCGGCGGCGCCTCCCTGCGCGAGGGCCGCCTGGGCCTCATGTTCAACGCCGTGCTGAAGATTCCCATGCAGTTCGTCATCCTGCTGCTCGGCGCGCTCCTGTTCGTCTTCTACCAGTTCGCGCCCCACCCGGTGTTCTTCAACCAGGCGGAGTGGCGCCGCCACGCGCAGGATGGCCGATTCCGCGCCATCGAGGCCCAGCACGCCAGCGCGGTTGCGCAAAGCGAGTCCGCGATTCGCTTGTGGCTCCAGGCCCGAGCGTCGGACGACGCCGCGCGGGAAGCGAGTGCGCGGGTCGCCATGGTCGCGGCCAGCCACCGCACCCGCGAGATCCGCGCCGAAGCCAAGGCCGTCCTCGTGGCCGCCGACCCGCGCGCCAAGACCACGGACTCCGACTATGTCTTCATCACGTTCATCCTGACGCAGCTGCCGCACGGGGCGGTGGGCCTGCTGGTGGCCGTGATGTTCGCGGCGGCGCTGTCGTCAAAAGCCTCCGAGCTCGCCGCGCTCGGCACCACGACGACGATCGACTTCTGGCGCCACTTCCGCCCGCTCGCCGCCGGCGACGAGGCGCGCAACATGCGCGCGGCGCGGCGCTTTACGGCGCTGTGGGGCGTCTTCGCGGTGGCGTTCGCGCTCTTTGCCGGGTTCGCGGAGAACCTCATCGAGGCCATCAACATCCTCGGCTCGATCTTCTACGGCGTCCTGCTCGGCCTCTTCGTGGTGGCGTTCTTCCTCCGCCGCGTGGGCGGCAGCGCGGTGTTCTTCGCCGCCGTCACCGCGCAGACCCTCGTGATCGTGATGTACTTCTCGCTCGACATCGGCTACCTCTGGTACAACCTCATCGGGTGCGCCGCGTGCATCGCCTTCAGCGTGGCGCTGCAGGCGGTCCTGCCGCCGCGCGCCCGCATCGACGAGGGCCGCGCCGGATGAGCGCGGAGCCGGTCATCGCGTTCGGCCAGCAGCCCTGCGGCTTCTTCCCGCGGCGGTTCCTCGTGGCCAAGATCCGGACCGCGCGACGCCTGCAGGCGGAGATCGGCGGGCGCGTCGTGTACTTCTGCCACGACAGCGACCACGATCCACGCGAGACACGCACGACCCTACGCCATCGCGCGACGGGCCAGCCCGCGCAGCTGAACTTCGCCGTCGTCAGCAAACTCCAGCGCAAGTTCTCCCCGCTCTACGCCAAGCGCATCGCCGCAGACTGGCACGCCAGGACACTGGGGCAGCTCACGAACTACGTCGACCATCCCCTCATCGACCTGTTCCGCAAGACGTTGGCGGAGATGGTGGCCGACTTCTGCCTCGAGATGTACCGCGGGATGGGCCTGCTCGACGGCATGGACGTCGTGCGCTCGAGCGATCCGGAGGTGCGACGCCGCGCGCGCGACGTGGATGACTTCTTCGTGGACGTGCCGTACGAGGGCGAGCTCGTGCGCGCGCGCGTGCGCGACGGCGCGCTGTACTTGCACGAGGGCGGCGAGTCGTTCGTCACGCTGCCGGCGGCGGCCTCTGGCTTTAAGAAGGAGCAGATCAGCCCGACGCGGGATACACGGCTGCGGTGGATGCTGTCCGTGATCCACTGCACGCACTATGTCACGGGCGCGGGCGAGCAGGCGTATCTTCGGCCCGAGGACGCGCCGGAGATCGCGTACGTGCGGCGGGAGAACATCGAACGATCGGATGAAGCGTTCGCGGAGCTGTCGGGCTGACATGCTGTCCACCGGCGCGCACGGTGTCTGAGATGGCCGCGGACACGCTGCGCGTCGGCATCACGTGCTACCCGTCGGTCGGCGGCAGCGGCGTGCTGGCCACCGCGCTCGGCGAGGACCTGGCGGCGCGCGGGCACGACGTGCACTTTATCGCCTACGAGCGTCCGTTCCGTCTGCCCTCTGACGCACCGCACCTGCACTTCCATCCCGTCGCGATCAACGAGTACGAGCTGTTCCGGTTCCCCGACTACACCCTGCCGCTCTCCGTGCGCATGGCCGAGGTGAGTCGCGATCATCGCCTCGACGTGCTCCACGTCCACTACGCCGTGCCTCACGCCACCGCCGCGATCCTCGCACGCGCGATGCTCCCGCCCGGCCAGCAGCCCCGCGTCGTCACGACACTGCACGGCACGGACACGACCTTGCTCGGCCGCGACGCCAGCTACGCGCCCGCCATCAAGCACGCGCTGGCCTCGTCGGACGCCGTCACCGCCGTGTCCGAGTCGCTCAAGCACGAAACCCAGCGCGTGCTCGACTTCGACGGCCCGATCGAGGTCATCCACAACTTCTTCGCGCCGCGCCCGCCCAGCCGTCCGCCCGAGGTCGTTCGCCGCGAGCTCGGCCTGGGCGACGAAGTCCTCGTGGTGCACTCGTCCAACCTGCGGCATGGCAAGCGCGTGGACCTCCTGCTGGAGACCGTCGCGCGCGTGCGCCCAAGCGAGGCCTTCAAGCTCCTCATCCTCGCCGGCGAAGCGTTCGCGCCGTTCGCCGGCGACGTGCGGCGCCTCGGCCTGGCCGACCGCGTGATCGTCCGCGAGAAGGTCCACGCCATCGAGGACTATCTTCAGATCGCTGACGTCGGCCTCTACACCTCCGACGCCGAGAGCTTCTGCCTCAGCATCCTCGAAGCCATGTGCTTCGGCTGCCCGAGCGTCTCCACGCGCGTGGGAGGCATCCCGGAGGTGGTGGAAGACAACGCGAGCGCTTTGCTCGTGCCGGCCGGCGACGTCGCCGCGCTCGCCAGGGCGCTGGAGACTCTGATCCAGGACGAGCCGCGACGCCACGCCCTCGGCCGCGCCGCACAGGTACGCGCGCGCGAGCGGTTCTCCGCCGAGGTCATCGTGCCGCGCTACGAAGCACTCTACCGCCGGTTGTGCCGGTGACGGCCTACGCTCGCGCTGGGGTCGGTCACCTCGACCAGGAGTGAACGGTGTAGGATGAATCTCGCCTGGAGGCGACCATGAAAACCCTGACCTACGCGTGCGTGATGTTCTTCGCCGTCGTCGCAGCCGCCGTGCCCACGTTGCTCTCGGCCCAGACGCCGGCGCCGAGCCTGGCCAAGGAGCTCGCGGCGAGCTTCCAGCGCGCCGCTACCGAGATCCTCGACGTCGCGGACGTGATGCCCGCCGAGAAGTACGGCTACAAGCCGACGCCCGAGATCTCGAGCTTCGGCGACCAGCTCGTGCACGTCGCCGGCATTACCCAGCGCTTCATCGACGCCGCCAAGGGCAGCAAGACGGAAGCCGCCCATCACGGCGCGATGGCGAAGCCCGAGGTCATCAGCCTGCTGAAGAAGACGTTCCAAACCGCGCAGGAGATGATCACGCCGATCACCGACGCCCAGCTCCTCGAGCCCGTGAAGTTCCCGTTCGGCGACCGCACCGTCACCCGCGCCACGTTCTGGCAGGGACCGCTGTACCAGATCCGCAACCATCACGGCCAGCTCGTGGTCTATCTGCGGATGAACGGAATCGTGCCACCGACGACCGCGCGGCGGTAGGCTGCGCGTCGCTCACCGAGCGACCACCAAGGTCAGGATGCTTTTAACTATTTAGGTCGGGAAGGCGATTCTGCTTCCAGAGGAAGGTTAGATCACACACCAGTCCAGAATACGCAAAGTTAGACGGGATTGAGTTGCCCCATTTGGACCCATTTGGGGGAGGAATGTCGATAGAAAGTAGATAGCGGGCCCCCGACGCGAAGGCATCGAGAGGCAGCGCGCCTTCGCTGCCGAGTAAGCGACTACCTACTATCCCTTCGGTAGTTGCGCTAGCGCTGATCGTCGTCGAGGGCTCCGGCAAGCACTCGAGCTGACAGCCGGCCTTCGGCCGCGAGAGGCGCCCGGTGACGCGCCTCGTCGCGCGGCGCGACGGAGCGCCGCTTTGCCGCGTCGCCGACTGCTCACCTATGCCTCGGCGGCGTTCTGGAGCGTTTCGCAGCCGACCGAGGGCGGGGCGCTACTGCACGCTGAACACACCGGACTCCGCGAAAAAGTTCGGAGCCCCGTCGCACCGGATTCGAAGCTGCGCCAGTACCGCCGCAGGCCCCGCGGGAACGAAGCAGAGCCCGTTGTTTAGCCGGCCGGGAGCTAACGCCACGAACGGGAGGTTGTTCCTGGATATCTCGATCGAGACCGTCGCGACGGGCGGGTTCATCACAAACCTATTCGCCCACTGGACCAACTGGTTCGTTCCGGCATTCCAGACCTGGCCGGCGGCCGGCGCTATGATCGCGAGCGGGCCGACCACCGCGCGGTCGAGATTCAACCGCCCCAGTGAGACGCATCGGAGCCACGGGCCCGGGAAGAGCGGACCCGGATCGACCGACGCGACAGATGATTGCGGATCTGAGTCGGAGTCCACGCAGGATTTATCGTCTTGATCAGCGCCGCGGCATAGGTGACCAAGGCACACGAAGCGGAGGTGCCGCTGAATTCCCGCCACTGCGGTACACCGAAGTACGTGTCCGTGGTAAGGATGTGGACGCCGGGCGCGGCGAGGTGCACGGTCGCCAGGCCATAGTTCGAGAACCACGCTCTGTCGTCGTCCCGGTCGGACGCCATGACCGAGACCAGGTTCGGGCACCCTGGATAGCTGGCTGGAAAGGTCGGGAGGAGGTCATTGTCGAGGCCGTCGTTGCCGGCGGCTGCGACGACGAGGACACCCGCCGGGCCCCAGCCATTGGCCAGGAGGATTGCCAGTTGGAGCACAGCGAACGGGACACCGACCCCCCAGGCGCAACAGATGATGTCGGCGCCGCCCAGGAGGGCCAGCACAATCGCCGCGGCGCCCGACCAGGCGGTCGGCGGGTTCCGGATGTCGATGAACTTCACCGCCATCAACCGGAGCGGCCACTCCGCGGCGGCGATGCCCACCCCGTCATTGGAGAGGGCGCCGATAAGTCCGGCGAGCCGCGTCCCGTGCCCGTCGCCGTCGAACACGTTGCCGCCACCGGTGATGGTGTTGAATCCATGGTTGCCGAAGCCATCGATCCAGAGGTGGTTGACCAGGTCGGGGTGCGCGGTCTGGATCCCGCTGTCGACGACGGCTACGACGACACCCGGCGCAAACAGGTTGACCATGGTCTGGGCACGCAGCCACGCCGGCTCGGCGCTAATCTGCGGGAGCGCCCATTGATGTCGGTAGAGCGGATCGTTCACCACGGGCGCGACAACCCCCGCGCTGTGAAGCGCGCCGTTCTGTTCGGCGGTGACGGCCGCCCCGACGCTGATCACGTGGCGGCACACCGCGTGGACGTCCTCGCCCGCCGCCAGCAGGAGCAACTCAGCGTGCAGCAGCTCGATCGAGTCGATATGTTGAAACTCGACACCGGAGGCGTGCAAGGCGTCGAACAAGGCCTGGCGCGCGGTGATGATAGGCGCAGAGTCGGGAAGCGTGACGATGATCTGCCGGTAAATCTCTTCCCGTGTTGGCGGCTGTTTGTGACCGTTCGGCATGTCGCCCTCCCGCGAGGCTCAGTCCTCTATGGCGCTGGGGAGCTCCGCCTCGCGGACGTATGGCGCGATCGTGGGTCCCGAACAAGCTCGATCTCACACAGGCGCCGCGGGCCGTGTTGCATTTACCTGCGACCTCCCGGGTAACCTCGCCCACATCTTGTCCACATCTCCACAGTTATCCCCAGCCGCCAAAATTGCACGGTGTGATGCGCTCTCGCGGGCATAGTCGCCAAAAGCGACGGTCTACTCGTCCACCGCGAGCACCGACGTAATAATTCGGCCATTCGATGGGTCGCGGGCGCCTCGAGGCTCACGCATGCGCCTTTGATGCGGGCAAACGAAGCATTGACATCCCCGATGGCGTGATCTCTAAGTGGGCATCGCGATCGATCGTTCTCGTAGGAAGGATTCACAGGTCTTCCCGAGACGGGGAACCCTGCTGGCGTGAGGAGCGGAGCCCTATGGAAGCGAGCCGGAAGCCGCTGGCGAAAGTCGAAGGGCGCCGTCGCATGCCGCTCAGCGGACTCACCATTGCCTGGCGGGGCACGCCGAGCCTGGACGACTGGGTGGCCTACATCGTCAGGACGAAGTCGAAGAAATTCATCCTGGCCGATCACGCGTCTGAGCGGAAGGTGAAAACCCTTCTGTCGCGGCTGAAGACGATGTCGAAGAAGGAAGTCGAGCAGCTCGCGAAGGGCTAGGGCACAGAGCTCGAACTTCGGCCGACGGGCCGAGATTGCGTGTCCTCTTGCCCTACCGAGAGAGGGCAAGCATACTAGCGACGCCAGAGCGGATGAAGCCCAAGCAAATCGGGGATTTCCTCGACCGTATCGGGTGCCTGGAACATCCATGCGATCTCGATCTGTTGCTGTTCTTCTATCGACATCCGCAAGCCTTCCTCAAGAGCGAGCGCCTGGCCGAATACGTCGGGTATGACCTCCCACAGGTCGAGCGATCGCTCGAGATCCTGATGACCGCTGGGCTGCTGCGACAGTCCCCGGACTCGACCCGTCCCGCTCGACTCTACGTTCTCACACGAGGCAGCAGCATTCTCGGCGGATGGCTCTCGTCGCTCCTGCGAATCGCCGCGACACCAGAAGGCCGGCTGGCCGTCTTTCACGCTCTCAAACAGCGCCGACCGCCACGGCTCTCGGGCGGCGACGAGCCCGAGCCGGTCGCGAACGGTCGACCAGTCCCCCGTACCTTAGAGGAGCCTCATGCCTGAACCAGATCTCGTCAAGACAGGGATCAAAGGGCTCGACGAAGTTCTTTTCGGCGGGTTTCCGCGAGGGAACATCATCCTGGTCGCGGGTACGGCGGGAACGGGAAAGACGACGTTCGGGGTCGAGTTCGTGTATCGCGGGGCCAGCCAGTTCAACGAGCCGGGGGTGATCGTTCTCTTCGAAGTAGCCCCGGACAAGCTCATTCGCGACGCGGCCCTGTTCGGGTGGGACTTGCGCGAGCTCGAGCGGAACGGGCGATTGAAGATGATCTTCACCACAAGGCAGCTCTTCCAGCAGGAGCTTCAGCAAGCCGACAGCCAACTCCTTGCGGAGGCCGCCGAGATCGGCGCGCGGCGGATCTTCGTGGATGGCCTCGTCCGACTCCCCGAGTCTAATGCCGGGGACTCTCGCGACGCGTTCCACCTCCTCGCCGAGGGGCTGCACCGTGAAAATCTGACGGCGATGCTCGCGCTGGAGTCGACGTTTGCTGACCCCGCGGCCGCCCGAGCGCCCGAGGAGTTCGTCGCGGACACGATCGTCCGGCTCAGCATCGAGCCGGTCCAGCGCGCCGTGCTGCGGTCACTCGAGATCGTGAAGTCGCGCGGCCACGAGTTCGCCCTGGGGCGCCATACGTTCCGGATCATCAATGGCCAGGGGCTCGAGGTCTATCGGCGGGTCCAGGCACCCCGCGGGCTGCTTCGCGAACGGGGCGCGGCCTTCGACCCGACCACGCGGGTTACGACAGGTGTTCCGGGCCTGGACGAGCTGGTGAACGGCGGGTATTTCGTCGCGAGTACGACGCTCGTCGTCGGCATCTCGGGCGCCGGG
>Ga0209804_1002909_pt1 | contig 10143 bp, 8 predicted proteins | sample GraSoiAngelo_139_FD_185896 | JGI IMG/M metagenome (GOLD analysis project Ga0209804, IMG submission 185896) | Grasslands soil microbial communities from the Angelo Coastal Reserve, California, USA - 14_0929_12_20cm (SPAdes) (version 2) | ecosystem: Environmental > Terrestrial > Soil > Grasslands ... | reverse complement strand
CGTGGCGGAGACGGTCGAATTCGGGGTGCAGCCGACCACGATCGTGGAGGGGCGCGAGGCCATCGTGCTGCGCGACCGCGTGGTCCCGCTGGTGCACCTGCGGCGCATGCTGGGCGTGAGCGGGGAGGCCCCGGCGCGCTGCCCGATCATCGTGCTCGAGATGGGAGAGCGCACGAGCGGCATCGTCGTGGACGGGATGCTGGGTCAGCAGGAGATCGTCGTGAAGGGGTTCGACCCGCCGCAGGGCACGCTCCCGGTGTTCAGCGGAGCGACCATCATGGGCGACGGGATCCCGGCGTTGATTCTCGACGCCGGCGGGCTCGTCTAGGCTCGCGGGAGGGGAGGCGGTATGGAGGACGTGCGGGATCTGAAGGAGCTGCAGATCGACGCCCTGCGGGAGGTGGCCAACATCGGGGCGGGGCACGCCGCCACGGCGTTGTCGCAGCTCACGAACAGCCGGATCATGATCAGCGTGCCGCAGATCAACATCGTGCGGCTGGAGGAGGTCCCCGACCTGCTGGGTCATCCGCAGGAGGTGGTCGCCGCCGTCCTCATGCACATGCTGGGGGACCGGACGGACGCTGCTCTTGTTCCCCGAAGCGATGGGGCGGCGGTTGTGCGACATGCTGCTGCGCCGACCGATCGGCACGACCGCGGCGTTCGACGCGCTCGAGCAGTCGTGCCTCAAGGAGGCCGGCAACATTCTCGCGGGCGCCTACATGAACGCCCTGTCGGACTTCATGGGCATGCTGCTGTTGCCCTCCGTGCCGAGCCTCGTGGTGGACCTGTCGGCCGCGGTGCTCACCACCACCTACCTCAACTTCGGACACGAGCGCGACTTCGTGTTCTGCGTCGAGACCGAGTTCTCCATCGACTCGGACGAGGGGCTGCGGGGCCACTTCCTGCTGCTTCCCGACCTGGCGTCGCTCAAGGCCATTTTTGACGCCATCCGCCTGAGCTGACCCGTGACGGCGCCGGCGCTCTCGGACCGCGACCTCGCCGTCCTCCGATCCTTCGCCCGCCGGATCGACCCCTCGGACGCCGGAGCACACAACAACCTCGGCGTCCTGTACTACCAGAAGGGACTGGTCGAGGACGCGATCGCGGAGTTCACCCGCGCGCTCGAGCTCGATCCGAAGATGCAGGTCGCGCAGCGCAACCTCGAGATCGCCTATCACGACACGGGCTACTACGACCAGCGTGTGGCCCAGCTGCGGGAGCGGCTGCGCAGCGCTCCCGACGACCGCGAGGCCCGCTGGGAGCTGGGCCGCGCCTACGCGATCCTCGGCGCCCATGAAGACGCGACGACCGAGTTCGAGCAGCTGCTCGCGCATCGTCCGAACGACGTAGCCGCGATCATCCAGCTCGGGCTCGCGGAAAAGAACCGCGGGCGCCCGGAAGCGGCGACGGAGTGGTTCCTGCGCGCCGTCGAGCTCGAGCCCGAGTCGAGCGTCGTGCACTTCTACCTGGGCGAGATCTACTACAACCGTGGCTTGAACGCGGAGGCGCTCGCGGCGCTCGAGCGGGCGGTGGCGCTGAACCCCGACAACGCCAACGCCCATTACCTGATGGCTTTCGTTCTGGGCGACCTGGGCCGCCATCAGGACGCCCGGGCCGCGTCGAAGCGCGCGATCCAGCTCAATCCCCCGCTGGCGCGCGCTCAGACCAATCTCTCGATCGAGCGCTACAACGCCGAGCGCAAGAGCCAGGAACGGCGCCAGCGGCTCGCGCCCGAGCCGCAGGTGGTGGAGGGGAACGAGCTGGCGCACTACAACCTCGGGCTCGCCTTCCGGCAGAAGGGCTATTACAACGAAGCGCTGCGGGAGTACCGGCTGGCGCTGGAGCGCGGCGAAGACCGGCGGCTGACGCTGCAGGCGATGGCGGAGGTGCATCTCCTGAAGCACGACTTCGCCGCGGCGCTCGAGCTGTACGACACGCTGCTGCGCGAGGTCCCGGACTCGCCCAAGCTGTGGAACGAGCGCGGGGTCGTACTGCACCAGGCGGGCCGCACCGACGAAGCGCTGGCCTCTTACCGGCAGGCGGTGGAGGTGGACGCCCGGTATGCGCTCGCCTGGAACAACCTCGGCGTGGTACAGGCGCACAAGACCGCGGCCGACGCCGCAATCGAGTCGTTCCGGACCGCGCTGCGACTGCAGGGCGCGTTCAGCGCGGCGCGCCTGAACCTGGCGCTGCTGCTCTACCAGCTACGCCGCTTCCAGCTGGCGCTCGAGGCGTACCGTCAGGTGCTGTCGGGCGAGCCCGGCTCTGCCCCGGCCTGGAACGGCGTCGGGCTGGTGCTGGTGGAGCTGAAGCGCTTTCCGGACGCGCGCAACGCGTTCGTGCGGGCGGTGGAAGCGGACCCCGCCCACGCGGGGGCGCACTACAACCTGAGCTTCACCCTGTCGAACCTCGGCGACTTCGACGGCGCGCTGCGCGCCACCAAGCGCGCCTTGGAGCTGGATCCCTACTACGTCTCGCAGAAATTCACGCTCACGATCGACCTCCAATACGAGAAGACCACGATCGGGATCGCCCCCGAGATTTCGGCCGATGTCACCGCCGAGACGATCGGCGAGGACTTCAATTTCGATCAGCGGCTGCTGGACAACATCTTCCAGGAGCTCGCGCCCGCCGCTCTCGAGCCGCCGGCGGGGAAGGCGGCCGACGACCCGCTGGCGCTGGCGCGCGACTACGTGAGCAAGGGGTTGATGGACGTCGCGGCGGCGGAGGCGGTGCGCGCGGTGCAGCGGGGCGCCAGCCGCGCCGACGCGGCCGTTCTGCTGGGAGACATCTTCGCGAAGCGGGGCCTGCACGGCGAGGCGCTCGAGCGCTACCGCGAAGCGCGCGCGCTCGAGAGCGATCGCGTCGAGGCGCGCCTCGGCGAGGTGAAGGCGTTGTTCGCTCTGGGCGGCCGCCGCGCCGATGAGGCGCACGCGCTGGCCGAGGAGCTGCTCGTGCTCGCCCCCGACCACGTGGATGCGCTGGTGGCGGTGGCGCGGGGGCGGGCCGCGGCGGGCGACGCGGCCGGAGCGCTCACGGTGCTGCAGCAGGCACAGACGCGGGCGCCGGGACGCGCCGACCTGCACAAGCTCCAGGGGGACGTGGCCACCAAGGTCGGCGACAAGCAGGGCGCGCTCGCCGCCTACCGGGCGGCGCTCGAGCTCGACCCGGGCTACGTCCAGGTGTGCGTGGATCTCGCCCGGCTGCACGAGGAGAAAGAAGACTGGAGCGCCGCGCAGCAGGCGTACGAGCGGGCGCTCGACGCGCTCCCCACCTTCCACGAGGCGGCGCTCGCGCTCGCGGACCTGCTGCGGCGCACGGGACGCGCGCGCCAGGCGGTGGTGCGGCTCGCGGAGATGCTCGAGCAGGACCCGTACGACCTCCCAGCCCTGCTGCTCCTGGGACGTGCGCTGCTCGACGACAAGCGCGACGCGCAGGCCCTCGAAGCGTTCCGCCGAGCCCTGAAATTCGACCCCGAGCAGGTGGAGGCGTTGTTCCAGCTGGGCATCGTGCTCGCGCGGGTGCATCGCTACGGCGAGGCGGTGGAAGCATGGGAGAAGGTGACGCGCCTCGACCCCGGCAGCCCGTTCGCGCAGCGAGCGCGCGTGCACGCCCGCACCGCGCTCGATCTCCGGCACATCTTCGACTCGGACGCGGCCTGATGGCGATCGAGGGACCGCTCCGCGAGCTCGGCATCCACGACGTGTTCCAGCTGCTCGACCTGAGCCGGAAGACGGGCGTGCTGCGTGTCACCTCGGAGCTGCGCCACAACGCCGGTACGGTGTCCTTCGAGGGCGGCACGATCATCTTCGCCGAGATCCGCTCGAATCCGCACCCGCTCGGGGCGCTGCTCTTGCGCACGGGCAAGATCACCGACGCGGACTTGGAGCGCGGCCGCGACATGCAGCAGCGGCAGGGCGACAAGCGCCGGCTCGGCGAGATCCTCGTCTCGCTCGGCGCCATCACGCCGCGGGAGCTCGAGCGCCAGGTGCGCTTCCAGATCGAGGAAGTCGTGTTCGAGATGATGAGCTGGCGCGAGGGCTACTTCTCGTTCACCGAAGGCCCGCTCAGCGACGTGCCGACGGATGCGATGGTTCGCATCCCCACCGAGGCCCTCCTAATGGAAGGCGCCCGGCGCATCGACGAGTGGTCGCGGATCGAAGGTCGGATTCCGCACTTGGGGGTCGTGCCGGCGCTCGCCCCGCCGCAGCAGGGCGATGCCGGGGACCTCGATCTGCTGCCGCCCGAGTGGGAGATGCTGGCAGCCATCGACGGCCAACGCGACGTGCGCGCCATCGCCGCCGCGCTCGGCCGCTCCGACTTCGAGGTGGCGAAGACGCTGTTCGGGCTCGAGAGCGCGGGGGTGATCGTGCTCGCCGACCCCGGCACCACCAAGCGCGAGCGGACCACGCTGGCCGCCGATCTGGCCGAGCTGGTCGCCCGGGCCGAAGACGCGCTGGCACGGCGCGATCTGGAGGAGGCGCGCGGCGTGGCCGAACAGGCGGCGGGGGTTCATCCGCACGATCCCGACGTGCACCTGTTGCTCGGTCGCATCGCGCTCGCCGCAGGACGGGGCTCCGACGCGGTGGAAGAGCTGCGGCGCGCGCTGCGGCTCGATCCCCTGGGCGTCGCGGCGTACCGGCTGCTGGGCTACGCGCTCGTCGCGACCGGCCGATTCGCCGAGGCCCTGGACCAGTGGGACCAATGGGAGCGCCTGGCGCCGCGCTCGGAGACGGAGCTGGCTCGGCTCGACGAAGTGCGCCGCGCGCGCGCCGCCGCTCAGACGCTCGCCGGTGCGGGGACGCATGGCTGACGACGTCAAGGCGCTCTCGGCCGAGCTGGCGCAAGACCCGGACAGCCTGGTGTTCCTGCGCCTGGGCGAGCTGCTGCGTGCCAAAGGGCAGCTCGACGCCGCCCATCGCGTCGCCCTCACGGGCCTCGAGCGCCACCCGCATCTCGCGGACGCGCACGACCTGTACGCGCGCATTCTCGCCGACAAGCACGACTTCGAGCGCGCCTTCGACGAATGGGACATGACGCTGCGGATCGCTCCCGACCATGTGGGAGCGCTGAAGGGGCTCGCGTTCCTCTATTTCAAGGTCGGCGACGTGCAGCAGGCCGCCGCCCATCTGGAGGCGGCGCAGCGCGTCGCCCCGGACGATCCCGGGATCGTCCAGGCGCTGGCGCTGGCGCACGGCGGCGAGGGCGGTCCAGGTCCCGCATCCCCCGCACCGGAGCCGATGGCGTCTTCGCCGGCGGCGCAGCCGCTCGAGGAGGCCCGCGTATTCGCCGGACTGGAAGGGGCCCAGGAAGGCCTGCTGCTGCTCGACCCGTCGGGCCGGGTGCTGGGTGGCGCGCTCAAGGACCCCGCCGGCCGGGACGTGACGGACGCGGTGGCCGCCTACCTGGCGGGCGTGTCGCAGGAGGCGGGCCGCGCCGCCAAGCTGCTCGGTTTGGGAAACTGGACGGGACTCGCCGCGGAAGGCCAGCACGGCCACGTGCATCTCACGCCGCCCACGGGGTCGGCTCTGCTCCTCGTGGTGCGTGAGCGCGCGGTCCCGATGGGGCGTCTCGCGATCATCGCCCAGCGCGCAGCCGTCGCGGCGCGACGCTGGCTGGAGGCGCAAGCGTGACCTCGGCCCCTGCGGCATACGGTCGCGTGCTGGATCTCGTGACGCGCGTCCGCGGGGTGCGCGGCGCGATGCTGGTCGCGGGCGACGACGGGCTCGTCGTCGCCGAGCAGCTGATGGAGGGGATCAAGGGGCCGGCCGTGGCGGCCCTCGCCGCGAGTCTCGCCAGCCGGCTGCGTCGCGCGATGGAGGCGGCGGGCGTAGGGGCGGGCCAGTTCTGGCATCTCCAGGCGGAGCAGGGAGCGTTGCTGGTCGTGCCGGCGCCGTCGGGGGTCGTGGTGGTCGCCGTGGCCGAGCCCGACGTCAACGTGGGCCTGGTGCGGCTCGAGCTGCTGCGCGCGGCGGAGGCGGTGGGATGACGACGCGCGCGATCGAACCGTGGATCTTCGAGCCGCTGGTCAAGTTCGTGAAGGAAGCCGGGGCGCGCCTGGTCCTGTTGATGACCTCGGCCGGACAAGTGCTCGCGCAGCACGGGTTCTCGCGTGCGGTGGACGTGATGTCGGCCGCGGCGCTCGGCGCCGCCATCATGGCCTCGACCGACGAGATCGCCCGGCAGCTGCGCCAGCCGCCGTTCGCCGCACTCAATCATCAGGGCGAGCGGCACGGCATCTTCCTGGCCGCCGTCGCGACCGGGCGCGGCCGGCTGGTGGCGCTCGTCGTGTACGATCTCGACGTTTCGTCGCTCGGCCTGGTGCAGTTATTCTTCGAGCAGCTCGCCGTCGATCTGCAGGCGGCGAGCCCCAAGGACAGCGTGCCCAAGCAGGTGCTCGCGGCGGACTTCGAGCGCGAGCTGAGCGACAGCCTGAACACGCTGTTCGGGAGATAGCCTCGTGTCCCTGGTCAACTTCACGACGCGCGAGATCACCTGCAAGATCGTCTACTACGGGCCCGGCCGCTCGGGGAAGACGTCCAACCTGCATTACGTCTACGGCCGCGTGCCGGACTCGCGGCGCGGCCGCATGGTCTCCCTGGCCACGCAGACCGACCGCACGCTGTTCTTCGATTTCCTGCCCATCGACCTGGGGCAGATCTCCGGGTTTTCCACCCGGTTCCAGCTCTACACCGTGCCGGGCCAGGTGTATTACAACGCGACGCGCCGGCTCGTGCTGCAGGGAGCGGACGGCGTCGTGTTCGTGGGGGACAGCCAGGCGCGCCAGCTCGACGAGAACGTGGAGAGCCTGCAGAACCTGCAAAGCAATCTGCTCGAGCACGGGGTAGACATCCGCACGATTCCCCTGGTGCTGCAGTACAACAAGCAGGACTTGCCGCGGGAGCTGATCCTCTCGCCCGCCGATCTGGACGACGCCCTCAACTTCCGCAGCCTGCCGAGTTTCAGCGCGGACGCCCTGCACGGCAAAGGGGTATTCGAAACGCTCAAGGGCATTTCCGAGCTGGTGCTCAAGAAACTCGCAGCGGGGACGGCGGCGTGACGAGCGCCCTCAACTCCAAGTATTCGTTCGACACGTTCGTGGTGGGTGCCGCGAACCGGCTCGCCGTCACGGCGGGGCGGACGGTGGCGGAGAACCCGGGCTCCGCGTACAACCCGCTGTTCATCTACAGCGGGTCCGGTCTGGGGAAGACCCATCTCCTCATGGCGGTGGGTCACGCCGCGAAGAAAGTGGCTCCTGCGCTGAACATCGAGTACCTCACGCTGGACGAGTACGTCGAGGCGTTCCACGCCGCCATCGCGGCGGGGCAGGGCGATGCGTTTCGCCGCCGCTTCCAGAACGTGGACGTGCTGCTGGTGGACGACGTGCAGTTCCTCACGAACCGCAAGGAGATGCAGTCCGAGTTGTTGCGCCTGACGGAGGCGCTGCAGGTGGGGGGGCATCAGATCGTGCTCACCAGCGACCGTCCGCCGCCCGAGATCGCCGATCTGGACGAGCGCCTGATCTCGCGGCTCTCGGGCGGCCTGGTGGTGGACATCGGGGCGCCGGATTACGAAACGCGGGTCGCGATCCTGCGCCGGAAGGCCGACGAGCGCGGGGCCAAGTTCGAGCCGGGTGTGCTCGAGACGGTCGCGGGCGCGGAGTCCGGCAACGTGCGCGAGCTGATGGGCGCGCTCAACCGGCTCGTGGCATTCCAGGCGGTCAACGACCGGTCCATCAACGCGGAGACGGCGAAACAGCTGCTCGGCATCGGGGCGGAGGCCGCGAGCGCGCCCGGCGGCGGCGGCAAGGGGACCGCGCGGGAAGGCGCGGCCCCCGGGCCCCGGGCGGGCGACGAGTTCGGCGACTTCCTCGCCGACGTGACCGTCACCGTGGGGAAAGCGGTCGAAGCGTGGCGGGCGCGGGTCGGTGAAGCGGTGCTGCGCTGGGAGGGCGAAGGGTATCGCACGCGGCGGCTCGAAGCGCTGCTGGAGCGGGATACGCCCGCCGCCGTGGACGCGGTGATCGCGGCGTTCACGCAGGACGTGGAGCGTCTCAAGGAGCTCGAGGCCGAAGTGGCGGAGCTCGACCCCCAGGCCGCAGGGCAGAGCGTGTTTCGCGACCCGGAGCGGCTGAGGGAGGCGGAGGAGGTGGCGGCCAAGGTGCGCGACGGCGCCGCGCCGCCCCCGGCCCCGTCGGCCGCGTTCCCGCTCGCGGCGTACGCGGTGGGGCCGTCCAACGAGGTCGCGGTGAGCGCCGCGCGCGCGGTGCTGAAGCAGCCGGGCAAGAAGTACAATCCGCTCGTGCTGGTGGGCAAGAGCGGCCTCGGCAAGACGCATCTGCTCAACGCGATCGGTCTCGAGCTCGCCCGCGGCAAGCGCGCCGTGGTGGCGTGTCTCTCGACGCAGGCGTTCGTGGATGAGCTGATCGCGGCGATCGACGGCGACCGTGTGGACTGGTGGCGCGCGCGCTACCGCCGTGCGACCGCGCTGCTGCTCGACGACATCCATCTCATCGCGGGCAAGGAGCGCACGCAGGAGGAGCTGTTCAACCTGTTCAACCTGCTCCAGGACAAGGAGCGGCAGCTCGTCTTCACGGCGCCGGCTCAGCCGCACACGCTCCCCGGCCTGGAAGAGCGCATCGCGTCGCGGCTCGCCGGCGGGCTGGTCGCGGAGCTCAAGGAGCCCGACCGTGAGGTGAAGCGGGCCGTGCTCGAGCGGATGCTCGGCCAGCACAGCGCCAGCCCGGATCCGGCGCTTGTGGACTACCTCGCCGACCGCCCGGCGGACTCGGTGCGCGGCCTCGTGGGCGAGCTGCAGCGCGTCGTCGGCGCGGCGGCCGCCCAGGACGGTCCGCTCACGGCGGGCCTGGCGCGCGAGGTGCTCGAGGGCCAGGCGCCGCGCGACAGCCGACGCTCCGCCGGCTTCCGCACGTCCGGCATCGTCGTCTCGAGCCTGGGCGGCATCAAGAGCCGCGAGAAGATGGTGTGGGACTGGAGCGACGTCGCCGACCGCGTGATCGAGGAGTTCCGCTGATGGCCATCAAGGGATCGCTCAAGGAAGCGTCGCTCCCCGACGTGCTCCAGCTGCTCGCGCTGGGGCAGAAGACGGGGTGTCTCTCCATCGCCGACCGCTCGAACTTCGGCTACATCTACTTCGACAAGGGCCGGATCTGCTACGCGTCGATCGTCAACCGGCGCGATCGCCTGGGCGACATCCTCGTCAAGCACTCCAAGATCACGCAGGCGCAGCTCGATACCGCGGTGCACCGCCAGACCCGGGAGCACGGCAAGAAGCTTGGCGAGGTCCTGGTCGGCATGGCGGTCCTCACCAAGGCCGATCTGGAGCGCTACATGCGCGTGCAGATCGAGGAGTCGGTCTACTATCTGTTCACCTGGACGCAGGGAACGTTCAACTTCGAGGCCGACGTGCGCCCCGAGCGTCAGGATTTTCTCGTCTCGATCAACCCCGAGTCGCTGCTGCTCGAGGGCGCGCGCCGCGTGGACGAGTGGAGCCTGATCGAGAAGAAGATCCCCGGGTTCGATCTGATCTTCGTCGTGGACAAGGATCGCCTCGCGATCAGCGAGGCCAAGCTGACCGACACCCAGCAGCGCGTCCTGCCGCTGCTGGACGGGTCGCGCGACGTGAACCACGTGATCGAAGACTCGGGACTGGGGGAGTTCGAGATCGGCAAGGCGTTGTACGGGCTGATCACCGCCGGGTTCGTCCACCGCGCGGGCCGCACCGCGTCGGCGGCCGACGCGCAGATCACCGACGCGCGTGTGGAAGAGCATCGCAATCTCGGGATCGCCTTCTACAAGACCGGCATGTTGGATGAGGCGACGCGCGAGTTCCGCCGCGTCGCCGAGCTGCGCTCGGGGGAAGCAAACGCCCACTTCTATATCGGCCTCGTCGCCCTGAAGCAGGCGCGGTGGCGCGAGGCGATGGAGGCCCTGCGACTGGCGGCGGAGAAGGGTGGGAGCCGGCCCGCGGTGTTCCACAACCTGGGCTTCGCCTACGAGCAGTTGGGCAGGCTTGAGGAAGCCGAGGCCTCCTATGGCGAGGCGGCCACGCGCGCCCGGACCGATGCGAAGGTGTACCTGGGGTGGGGGGTCGTGGCGTTGAAGCGGGGCGACTACGCCGGTG
>Ga0209804_1002908_pt1 | contig 10151 bp, 11 predicted proteins | sample GraSoiAngelo_139_FD_185896 | JGI IMG/M metagenome (GOLD analysis project Ga0209804, IMG submission 185896) | Grasslands soil microbial communities from the Angelo Coastal Reserve, California, USA - 14_0929_12_20cm (SPAdes) (version 2) | ecosystem: Environmental > Terrestrial > Soil > Grasslands ... | reverse complement strand
CTGGTGCTGTCGCTCAAGAGCGGTGTGGTGCGCACCATCTTCGTCGAGGTGCCGTCACACATGGCGCCCGAAGCAGTCCGACACGTCGCGGTGGTGCTGAACGAGCGGCTCGGCGGGCTCACGCTGCGCGAGATCCGCGGCACGCTGTCCGATCGGCTGCGCGACGCGGCGGGCGATTCCGGCGCGCACGAGCTCCTCAACATCTTCATTCAAGAGGCAGACGAGCTGTTCGACGTGCCGGCGAGCGGCGCCGCCGCCGCCGGCGTCGTGCTCGGCAGCGCGCAGCTGCTCGCCGGCCAGCCGGAGTTCGCGACCCAGGAACGGCTGCAGGGGCTGCTCCAAGTCACGGAGCGGCGCGATCTGCTGCGCCAGGCGCTCGCCCAGCGGCTGGGCGACGGTCTCACCATCACGATCGGCAGCGAGCACCGGGATTCGCGCCTCGCGCCCTTCACGCTCGTGACGGCGTCGTATCGGCTGGGCGCTCTGTCGGGCGTCATCGGGGTGCTGGGTCCGACGCGGATGGCCTACGACAAGATCGTCGCCCTGGTCGATCACACGAGCCGCCTCGTCGGAGAGTTGCTCGAATGAGCCAGCCGGGCGACTACTACGCGCTGCTGGGCGTGGCGCGGAACGCGGGCGAAGCGGAGATCAAGAAGGCGTACCGCGGCCTGGCCATGAAGCACCACCCCGACCGCGTCGCCTCCGAGGAGAAGACGGCAGCGGAAGAGAAGTTCAAACAGATTACCGAAGCGTACGAGGTGCTGCGTGATCCCGAGAAGCGCGCCGCGTATGATCGCTATGGGGTAGCGGGCGTGCGCACACTTCGACCTGTCCGAGGCGCTCAACATCTTCATGCGCGACTTCGGCGGTCTGGGCGGATTGGACGCCTTCTTTGGCGGTGGCGAGCGCGGTCGGCGCGACCGCCAGCGAGGGCAGGACTTGAAAGTCACGCTCGAGCTGACGCTCGACGAGGTCGCGAAGGGTGCCGCGAAAACCGTGCGCCTGCGCACGCTGGACCGGTGCACCGCGTGTAGCGGGACGGGTGCCCAGGACGGGGCCCGCCCCACGCCGTGCGGCACGTGCGGCGGCACGGGCGAGGTGCGCCGCGCCGCGCGCTCGATGTTCGGCCAGTTCGTCTCGGTGTCGCCGTGCCCAAGCTGCGCCGGCGAGGGCAGCGTGATCCGCCAGCCGTGCCCCAAGTGCCAGGGGGACGGGCGCGTGCGGGCCGACAAAACGATCCAGATCGACGTCCCAGCCGGCGTGCAGGAGCATCATTACCTGACGATGCGCGGCCAGGGCGTGCCCGGGCCCCGCAACGGGCCGCCGGGGGACCTGATCGCCGTGCTCGAGATCGCCGACGACCCGCGCTTCGAGCGCCACGGTGATGACCTGGTCTACGACCTCCCCCTCTCGCTCACGCAAGCGGCGCTCGGCGCCGAGGTCGAGGTACCGACCCCGCACGGCACCGCCACGCTCAAGGTACAGGCGGGCACGCAGACGGGAGCCGTATACCGCGTGAAGGGAAAGGGGCTGCCGCGGTTGGGCGACAGCGGGCGCGGCGACCTGCACGTGCGGGTGCACGTGTGGACGCCGACGAAGCTGACGGCGGAGCAGCGGGCCTTGCTCGAGGAGCTCGCGAAGGTCGAGACGGCGCCCCCGGCCGAGGATCGGCTCGGCAGAAAATTCTGGGAGCAGCTGCGTCAAGCATTCGGGAATCGCTGAGCGCGCCAGGGAGCGGGGCACATGGGCGGGTGCATCTTCTGCAAGATCGCGGCGGGCGAGGTCCCGGCAACAGTCGTGAAGCGGGCCGACGGGATCATGGCGTTCAAGGACCTGAATCCGCAGGCGCCGACCCATCTGCTCGTGATTCCGACCGATCACTTGGCGTCGCTCAACGATGCGAAGGACCCGCAGCTGCTCGGTCGCCTGCTGGCATTCGCGCGCGACCTGGCGCGTGACACCGGGATCGCCGAGCGAGGCTATCGTGTCGTCGTGAACACCAACCCCGACGGCGGCCAAACGGTGTTTCATCTCCACCTGCACCTGCTGGGTGGGCGGCCCATGACGTGGCCACCCGGTTGACCTTGCCCCGGGCCGCGACGGGGGCTAAGTTTGTGTCTCGATCATAGTTAGCGAGTCGCCCATGCCGGAAGTCATCATTCATGATGACGCAAGCTTCGAACGCGCGCTCAAGCGCTTCAAGAAGAAATGCGAGAAAGCGGGGATCCTTTCGGACTTGCGCAGGCACCGTCATTACGAGAAACCCAGTGAGAGACAGAAACCCACGATGAATGCCGCGCGACGCAAGCACCGGCGCCCGCGGCTGGTCTGACTGTGGCTGACTTGACCGAGCGGCTGCGCGCCGCGATGAACCAGTCCCGGAAACAACGCGATCAGGCGCGCACCCTTCTCCTCTCCACGATCCTCGCAGACCTCAAGAACCGCGAACTCGAGCTGAACCATCCCCCCTCCGACGACGAGGCGGCGGAAGTGCTGCGGCGCGGGATCAGGCGGCGGCGCGAGGCGGCGGAGCAGTACGTCGCCGGCAAACGCCAGGAGCTCGCCGACCGCGAGCTGGCCGAAGTGACGATGCTCGAGGAGTTCCTCCCCGCCGCGGTCGACCCGGAGGAGATCCGTCGGGCCGTGCGTGAGGCCCTCGCGACGGGGGCCAAGGACCTGGGCAAGCTCATGGGGCAGGTGATGCCGAAATTCAAAGGCCGGGCGGATGGCAAGCTGGTGAACCAGATCGCCCGCGAGGAGCTGGCGGCGACCTTATGAGCGTCGCGGGAGGGGTGGCCCCCTCCGTGCTGGACACCCTGGAATTCCCTGCCGCGCTGGAGCGGGTGGCGGCCCACGCCGCCGGCCCGCTCGGCGCCGCCCGAGTGCGCGGCCGCGCTCCCGCCACCGATCCCGAGCGGGTCCGGGCGGCGCTGGCCCAGGTCGCGGAGCTCGCCGCGCTGCTGCTCCACGACGATGCGATCCGGGCCGAGCCGGTGCCCGACATCGGGCCGGCGCTCGAGCTGCTCGCGGTCGCCGGCAGCGCGCTCGAAGGCGTCCAGCTCGCCACGCTCACCCGGGCGCTGGCTGGCGCGCGTCTCACCGCCGCGGAGCTGGCGCGTCTGGCGCGCGACGCGCCGCGCACGGCGGCGCTACGGGTCGATCCCCCCCCCAAGGAGATCGAGACGCAGCTGGCGCGGTCGCTCGACGCCGAGGGGGTCGTGCTCGATGCGGCCTCACGCAGTCTCGCCCGCGCGCGCCAGGGCGTACGCGAGGCACGCCAGCGTCTCGTCGGCAGGCTCGACGCGATGCTCGGCGCGCTCGACCCGACCGACCGTGCGCCCGATGCCGCCGTCACCCTGCGCGGGGGCCGCTACGTCATCCCGATCCGCGCGACGGCGCGCGCCCGCGTGGGCGGCATCGTGCACGACGAGTCCGCCACGCGCTCCACAGTGTTCGTCGAGCCGCCCGAAGTGATCGAGCTGGGCAACGCCCTGCGGTCGGCGGAAGCCGAAGAGCAACGCGAAGTGCTGCGCGTGCTGCGCGAGCTGACGGATCTGCTGCGCCCGCGTCGCGCGGCGCTCGCGGCCGCGTGGGAGATGTGTATCGCGTTCGATGACCTGTGCGCGCGGGCGCGCTATGCCGTGGAAGTGAACGGCTTCGCCCCGACGGTCGGGGCGGGCCCGCTGGCGATCCGCAACGGCCGCCACCCGCTCCTCGTCGGCGGCGAGACACCGGTCGTTCCGTTCGACCTGGTGCTCGCGCCCGATGAGCTCACGATCCTCGTCTCCGGTCCGAATACGGGCGGCAAGACGGTGCTCATCAAGGCCGTCGGGCTCCTGTGCTTGATGGCCCAGAGCGGCATCATTCCTCCGCTCGGACCCCAGTCGACGCTCCCGGTGTTCGCCGCGGTGTTCGCCGACATCGGCGATCGGCAGTCGATCGCCGCGAGCCTGTCGACGTTCTCGGCGCACGTCGCCGCACTGCGCGACATCCTGGAGCACGCGCAGGCGGGCTCGCTCGTGCTGCTCGACGAGATCGGGAGCGGCACCGACCCGGCTGAGGGTGGCGCGCTCGCGGCGGCGGTGCTGCGCACGCTGACGCGGCGTCGCGTCGTGACGCTCGCCACTACCCACCTCGGCGTGTTGAAGCAGCTCGCCGCCGAGACCGTCGGTATCGTCAACGCGTCACTGCAATTCGAGGCCGAGACGCTGACGCCGACCTATCGCCTGCTGAAGGGCGTCCCCGGTCGCTCCTACGGGCTCGCCATCGCGCGTCGCCTCGGGATCGCCGCCGACGTGCTCGACATGGCGCAGCGGGCGGTGCCCGACGCCGAGCGGACCCTCGACGCCCTGCTCGCGACCGTGGAGGCCCGCGCGCGCGACCTCGAGGTACAAGCGCGGGACCTGGCGGCACGGGAGGCGGCGTTGCGCGAGGACGCGGGTCGAGTCGATGCGCGGGCCGAGGAGGTCGCGCGACGCGAGCACGAGGTGAAGACGCGCGCTCAGGCGCTCGAGCGCGAGGCGCGCGAGCAGACGCGGGCCTACCTGCTCGAGGCGCGCCGCAAGGTGGAGGAATCGCTCGGCCGCGCTCGGGCGGCGGTGGACGAAGCCACGGCGCGGGAGGCGAGGCGGCTCTTGGAACAGGCCATCGAAGCAACCGAAGTCCGGGAAAAGGGAAACGTGAAACGGGAAACGTGGCTGTCGCTCGAGGAGCTGCGGCGCTTGAAGCAGGAGCAGCCGGACGCCCCGCGACGGCCGCCCGGCCCGGCGCGGCCGCCGGGCGGAGCGGGGCATCCGGTGGCGACGGCCGCGTCGGAAATCTCGCTGCGCGGACTCCGCTTGGACGAAGCCGAGCCCATGCTGGTCAAAGCGCTGGACGACGCCGTCGCGGCCGATCTGCCGTATCTCCGCGTGATCCACGGCAAAGGCACCGGAGCGGTGCGCAAGCTGGTGCACGACGTCCTCTCCGCCGACGCGCGCGTGCAACGCTTCGGCTTCGCGCCCGCCAACCAGGGCGGCCACGGCGTGACGATCGTGGAGTTTACGGCATGAGCCTGATCCCCGACGACGTCATCGAGCAGGTGCGCGAGGCCGCGGATCTGGTCGGTATCATTGGAGAGCACGTCGAGCTCAAGCGCAGCGGGTCCGACTATCGCGGCCCTTGCCCGTTCCACGGCGGCGCCCACCGCAACTTCGCGGTCATCCCGAAAAAGGGGATGTTCTACTGCTTCGTGTGCCACGAGGCGGGCGACGTCTTCACGTTTTTCATGAAGCGCCTCGGCATGGATTATCCCACCGCCGTACGCGAGGTAGCGCGCCGCGTGGGGATCACGATCCCCGAGCGGGGACCCGCCGGCCCGGATCCCCACGAGCCGCTCTACAACGCCGTGGCGGCGGCAGCCGACTGGTTCGCCCGGCAGCTGCGCGAGAGCCCGGAGGCGGACGTGGCGCGGCAGTATCTCGGATCGCGCGGGCTCGAGCTGGAAACGGTGCTCCCCCTGGGGCTGGGGTACGCGCCCACGGGGAAGGCGTTCCCCGACGCGATGAAAAGCTTGGGCCTGCGTGACGAGGTGTTGCTCGAGGCGGGCCTCGTGGTTAAACGAGAGGACGCCACGTTGGCGCCGCGGTTCCGCGGCCGGCTGCTGTTCCCGATCCACGACCCGCGCGCCCGCATCGTCGGATTCGGGGGCCGGATCCTCGGCGCAGGAGAGCCTAAGTATCTCAACTCGCCGGACACCGTGATCTTCCATAAGGGGCGGCTGCTGTACAACCTGCATGCCGCGAAGCACGCCATGCGCAAGGCCGAGCGCGCCATTTTGGTCGAAGGCTATTTCGACGTGCTGCGGCTCTCGCTCGCGGGCATCGAAGAAGTGGTGGCACCGCTCGGTACGGGCTTGACGTCCGACCAGGCGCAGCTCGTCCAGCGCCATGCGGCCCACGTCATCCTGCTGTACGACTCCGACGAAGCCGGGCTCCGTGCCACTTTCCGCGCGGCCGACGAGCTGTTGCGCGAGCGATTGCGCGTGAGCGTCGCCACGTTGCCGCCGGGAGAAGACCCCGATACGCTGGTGCAGCGGCGCGGCGCCGCCGGTCTCGAAGCGATCCTCAAGGACGCCGTGGACGTGTTCGAGCGCAAGCTCCAGATCCTCGACCGGAAGGGTCTGTTCGGCACCTTGGCCGGTCGCCGGCGGGCGCTCGATCGCCTGCTGCCCACGATCCGCGCGGCAGCGGACCCGATCACTCGGGAGCTGTACACGTCGCGGGCCGCTGAAGTGGCGGGCGTGCGAAAAGACGTCTTGGAGCGCGAAGTTGTCACCGCGGGAGGCGGGAGACGGGAGGCGGGCGAGACGCCGCCTCCTGCCTCCCCCCTCCCGTCTCCCGCGCTCCCGGCCAGCGCCGAGAAGGCTCTCTTGCTCCTGCTGTTGGAAGGGGAGCCATGGCGCTCCCGCGTGCGCGACGCCATCGACGCCGAGGAGTTCGAATTCGTCCCCTACCGCGAAGTGTTCGAGGCGATCGCCGACGACGCGGTGCTGTCACTGAGCGAGACGTCCGCGCGCGCCTACGAGCAGCTGCGTGACGAGGGGCTGGGGGATCGCGACCCCAACTCCTTGTACGAGCGCGCCGTCAACTGGATCGAGGCGCGGCGGCTGGAGCGGCAGCTCGAGCAGCTCGATCGGCGCCTGCCGTTCGAGAGCCCCGACGGACAGGCGTCGCTGATCGCGGAAAAGCGGCGCGTGTTCGACGAGCTTCGCAAGCGATATCCGCGTTACAAGATCGCGATGAGGAGGCGAGGTGCACCCGGAACTTGAGGCGCTGCTGGCGCTGCAGGAGAAGGACCAGGCGGTAACCCTGACCGACGAGGCCCTGGCGGCCCTCGCGCCCGCGACGCAGGCGCTCGATGAGTCGCAGGCGGCGGCGGAGCGGGCGCTCGCCGCGGCGCGGGCGGCGATTCAGGCCGCGCTCGACCGCCGTGACGAGCTGGAAGGAAAGATCGCCAGCTATCGTACCATGCAGGAGCAGCGGCGGCAGCGGCTCGAGTGGGTGCGGGGAGCCAAGGAGGCGTCCACGCTCATGGCCGAGCTCGATCTCGCGCGCTCGGTCCTGGCGAAGGAGGAGGCGGAGTTCATGCGCTCGGGCGACGCCGTGACGGAAGCGGAGCGGCGCGCCGCGGAGGCCGAACAGGCGCTCGCGCAGTTGCGGGCGCAGCAGGCGGCGGAGCGTGAGGGGCTGGCGGGACGGCGCGAGCAGATCGCGGGTGAGCGGGAGCACGCGGTCGCCGAGCGGGAGCAGGCGGCCGCCCGCGTGACACCCGCGATGCTGGCGCGCTACGAGCGCATCCGGCGCGGCAAGGCGCCGCTCGCCCTCTATTCGCTGCACGTCGATGCCTGCGGACATTGCTTCACGGCGGTTCCCACCCAGCGCCGTACCCTGATCCAGCGCGGCGTGACGATCGAGGCCTGCGAGGCCTGCGGCGTGCTGCTCTACGCCAAGGAATGATTCCGGCCCGCTGGGCGATCGCCGAGCGGCCTGACCCCGGGCTGACGGCCGCGCTGGCCGGCCAGCTCCACATCCCCGAGCCCCTCGCCGCCATCCTGGTGCAGCGCGGGCTCAGCGCGCCCGACCTCGCCAAGGCATTCCTGCGGCCCGAGCTCGAGCGCCTCTCCGATCCCCTCGATTGGGTCGACATGCGCGTCGCCGTGGAGCTGGTGGCGCGCGCGGTGCGCAGCGGGACTCCGATCCTGGTGCACGGTGACTACGATGTGGATGGCCAGTGCGGGGCGGCGCTGCTCACCCGCGTGCTGCGCAGCGTGGGGGGGACGGCGCACGCGTTCGTACCGCATCGTCTCCGCGACGGGTATGATTTCGGGCCCGCCGGGCTCGCCGAGGCGCAGCGGCTGGGCGCCGGGTTGATCATCACGTGCGACTGCGGCATCACCGCGGTCGACGCGGTACGCGCCGCGCGGGCCGCCGGAATCGACGTGATCGTCACCGACCATCACCTCCCGGGAGACGAGCTGCCGCCCGCCTGCGCGGTGCTCGACCCGCGTCGCCGGGATTGTCCCTCAGAGGACAAGAACCTGTGCGGCGCCGGAGTCGCCTTCAAGCTCGCCCAGGCCCTGATGCCGGCACTCGGCCAGTCCGCCAACCTGCCGCTCCACTTCCTCGATTATGTGGCGCTGGCGACCGTCGCGGATGTGGTCCCGCTGGTCGGGGAGAACCGCATCCTGGTGCGGCACGGCCTGAAGATGCTCGCCGATTCGGACTGGACGGGGCTGCGGGCCCTGGTGACGGTGGCAGGGCTCGCCGGGCACCCGATCAAGGCGGGACACGTCGGCTTCATCCTCGCCCCCCGCCTGAACGCCGCCGGCCGTATCGGGGAGCCGGCCGACGGGCTCGCGTTGCTGCTGTCGGACGATCCGGCCCGGGCGACGGCGATCGCCCGCGAGCTCGAGACGCTGAACGCCCGGCGCCAGGAGCTGGACCAGCGGATCCTCGACGAGGCGCTCGAGCTCGCCGAGGCGACGCTCGCGCCTGCGGACCGGGCGCTCGTGCTCGCGGCGGACGGGTGGCATCCGGGGGTCATCGGCATCGTGGCGTCACGCCTCGTGGAGCGTTACGGACGGCCCACGTTCCTGATCGGGTGGGACGAGTCGTGGCTCGGGACGCAGTATCGCCGGCTTCGACCTGCACGCGGCGCTACAGCAAGTCGGGCACCACCTCGAGAAGTACGGTGGCCACACGATGGCGGCTGGGCTCACGATTCGGCGGCAGCGCTACGAGGCCTTCCGCGTTGCCTTTCTCGACGTGGCGGGCCAGCTGCTCGGCCCCGACGACCTGGCGCCCGCGCAGCGCGTCGATCTGGAGCTGCCGCTCGGACTGGTGAGCCCGGAGCTGGAAAAGCTGATGCGCTACTTGGAGCCGTGTGGCCCTGGGAATCCCGCGCCGGTGTTCGGGGTGCGCGGGGCGCGGGCCGTCGGCGCCCGGCGCGTCGGGCTCAACCACCTGCGCTTCACGCTCGACGACGGCTCCGGCGCGCTGCCGGCCATCGGGTTTCGCTGGGCGGACGTCGTGCCCGATGCCTGGCTGGCGCAGCCGCTCGATGTCGCGTTCCGGCTGGAGCGGGACGAATGGCAGGGGAGGACGACATTGCAGGCACGGGTGGCAACGATGGCACCCAGCGCGTGACGGCAATTGCGGATTGCGGATTTCGGATTGCGGATTGTACGAGCGACCTTCCATTTCGAATCCGCAATCCACAATCCGCAATCCGCAATCGGGAGGGGGGGCAGGGCACGGGATGATCCGTATCATCGCCGGCGAGTTCAAAGGCCGCCGCCTCAAGACACCGGGGGGCGATTCCGTGCGCCCCACCGCCGACCGCGTACGCGAGGCGTGGTTCAGCATCCTGCAGCGCTCGATCCGCGGCGCCCGCGTGCTCGACTTGTTCGCGGGATCGGGCGCCCTGGGCCTCGAGTCCTTGTCGCGCGGCGCGACGACCGCGGAGTTCGTCGAGCTGCACCGCCTGGCGCTGTCCGCCCTCAAGGCGAACATCGAGACCCTGCACGTGGACGATCGCGCCGTGGTGCACCGCCGCGACGCGCTGCGCTTCGCCGAACGGCTGCACCCGGGGCAGTACGACGTGGCGTTCGCCGACCCGCCCTATGCGGGCGACGAGGCGGCGCGGCTCGTCGCCGTGTTCCGCCTGAACGCGTTCGCGCGCATCTTCTCGATCGAGCACCCCGCCCGCCGCTACGGGGACACCGCCGTGACCTTCATCTACGCCCCATGACCGGTGCCCGCGTCGCGGTCTATCCCGGGTCGTTCGACCCGATCACGCGGGGTCACGAGGACCTGATCAGCCGCGCGCTCACCTTCGCCGACCGCGTCGTCGTCGCCGTGGCCGTCAACACGGCGAAACAGCCGCTCTTCACGCTCGCCGAGCGCGTGGCGCTCATCCAGCAGGCGGTTTCCGATCCGAAGGTCGACGTGCGCTCGTTCGAAGGCTTGCTCGCCGACTTCGCCCGTGCGGCGGGAGCGGCCGTGATCGTGCGCGGCCTGCGCGCCGTGAGCGACTTCGAGTACGAGTTCCAGATGGCCCTGATGAACCGCAACTTGGCCCCCGGGATCGAGACCGTGTTCCTGGTGCCCGCC
>Ga0209804_1002906_pt1 | contig 10152 bp, 7 predicted proteins | sample GraSoiAngelo_139_FD_185896 | JGI IMG/M metagenome (GOLD analysis project Ga0209804, IMG submission 185896) | Grasslands soil microbial communities from the Angelo Coastal Reserve, California, USA - 14_0929_12_20cm (SPAdes) (version 2) | ecosystem: Environmental > Terrestrial > Soil > Grasslands ... | reverse complement strand
GCCGGGCATTTCCACCGTCCTTTCACTGCGGCCGGTGAAGCGGGCTAAAGCCCGCGCCCCGTTACTCATTTCCACGAGCTTCGATAAGCAATCAAACATCGATCACCGGTCCCTGGCTCTGCGATCCGGCGGTCTGTTGCTTCTTGCGAAGTGAAACCACCAGCGCGACGCAAGCGGTCCACGTGGGCAGGATATCCACGACCGGCAGGAACTCGACCACGAAGGTCGGCAAGAGCAGGGGATGGAAACCAATCAGTCGCCAAGTGAAAATCATCGCAACCACGTCAATTACCTGTTCGACAAACGTCCAACTCAGGGGCAGCAGCAGGAACTGGAGTGCATCCGCCGTGATGGCGACTGTGTAGGCCAGCCGGACTCGATTTCGCGTTAGAACGGGCACTTGAAACATGATCGATTACTAGAGCTTTATCGCGCTGAAATAGGTTTCTGTCCAGCGCGGAATAATTTCATGGCCGAATTCATTCTTCCTGTAACGAGGCCGATCTGGTAGCTGTTTGTTAACTATGAAAACCCAATCCATCTCCAGACGCGAATTCCTCAAAACCAGCGCTACTGCCACGGCCGCTCTCGCGGCCACAACGCCGGGCGACCTTTTCGCCGCAGGAGAATACGGCGGGAACAAGATTCCCTTCGCTCTCCAGCTCTATTCCGTGCGCAACGAGTGCGCGAAGGACCTGGACGGCACCGTCACGGCGGTGGCGAAAATGGGCTACAAGGCCGTCGAGTTCGCCGGCTACCACGGGCGCGACGCCAAAACGCTGCGCAAGCTGCTCGACGAGGTCGGCCTTAAATGCTGCGGCACACACATTGGCCTCGACACGTTGCTCGGCGACAACCTGCCGAAGACCGTCGAGTTCAACCACACCCTTGGCAACGAGTTCCTTATCGTGCCGAGCCTGCCGGGGAAATACACGAAAACCCGCCAAGGCTGGCAGGAGGCCGCTGACGTCTTCAGCGAACTGGCCGACAAGGTTAAACCGCATGGCATGAAGGTCGGCTATCACAACCACAACATCGAATTCGAACCCATCGACGGCGAAATTCCCTGGGACACGTTTTTCAACCGGGCGAAGAAAGAAGTCGTCATTCAATTCGACACCGGCAACGGCGTGGCCCAGGGCGGCGATCCCGTCGTTTATCTCAAAAAGAAACCCGGCCGCGTCGCGAGCGTTCACGTGAAGCCGTATTCAAAAGCCAAACCGAACGCGCTCATTGGCGACGACGAACAGAACTGGCCGGAAATCTTCCTCCTGTGCGAAACCGTGGCCGGCGTGGAGTGGTACATCATCGAATATGAAAGCGACGCTTACCCGCCCCTCGTCAGCGTGGAGAAAACGCTCGAAGTCATGCGGCGTTGGGGGAAGTGTTGAGGGTCGCAAGGCGTTGCCCTCGACGAGACGTTCCCGCACGGAGTAAGCCGGAGGAGGGTAGTGCAGGTACGGTAATTGCTCGAAAGTTGTTTTGCTGCTGATAGCGCGGCACGTTAGCCAACAGGTGCGTGAATTTCACGCATTTTGCGTGGAGTTCATGCAATGGCTAACGCGGAGAAATTCAAACCAGAATTGGTTAGAGCAATGAGAGCTGCTGGACTTTTGCTCCTTATTGGAAATGCGGGATGCATTCATCTGCCTCAATCCCCGTGTTCGGCCAGATTGAGACACACCCCTATGGCTCTATGAAAATTTCAAGCTCAAGCATAGCGATTCACCGTGTTTTGAGGGTGTTGGTTTTGATAACCGTATCTGCGCAAGCGTGGCAACCGGAGACACTCTATCGTTTTCAAACAGACCAAGGGCACCCCGTTGCCCGGCTGAGGCAGGATACCAACGGCAACCTGTATGGCACGACTGCGGCCGGGGGTCGGTACGGTTTTGGAACGATCTTCCAAGTGACGACCAATGGTATTTTGAAGACGCTGACCGACTTTGACGGAATAAATGGCCGGGGCGAGCTTCGCCAGCCAGGGTTGGTGTTGGGTAGCGACGGCAATTTCTACGGCACCAGCTACCACGGCGGCAGGGACGATAATGGGACGGCGTTCCAGATGACCCCCAGTGGAGAGTTGACCGTGTTGGTCGAATTTACTGGTACGAATGGCTCAGGTCCGAATGAGTTGGTGTTAGGCAGCGACGGCAATTTCTACGGCACAACGATGTTTGGCGGCAGCAGCAATCTCGGAACGGTCTTTCGGCTGACGACTAACGGGGTGTTGTCTATCCTTGGTTCGTTCACGCAACAAAACTACCGTAATGGTGCGTATCCGGCGGCCGGGCTGGTGTTGGGCAGAGATGGCAACTTGTACGGCACAACGAGTTGGGGCGGTGACTACGGCTCTGGGACTGTGTTTCAGATTACGCCCGACGGCGTGTTTACCAAGTTGGCCGACTTCGACCACATGAATGGCGCAATTCCCGAAGCCAACTTGGTTCAAGGCAATGATGGTAATTTCTACGGCACGACCAAGAGTGGCGGCAGCAGAGATTATGGGACGGTGTTCCGAGTGACGACGAATGGAGTGTTAACCTCGCTGGTTTCGCTCACGTTCACCACGAGTTGGACTCCGCAGGCCGGGTTGATCCTGGGCAATGACGGAAATTTCTATGGCACGACGTACGGGGACAACAGCGTCGGCAGGACCAATCTTGGGACGGTGTTTCAAGTGACGAGCAATGGGGTATTAACCACGCTGGTGGAGTTCTCCGGCACTAATGGTGCCTATCCGGCGGCAGAATTGCTGTTGGGCAAGGATGGAAATTTGTATGGCATAACTTTTTCCGATGAACCTGGGGATCGGGGCACAATTTTTCGGCTCGACGTAGCCAAACTTATCAGTGTCAGAAGACAACCGGACGGAAGCCTATCCGTCTGCGGCACCGGACCAGCCAATGAAACGTGTCGGTTGTGGGTTGTCGCAGACTTGTCACCATCAACGTCCTGGACACCGGTGGTGACCAATACCTTCGACAGCAGTGGAAGGTTCTGCTACACTGACGCGAGCGTTGCGACCAACACTTCACGTTTCTATCGAATTTCGGTTCCCTAAGCCCATCCGGATGGCAGGCAGACCGCGACCCTGCCCGCCTTTTACGGCGCCGACGACAGTAAAGCTAGGGAAACACCTACTGCCCGGGCAGGAAAAGGGCATTTTCTTTCAGCAGTTGTTGCGTTAAACTGCTGATTATGTTGCGACGCAATCTTCTGCTCTCGTTCATCTTTGTTCATTGCACCTATTGGGCAATGGGGAAGCCTCACCATCATGACTCATTCGAATACTTTGACTTTGACCTTCGTCGCCCGTGCGCCGGATGGCAGGCCGGATTTGCTGATTATCTTGCAGACCAGGAGTCCTTTTACGAGTTGGCTTCGGCGTACGCCGACGCATGCACCAACTTGAATCGGGGACTTTTCATCTCCGGGAATAATCACAGCGACGACTTGTTCATGTTCATCAAGCGCCCCATTTGTAACCTCGAACCTTCGACCATTTACGAGGTAGAAGCATGGGTCGAGTTCTGGTCAAAGGCGCCCACCGGCTGTATTGGAGCTGGGGGAGACCCGGGCGAAAGCGTTTATGTGAAGTTTGGCGCGACGCCGGTAGAACCATCGACTGTCATTGAAGACGACGGCACGGTCAGGATGAATGTTGATATCGGCCACCAAGCGATTGACGGCGCCGATGCGGTGGTTATCGGGAATATCGCGACGAGCATCACAGATTGCCACAATGAGCAATATGAACTGAAGGAATTGGAAACCCTGGCGCCGCTCGTAACCCGGTCCGACCCGAGGGGCACTTTATGGATTTTTGTCGGCACGGATTCGGGTTTCGAAGGCAAAACGTCTTTGATTTACACGCAAGTGCGTGTCACAATCCATAAGCAGGGATGCAGGTAAAGCCAAGGACTGGAAGCGGCGTATCGAACTGGCAACGGTTGGTCCGTGCGTTGGCCTTCTCGTTACTGGCCGGTCACCGCGCTGCTTCGAAGCAGGTTCACGCCTCACGCGCCGTCCTCGGCTCAACTTTTACCATCCGGCACTGTTCCATCACGGCGATACCAGCCGGTAGAACCGCTGTGGAAACATTGTGGCTGTCGTGTCGGTCAGCGAAATCGCTGATTGAGTGTTGGTGATCGTGATCAAGTCGACCCAGTTGCTCGGGTTGAAATAAGTCAAAGCTTGAAGCCGGTAGCGGCTGCCCGGCGCCCCGACAACGGTCAGGTGGAAGCCTGTCGTGTCGAAGCCGTTCGCTGTCAAACGGAAGTCGGTGGGACCGGCCGATTGCAGGATGGTGCTCTGGTCGCCGACAACCAGAAAGCTCCCATTCCCATAAACGGCGCCCCGAAGCGCCTGAACCGATCCGGGTGCCCGCTCGGACCAGGCATAACCATCGCCGGACGTTAAGATTGTTGAGAATCCCGTCGATCCAGATGCGCTTCCCACAGCCACAAAGGTGCCGTTCCCGTACGTCACACCATTGAGGATGTTTTGGAATCCTGAATTAACGCTCGTCCAGTTGGTCCCGTCGTCCGAGGTAAATACTGTGCCGACATTTCCGACCGTGACGAATCTGCCGTTGCCGTAAGCGATGCCGCTCAGCGTATGGGTCGTGCTGGTGGGTCGTTTGGTCCAGACGTCGCCATTCGTCGAAGTCTGAATCGTGCCGCGTGATCCTACCCCGACGAAGAGGCCGCCGCCGTAGGCAAGGGCCAGCAGATTGCTGGCAGTCCCGGAAGCCGATGGCGTCCATGCGCGGCCATCTGTCGAAATTGCGGCATTCGTGCCCCCGGCGGCCACAAACATTCCATTGCCGAAGGCCACGGCGGACAGCGCCGGTGTCGTCTGCGAACTTTGCTCGAGCCATGCGCTGTCGTCGGTCGAAGTCACGATTCTCCCGGCCTTTTGCCCGGTCGTGTTGGTGTAAGAGCCCACGGCCACAAAGACCCCATTGCCGTACGCGACTCCAGACAGGCTTGCCGTCGTGGAAAAAGCCGGTCCTGTCCAGGTTACACCATCGGGCGACGTCGCGATCGCGCCCACGCCGGACTTCGCATCTCGCAATCCGACCGCTACGAACGTTCCATTGCCGAAGGCCACGTCGTAGTACGCCTGGTCCAGGATCCCTGTTGTTCGGCTCGTCCAGACCCTGGCATCCGCTGAAGTGAGAATGACGCTCGTCGAGAACGCGCGTCCAGTAGTGTTGCCTGCGGTCACGAACATTCCGTTGCCGTGCGTGACGCCCCACAAATCGACCGTGTTCACGCCCACATCCTGGTTCATCCAGTCGGTGGCGTTGGTCGAAGTCAGAATTGTTCCGGCGCCCGCGAGCACAAATTGCCCGTCACCGAACGCGGCGGCATAAAGCTCATTGCTGGTGCTGCCGGTCTGACGCGTCCACGCGAGACCGTCCGGAGAAGCCAGGATTTCGGTTCCACCGACGGCGACAAAAGTCCCGTTGCCGTAAGCGACGCCGTTGAGATTGATTTGTGTGCCTGAATCGGCGACGGTCCAGTTCAAGGCATCGACCGAAGTGAGGATCAGGCCGAGTTCACCGACGGCAACGAACATCCCGCTCGCGTAGGTGATCGCGGTTAACAACCCTGGCATTCCGGAATCCGCAGGCGTCCACGTGACACCCTCACTCGAAGTCAGGATGGTCGCGTTGCCAAAGGCATCCACGTCGCCGACGGCAACGAAGGTGCCGTTGCCGTAGGCGGCCGCGGTCAGCAACGTGTCCGACCCTGAGTCCACGCTGGTCCAGTTCAACCCATCGGAGGCGAGGATCACGCCATATCCGCCCACTGCGACAAAAGTACCATTGCCGTAAGCGACGCCATAGAGAGCTTCGGGCGTTCCAGAAGTTTGGCTCACCCAGTTTGTGCCATCGGCCGAACTGGCAATCGCGCCTCCGAATCCAACCGCCACAAAGGCGTTGTTTCCGTAAGCCACACCGGAGAGGCGATCGGCCGTAGGGAGAGGATTGCGCCGGTACCATTGGTCCAGTGGGTCGGCGGTCAGTGTGAAGCCCGCGCAGATCAGGAACAGAACGAAGCTCAGTGCGATCGCCCGCACACGCAGCCGCACACGAGTCCATTCCACGGTGGGGCGCGGCTCAACAGTGTTGCGACGGCTGTGCGCTGACGAAGAGAAGGGAGGCATGGTTCAACGCCACAATGAATGACTCGTGATTGGCTGCAAGCAGAAACTACGGCGGCCAGTTCAAATGCTCTCACGCATGATCGCGACGGTGTTTTTCCTGGCGCGCAAAGCGGTGCCATCCCGGACGTGCCATCGGGAGTTACTCAGGCCGCGGCCAGTTCAGATGCTTGTGCAAAAACTCAAACGTCCCGACACCGTTTATCGTGTGCGGGCCGTTGAAGAATTCGATGGCCGCGCGGTCGCCGATGCCGAGTGTGTCGTAAAGCCGGCGCACTTTGGCGAATTCGTAAGCAACCCATTCGTCCGGCGCGACGCCGTCGGAGTGGCCGCGCTCGACCATGAACGGTCGCGGCGCAATGAGCGCGGCCATTTCGGCATAGTTGAAGGTGTGGCCGAGGTTGAACTCCACCATTTCGTATTCGCCAGTGTAGAGATAGCTGTAAGGTGAATCAACGGTGACATTTTTCCGGATCCACTCGTTGAAATCCGCGGAGCAGATGGAGAGACAGTAGCGGTCGAGCAGGGAAGGGACGCGCATGGCCGTCTTGCCGCCGTAGGAGAGGCCGTAGAAACCGATGCGTTGCGGATCAACGAACGGCAGCCCGGAGAGCCAGTCGAGGATGCGGTCGTGCTGCGCGAGGATGACGGAGAAGAGCGATTTCTTCAGTGGATTGGCTTTGCGTTGGAGCACGCGGAAGGCGTCGTGGCCGCGATACGGATTGTGCGGCGCGAAAGTGACGAATCCGCGCTCGGCCAGGCGCGCGGCGAAGGCCTTGTAGTAGGGATAGCCGCTGCGCTTGGGATCGTCGTCAATCGTATCCATCGGCACGCCTTCCAGTCCGTGCTGGCAAACCACGACCGGGCGGCGCTCGCCCGGCTTGAGGTCTTTCGGCACGAGCAACTCCCCCCAGGCAAAGACGTCTGGCCAGACATCGAGCGTGACGTCGTAGGCAGTCCAACCCCTCACCCCGTCCCTCTCCCCATCGGATGGGGAGAGGGTGGCCGAAGGCCGGGTGAGGGGGCTATTCGAGGTTCGACTGCTCGCTTTGAATTCGATGCGGCGGGTGCGGGGATTGGTCGGCAGGTCCGCTTTCGGGAAGCGCCCGATGAGTTCGTCCCAAAGATTGCTCTTGAACCCTTGCGTGGCTGCGATCCACTCGTTGGTCGAGCTCGTTTTCACTTTGTGCCAGAAGAAATCATCGCGCACGCGCTCGGAAAGTTGGAGCAGCCGTTGGGTGTGATTGACCAGTTCCTGCACCTGGCGGCGCTGGCGTTCGCTGGGATCGAAATTTTTTCGCAAGTCGAAAGGCGCGTTCGCGGCGATGGGCTGTAATGGGTTTGTCGCGCCGACGGATTTGAGAAAAGCGGACAGCGCACGATCCGAACCGAGGCCGAGGGTCTTACCGTCGCCGCCATAGGCGAATTCGAGCGGGAAAGGGAGCGACGGCGGGAAAAAGGCTTTGGCGCGATTCACCTCCGCCTGAACCGACGCGAAGTCCGGCGTGATCAATTTCCCGGGCGCCGCTCCACCGCGTCCTTCGCGCGGTTTGGGCGGGCCATCCACCGGCGGGACTTCGCTGTACTCGACGATGAGGTTTCTCGGTGCGATGAGGCTGGCGATCTCGGCGTCGCCGAATTCGTGCAGCAGACCAAAGACGTTGCGATAAATGGGCTCTTCCCAGACGCGCTGGCGCGAGGAGAAGTAACCGCTTACCAGAGCGGAATCAATGCGCGTATCGAGCGCGGCCGCGTAAAGGGCAATCAAGCCGCCTTCACCGTAGCCGGCGACACCGATCTTTCCCAGCGGTTGAGGCTTTTGCTTCGGCATCGCGGCGTCCACTCCGACGAACCAATCGACCACCGCGACAACCTTCTGCACTTCGTAACCGATGATGTGGCGGCCCATTTCGTAGGCCTGGCGGTAAATCCATTCGCGATGCGGCTGGTTGGTGAACCGACGGAGCAGGAGATTGCCGGAATACGTGTCGTCGCGGTTGATCAACATGGGCACGACAACCTGACAGCCGTTTTCCGCGAGGCGGCGGGCGAACTGCGCTTCGGGCGGAAGGCCCGGCTCAAGCCCCGCGAGCATCTCAGGCGTTTGGTCCGCATCGGGAAGGGCAACCACGCGAGCCAGGGTGTCGCCTTTGGGCTGGAGAAAAAGACCCTCACCATCGACATCTTCAAACACCGGCCAGCGCACGGCGTAAGCGCGAAACAGGTCCGTCTCAGCAACGACCGGCGGTGTCGCGGTGCTGCTCATGTATTCCAAAGCTCTGACGCGCAACCGTGGGTCAACCGCTCCAATGCACTTCTGGAGTCGGTCGCGGTTGGGTCGAACCGATTTCTCGTAAGCTTCGCGCGAAGAAAAGCCGCGATGCCAGAGCTTTTCCCGTTCCTCGACCGAATGCTCGATCTCGCGCAACAGGAAGCGGTCGATGCCTTCGACCATTCTGGTTGAGAGATCGCCTTCCCAGGTCAAACGCTGCGTCCCGGGCAGAGTTTCGACTTGTTGACCGGACAACAGACCCGTGAAGCCGCCAAGAAAGCCGGCAAAGAACCAGGCAGGAATGCGCGGGCGAGACTTCTTACTTTGGAAATCCGGCTGGAGCACTCGCGCAGATTAGCGCGGGTTGGCGAACGTTACAATCTGTTTTCCAAAATCAGAGGTTGAAATTACCACGCGCCTGGACTATAACGTAGGTCATGCGCCTCTTTTTGGCACTTGTCGCATGGAGCATTCTGTTCGTGTTTTCCTGGCCGCTGGCCGTGGCGGTGCTGGTGTTGTATCCCATTCTCTGGTTGATTTGTCTCCCGTTGCGTTTGATCGGCATCACCGTCGCGGCAGTGTTCGCGCTGCTGAGGGCGATTCTTTTCCTGCCCGCGCGGCTGCTGGGAGTGAGACCCAGACGCTGAAAACAATTTCTTGGGCGGGCGAAAGTGCTCGCGAGCGGCAAAATTGCAGCCACTGAGGTGACTTTGTAGCCACTGAGGTAACGAGGTGGATTGGTTGTCCGCCTCCTAATCAGAAAATGGGATTGGAGGAAACGCTCGCCCTCACCCCGGCCCCCTCCCCCAGGAGAGAACTCCCCCAACTTCGAACATGCATGGCACCATTGAACCGGCCAGCGGCCCCCTCACCCCGTCCCTGCTCCCTCTCCGCGGGGGAGAGGGTGCCCCGAAGGGCGGGAGAGGAGGAGGTTCATGGGCAGGGAACACCTCCAAAATCCGGACGCGAATCGGGGCCATGAACCCACCCCCAACCCCTCCGGAGGAGGGGAGCAATGTCGGGCACGCTTGCCCAGTTCCCCTCCTGGGAGGGGTCAGGGGTGGGTCGGTTCATGGAAAGGGGGAAGCAGGCACAGTTCCCGGAATTTTCACGCCCTTTGGTGTGGAATTGCTTCACGGGGACTCACGTCGGCGGCTACTTGTGTGATCGGCTGAGCAGGAACTTCTGCAATCCCTCGAGGTCATCGGTGTTAATCAAGTCAACGCCCGCATCGAATAGTGCTTTCCAAACTTCAGGCCTGTCCGGCGTCGCCCAGAACCGAATCTTCCGCCCTTGTGCGTGGGCCTTCTCCACGACCTGTTTCAAGTGGCGCCTTTCGTCATCAGGCAAAGGACCAGTCCCATGCCACTTGAAAACCTTGGTCCAATTGTCGCTGACCAACGGGATGAGAGAACCTGGCGCGTTTGATTCCAAGTCCTCGATTCGGCCATCCACAGCGGCGTAGCGAACCGATTCCGCCGCCATCGTTTTCGCCGCGCGGTTGCCGGAAATAATGACAGTAATCGCTTTGGTCTGGACGCTTCCGTCGCGAAAGACAGTCAGCAGATCGGCGTATTCTTTCAGGACTTCACGCAACGCCGCGTACGTTGCCTCGGCGTCGGACTTCACATCGATCAGCAGAATCGCGGGCGGGCCGGCGGGATAGAGCCTCCCGCCGTTTCGGCGCACGCGCTCGCGCAACGGGT
>Ga0209804_1002905_pt1 | contig 10159 bp, 6 predicted proteins | sample GraSoiAngelo_139_FD_185896 | JGI IMG/M metagenome (GOLD analysis project Ga0209804, IMG submission 185896) | Grasslands soil microbial communities from the Angelo Coastal Reserve, California, USA - 14_0929_12_20cm (SPAdes) (version 2) | ecosystem: Environmental > Terrestrial > Soil > Grasslands ... | reverse complement strand
CCCGTGGGCGGCGATTCCCACGCTGTTCACCTTCGCGATGATCTGCAGCCTGATCCGCGTCCACGGAGACACCGCCGCGACCATCGGCGTGCTCGCGCTGACCATGGTCTGCATCACCGAAGGCTCCCCGGCGCACCTGGCCGACAGCCTGGTCCGTGCCGGGCTGTTCGTTTCCGGCTCGCTCTTCGCCATCCTGCTCGCCGTCGCGTTCTGGCCCTTCCGTCCCTACTACCCAGTACGCGCGGCGGTCGCCACCTCCTGGATGGCGGTCGGGGACGTTGCGGCGGCCGCGGCGAAGGTCGCGTCGTCTCCAGCGGACGCCGCGAAGTGGGAATCGCTGGTTCCGCTGCGGCGCCACGCGCGCGAAACGCTGGAGGACGCACGGGAGGCGCTGGCGGTTGCCCGCGCAGGGCGCCACGGCGAGACCGGACGCGGGTTCCAGCTCCTCGTGCTGTACGAAATCCTCGAGCTCCTCCTCGGCGATCTCGCGGCGCTGCTCGAGGCGCTGCGCGCCGGCGCGGAAAGGGACGAGCCGTTGCCGCCTCACGCCGGAGAGGCGCTCGCGGACGTCAGCCGGGCACTCTATGCCATCGCCGAGGCCATGGTCGAAGAGGGCCCCTCCGAGGCGGTCGTCGCGCCGCGCTTCGACGCATCGCTCAATCCCGCAGTGCTCTTCTCGCGCGTCGCGGATGAAATCCGGCAGGCACTGCACTCCGTCGAGGCACTGCGCGGCCGCGGTCCAGGTCCCCGTCCACACGAAGCCCTGTCTTTCCCGGAAGAGGCACCTTCCCTGCGCGATGCGTTCGCAAAGGGGTCGACCGAGCTGCACCACGCCCTGCGCGTCGCCCTCGTCGCCACCCTTGCACAGCTCCTGGCGACCGCGCTCCGGCTCGAGCGCAGCTACTGGGTGACGGTGACCGTCGTCCTCGTGCTTCAGCCGCACGCGATCGCAACCGTGCGTCGCGCCCTGCAGCGCGCCGGCGGCACCGTGATCGGTGGCCTGATCGCCGCGCTCATCGCACGCCATCTCCGCGAACCGCTGGCGCTGGGCGGAGTGCTGTTCGCGCTAGCCTGGATCGCCGTCGCGGTGCGCCGCATGAACTACGCGTTGTTCGCCGCGCTCGTGACGCCGGTCTTCGTCCTGCTCGCGGAGACCAATGCGGGCGCAGGGCACCTGACACGGGTCCGCATCCTCGACACCCTCCTCGGAGGAACGCTGGCGCTGGCTGGCGCCATCGCGCTCTGGCCGACGCGCGATCTGGATCGCATGCCGGCGCTGATCGCGGCGATCCTGCGGGCGGACCGCGTCTATCTGGACGCGGTCTTGCACGGGCAGGGGCCCGCCGGGACCGTCGCCGCGCGCCGGCGCGTCGGTCTCGCCACCGCGAACGCCGAGGCCGCGCTGCAGCGGCTGATCGCCGAGGCCCTGCCGCCCGCGCGCGTCGAACCGCTGATGGCGCTCGTGGCCTACGGGCGCCGTCTGAGCGCATCGATCACCGCTGTCGGGGCGGCGCCGCCGTCGCCGCAATACGCAGCGCAGCTCGAAGGAATCCTCGACGCTCTGGCCGACGCCGCGCAGTCGGGCGCACCGCCCCCGCCCGTCCCGCCTCTCGACAACCCCGCGGAACCGGAGCCGGCGCAGCGGCTCGCGCGGCAGCTCCGGGTCGTGCAATCCGCCCTCGCCCGGCTCGGCTGAGCTTGGTAGTCTCGCACGCCCGATGCGTCCTGCCCTCCTCTTCCTCTTCGCGGCGGCCGCGTGCGCGAGCGCGCCGCGCCCACAGCCCGAGCGGTCCCGCCTCGGGCCGCTGCTGCTCGAGGCCATCCGTTTCCCCACGGTGGCGGGCAACGAGCAGGCGCGCCTGGACCAGCAGCAGTGGCTGCTGCGGACCGCGCAGTCGCTCGGACTGACGGCGCGCGACGCGGGCCCTGTGACGGAGATCGAGCTGCCGGGTCCAGCCGGCGCGCCGATCCTCGGGCTCGTCGTGCACGGCGACGTGCAGCCGGTCGACGAGAAACAGTGGACGGTTCCCCCTTTCGCAGGCGTCGAGCGCGACGGCGTCGTCTACGGGCGCGGCGCAGCGGACGATAAGGGACCTCTCGTCCAGGCGCTGCTCGCGATGCGCGCCATCCGCGACCTGCCGCGGACGCACACCGTGCGCCTGCTCGTCGGCAGCGACGAGGAGAGCGGATCGACCGACATGAAGACCTATCTCGCCTCGCATGAGCCACCGACCTACAGCCTGGTGCTCGACTCCGCTTTCCCGGTGGTGGTGGGCGAGAAGGCCTGGGACGGGCTCGCGGTGCTTCCGGCGGACATGGCCCCGGGAAGCGGCAAGCCATGGACCATCGAGGAGATCGACGCCGGGCTCGCGCCCAGCATCGTGCCGGACCGCGCGCGCCTGACGCTCCGCTGGCGCGAAGGAGCGCCCGCCTGGGAAGAGCTGGAGCAACGGCTCCGGGCCAGGGCGCCTGCGCCGGGAACGAGGCTGGAAATCGCGCGGCGCGGCCCGCTGCTGGACCTCGTCGTGCAGGGCCGCGCGGCCCATGCCGGGGTGAACGTCGAGGGCGGCCGCAATGCGCTGGTGTCGTTCGCGCGGCTGGTAGCCGGGGAGCTGCCCGACTGCGCGATGGCCGACCTCGTCGCCTTTGCCGCGCACGCGGGTGGCGACCTGAAAGGAGCGGCGCTCGGGCTCGACGGTGTCGCCGAGCCGGGCTGGGACGGGTGGACAGTCAACGTCGCGACCCTGAAGAAGGAGCCGCGCCTCGGGGACAAGCTCGCGCTGGTCGTCAACCTGCGCCGGCCGCCCCCGCTGACCGGCCCGCAGTCGCGCGAGCGCCTCTACGCCGAGGTGCGCAAGTTCTCGCCGCGGCTCGTGCCCGGCGAGATCTATTTCGGCGACGAGCCGCTGGTGTTCGACAGCAACGCGAAGATCGTCCGCCGGCTGATGGACGCCTACGCGCGGGCGACCGGCGAGCGGCCGCCGCCCGCCATCTCCGGCGGCGGCACTTACGCCAAGCGGATCCCGAGCGCGATCGCATTCGGCATGTGGTTCCCGGGAAAGCCGTATCCCGGGCACGACTCGGACGAGAAGATCGAGGTGGCGGATCTGCAGCGAGGACTCGACGTGCTCGTCGAGACGCTGCGGGATCTCGCGGGAGGTCCGCCGCTGCAGGATCCTTTCCGCCCGTAGTAGTCTTCACTCCTCATGCGCGATCCGCCGCATGACGCGCGAGTGCGAGCGCGTCGGCGGGATCAACCTCGGCCAGGGGATCTGCGATCTGCCCACCCCGCCGCTGGTCCGCGACGGCGCGATCGCCGCCATCCGGGAGAACCGCAGCACCTACTCGTTCGCCGAAGGCGCGCGCGAGCTGCGCGACGCCATCGCGCGCAAGCTCGCGCGCGACAACGGCCTCCAGGCCGATCCGGCCAAAGAGATCTGCATCACCGTCGGGGCCAGCGGCGCATATACGGCCGCCATCCACGCGCTGCTCGATCCCGGCGACGGGATCCTCCTCTTCGAGCCTTACTACGGCTACCACCTGAACGCCGCGGTGGTGTCCGGGCTCACTGCGGAGTTCGCTACGCTCAGGCCCCCGGAGTTCACGCTGCGCGAGGATGCGCTGGAAGCTGCGATCACTTCGCGGACGCGCGCGGTCGTCGTCTGCACCCCGTCGAATCCGAGCGGCAAGATGTTCCGCCCCGAGGAGCTCGAGGCGCTCGCCCGGGTGGCGCGGCGGCACGACCTGCTGGTGATCACCGACGAGATCTACGAATACATCCGCTACGACGGGAGGCCGCACGTCTCCCCCGCCACGATCGCCGGCCTGCGCGAGCGGACGGTCACGATCATGGGGCTTTCGAAGACCTTCAGCATCACCGGCTGGCGGCTCGGATACACGGTCGCGCCGGCGGAGATGACGCGCGCGATCACCCTGGTGAACGATCTGTACTTCGTCTGCGCGCCCACTCCGCTGCAGCTCGGCGCCGCCCGGGGATTCGACGCGCCCCGCAGCTACTTCGACGAGCTGCAGTCCGGCTACCAGCGCAAGCGCGACCGCATCTGCGCGGCGCTGCGGCGAGCGGGGCTCGAGCCGATCGTTCCCGAGGGCGCGTATTACGTGCTCGCCGACTGCGCCGGCCTCGGCTTCAAGACCTCGCTGCAAGCGGCCATGCACCTGCTCGAGACCACCGGGGTGGCCTCGGTGCCGGGCAGCGCATTCTACCGGGGCGGGGAAGGCGAGAAGCTGCTGCGGTTCTGCTTCGCCAAGGACGACGACGTGCTCGAGGAGGCTTGCACGAGGCTCGCGGCGCTGGGATGAGGTCGCCGCTCCTCGCCATCTTCCTCATCGTGGTGGTGGACATCCTCGGTCTCACCATCATGCTCCCGCTGCTCCCCTTCTACGCGGAGCACTTCGGCGCGAGCCCCACCGTGGTAGGCCTGCTCGTGAGCACGTACGCGCTCTGCCAGCTCGTCGCCGGCCCGGTGCTCGGGCAGCTCTCCGATCATCTCGGGCGCAAGCCGGTCCTGACCGCCAGCCAGATCGGCACGTTCGCGGGCTTTCTCGTGCTCGCTTACGCGCCCAACCTCTTCTTCGTCTTCCTGGCGCGCATCATCGACGGTCTCACCGCCGGCAATCTCTCCATCGCGCAGGCGTACATCGCCGACGTGACCGCGCCGAAGGACCGCGCGCGGGCATTCGCGGTGATCGGGATCGCTTTCGGGATCGGCTTCCTCATCGGCCCCGGAGCGTCGGGGTACCTGACCAGCCATTTCGGTTACCACGTCCCGATCCTGTGTGCGGCCGCGCTCTCGTTGCTCAGCATCCTCGGGACCACGTTTCTCTTGCCCGCGGTCCCCGCGCACCCGGAAGAGATGCAGCCCGCGACCGCGCAGCAGGAGCTCGAAGCTCCCATCGCGCCGGGCGGCAAGCGCCTGCGGATCCTCGATTGGGGAACGTATCTGCAGTACTTCCGGCGGCCGGCGCTCGGCGGGCTCTTGCTGGAGTTCTTTCTCTTCACCTTCGCGTTCGCGACCTTCACCAGCGGATTTGCGCTGTTCGCGGAGCGGCGCTTCACCTGGCACGGCGCCGCCTTCGGCCCGAAGGAGGTGGGCTACGTCTTCATGTACTCGGGCTTCCTCGGCATCCTCGTGCAGGGGTCGATGCGCCAGGGAGTGCTCGTGCGCCGCGTCGGCGAGGTCCGATTGGTGACACTGGGTTTCCTTGCTGGTTCGCTCGGATACGGGCTGCTCGGTGCCAGCTTTGGCATCGCCGCGCTGCTCTTCGCAGCGACGCTCGCTTCGTTCGGCAACGGCGTCCTCCGGCCCTCGCTGACCAGCCTGATCACGCAGCAGGTCTCGCGTGGCGAGCAGGGCCTGGTGCTCGGGCTGAACCAGTCGCTGCTGTCGATAGCGCAGATCGTCGGTCCAGCGATCGCGGGAGCGCTGATCGACCGCGGTCATCTCACGCTGTGGGCGCTCTGGGCGTCGGTGATCCTCGGGCTGGCGCTCGTGCTCAATCTGAAAGCGCGCGAGACGCGCCAGGCGCACGCCTAGAACAACCTGTACAGCCTGAGAACAATGACCGCAGACCCGCGGCTTTGGCGCAGGAGCGGCTAGAACCCGCGCGCCGCCGGAGAGCCCGGCACGTACGCCGGCCCGACCTGCAGCCGGATTCCGCCGGTCGCCGCCAGCAGCGTGAACGCAAACGGCAGCTTCACCGTTCCGTCATCGCGCATCAAACCGGGCGGCGGATTGGGGAAGCGCTGCACGACGCGGAACGCGTCTACCGCGACCTCGTCGAGGTACTGCACTCCGGACGAGGCGGCGACGTGGACGTCGGTGATCTCGCCCTGCCGATCGAGGGTGAACTCGATCACCGTGCGGCGATCCTTGTACGAATAGAGCTGGCCGGTTGGATCGCGCTTGCCCGAAGCGTCGATCACCTTCTGCGTCCACACCCGCCCGACGGTCTCTTTCACGCGGTTGAGGAAACCGGCGAACTTGAAGCTGCGCGCGTTCAGGAAGGTCCCTTCGCCTTCCTCGATTCCGCGCAGATCGTCGGGCATCGGGCCCCCGGAGAGCGGACCCATCGCACCGATGGACTGATCCAGGGTCAGCTTCAGCGGGCGCAGCTCGCCCGGCGTCCCCGGCGCCGCGTCCGGCCCGCCCGGCCCGATGTTGGAAGCCTTGCCTTCGCTACCGGGGTCGGCGCGCGCGATCTTGTTTCCCGTCCCCTTGAAGGCGTCGGTGCCCTCGCGGTTCCTCAAGGTGCCGTCAGGAGCTTCCTCCAGGTGCAGCGGGTCGCGCCTCTGTTTGCTGGGGAGCTCGGCCGCCTGCTTCTGCCGCTTCTGCTCGCGGCCGCCGCCGAGCCTGCCGTTGTCGCCCGGCTGCACACTCGTCGCCGGCGCGCCCTGTTCGGTCTTGTCGTTGCGGCCTTCCTTCTGCAGCCGGGAAAGGGCGTTCTTGTAGAAGGCGCTCGTCTCCCGCGCGCGCGTCTCCTTCTCCACCCGGCTGTCCTTCTCGGACAGGTACTTGGTCGGCTTGTCGGGCACCTGCTCGTTGGTCGGACCGAGCGAGACGACCTGGCCGCTCTCCAGCTTTTCCTGCTTCTCCGCGGCAAGCGGCGGAGGCGCTACGGGCAGGTTCGGGAGCTGGGGCTGGGCGCTCTTTGCGGAAGACTGCGGACCGGCCGGCCGAATCCCCTGCAATTGCGACCGGTTGGAAGCGACGAGCGACACGACCTGGTTCACGGGATGCTTGGGCGCGTGGAACATCGCGTCCTTGGCGATCCCGAGCAGCAGCAGGAGGTGCACGGCGATGGACAGCGCCACCGCGATGGTCAGGCGGCGGCCGCGCCGAACCGGCTGCTGGGGCAAAGGCATTGCGGGCCTATTGTAGCCCCGGCGCCGCCTGACAGGCGAGTCGCCGAACGTCCTGGAGTGCTCCGGAGTGCACTGGTCCGGTTCGGGGAGCACTTGTTTCGAACATCGGCGCGCGGGCAGTCAATCCGAAGGGACCTCAAAAAAGTGGCCGCGTATCCACCTTTGGCGGCGGCCGCGACTAGTAGATCCGGACCGGCGCAGCGCCTGAGTAATACCAGCCGAGGATGTCGCGATAGCTCGCCCCGCGCACGGCGCGCCCGATCGCCCCCGTCTGGCACATCCCGCTGCCGTGACCCCAGCCACCTCCGATGAACGTCCAGCCGCCGCTTGACCGTTCGATCACGAACATGCCGCTGTTCAGGTTGCGGAACAGCCTGCGGATCGGGAGCTCGCCGTACACCCGGGCGGTCGCCCGCCCGCCCGCGATCCGGAGGGCGCGCGCGCGGCCAGAGACGCCGCGGCCCTCGACGGCGAGGGCCTGGACGGCACCGACGCCCAACGGCGCGCAGATCTCGTCCACTTCCCGCTGCGTGAAGGCGCGTTGCCAGCGCACCTTCTCCGGATTCGCGTACCCGGACGAGGCGCAGTAGCTGGGAACGGGGTTGAGATGGACGAAACGCGAGACCAGGGCCTCTCCGATCCCATCGCGGAACGCCTCCATCCCCGGCGCGCCGGGATCGAAATCGGGCCGCCCTCGCAGGGAGGGATCCGCGGGGCCGCCCCAGACGGCGTCGTTGTCTTCCGTGTACCCGCCGCAGACCGCGGAGTACACCGAGTCAACCAGGCGGCTCTGTCCGTTGCGTTCGGCAAACAGCGCTTCCCCGCGCGTCGCGTCCACCGCGGCGCCGGTGCTCGCCTCTTCCGCCGCGACTCCCTTGTAGACCTGGCAATGCTGCTCGGCACAGAGCAGGTAGGGATCGCCCACGTGGCGTGCGCCGATCTTCGCCAGGACCTCGCCGCGTGCGGTGACTGCCTGCGCCTTGAGGGCCTCCAGGTGCGCCTTGGCGAAGATCTCGCTGGGCACGACGCCCTTGACGAGCCGTTCCATTTCCACCGCCGCCACCAGCGCGAGCGAGCCGGACGCATCCACGGTCGCGAACAGCCGTCCCGGATATGTCCGGGTCTCGTACCCGTGGAAGCTGTAGCCCATGCCGTACTCGACCTGCTCGACCGTGATCCCGGAGCTTGCGCGCAGCTCGATGGCGCTCTCGCCGATGCCGACCGAGTTGCCTCGCGGATCGCGCAGCTCGATGCGCGCCTGCGGACGGACGGCGATCTCGCGGCGGATCTGTACCCGGGTACCGAATCGGGCTTGAAGCTCCTGCGTCTGGTGCCTCGCCCTGGCTTCGGTCGCGTCTCCTTCGGCGAGGATGGCGTACCGGCGCGTATCGACCACGTGGCCGGCGATGCCGTAGGCCTCTCCGACGGTCGCGACGCGGACAGCGACGCCCTTTGCCGCCCATTCCTCGCGCGCCCTCTGGACGCCCTGCTTGTCATCGTACCGGAGCTGCTCGAGCTCGACCCACGATGCTCCGGCGCCCTGCGAGCCCTCCAGAAGCTGCAGCGTCCAGCGCCCGGGACCGCCATCGCCCAGGGCGGTCTGCATACCCCCCGATGCGGACCGAGTCAGCGCCGTCAGCGGGCCGCTCGGAGAGAAGAAGATCTGCTGGCGTCCCTCGAGGACCCGCACGGTGATCAGCGGCTCGCCGCCGGAAAACGACAGCCGGCGCGCGTGGAGCAGCTCGAGCGGATCGTCCGGGGCGGGCGCACCGGAGAAGAGATCGTCTTCCGCAGGCAGGGCGCGCGCGAGCAAGGTGCCGCCGAGAAAGGAGAGGAACCTTCGGCGCGGCGTCGTCATCTGCGCAGGTGAGTCCGCTCCACGTACTCGCGAAAGCCTGCGCGCAGCCGCTTCGCGATCGGTCCGGGCCGTCCGTCGGAAACCTTGCGCACCTGCTCGCCGTGGGATTCCAGGAACACCAGGCTCGTCACCGGCATCGCCTCGCGCAGCGTGCTGGTCATGAACACCTCGTCCGCCGCGGCCAGCGCCTCTGGACCGTGCGGCTCCTCGCGCAGGATCAACCCCTGCGCGCGGGCGATGTCGATGAACAGGGCACGGGTGACTCCCTCCAGCATCCCGAGCGAAAGAGGCGGTGTCACCAGCACGCCGCGCTGGACGAAGAAGACGTTGGAGGTGGTGCCTTCCGTGACCCGCCCCGCGAGATCCAGCAGGATGGCGTCGTCCGCACCCGCCTCCTGCGCCTCGCGAAGCGCGAGGATGTTGTTCAGGTAGTTGCCGGTCTTGAGCGCCGGATCGAGCGCCTGGGGAGGATTGCGCCGCGTCCTGGCGATCGCCATCTGCAGGCCCCGCTCGTATTGCTCTTCCGGCGGCGCCGCGAGCGGCCGCACGATCACGATCAGCCGGTTCTGGCCGCGGGCGAGGAAAGGAGAAAGACCGAACTCGCCGGCGCCGCGGGTGATGACGATCCGCACGTACGATTCGGGGTTGCCGGCGGCCTCGAGCGTGCGCTGCAGCTCGCGAACGATCGACGCGCGCGGTGGCAGCGTCAGATCGATCCGCTGCGCCGTGTTCTCCATCCGTGCCAGGTGCCGGTCGAGCTCGAACGGGCGCCCGGAATAGGTGCGCACCACCTCGTAGACGCTGTCGCCGTAGAGGAAACCGCGGTCGAAGACCGGCACGACCGCCTGGTCCGGCGGGACCAGCCTTCCTTCCACATTGCAGAGGACGGGCACCGGACGGTGGTACCGCCCCCTGCCGGCCTGCGCAACAATCGTTCAATGCCGTCGCCGCTGGGCCGCAAACGCGGTGCAGGAGCGGCGGCGATGGGATACAACCTCACGTGAGCCGCTAGCTCAGCTGGTAGAGCACCGGCCTTTTAAGCCGAGGGTCGTGGGTTCGATCCCCACGCGGCTCACTCTGCAACGTCTCGATCGCGTTCGTGAAATCCTCGGTGCGCTTCGGCGCGGGAAGCGCCTTGGGCGCGGCCGTCAGCAAACTGTCAGCAAACGGAGCCGGTCCGATGCGGCTCACGGCTTCGCGCAGGTCCTCCAGCGCGAGGTGCCCGTACGTGCCGGTCGTGGTCGTCACCGACGCGCGCCGCAGGATGCGCTGCACGCGGTGCGCATCGAGGACTGGGGAAAGCTGCTCGGCGACACCGCTGCCGTCGCAGCCCTGCTCGACCGCATGCTCCACCACGGCCAGGTCCTCAAGTGCGGCCCGCGCAGCTGGCGCGCCCGCGTGGAGGCCGACTTGCACGT
>Ga0209804_1002896_pt1 | contig 10176 bp, 7 predicted proteins | sample GraSoiAngelo_139_FD_185896 | JGI IMG/M metagenome (GOLD analysis project Ga0209804, IMG submission 185896) | Grasslands soil microbial communities from the Angelo Coastal Reserve, California, USA - 14_0929_12_20cm (SPAdes) (version 2) | ecosystem: Environmental > Terrestrial > Soil > Grasslands ... | reverse complement strand
GGTTGGCATTCGCCCCGGTGGATACCGAGCGCTGGACTCGCTGCGGATGGAGAAGGGCTACCGCTACTACGGCACTGACCTCACCCTGCTGGACAATCCCCTCGAGGCCGGGCTCGGCTTCTGCGTTCGCTTCGATAAGGGCGATTTCAACGGGCGAGAGGCGCTGAAGGCGGCAAAGACGGCGGGGATCAGCCGGCGTTTGCGAACTCTGCTCGTCGGCGAGCAGGAGTACGTCACCGTCTATGGTGGAGAGGCGGTCTATGCGGATGGTTCGATCGTCGGCCGGCTACGCAGCTGTGCCTACGGATTCACCGTGGGGCGCAACATCGCCTACAGCTACCTGCCGGTCGGACTGGGGCCCGGAGCGCGGGTCGAAGTGGACGTATTCGGGCGACGGGTGCCGGCTGACGTAAGCACCGATGCCCTGCTCAAGCGCGAGCAACTGGTTGGCCATGACGCAAAGCATGTCGCGAGCTGAGGACGCGCTCGGACGCGTTTCGCTCTGGCGGGACAAGGACGTAAAGGTCTCGCCGCTGTCGGGCGGCCTGACCAACGAAAACTATTTGGTCGAGGCCGGCGGCGAACGGTACGTGATGCGAATTCCCGGAACATCGACGGAGCTACTGTCTATCGACCGGGTAAATGAGGTCTATAACGCCAGGGCAGCAGCCAGCACCGGCATCGGTCCCGCTGTGCTGGAGCATGTCCCGCAGCTGGACGTTATGGTCCTCGAGTTCATCCCCGGGCCTACGATGACGAGACAGACCCTGCAATCGGAGCGGATGGTGCGACGCATGGCCGAGTCGTTCAAGCGTCTCCACTCATCTCCTCGCTTCTTGAAGGACTTCGACATGTTCCGGCTGATCGACTACTACCTGCGGATCGTGGAGGAGCACGAGGTCCGGATCCCCTCCGATTATCGGCAGCGGTTGCCGCTGCTGGCCGAAATCGAGCGCGCGGTCCAGCTTGGGGCGCTCCCCAGCGTTTCCTGCCACAACGACCTGCTCTGCGAGAATTTCATCGACGACGGGCGCTGCTTGCGGGTCGTCGATTACGAGCTGAGCGGGAACAACGACCCATGCTTCGACCTGGGCAACACGGCACAGGAGGCGAGCTTCGATGAGGAGCTGCGGGCCATCCTGTGCGAGACGTACTTCGGCCGGCTGGACCGCCAGCAGCTGGCCCGCATGAACCTGTTCGCCCTTATGTCCGACGTCGGATGGACGCTCTGGGGGGCCATCCAGGCCAAGATATCGACGCTCGACTTCGATTTCACCGAGTACTACACCACGCGATGGAATCGGGCGCTCAACGTCATGGACTCGGACCACCTTGAAGACTGGTTGAGGGGGGCCAGCTCTTGACAGAGTCGGTATCGGGGAAGAGACTTTCGGCGTACACAAAAAGGTGGCCGGCAACCGGTTGGAAGGAGGATGAGTTTCGTTGACCGTTCTTGATACTGCCCTGAAGGCATATCAGTCACCGACCCGAATGGTGCATGCCATCGGTGCCCTGAGCGCACTCGGGGATGAAGCCGCCAGCCTGAAGGTCAAGCGGCCGCTGGTGGTGACCGACCAGGGAATCGTGAAAGCCGGACTCCTGGACGAGGCTCTCAACCCGCTTCGTTCTGCCGGCCTTGACCCTGTCACCTATGCGGAGGTGCGCGCCAATCCCGGCATAACGCTGGTCGATGCGGGCGCTCGCTACTACAAGTCCGAGCGCTGCGATGGGCTGGTCGCAATCGGCGGCGGCAGCTCCATCGACACCGCCAAGGGGATCGGCGTGGTCGCGGTCCACGGCGGGAGCATCGTCCAGTACGAATGGGGTAAGAACCCGATTCATTCACGCATCCCGCCGCTGGTCGCGGTTCCGACCACGGCTGGAACCGGGAGCGAGGTCACCCTCTGGGCGGTGATCACCGACCCCGACCGAAAGATCAAGTTCAACGTCGGCGGCACCCCGAACATCGCCGCCTGGGTGGCACTGATCGACCCAGCGCTCTCGGTAAACCTGCCCCCCGCGGTCACGGCCGGAACCGGGATGGATGCTCTCACTCACGCCATCGAGTGCTACACGATGGCCTACCACCAGCCGTTCACCGACGCGGTTGCCCTGCTGGCGATGGACTATTGCGGTCGATACCTGCGGGTCGCGTTTGCCCAGGGACACAACCTGGAAGCTCGCTACCACATGAGCCTGGCCGCGATGCTGGCGGGCCTGGCGTACGGCACCGACTCGGCTGGCGCTGCGCACGCGATGAGCCAGTCCGCGGGCGGCGTGCACGACGCGCCCCACGGCGCCCTCACCGGACGCTTGCTCGCGCCGGTCATGGAGTACAACTACGCAGGCGAGCCGGAACGATTCGCGCGCATCGCCCAGGCGCTCGGCCTCGAAATCCACGGGAAATCGGTGTGGAAAGCCGCCGAGGCCTCGGTCGAATATGTCTTCCAGCTCACCGAAGACCTCGAGATCCCGTCGCTCAACGAGCTCGGCTTCTCGGAAGACGAAATCCCCCTGCTCGCCGAGAAGGCGGAGGCCGACTCGCAAACGATTGGCAACCCGCGCGACGTCGACGCCCGCGGTTACCAGAAGATCTACGCCCGCGCCTTCGAGGCAGGACGGCATCGCGCCGTCGCTCGGACACTGGCGCACGCCAGCCCCTAGCCATGTGGAAGAACACATTTAAGCGCTACGACATCCTTTCCGAAGAGCAGGTCCAGCAGGTCCATCAACAGGCGATGTTGATCCTCCAGGAGATCGGCGTAGATTTCCTCCACCCGCGCGCCCTCGACACCTTTCGAGCGGCAGGGCTCAAGATCGAGGACCAGCGGGTCCGCTTCGAGCGGGCCTTCATCGAGGAGCAGGTAAAGAAGGTACCGCCGATCTTTGACGTGCAGGCCCGCAACCCGAAGAACACGGTGACGATCGGCGGGGACTACATGGTCAACGCCCCCGTCTACGGACCGCCTTTCATCACCGACCTGGACCGCGGACGGCGAGGCGCGACCATCGAAGACTTCACCAACTTCGACAAGATGGCACAGGCCACTCCGCAAATCCACTGTGCCGGCGGCACCATCGTCGAGCCGGAGGATCTCCCACTCGGCACCCGCCACCTCGATATGGTCTACTCCCATATCCGATGGACCGACATGCCATTCATGGGGAGCGTTATCTCGGAGGAGAATGCGCGCGACTCCATCGAGATGGCGTCGATCGTGTTCGGTGGTCGTGAGAAAATCGAGAAGACGCCTGCGCTGCTGGCATTGGTCAACGTCAACAGCCCGCTGCGCTACGACGACCGCATGCTCGGCGCACTGATCGAGTACGCGTCCGCTAACCAGCCGGTGATCGCCACTCCCTTCCTGATGGCGGGGGCCATGTCACCCATGGGACTGGCCGGGACGCTCGCGCAGCAAACCGCCGAGGCACTCGCCGGGATCGCCCTGATCCAGTTGATCAGGCCGGGCGCCCCCTGCATTTACGGGTCATTCCTCACCAACATCGACATGCAGTCTGGGAGCCCGGCGTTCGGTACGCCCGAATCAGCGATGGGGATCCTGGCAAGCGCGCAGATGGCGCGGCACTACCGAATCCCATTTCGCGGCGGCGGCGCTCTGACCTCATCGAAGTCGCCGGATGCGCAGGCTGCCTACGAGTCGATGATGTGTCTGTGGCCCACCTTCCTGGGCGGTGTGCACTTCGTTCTCCACGCCGCCGGCTGGCTCGAAAGCGCCCTGCTGGCGTCCTACGAAAAGTTCATCATCGACGTCGAGATCCTGCGCATGTTCGAATGGATGCTGACCAAGGGCATGCCCTTCGACGATGAGGGCTTCGCCATGGACGGGATCCGTGAGGTGGGTCCGGGCGGTCACCACCTTGGCTCCGAGCACACCATGCGAAACTACCGGACAGGCTTCTATCGGCCCTGGATCTCTTCGACGGAGAACTACGACCGGTGGCAGCGGATGGGCTCGAGGACGACCGACAGGGTCGCCAACGAGAAGTGGAAGCAATTGCTGGCGGATTACAAGGACCCTGGCATCGACTCAGGCGTCGACCAGCAACTCCAAGCCTTTATCGAGGTCCGCAGGGAACAGATCCTTGGCGCCCGCGTCTGAGACGCTGCCCGCCGGCGCACGAGTCATCGTCATCGGCGCGGGTATCGTGGGCTGCAGCGCCGCCTACCATCTAGCCAAACTCGGTTGGAGCGACATAGTGGTCCTCGACCAGGGGCCATTGTTCGTGACCGGGGGATCCACGTCGCACGCGCCCGGTCTGATGTTCCAGGTCAACGCCTCCAAGATGATGTGCGAGCTCGCGCGCTACAGCGTCGAGCTCTACTCCCGACTCCAGTTAGACGGACAGCCGGTATTCCACGGCGTCGGCGGCCTGGAGGTGGCCAGCACGTCCGAGCGCTGGGAGGAGCTGAAACGCAAGCAAGGTCACGCCCTGTCCTGGGGGCTTGAAGCGCATCTGATCGGGCGCGACGAGATCAAACGTCATGTCCCCATGATCAGCGCGGACCGGCTCCATGGGGCGATCTTCGTGCCCAGCGATGGTGTCGCCAGCGCCACCCGGGTGGCTGCGGCACTGGCCGAGGGAGCGCGTGACCGCGCCAGCTTCTTTGGGGATACCGGGGTCACCGGCATCGAGGTCAGCGGCGGCCGGGTTCGTGGGGTGACCACCACCCGCGGGCGGATCGCAGCCGACACGGTTCTACTCAGCGCCGGGATCTGGGGCCCGCTGATCGGGCGGATGGCCGGCGTGCCGATTCCCCTGCAACCGGTCCAGCACTTGATGGCGACGACCGCACCGCTGCCCGAGCTCAAAGGGCAACCGGGCGAAATCAGCCAGCCGATCGTCCGCCACCAGGATCGTTCGATGTACTTTCGCCAGCGCGGCGAGCGCTACCTGATCGGCGCCTACCGTCACGAGCCTCTGCTGGTGGAGCCGGAGGATCTGGCCACCCGGTGGGACGGTCGCATGCCCTCGACCGTGCCGTTCAATGAGGAAGCGTTCCGGCCCTCACACCAGTACGCGATCGAACTGTTCCCCGGCATGCGGGGGGTCCCGCTGGAGGAGAAAGTCAACGGGCTATTCTCGTTCACCCCGGACACGCACTCACTGATAGGCGAGTCGCTGGATGTACGCGGATTCTGGGTCGCAGAGGCGGTCTGGATCACACACGGCGGCGGCGCCGGCAGAGTGGTCGCCGAGTGGATGACCCAGGGTGTGCCCAGCCTTGACCTGCACGAGGCCGACCTCAACCGGTTTTATCCGCACGTCTTCAGCCGCCCCTATATCCGGGAGCGGGGGGCGCAGAACTACCGGGAGGTCTACGACATCATCCACCCGCTTCAGCAGATGGAGCACCCGCGCAACCTCCGGCTCGCTCCGTATCACCAGCGATTCAGGGAGCAGGGTGCCGTCTTCTTCGAGGCAGCCGGCTGGGAGCGACCTCAGTGGTATGAGGCTAACGAGCAATGGCTGGCGAGTGGCCATAAGCCCGTCCGACGCGGCTGGTCGGCTCGCTACAGCTCGCCCATCGTCGAGGCGGAGCACCGGGCCGCCCGTGAACGGGTGGTGGTTTTTGACGCGACCCCGTTCACCAAGCTCGAGGTCGAGGGAAGGGGCGCACTCGCCTTCCTCCAGCGGATCGCCGCCAACCAGATGGACCATTCGATTGGCAAGGTCACCTACACCGCCATGCTCAACGACCGGGGCGGGATCGAGTGCGACCTCACCGTGACCCGAATTGACCAAGACCGCTTCTGGGTGGTAACCGGCGGGGGAGTTGGCATGCATGACCTCGCCTGGATCCGCCGACAGATGCCGGCGGATGGCTCCGTACACCTGACCAACCTGACCTCCGGCATATGTTGCGGCGGCGCGGGAGCTCCTGCAAGCGGTGACCGCGGAGGACGTGTCCAACCGCGCCTTTCCTTACCTGACCGCACGGCGACTTACGGTCGGCTTCGTGCCGGCCTTCGCCATCCGCATCTCGTACGTCGGCGAGCTGGGCTGGGAGATTTACGCGCCGACCGAGTATGGGCTGACGCTCTGGGACTCGCTCTGGCGGGCGGGGCAGGCGCTGGGAGTGACCGCGCTGGGCGGCGGGGCGTTCGATTCCCTACGGCTCGAGAAGGGCTACCGACTGTGGGGCGTAGATATCCATTCCGAATACAACCCCTACGAGGCCGGGATCGGGTTTGCCGTCCGGGTCAACAAGGGCGACTTCAGCGGCCGTGCGGCGCTGCTCCGAGCGAAACAGGAGGGCATCGCGCGCAAACTCACCTGCCTGACCGTCGACGATGACACGGTGATGATGGGGAAAGAGCCGATCCTGAGTGACGGCGAGGTGGTGGGGTTCGTAACGAGCGCGAACTACGGATACACGGTAGGTAAGAGCATCGTGTACGGTTATCTCCCGCTCGAGCTGTCCGTTGCTGGGAGACAGGTCGAGGTGCAGTACTTCGGCGAGCGGCACAGCGCAACCGTGGTCAGGGAGCCGCTCTTCGACCCCGACATGATGAGACTCAAGGACCTGCCAGGGGCGTCGCCCGACACGGCTGCGGGCCGCCCCGAACCCGCGCTTGAGACATTTATGAGGAGAGGGTGATGAAGGTCATCGAGAAAGCGCAGTCGCTGCGGATGTTTGTCGGCGGGAAGTGGCAGGCCTCGGAAAGCGGAAAGACGTTCGCGGCCGTCAGCCCCGGCACCGGGGAAATCATCGCCCAGATCCCCGAAGCAACGCGGGAGGACGCCCGACAGGCGGTGGAGGCTGCAGCCAGGGCACGCTCAGCAATGGCCAGCCTCGGCTTTTTCGAGCGGGCCGCCATGCTTCATCGGATCGCCGACGTCATGGAGCGCCGCCGCGAGGAACTTGCCCGCTGGCTGACGCTCGACCAGGGCAAGCCCTACAAGGCTGAAGCCCTGGGCGAGGTGGGCGAGGCAATCGAATATTTCCGGATCGCGGCAGAGGACATCAAGCGGCTCGAGACGAGCGTCATCCCATCCATGAGCCCAAACAAGCTGGTCCTCACGCTTCGTGTGCCTCGCGGGGTCTATGCGGTGATCACGCCCTGGAACTGGCCGCTGACCATGGCCACCGAATTCATAGCGCCGGCGCTGGCGGGCGGAAATACCGTCGTATGGGCACCGGCTTCGTCTACCTCCGCGATCTCGGTGAAACTGATGGAGTGCATAGTCGAGGCTGACCTCCCGGCCGGAGCCGTCAACCTGATCACCGGCCCAGGATCCGTTGTCGGTGATGAGATTGCCGGCCATCCGCTGGTTGCCGGCGTCGGATTCGTCGGCTCCACTGAAACCGGCCGCTCGGTGGCCCGGCGAGCCGCGGGCAAGCACGTGATGCTCGAGCTGGGTGGAAACGGCCCGATCGTGGTGTTCAAGGACGCCAACCTCGATAAGGCAGTGGAAGGCACCATCGTCGGCTGCTTCCTATGCGCCGGGCAGAGCTGTACCGCTGGGGAGCGCATCCTGGTCGAGGCCTCACTCCAGGATGAGTTCGTCTCACGACTGGCGAAGGCCGCATCGGCCTTGCGGCTTGGCGATCCCTTCGACGACGAGACCACCCTGGGACCGCTGAACAACGAGGGTGTGGCTCAGAAGATGGACGAGCATGTCGCCGACGCCACCGGTCGCGGGGCCAGGCTGGTTGCCGGCGGCTCTCGCGCATCGGGGTTCCCCACCCGGCTCTTTTACCAGGCAACGGTGCTCAGCCATGTCGACGCCCAAATGCGGGTAAGCCGCGAGGAAACCTTCGGCCCGATCGCTCCGATCATCCCGTTCAGCACGGAAAGCGAGGCGCTCGCGCTGGCAAACGATTCGCCCTATGGGCTGCTGGGGTCGGTTTACACGCGCGACATCAACCGGGCTCTGAGGTTCGCGCAAAGGCTCGAGACAGGGTGGGTCAACGTGAACGAGTCGTCAAACTATTGGGAAGCTCACATCCCGTTCGGGGGCAAGGCCGGCAAGGAGAGCGGGCTGGGGCGGGTTGGCGGCCATTTCGCCCTGGAGCAGATGACGGACCTGAAGACGATCATCGTCGACGTCGAGGAGGGCTGAGGTGGCGGTCGAGGCGCGCGTTCCCCTGGCTGACGTGATAGCCGAGGCCCAGCGAATCTCGGCGGCCGCGACCGTTCGGCGAGTTGCGGTCAAGCTGGTCGGCGGAGCCGGGATCAACCTGCATTCGAGCAGCGCTCAGCGACCACCGCTCAAGCGAAAGTATGGAGACCTGGACTTCGTCGCGCCTTCGCGGCAGCGCGGCGAGGTGCAGAAGCTCTTCGAGTCGCTCGGCTACCAGGGCGAAATCCGCTTCAACACCTTGAACGGGCACCAGCGGTTGCTCTACCTGGACGGCCAGAACGGCCGTCAGATCGACATCTTCATCGACCGGATGCGGATGTGCCACATTGTGGAGCTGGCGGATCGCCTGAACCATGCGGGCCCCTGCCTGACTCCGGCAGACCTCCTGATCAGCAAGCTCCAGGTCTACGAGGTCAACCAGAAGGACCTTGTCGATACCGTCGCCCTCCTACTCGACCACCCCATCGCCGACCACGATGACGATGCCATCAACGCTTCCTACATTGCCCGGCTCACATCGCAGGACTGGGGACTCCATCGCACATTGCGGATGAACACCGAGAAAGTCCGGTCCGCGGTCAAGGACCTCGAAGTGCCGGCCGAGACGGTCAACCAGCGTCTGGACGAACTCTGGCGGGCGATCGAGGCACACCCCAAGTCGTTGAAGTGGAGGCTCCGTGCCAGAGTCGGCGACCGGATGGCCTGGTATGAACTCCCAGAGGAGGTTCGGCAGCCCTACCAGCCCGACTGACGGGTCAGGCCACTCTTTTCGAGCTGGCTCCCTCTCGACGAAGGCTCTTGTCCGCGTACATCGAACGGTCGGCGGCTGCGAGCAGCTCATCGCTGGTGGCGCCATCAGCCGGGTGTGAGGCAGTGCCGATCGAAACAGATATGGGCTCCAGGGAGTCAGCCGGGGTGAGCAAGGTGCCCCCGATACGCCGAGCCAGTGAAATGGCGCCCACCTGATCGACGCCGGGCATCAGGATCACGAACTCATCGCCGCCCCAGCGCGTGACCAGGTCATCATGGCGCAGGTGGCCGACCAGCACCGCGGCCACCCGCTTGAGCACCGCGTCGCCGGCAGCATGGCCCCGGGCATCGTTCACCTGCTTGAGGCCGTCGACGTCGAGCATGATCACCGAGAACGGCTCCGGGATGGTTTCCTGAAGCCTCCCGGTGAGCTTTTGCTCGAATGCCCGCCGGTTGGCCAGCCCTGTCAGCGGATCAGTTGTGGCGCTGGTCTCGAGCCGCTCGATCAACCGTGCGTTGGCGATAGAGACAGCGGCCTGGTTCGCCAGGATAGTGAGCAGGCGGAGGTGATCGCCGATGTATTGATGGAGCCCGATCTTGACGGTCACGATGACGCCGACCAGCTTGTCCTCGAAGAGGACCGGGACCGCAATCATGGATTCGTCGTTGCGCCCAGTGCCGGGGACATGGAGGGCCTTCGGATGGGCCTCGCTGTCGTTGATAACCACTCCCCGCTTGGTCTCCGCCACCCAGCCGGTGATCCCCTCGCCCACCTGGACCGCCAGGGTTTCGGCCGTGATTCCGTCGTATTCCGCTCGCCTGGTATCGCTGAAATAGGCCGGTCGCAGGGTTGCCCGATCGTCCTCGAGCAGGTAGATGCGGCACTGATCGTAGGGGAGCAGGGTGACGATGGCCTGGCCGATGATGTGGCAGATGTCCTGCACACTGGTGACCGAGGTCAAGCTGGCGCCGAGCTCCTGGATTGCGTCGAGGTGGCGAGCCCAGGCCTGGCCCTCCCCGATAGGTCTGTCCTTTTTGACATCCGCGTCCGCCGTCCCGTGAATGTCGACGTCGCCGGCCTCGACCACCGCCAGCAATGCGGTGACCACCTGCGGATCGAATTGCCTCCCAGACTGGCTTCGCAATTCCGAAAGAATCTGCGCCCGGGGAAGAGCCCGGCGATACGCACGATCGCTGGACATTGCCTGGAAGGCGTCACAGGCATGGATGATGCGAGCTTCGACCGGAATGTTTTCGCCACTCAGTCCGTCCGGATATCCTCCGCCATCCCATCGCTCGTGCTCGGCGCGCACCACC
>Ga0209804_1002891_pt1 | contig 10181 bp, 7 predicted proteins | sample GraSoiAngelo_139_FD_185896 | JGI IMG/M metagenome (GOLD analysis project Ga0209804, IMG submission 185896) | Grasslands soil microbial communities from the Angelo Coastal Reserve, California, USA - 14_0929_12_20cm (SPAdes) (version 2) | ecosystem: Environmental > Terrestrial > Soil > Grasslands ... | reverse complement strand
CAACTCCCAGTTCAAGTGCTATGACGGTATGCACAACTGGAATCAAGTGCAGCCGGCGCCTTACGACGGCATGTACCAGTTCCCCAGCGTCACCGGCCTGAATCCGACGACCGGAAAACCCACCGGAACGAACTGCACCATCTGCGTGCCGAATCCCGACACGACTGATCCTTATAGGTCTGGGACTCCCATGCTGCCCGCCGGCAAGTATGTAGTAGAAATGGTTGTGCCTCCCGGTTATGAACTGGTGAAGGAAGAGGACAAGAACATTCTGATCGGAGACAACTACATTGCGCCGGTGACCCAGGAGTTCGGCGGCTTAGGCTCCATTTACATCATGCCCGACCAGGCCGCGGTCGGTGCCACCTACAACGCCAACAACGCCCAGAATCCGACGCAGGATCTAGGCGCAACACCACGCCATGAGGGCGACACGGGCAGTATCGAGACGTTCTGGCCGTGTGTGGGCACGTCGCGCATCGTTCCCGACTACATCAGCTTGTTCCCGCAGTCCCAAGAAGTAGCGCCGTTCGCCGGAGCTACTCGCAATCTATGCGACCGCAAAGAAGTGACATTGCAAAACCAGGAGTCGGCGCTGGCGAAGTTCTGGGTCTTCACCTCGGCTCACGTCGCCGCCCACTTTACCGGCATTATCACGGACGACTTCACTTCGGAATTCGACCCGTTCTCACCGTCCTTCGGTGAGAAATTCTCGCCGGCTAACCTGCCGGTATCCATCAAGGATTGGACCGGAACCGAAATTTCCCGCGTGTACACTGACCAGTGGGGGGCTTACGATGGCTTGACCTACTCGACCTGGGAAGTCAACCCGCCCAATCCGACGGGCTATGCGCCCACGATGATGGTTACGTGCATGAACGACCCCGGCACGGGACCGACCCCGGATCTGCTGTTCAACCCACAATACAGCCAGTTCTGTTACGAGATTCCGTTCATGCCGGGGCAAACCCAATACATGGATACGCCGGTAGTGCCCACGTCCGCCTTCGCGGGCGCAGGGTACAACAATCCTGACTGTGCCTACCCGGCACTCACGCCTGCGATCAAGGAAGTGGATGGCGATGGCGTTGGACCGTGGGTGAGCGCAGCAGGTCACACGATCACGATTACGGCTCTGGGCGACCAGCTTGTGCCCAGCAATGCGTACTCCGGGCCCTCGGCCACGGCGGCTCCTTTCAATGCCAAGACTGTTACCCGTCATTATGGCTTTGGCGCTACGCGAGGAACTTTGACCATCGGCGGGGTGGCTGCAACCGGTGGGACCTGGAGTGACACAACGATTACCGTTCCTGTGCCTTCTGGCGTCCCAGCTTGCGGCGTTCAACAACAAGCGCAATACGGTGGCTCAGCCGCGCGGTGCGGTGAGCTCGTTATCACTACAGCGCCATCTGCGACCTACCCTAGAGGTCAGCAGTCGATCGACACCATAACCGTCACGATCGGCGGCAAGGCTCCTACCCATGTCCTTGCCTCGGGCTCGATCCAGAGTGCCATTGACCACGCTGCTCCGGGTGACCTGATCATTGTTGACCCTACTTGCACCACGACTACTGGAGCAGCGGTTGCGTGTACTACGGCCGGTGCCACGCGCTCCGCCTCTACACACAATGAAATTTTGCTCATGTGGAAGCCGGTCCGACTGCAAGGTGTCGGAGGTGCCTCCAGCATTATCAACGCGAATACCCATCCTGCCGGCAAGTTGGATGTCTGGCGCACGCAGGTAGTTTGTCTGTTTGGGCTGTCGCCCAATGGCACGCCGAGCGGGTGGACCCCGGCTTGTGGGTCTGGCTGGAACTACTTCAACGCAACTCGCATCAATCCCCAGATCGATCGGTTACCGCTTGAAGCCACTGTTGGCTGGAACACCGGCCTCAACGGTAACCTGGCCGAGATGTTGCAAGAGCCATCGCTGATGGGCTCCCTGGAGGGAGCCGCAATTACGGTGTTGTCGAGAGGAGTGGACTACCACGGACAGGATCCGTACGCAGCCAGTCTCTTGGCTGGCGCCGCAGATTTCGGCTTCCCGACGGGCACCACGCTTCTTACGGCCGCCAATTGCGGCGGGACGGGCAGCAATCCCTTCCCGAGCAGCTTCTGGTGCAATCCGTCGAGAATCGACGGCTTGGGAATTACCGATAGTTCCCAGGGGGGCGGCGGCGTCTTCGTGCACGGCTGGGGGCATAACCTGGAAGTCGCCAACAACCGCATCTACAACAATGCCGGAACGCTTTCAGGCGGCATAAACGTTGGCCAGGGTGAATTTCCTCCCGCGTACCTCCAAGGGTCGGCCACCAACGCGCCTCCAGGCTCCTGCGAGTCCAACCCGGTAGCCAATGTTCAGCTGCCGTTCTGCCATAACTTGAATGTGAGCGTGCACCATAACTCGATTACTTCAAACTCCTCCACCGGGGACGAATTGTTCTCGGCCTCGCCAGCAGGAGCAGGCGGTGTCAGCTTCTGCACCGGCTCCGACTACTACAAGTTCAACTATAACTGGCTGTGCGGAAATCTGAGCTCGGGTGACGGCGGCGGCCTAAGTCACGACGGGTTCAGCAAGAATGGCCTAATCTCGCACAACAGCATCCTCTTCAATCAGAGTACCAATCCGACTATCCCAGTGAACGGCGGCGGTATCGTCATCATGGGCACTCCCGATGTCGATCCTCCATGCAGCACCAATGACCAGGATTGCCTGTCGCCCCTTGGCTCTGTTGGGCCAAGCGACGGCGCGGGTCCGGGCCTGGTGATCGATGCCAACCTGATTATGGGCAACGCTGCGGAAAGCGGCAGCGGCGGCGGCCTGCGCTTGCAGAACATCAACGGCGCGGAGGTGATTAGCTTCCCCACGACTCCGGCGCAGTGGTACTCTGTCAACGTCACCAACAATATCATCGTCAACAACGTGGCCGGCTGGGACGGTGCCGGTGTTTCACTGGTGGACGCGTTAAACGTGAATTTCATCAACAACACGGTTATGTCCAACGACACCACCGCCTCATCGGGAGTGCTCTTCAACACCCTTGGGGCTCCCATAGCCAGCAGCCAGGGGCCCTGCACTACCCCGCCCAGCGGCGTGCAACCGTCGCCCTGCGTTACGACCTCGACGAACAAGCCCGCCGGCCTGGTGAGTATCCAGAACAGCGCGGTCCTGACCGCGAACTTGCCCGCAACGATTACCTGCCCGGCAGGTCATTATGCCGGAACGACGGCTAACAACGGGACTTGCCGGCGGTACTCGTATCCGCTTTTAGCCAACGATGTGTTCTGGCAGAACCGTCCGTTCCATATCCAAGTCGGCTCCCTCGGTACGGGAACGCTAAACCAGCAGCACGTCGTCGCACTGGTTCCCACGTTGAACCAGACCGCAACAGGCCAGTGCGTCTCCGGGGCCTCCTATTGGGACATCGGCGTGCGTGGCGATACGGGACCGGGCAACCATAGCTCGACGGTCACCCTCGCCCCGACGTATTCGATACTGACGAACATCACGGGTTATAACGCGGCTGCCGCACACAACAGCGCATCCAACCCGGCCGTTGTCAGCCAGTACTGCAACGGTTCGCGAGTACCGCCGGAAAACGGTGGGATGGGCTACCAGGTGCCTCCGGGCATCTCGGACGCGACCGTTCCGAACCCAATCTTCAACCTGACGCCTGCCGCAACGGTGGACGAGGGCAACAACTGGATCAACATCGCCTGGGGGCCACTGGCGATGACGAGCCCTGCAACCAATGTCACGCTCGGCAACTACGCGCCAGCATCAGCTGCTTCGCCAGTCGTTAATTACATCCCGAGCACTGCTACGACGAACTACAATGAGGCGCCGAGCTTGGACTTCTTCGGCAATGCGAGGAAGACCAACAACGCAGTTGACGCCGGCGCGGTTGAGTTCGCGGCTACAACTGGCGGCGGCGGTGGTGGTGGTGGGCAAGGTACATTGAGCATTACCTCGGCAACTAATGGAACACTGGCGACTGTGCTAGGTGTCCGCACCTTCACATTCACAATTCCGGCGCCGCGCGCTCCAGTCACAAGCGTGGTGACGGTGACTAACAGTGGTACCGCGCCTTTGCAAATCACAGCGGAGAACCTCCTGCTTAACGTCGGAGGCTTGTACACTGTGCCTGCAAACACCTGTTCGTTCACTACCCCACTGGCGGTTGGTGGCACATGCACCTTCAGTGTGACGTACGCGACGCCGGCCACCCTGCCAGGGCTCCCCGATATAGGAGCGCTCGCCGTTGTCAACGACGGTAGCGGAACGATTGGCGGATCGACACCACTTGCCCTAGTCGCGCGGTAGTCGATGGAGTGATCACAATAACCGGGGCAGGTAATGCCCAGTGGAAATGAACAAGTGCCGTCCCGCTTCAACCGGGACGGCACTTGAACTTTAGGCCTGTTCGCCGTTAGCGAGGACGTGCGGCAATCAAGGCAGATCAAATAATCGATTCTGCAAGCGACCTCAAACTAGCGGGAGCGAAAGAAGCAGATGGTTGGGGACGTTCCCCCAGCAGCAAGCGACAGAGACGTGCAACAGGAAAGAATGCAAATAACAACGGGCTCGGCAGTCCAGAGATCGTGGCTCTGGTCGGAAGTAACCCAACTTAGTCAAGACGCACTATAGCAACTGGATACAGGATACTTTTTACGATACGCAGGCCCACACCCCGTCAAGAGCGGCCGGGCAGCCGGAGTAAGCTAAAAAATACATCATCCAGATAGGACCAAAATGATCGTCTTGTCTGCAGCGCTGCTCGTAGGCATGCCGCGAGAAGCGTTTCTTCTTGGGGCGCAAGGTTTGACAACGGGTGACCTTGACCAGGCAAGAGCGGTAAGATAAAAGCATGCGCCATCAATCTAGTTGGTTCCAGCGGAAGGCCCTACGCGTAGGTCTTCTCACTGGCGGTGCCCCACGTACTCGAGACGACAGTGGAGGGGATCCGCCAAACGGAGAAAATAGAAATTGAAAAGGTTGCGGTTAACCCGAAGCTGGATGATTCACGCTTTGCCAAGCTCCCATAGGGCAGGGCGCGCGGTATAATGGATCAATAGTGTTCCAAGGAAGTGACAGAAATGTCTGGGGACGCGGCGTGAGCATGACATCAGATTCGAGATCGAGGGAATTCCTTGGCACGAAACGCCGGGCCTTCGTCTTGGCACTGCAGGTTTTTTTCCTGATGCCCCTGCATATCTCGGCTGGACGCCAATCGTCGGGGGATGTTGCCCCTCATCATCAGGTGCATCGTCAGTACAAAAGACCCAGCATTGATGATCGGGTCAAGACACTGTCCAAGTTGCTAGACCTCAACGAGAGGCAACAGTCCGAATTGAAAAGAGTCCTCTGGAGTCGGCACGATCAAGTCATTAAGATCCTGAGGGCTCAATCGCTGTCACCGGTCGACCGTGTAAACCAATTTCGGGCCATCAACGACAATACGGTCGAGCGAATCATGGCTCTTCTGAACGAAGAGCAGAAGAAAAAATACAATCCGCCTCGGCAGCCGGAGGCCCCAGGGACTTCATCAAAGGCCAGTTTGGAAGATTGGCTGAAGGTTACTAAACAAAAGTAAGCAAAGTCATTAGTCCGTTGCTGACGAGGCCAGAGGTCACCCCACGCTCACCAAGAACGTGATAATCTTCTCCCCAGTCCTGGTTCTCAAGGCTCGCTCGATGCACGCACGGTGCCGGCGCGAATCCCCCGCATCGTGTCTCTTTCGCTTCGGCTCGACTCTCTCCCTGGAGAGCAAATGTTCTTGTCGGACGAACCCAGAGGGTCGAGGGTTAGGCGAGTATGCAATTTGTGTTGTCTCATCAATAGACCAGCCTGCCGTCGGTTCCCTAATCATCCTGGGCTTTGGCCGTGTTCGCAGCGGGCTGCTTTGCCGGACGGCCCAGCAACGTCGATCATTCCGTCACGCGGGCACGGGCTGATTCAGACCGCTTGCGCGATCATTCTTTCGTGAAAGAAGAGGACCATATATGAAATGTGCCCCTGCGATTTCACTGGCGGTGGCTCTACTGGTGTTAATGCCAGCAGTCTGCCACGCCCAGGAATTTTCCGCTGACGTCGTGTATGCAAATGTTCCACAGAAGCAGAATGCACCAGCGCGTGGGACCGACGTGCCACCAGTGCCCTCCGCCAAACTCTACGTGAGCAAGGACAGGATGCGTTTCGAGTCCGGTGGGCTGACCGGCCTGTCAATGATTGTCGATGTCGCGAATCATACGGCCGTGGCTCTTTTCCCTTCGCAAAAATCCTACCAGGAGCTGGGGTCTCGCCCCACGGCGTACTTTCGGGTAGCCGATGCCGAAAATGCGTGTCCCGATTGGCAAAAGGTTGTCGGCAAGGAGATCACCTGTGAAAAAGTGGAGAATGACGTAGTCGATGGACGGAAGACCGTCAAGTACAGAAGCCCCACAGCGAACGGGGCTGCCAATTACGTTTGGATCGATACAAAGCTAAATTATGTGATTAAATGGATCGCGGATGAAACCGATGCGGAGCTACGCAACATAGCGGAAGGTCCGCAATCGGCGGATTTGTTCGCAATTCCGCAAGGCTACGGGCCCCTCAGGCCTCCAAGAAAGCAGTCCAGGACCACTCCGCGGCCAAGATGAGGCGTTCCAGCTTCGACCTGACCCACTCGCCCATTGAGCGGATACGGGCCGGGGCTACTGCTCGTAGTTCTCGACGATATTAGCCGAGCGCACCTTTGCCTGATCCGGGTCACGCCCAAACTCTCGCAAGGCTCGACGCTGACGCAACAAATCCCAGCACTGGTCCAGTTCGACCTTTATCTTCGCTAAGCGGCCACGGTCGTCATCCGTGAGTTCACGTTGGGCATGGAGCCGTTCCTCCTCCTTGACCAGGCCATCGATGTGACCCAACACAGGCTGATCTTTGATCTCGTTTGCCATAGAAGTCTCCTTTTGCGAGCAGCCGGGGCAGGGTCTGAGGCGACACCTGCCGGCGCTCCGTTGCAGATTTCACGAGTACCTCGACCGGCTCGCCGGGCCTTAACCCGCACCAGATCGAGAGAGAACTGGAAGCCCTGGAGTGCCCCAGATCTCAATGAGAGTTGCGTGACCCTCCCCAAAACCATTATCCCCCAAAGGGCGTGCGGACAAAACTGGACAAGCTGAGTGAAGCCTAGTTCAACCTGATGGAATGCTGGCGGGTCACGCAGGTGTCGCGGGGTTCGAGTCCGGTGCTCTCCGCCAGGCTCATTACTGCTTGGTAGCAAGTCGTCGGAAGGGAACCAGAAGCGGTACGAGTTTGAGATATTTCCGAATAGACTCCATGCGATGGTTCGCCGCCTTGCCCGGATAAATCCCGTTTCATCTCTCGGCGAGAGCTGACCCGCGCGATCCTTTTTGTACGGTCGAGATATCCGTTGAGGAGGCCATATGCCTGCTCCGGGAGGCCATGAAGGAATCATCCTCATAGCCGATGACAACGAAGCCAACCGCGAACTACTCTCCGCTCCGCTGAGCGCAGAAGGTTATGAAGTTGTCTGCGCGGCAGACGGCCAGCAAGCGCGACAGGCGGTGGATAGCGACGAGCAATCGTGCCTACTGACAAGATCGTCGGACAGAACTTCGCTTACCGGTATTGGTATCGCGGCGTCACCGCGCATTGGCAGCCGTATGTCTCGGAAATTTACCGGACGGCAGCGGGTTCCAGTCCTTTGGTGGTTGCCGTGGCTGTCCCGATTCGCGATGAGCGGGGCGCTCCGACTGGGATTCTGATGGCCACTTACAGCCTTGCCCGGCTTGCAAGTGAGTTCAGCGCCCTTGAGAAAGGTGCCACGGCTGATTTTTACATCGTTGATCAAAACGGTGTAATTGCCGCTACCCGTGGTCTTACCTGAATCTCGCATAATACAGTGACAAGCAAGTCAAGAAGAAAGACAAGAAAGAAAATGGCAGTTGGGGAGAACCGCGTACTCGCGCCATGCCGCTACAGATCGGCGCGTCCGCTTCGGCGAGATCCTCGGCACAACGATTGGCCAATTCCTGCCCTTTGATATTTCCCCACAGCATCTCCACCGGATTGAGGTCCGGTGTGTAGCCCGGCAGTCTTTCCACCGTAAGCCAGTGACGCTCGGCGTAGGTATTCCTTCATGGCCCGACTCCGGTGGGCCGGCAACCCATCCCAGATCAGCATGGCTTTCTGGCCGCCCAGGTCGCTCTTTGGCCCGCTTACGCCTTTCTGCGTCCGGGGCGGTCATACGCGCGCTTGCGGGTTACCGTTTGTAGGGTTTGCGCGGATCAAGCGTTTGGGCTGGGCCGTCCTCTACGCCCATTCTGAAAGCGACGCGTTGGCACCCGCCGTTGCGTCTGCGAATCCGAAACCGCTCCGTTGCCATGTACCTCTCGCTCGTTTATCACGCGACCGCAGCGTTGGCCGCGCTCCTAATGTGGCGGCAGACTCAGCTCTTGGCTGACAACCAAGCTCTAAACCAAGAGCTTGAAAAACAGAGCAAGTTCAAGGATCAATTCCTTTCTACGATGAGCCACGAACTGCGCACTTCCACTGAACACAGTGTTGGGCTTTTCCGAGCTGTTTGCCGACGAACGTTACGGCCCGCTAAACGATCGTCAGCACTGTTACACCCACCACATCCGCACCGGCGGAAAACATCTGCTCAGCCTGATCAGCGACATTCTGGACTTGTCCAAAATCGAGGCACGGTTGGGTTGGTTCGCGCATGATCGGAAAAGTGGCGGACGAGGAGGCCGCGCACAGTGCAACTATCAAAAAATCCCCCGCGTCACTGCTCCTGTTGTTTGGCCTGCCCCCCGCCTGCGGCGGCGACCTCTTTGGCGCGTGGGGCAACCGCCGGCGGAGAGAGCTGTGCCGGTTGGTTTTCTTGGCGACCTTGGACCTTGCTGCGCAAGACTGCGCCATCTTCGATGACAATGCCGCGCGTCTCCATGTCACCTGTGACCCTGCCAGTGCTGGAAACCTGGACGCGCTCGCCCTTGAGTGTTCCAATCACTTCACCGTGAATGATGATTTCGCGGGCTTCGATTTCCGCGGTGACCCGCGCGTTGGGACCGACAGTGAAACTCCCATCGGCAATGCGAATTTTTCCTTCGAACTCGCCATCCAAGCAGAGATCCCCCTGACCGGAAATTTCTCCTTTGATCTTGATGCCTTGGCTCACGCACGCTGGCGCATTCGAAGAAACTGGAGGCGCTGCGTAGCCAGGACGCAGCGGTGCGGGAACAGGGGAAGTGTGGGGAGAAGGTTGCGGTTTGTTTGCTTCAGCTTTACGCCACATTAGATACCTCCACGCTGCGAACTCCGAAGCGGCGGAGCTGGGGTGCCGTCGGACCAAGCCGGATGAACGTGAAGATAGTACAGGGGAGTGAGGGTGTAAAGGAGAAAGGCCAGAGTGCAAGGGAAGAAGAATGTCTGCCCTCTGATCCGCTAAGAACGTCTCGCTTGAGGCGGGCGTGTGGGGTCGAAGCCATCGGAGGCTTGGAAAAATTCCCGGGAGCCAGTCCTCCCCTTTGCCATACTGGCCCCCGAGAGTGTTTGGATTCTAAGCATGTAAAAGCTATAGCGGGAGGGTATTAGCGTCTGTTCTCTATTGTACAGAATTCATTTTTTTGTTAACTCTTGCGACACATTGAAATCAAAGGCGGGCGGAGTTTTGGCCGACGACAAGTCGATTTCGGTGAGACGGCGCAAAGAGTGGCCTATTTTCCTTGACTAGGTAGTTTACCCGATTGACATCTCAGAGCTTTTGAATAGTCTGCTGTCCTCCCCCATCTGCGAAATACGCGACTCGGCGAAATGCCCGACCCTAGCCGTCTCAGAGATCGGAACGTGCCATGAAAACAGAAACAGCCCTTGCTAGACTGGCCTCAAATCGTCTCGACGAAGTGGCTCTAGCGGAAGTATATCGAAACGCTAAAGAGAAGATCGATGGAATCGTTACTCAGTGGTTTGGGAAGGGAACAATTGCGACCGACGCTTTGAGTCGGGTGTTGGTTAGAATTGCTAAAAACGCAGTACACTTTTGTCCGCACTTCCATAAGTCGGAAGACTTCGTACTAGGACATGTTATTCAAGAGTGTCAACGCCTATACTCCGAGGCAACCACTCGTATAGCTCGCGCCCACTTCAACTGAATTTAAGGTTCTCC
>Ga0209804_1002884_pt1 | contig 10188 bp, 12 predicted proteins | sample GraSoiAngelo_139_FD_185896 | JGI IMG/M metagenome (GOLD analysis project Ga0209804, IMG submission 185896) | Grasslands soil microbial communities from the Angelo Coastal Reserve, California, USA - 14_0929_12_20cm (SPAdes) (version 2) | ecosystem: Environmental > Terrestrial > Soil > Grasslands ... | reverse complement strand
ATCTTCCACGTGTCCGCTGAGAACTGCGTCGCGTTCTTGGATCCGCTGATTGAATCCTGGGACATCGACCTTGCGACGTTCGGTCTGGAGATTGTCCTCAACCACAGCGTCGTCCCAGGGCAGGCGAAGCGATTCGCGTTTGTCGAGCAGGAAGCCGAACAGCCTGTCAGCGAAGAGCCCGGGCTCAAGGAATTCCTTCAAGATTCGTCTCTCAGCGGCTCGGCGACCGCGAAGGAAGTCGAGTTTCTCAAGCGGCTGAGGTTCCAGGGCCAGCGGCCGGCGCCCCTCTATTATTACCGGGAGTTGCAGAACCTCAGAGACCCGCTCCATTTTCGCAGCTTCGTAGACCGGAACAAGGAAGAAGCATGACCATCGCGGCCAATGACTTTCAGAGTCGACTGAGCGTCCTCCTGGGACTGCAGGGCGCGGTGCTTACGGACGAGGAGCTGTCCCACACGACGGAGCGTTACCCCCGGTGTCGGGGGAAGGAGCACTGGGACGTGCGCGAGTACGCGCGGCGCTTCGGGGTTGGCGCGCGCGAATACCGTGTGGTGCGGGGCAGCAGCATCGAAGATGTGTACCGCAGCGTCGAGCGGGTCCGCGCGGCCGCCCTAGGAACGGCGCTGAACGAGCTCGAGTCTCAGGAAAGGGCGGGGAGGGTAGGATGACCCGGAGGAAGCAGCCGTGGGGACAGCAGCGCGGCTGGATCGTCCCGGCGGACGGCAGCCCTCCGCAGGAGCTGCCCCAGCAGATGGTCGGCCACAAGCTCATCTCCTGGCCCGGAACGATGCCCGAAAAGGAGCCCGCGAAGTACTACCATCGCCACGTGCTGAACCCGGAGGGTGTGTCGGTCTACGTACCCGAGGGTCGGGACGCGGAATCCCTGCCAGAGTCCATCAAGAACGAAATCCGGCGCCAGCTGAAGGGACAGTCGTAGGCGCTCTGGATCTGCCCTGGTCCCACAGCGAGATCTGGCGCGAGATGCGGTATCCTGGTTGATCTGGTTGACGATCTGGGCCGGGCCGTAGACCAGGCTCTCCCTGTTCCCCTGGTCCCTTAGGCGGGCAGCGACCCGCTATGCCGTCTCTCGGACCATTTCGGACTCGCGAGCGGGGACCTTCGCTCCTTCCGCTCGTCGAACGATGCCCTGCAATTCGCTCTTGAGCGTAGCCAGCGACAGGGGTTTAACCATGAAGATCGCACCACTCGGGGGCTCCGGCAGCGGCTCCGAGCTCATGAACACGAACTTGCCCCGCAGTTCCGGCCGGAGCGCGAGCGCCTGCTCCCAGAGCCACAGGCCCCCACGCCTCGGCATGTGCACGTCGGTGATGACCGCGTCGAACAGACGGCTGCGGACGGCCTCCAACGCCTCGAGGCCATCGGTCGCGGTCGCGACCTCCCATCCGTCGCGCGCCAAGGAGCGAGCAATCGCCCCTCTGAGGGCGAAGTTGTCGTCGACGATGAGAGCCGAGAGCATGTTGAGCTTCACTGTGCCGCGTGGCGCCGTCTTTTCTCATGCGCCCAACCTGTGGCGGTGACGCCGCTACATCCATCATCCCTGAGTGCTCAAAGAGGGCTCACCAGTGTTCAGATCCCCCGCCACCCCGTAGACCGAACCATGAATCCAAGGGTTCATCGCGACGCAGGGCCACCGACCGCTACGTTCTTCCTTCACTCAACCGAGAGGGCTATTTTCGGGTACCTCACACCGCTCAAGGTGAATGACCGCACCCGTTCGCCGCCGCAAGCGCCCCGGGAACGGGAGTCGGCCCGCCACACGCCCATTGGCCAAGGCCCCGACCGGCATTCCGGGGCTCGATGAGATCACCAACGGCGGACTGCCACGCGGCCGGCCCACGCTGGTCTGTGGCGGCGCGGGGTGCGGCAAGACCCTCCTGGCCATGGAATTCCTGGTGCGCGGCACGCTCGAATACGACGAGCCCGGCGTCTTCATGTCGTTCGAGGAGACCGCCGACGACCTGGTGGAAAACGCGCAGTCGCTTGGCTTCGACCTGCGGCGGCTGAGCGCCCGTCGGCGCCTGCTGCTCGATTACGTACAGCTCGAGCGCGACAAGCTGACGGAGAGCGGGGAATACGACCTCGAGGGGTTGTTTATCCGGCTGGGCCACGCAATTGAGACAATCCACGCGAAGCGCGTCGTCCTGGATACCATCGATGTGCTGTTCTCCGGGCTATCCGACAGGCTCCTGGTGCGCGCCGAGTTGGCGCGGCTGTTTCGGTGGCTGAAGACCAAGCGAGTAACGGCCATCGTGACGGGCGAGCGGGATGGCGAGCACCTGACGCGCCACGGCCTCGAGGAGTACGTCTCGGACTGCGTGATCCTGCTCGACCAGCGGGTGATGGAGCAGAGCGCCACTCGGCGGTTGCGCATCCTCAAGTACCGCGGCTCGGCGCACGGCGGCAACGAAATGCCGTTCCTCATCGACGACCACGGGGTCTCCGTGCTGCCGATCACGTCACTGGGACTCGCGCACCAGGCGTCGAGCGCGCACCTGTCCACCGGTGTGGCCGGATTGGACGCGATGTTTGGGAGGAAGGGATTCTTTCGCGGCAACAGCGTGCTCGTGTCCGGAACGGCGGGCACCGGCAAATCCAGCCTCGCGGCCCAGCTTGCGGAGGCCGCGTGCCGGCGCGGCGAGCGTTGCCTGTACTTCGCCTTCGAGGAGTCCGCGAGCCAGATCACCCGGAACATGCGGTCGATCGGCATCGACCTCGAGCCTTGGGCGCGCCGGGACCTGCTGCGCGTGCACGCCCAGCGGCCGACGGCCCTCGGCCTGGAAGCGCACCTGGTCACGATGCACCGGCTGATCGACGATTGGAAGCCTCGCGTGGTCGTCGTGGACCCCGTCACCAACATGATCGCGGTCGGCACAGAGATCGAAGTGAAGGCCATGCTCGCGCGGCTCATCGATTTCATGAAGCTCCGACAGATCACCGGGCTCTTTACTTCACTGACCGAGGGCGGCGGCGCAGCCGAACGGACCGACCTCGGTGTGTCGTCGTTGATGGACGTGTGGATGCTGCTCGGAAACCTGGAAGCGAACGGCGAGCGCAACCGGACGATCCAGATCGTCAAGGCCCGAGGCATGGCGCACTCGAACCAGGTCCGCGAGTTCGTGATGACCAACCGCGGCGTCAAGCTGCTGGACGTCAGTCGCCGGGCCGATGGGAGCGTGGCGATCGGGTCAGCCCGGGATGCCCGACAGCCGCAAGCGCGTGCCGCCGATCCGAAGCCGCGCCGCCGGGGCGTGGTGAAATGAAGAACGGGGCGCGCCGAACTTGGCGGTTGCGGCTGTACGTGGCAGGCCAGACGCCGAAATCGATTGCCGCCCTCGCCAATCTGAAGCGCCTGTGCGACAGCCACCTCGCCGGCCGCTACAGCATCGAGGTCGTCGACCTCCTCGACAAACCGCACCTGGCGCGCCGGGACGACATCGTCGTGGTTCCGACGCTGGTGCGTAAGTTGCCGCCGCCGATCCGCAAGATCATCGGTGACCTCTCGAATGTGGAGCGCGTGCTGATCGGGTTGGATGTGCTGCCGCGTGACGACGAGGAGTAGTCCGCGCCCACCATGACCAAGAAACGCAAGGCCGCGCGCCGGCCTCAGGCTGGAGTCCGGGAGCTGCGGGACCGGCTGAAAACGGCCGAGGAGACGCTCCGCGCCATCCGGGCCGGTGAAGTGGATGCCATCGTGGTCGCGAGGGCGAGGGGGGAGCACGTCATCACCCTCGCAGGCGCGGAGCTGGCCTACCGCATCCTATTCGATCAGATGAATGAGGGCGCGGTGACCCTGACTCGGGACGGCACGATCGCCTATTGCAACCGGCGATTCGCCGACATCGTGCGGACGCCGCTCGCGCGCGTCATCGGCGTGCCGCTGCGCCGGTTCGTGCCGCCGGCGGAGCAGCCCGCGTTCGATGCCCTGGTTGCCGCCGGGCACCGGGAGAACCGGAGGGCCGACACCACCTTCCGTGCGGAAGGTGGCGCGCTGGTGCCGGTATCGGTCTCGATCGCTCCCTTGCAGCTCGAGGGGAGCGGAGACGTCATCGGAGTGATCGGCGTGGTCACGGACATCAGCGAGCGCGAGCGGGCGGAGGAGCTCCGCAATCGGCTGATCCAGCAGGCGGTGACCGCCCAGGAAGAGGAGCGACGCCGGATCGCCCGTGAGCTCCACGACGAGGCCGGGCAGTCGCTCACGGCGCTGCTCGTGGGGTTGCGCACGATCGAGGAGTCCCGGACCATCACAGAGGCAGCCGAGCTGGCACAGCGGCTCCGCGCGATAGCCGCCCAAACCCTCGATGAGGTGGGACGCCTCTCGCGGGGGCTCCACCCGGGCATCCTCGACGAGGTCGGGCTCCCCGCGGCCGTGACCCGTCACGTCCAGGAATTCCCGCAACGGCACGGGGTCGCCGTGGACCTGCGGATCGAGGGACTCGATTCGGAGGTCCTGCCGCCAGCCTTGCAGGCCACCGTGTACCGTGTGCTGCAGGAGGCGCTGACCAACGTGGCGAAACATGCCGGCGCGCGGAGCGTGCGCGTTTTGCTCGTCCGCGACAAGGCGACGGTCGTGTTGCGGGTGCAGGACGATGGAGCCGGCTTCGACCCGGCGGCGGGGGCCGAGCTCGCTGTGGGAGATCGGCATCTCGGCCTGCAAGTCATGCGGGAGCGCGCGGCCCTGCTCGGCGGCTCGGTCAAAGTCGAGTCGCGGCCGGGGGCGGGGACCATGATCACGGCGCACTTTCCTGTGCGCCGCGCGTAACGCCAGTGCCGAAAATCAGGGTGCTCATCGCCGATGACCACGCCGTCCTCCGGGCCGGCCTGAAGCTGCTCGTCAACGCCCAGGCCGACATGGAAGTGGTGGGTGAGGCGGCGGACGGCCCCGCGGCGGTGCGCGGCGCCCGGGCGACCGCGCCGCATGTCGTGCTGCTCGATCTCTCCATGCCAGGAGCGCGCTTCACGCAGACGATCGAGCACTTCGGGCGGCTCGACCCGCGCCCCCGCGTGCTCGTGCTCACGATGCACGACGATCCGGCGTACCTGCGGGTCGCGCTCCTGGCGGGCGCGTCCGGCTACATCGTCAAGAAAGCGGCCGACATCGAGCTGTTGACCGCGATCCGCGCGGTCAACCAGGGCCGCTCCTTCGTAGATCTCACGCGTCCGGGCGAACCGGGCCCCCAGGTCCGGCGCGTTTCCCGCGATTCGCCCGCTGCCGGGCAGCCCAGGCCGTTGAGCCCGCGCGAGGCCGAGGTGCTCCGGCTGCTGGCGCAGGGATACACGAACCAGGAAGCCGCCGACCACCTGGCCGTAAGCGTGAAGACCATCGAGACCCACCGCAAGCGCCTGAGTGACAAACTCGGCCTCAAGAGCCGCGCCGAGTTGTTCCGGTTCGCCGTCGAGGTCGGCTTGCTCCAAGGCGAGTAGCCGCCGCAAGGCCGCATGTCGGGGATTTCCCCGATGTTCGCGGCTGTCTTGCTTCGTATTCTTGCAGTACTAGAGTCATGCCCAAGCCAGCCCTCCGTCCATGATTCGCGCTCTTATTGCCGGGCGGTCGCGTGTTCATCGTGAGGCGCTCGCCCTGGCTCTCTCGCAAGCCCGCCGCGTGCGTGTGCTGGGAACCGCGTCACATCGAGAAGAGATTCTTGCACGCCTTGTGGAGGCCCCTCCGGACATCGTGCTGGTCGACTTCGCGATGCCCGAGGCGGCGACCATCGTGGCCGAGATCCGGCGCCGGACGCCGAGCGTCAAGGTGGTGGCCATCACGTTAGGCGAGACCGAGGCGGAGGTCATTCAGTTGGCCGAGGCGGGCGTCGCCGGCTATGTGCTGCCGGATGGATCGCTCGACGATCTGATCATTGCGGTGGAGAGCGCAGTGCGGGGAGAGCTGTATTGCCCTCCTCGCGTGGCGTTCACCTTACTCCGCCGTGTGGGAGCGATCGCTCTCGGGAGCGTGACAGCGAGCAAAGAGCAGGCGGCACTCAGCCCCGTCCACGAGCTTACAGGTCGGGAGCGGGAGATCCTGCAACTGGTCGATCAGGGCATGTCCAACAAACAGATCGCCCGCCACTTGGGCATCGAAGTGGCGACGGCCAAGAACCATGTGCACAACATCCTGCAGAAGCTGCACGTGCACAGGCGCATCGACGCGTCCAGCTGGTACCGACAGGGAGGTTTTCATCTCAAGCTCGAGGCCTAAATCGGGATAGCGGACCATGACAACGCCTCGCATGCAGGACAAGCGATTCCGGCAGATGCTCGACGCCGCCCCCGATGCCATGGTCGTGGTCGATCAGGCGGGTAGCGTGGTGGCGCTGAATCGGGAGGCCGAGCGGCTCTTCGGGTGGACCGATGCAGAGGTCCGGGGCGAGCCGTCCAGCCGGCTCATCCCCCAGCGCTTCCAGCAGGTGTACGAGGCCCTCGGGGTGAGCGATGCCGAATCGCCGGAGAGCCCGCCGAAGCGTGCTCCGGTCAGGATCTTCGCCCGACGACGGGACGGCAGCGAGTTCCCAGTGGAAATCCACCGCAGCCCGCTCGGTCCCAGCGAGGACGCCCTATTCTTGGTGGCGATGCGCGATCTCACCGAGTGGCGGGACGTTCAGGAGAGCCTGTTCCGGCAGAAGGAGCAGGCCATCGTCGCCCTGGCATCGATCGCGGACGCCGTCATCACGACCGACGTGGCAGGAAGGATCACGTACCTGAACCCCACGGCGGAGCGGCTTACCGGGTGGCGCACCACGGAAGCGCTGGGTCAGCCCGTGGACACCGTTCTCACGCTCGTCAACGACGCGACGCGACAGCCCCTGGAGAGCATCCCGGCTCGCTGTCTCCGCGAGGGGCGCGCGGTAGACCTGACCGATGGCGTGCTGTTGCTGCGCCGCGATGGGACGGAGGTGCCGATCGGCGACTCGGCGGCCCCGCTCCGAGACCGCCACGGGACGACGATCGGGGTGGTGCTGGTCTTTCACGACGTGACGGAGCGGCGGCGCGCCGCCCGCAAACTCTCGCACGAAGCCACGCACGATACCCTGACGGGGCTCGTCGGCCGGAAGGAGTTCGAGGAGCGCCTGGCGCGCGTGCTGGCGGAGGCCGCGGCCGGAGTAGCGGAGCACGCGCTGTGCTACCTGGACCTGGACCGATTCAAGCTCGTGAACGACTCGTGCGGTCACGAAGCCGGGGACGACCTGCTCCGCAAGATCAGCCGCCTGCTGAGCGGTCACGTGCGCAGCCGGGACACGCTCGCACGCCTCGGCGGCGATGAATTCGGTGTCCTACTGGAATACTGTTCCTTGACTAAGGCGGAAGAGATCGCCGGGAAGCTGGAGCGGGCGATCGAAGAGTTCCGCTACGTATGGGCGGAGCGGAGCTTCTCGCTGGGCGTTAGCATCGGCGTCGTCGCGATCACCGCCGCGAGCGGACGCACGGCTGACGTGCTGCGCGCCGCCGACGAAGCCTGCTACGCCGCCAAGGACGCCGGAGGCAACCGCGTCCATGTCGGGCAGCCGGAGGCGGCCCCCGGGGTCCACCAGCAGGTCGAGACCCGACGGATCATGCGCCTCACCCGAGCCGTAGACGAGGGCCAGTTTCAGCTGTACGCTCAGCCGATCGTACCCCTCGCACCGGAGCTTCCGGCACGTCCGCGGTGCGAGATTCTGCTGCGCCTGCCGGACGAGCGGGGGGGGGTGGAGACCGCCGATGCCTTCCTCCCGCAAGCGGAGCGCCATCGCCTGATGCCGGCCATCGACCGATGGGTCGTGCGCCAGACGGCTGCCGTATTGGGTCAGTGGCATCGCGACCACCCGGAGTTGGAGCTGCCCCTCTGCTCGATCAACCTCAGCGTTTCTTCACTGGACGATGCGGACCTGATCCCGGCCGTGCGAGAGTACTTGACCCAGCACCGGCTGCCGCCGGAGGCACTGTGCTTCGAGATCGCCGAAGCCGCCGCGCTCGGGAACTTTGCGCACCTGGTGCGCCTCATTTCTGAGATCCGGGCGACGGGGTGCGGAGTCGGGCTGGACAACTTCGGCAACAGCCTGGCCTCGTTCGCCCATCTCAAGGCACTGTCGGTCGACTTCGTCAAGATCGGCGGGCACTACGTCCGGGGCGTGGCCGACGACCCCGTGTACGGCACGCTCGTGAAGGCCGTGAACGAGATCGGTCGCATCATGGGCATCACCACGATCGCTGAAGAGGTAGAGAGCGAAACCATTCTGCAAAAGCTGCGGGGCCTTGGGGTGGGGTATGCCCAGGGGCATGTGGTGGCGCCGCCGGCGCCGCTGGTGGACAAGGACGGACAAGTGGCACTACCCCACGTTCAACGATCGGGTTGATCTGAATCGGCGGATACCCCACCCGCGAGGCCGTGGGAATGGACCCCGCCCCGTGGGCGCCTTCCTATGACGCTCTGTTCAACGCACCTCGTATCCCCCCTCGGGCGACGTCCAGGCGGGCTGCGATTGGTGGAAGAAGTCGAGCAGTTGCCGTTCAGTGAGCTCGGCGAGAGCTGCGTCGGTACTCTTGGATCCCAGAGGCGAGTACCGGGTGAAGCGCCGCTTGCGCTCGGGGCCGGTCCCGAGCTCGAACAGCAGCCCAAACTCATCCTTCCCGTAAACGGTGATCCGGCCCGTGGGATAAACCCTCCAGATGCCGCTGTCTACCACGATGGTGGGTCGTGCCAAGGTCAGGGCCTCGTCATCTCGCCAGCGCAGGCCGCTTGTGAGGGTGCGCCTCCATGGGAGCCGTGATGGCTCCCCGCTTGAGGGCCTCCGCGAGCGCCACGGTGGCAGCGGCCCGATCAGCATCTAAGCTTCGCTCCCGCAGTCGTCGGATCATGCGGGCGAGCCAGCGGGCGTAGTCGTGCGTTTTGAGCCTCGCCGCGTCCGCTTCTGGCTTCAGCTTGTCCAGCTGCTTTACGAGGCGCTGAAGTGTGATCGGTGCCATAGGGCTCCCTCGGTAACCTGGCCCTGCTCATCCTGGTGGATTCTCTCCTCGTCCGGTTACGGACGAGAAGAAGGGCGGACTCTTCGGCCGCCCCCCCTTCCTGAACACCTCGGTCGGCGTTGAAAACGGACCGGAGCTACGAGCGGCCGCGCCGACCGGTCGGCGCTAGTTGCTTGCGATCTTGTGGAAGGTCGAGTTCGACACCTCGTAGGCCTCAACCGTCGGTGTTCCCTCAACCACCTTCGCCAGGCTCGTCAGCACCTGCGGATAGATGTCGCGGCCATACTTGTCCGCGTTCTCTTTCCGATCCCACAGACTGATCGCCACCGCTTCGGAGCGGTCCGGGGCAACGAACGAAATCTCGTCCTTGAAGCCATTCTGTTTCCGAAGCAGGGGCAGGACGTCCTTCTCGAACGTCCGGGTAAACTCACCGGCCGTGTTGGCCTTCAGATGCAGGGACACATTGCGTGCGTACATATCGACTCCTTGGCGTGACCTACGTGACTCCTAGACGGCATGTCTGCGTGCGACCACGTCTATTTAGTACATCCCGCCCATGCCGCCGCCGCCCGGCATCGGGGGCATCTTCCCATTCTCCTTCTTCTGCACCACCACGCACTCGGTGGTGAGGAGCAGTCCCGCGATGGACGCGGCGTTCTGCAGCGCCGTGCGCGTGACTTTGGTCGGGTCGATGACGCCGGCCGCGACCAGATCCTCGTACTCGTCGGTCTGGGCGTTATAGCCGAAGTTGAGCTTGGGCGACTCCTGCACCTTCCCCACGACGATCGCACCCTCGGCACCAGCGTTCTGCACGATGATCCGGATCGGCTCCTCGAGCGCGCGGCGGACGATCTCGATGCCGGTCTTCTCGTCGTCATCGGCGCCCCTGACCTTCTCGAGGGCCTTCCGGCACCACAACAGCGCGACGCCGCCGCCCGGCACGATGCCCTCCTCGACCGCGGCGCGGGTCGCGTGCAGCGCGTCCTCGACCCGGGCCTTCTTCTCCTTCATTTCGGTCTCGGTGGCCGCGCCCACATTGATCACCGCGACGCCGCCCGCCAGCTTCGCGAGCCGCTCCTGCAGCTTCTCCTTGTCGTACTCCGACGTGGACTTCTCGATCGCCGCGCGGATCTGGCCGATGCGGCCCTGGATGTCGGCCTGTTTGCCCTTGCCGCCGATCAGGGTGGTGTTGTCCTTATCGACCAGGATGCGCTTGATGTGACCGAGATCGTC
>Ga0209804_1002877_pt1 | contig 10211 bp, 11 predicted proteins | sample GraSoiAngelo_139_FD_185896 | JGI IMG/M metagenome (GOLD analysis project Ga0209804, IMG submission 185896) | Grasslands soil microbial communities from the Angelo Coastal Reserve, California, USA - 14_0929_12_20cm (SPAdes) (version 2) | ecosystem: Environmental > Terrestrial > Soil > Grasslands ... | reverse complement strand
GGCCCCGCCTGACGCAGACCGTCAGGAACGTATTGCTACAACTGCGAACGGAGGGATAAAATCGCGATGGTGGAAAAGCCCATGAAAATCTGGCGGATTGCATTCTTCATCCTGTTGGCCTGCTCGCCGGCGGCCGCGCAGAGCAAGGGTCGCGTGGTCGAAGAAATCATCGCCCGCGTGAACAACGAGATCATCACGCGTTCGGACCTGGAGCGCGCGCAAGCCGCGCTCCAAGAGGAACTCCGCCAGGATTGCCGCAATTGCTCGCCGCAGCAACTGCAGGCGATGGCGGCTGAAAAGCAGAAAAATATTTTGCGCGATCTGATCGATCAATCGCTGCTGGTGCAGCGCGCTAAGGACATGGGTATCAACGTTGAACCCGAGGTCGTGAAGCGCCTGGACCAAGTTCGCCAGCAAAACAATATCGCCTCGATGGAGGACCTGGAAAAAAAGATCAGCGAGCAGGGAATCAGCTCCGAGGATTTTAAGGCCAACATTCGGAATCGATTGCTAACGGACGAGGTCATCCGCCGCGAAGCCGGGTCGCACATCATTATCGGCCGCGATGAAATCCAGAAGTATTACGACCAACACAAGAATGAGTTCCAGCGTCCCGAGCAGGTCTATCTGCGCGAGATTTTCGTGAGCACGGAAGGAAAAAAGGACGAGGAGATTCCCGAGCTGGAGAAAAAAGCTAAAAACCTCCTCGAGCGGGTGAAGAAGGGCGAAGACTTTATCGAGCTGGCTAGGCGGTATTCCGACGGGGCCACCACGCAACGCGGGGGCGAACTGGGCGTTTTCGAGCGCAGCCAGCTTTCCAAAGAAATTGAAGATATGGTCTTCAAAATGAAAAAGGGTCAGGTGACCGACGTTATCCGCACGAAGACCGGTTTCCTCTTGCTCAAGGTGGAACAGCGCTTCGAGGCTGGCCTCCAGCCGATTGAGAAGGTCGAGGGAGAAATTTCCAATCGGCTCTATATGGAAAAGATGGAGCCCGCCCTGCGCGCCTACTTGCAGACCTTGCGGCAGGACAGCTACGTGCTGGTCAAACCCGGCTACTCGGATTCGGCCGCTGTGGCGGGTACGCCCATCCAAGAGGTCGCGCCCACGCCCGACGAGGAAAAAGAAAAGAAAGGCAGACGCAAGTTTCTCCTTTTCGGAAAGAGGAAGAAAGCAGGCCAATGAAACCCGCGTTCGTCGCAGACCTCAGTGCCGACCAGACCATCACGTCATTCTTCCTGGTGTGCGGGAAGGAAATCCGCTCCACCCGCGAGGGTAAGCCCTTCTTGCGCCTGGAGCTGGGTGACTGCACCGGCACGATCGAAGCGCGGATGTGGGACAACTTCGAGCAGACCGCCGGCACCATTGAGAGCGATGATTTTGTCAAGGTGCAAGGGCGGGTCGAGGTCTACCGCAACAAAACTCAATTAATGGTGGACCGCTTGCGCCGCGCCGAACCGGGCGAGGTGGACCCTGCTGACTACTTCCCGCACACGACGCAGGACGTCGAGCAACTCTACGCGCAGCTCCGCGAGCACGTGGCCTCGATCGGCAACACATGGCTGCGGCGCCTGCTCTCCAGCGTAGTCGAAGACCCGGAGATCGTCCCGAAGCTGAAGCGCGCGCCCGCTGCAAAGACGATGCATCACGCCTATTTGGGCGGGCTGCTCGAACACATCGTCAGTCTGTGCGGGCTGTGCCGCGCGGTCGCCGCGCACTACCTGGAAACGGACGCTGACCTCCTGCTCGCCGGCGCGGTGCTGCACGACATCGGCAAGATTAACGAGCTCAGCTACGAACGCTCAATCAACTACACCACAGAGGGTCATCTGCTCGGCCACATCATCCTCGAGCTTGAACTGACCGCCAGGAAGATGGACGCCATCGAGGGCTTCCCGCGGGAGCTGAAGCGCCTGGTGCAGCACCTGCTCATCAGCCATCACGGGCAGTACGAGTTCGGCTCGCCCAAGCTGCCGCTGTTCCGCGAGGCCGTGATGCTGCACTATCTGGACGATTTGGATTCCAAGATGGGAGCCATGCGCGCCGTCCTGGCTTCGGACCGGGGCGAGGGCGAGTGGACCGGCTGGAGCGCCGCGCTCGATCGCCGCCTGCTGCGCGTCGAACAATACCGCCAAGTCCAGGCGGAGGGCAAGGAAGTGCCGGCGCAACTCTCTTTCGATCCGCGCCAAGAAGAAGATTGACGATGGCCTCTCCTGCACAGCAGCTCAGAAGCAGCGGCCCGCGCAAGTCGATCCTGGATCTGGCGCCGCTCGAACTCGATTGCATGAATACCCTCTGGCCACTTGGTGAAGGCACCGTCCGCCAGATTCAGCAGTGCCTCGCGCCGTACCGGCCGCGCGCCTACACCACGATTATGACCATCCTGGACCGGCTGGCGCATAAGGGTATTGTGACGCGACGAAAAGTGGGCCGCGCGTACCTCTACCGGCCGAACCTCAGCGCCCAGGAAGCGCGGGCACACGCAGTCGAGCAGGTCGTCGAAAGTTTCTTCGCAGGCTCCCCGGAAGCGCTGGCGGCGCACTTGGCGGGCGTCGCCGGCGGCACTGGGCCGCTGCCGCGCCGGGGCACGCAGCCCCCGCGCGCGGAAGTGCCCTATCCCAACTCGCAGGCGCCTGCTCCGAGCCCCGAGAAGGCCGCCGCCAAATCTATTGAGAATGTTGACGCATCGACGGAGCGGGTGGAAGTCCTTCCCGCGACGCGACTGGACGAGAGTTTACTCTAGGCAGCGATGTTTCCCGCAGCGCTCACCATTCGCGACCTTGCGATTCGCCCGGCGACGGTGCTGGCGCCGATGGCCGGCGTGACCGATACGGTCTTCCGCCGCGTGATCCGGGGCTTAGGCGGCTGCGGCCTGATCATGACTGAGTTCACCAGCGCCGAGGGCGTCACCCGCAACGCTGCACGCACCCTGCACTATCTCTATTTCGAACCCGACGAGCGGCCAATCACCGCGCAACTGTTTGGCGCCAACCCCGAGGTTATGGCTGCCGCCGCGGCGCTGGTCGAGGAACTTGGGTTCGGCCTGGTGGACATCAATCTGGGTTGCCCCGCGAAGAAAGTGGTCAAGTGCGGCGGCTCGGGCTTGCTTCGCGACCTCCAACTGCTCGAACAGATCTTGCGCTCGGTGCGCGGCTCCGTGAGCATCCCGCTGACCATCAAGATTCGCGCCGGCTGGGATGAAAACAGCATCGTGGCCGTCGAGGTAGCGCGGCTGGCCGAGCAGATTGGCATCGAGGCCATCGCCGTGCACCCCCGCACGCGGATGCAGGGATTGAACGGTCGCGCCGACTGGAGCGTGATTCGCGCGGTGAAACAGGCGGTGCGCATCCCCGTCATCGGCAACGGCGATATCAATTCCCCCGAGGATGCCGCGCGAATGATTCGCGAAACTGGCTGTGATGCGGTGATGATCGGCCGCGCTGCGGCCACCAATCCTTGGATCTTCCGCCAGATGGAACAATTCGCCGCTAGGGGTCATTACGACCAGCCGTCCGAGGCTGACCGCTACCGCCTGCTTTCCGGGTACTTTCGAATGCTGGTAGCTGCGGAGATGCCCGACGCCATCGGCAAGATGAAACAGTTTGCCTGTTGGTTCACTCACGGCGTGCGCAAAGGTAGCGACTTGCGCCGGCAAGTCCACTCGGCGCATACTCCTACGGAGGTTTTAGACCGCGTGGACGCCTTCTTTGGCGATACGGTTGCGGTCGGGGGTGAAGGATGACAGAAGGGGCTGCCGGAAGGGCGCTCGAACGTCGCCAGGAGCGCCGCATCGTTGTGCGCATGCCGATGCATGTGCGGGGCACCGACCATCAGGGCCTGCGCTTCGAAGAACTCACTGAAAGCGAGAACATCGGCCGCACCGGAGCCGCTTTTGCCACTTGGCACAACCTCGATCTAGGCGACGACGTCGAAATCACCATCCCTCTGCCGAAGCAAAAAGCCGAAGGGGAAACCGACTTTGCCACCCGCGGGCGCGTCGTTCATGTCGCGCCGGGGAAGGGCAAGCGCCAAAGAATCGTCGGCGTCCTGTTCACTGGGCCGCGGTTCCACCGCGTATTTAGTTCGGAGGCGCTGGGCTAGCTCGGGTCAAAGGAATAACCAAAAGTCCTCCGTTTCGCGCTCAGTTTCGTTCCAAGAGCAACTGCTTGTAGGCTTCGCGCTTGGCCAAGCCGCGCTCCCGCGCGACTTGCTTGAGGGCGGCTTTGCGGTCCAGGTTTTGCTCGCGCATGATCTGCCCGACGCGTTCCACCAGTGAGTCCTGTGTGTTGGCAGGGGGTTGCACAGGGCCGGGGCCGATGAGCAGGGTTATTTCGCCACGCGGCGGTTTGCCCCTGACCTGCTCCACCAGCTCCTCGAGCGTGCCCCGCAGGAATTCTTCGTGTAGTTTCGTGACCTCCCGCGCGATGACTGCGGGGCGTGGGCCGAAGGTTTCCAGGGCGTCAGCCAGCGTGTCTGCAAGGCGGTGCGGCGCTTCGTAGAAAACCAGCGTGCGAGGTTCGGTGGCCAATCCGGCGAGGGCTTTGCGCCGCTCTCCCCCCCGCGCGGGAAGGAAGCCGACAAATACAAACTCCTCTGTGGACATTCCCGAAACGGCCAGGGCAGCAATCAGAGCCGACGGCCCGGGGATTGGCACTACCGGGATGCGATGTCGCAAGCACAGCGTCACCAGGCGATGCCCCGGGTCCGAGATCGCTGGCGTCCCTGCGTCGCTCACCAGCGCCGCCTTCGCCCCCTGTTCCATCTCGATTATCAACTCGGGCGCGCGCGTCATTTCGTTGTGCTCGTGATAGCTCACCAAACGCTTGCGGATGCTGTAGTGGTTCAGCAGCTTCTGCGTCCGGCGGGTGTCTTCGCACGCCACCAAGTCGGCTTCCTTCAATACACGCAGCGCCCGCAGCGTAATGTCTTCCAGGTTGCCGATCGGCGTAGCCACCAGGTAAAGGCAGCCCGTTTCCGCGGCGGTTTGGTTCGAGCGGCTCATTCGAGAGACCTTCTTGAACACCGTGCCGAGTCGTATTCGCGGATACTTTATCACCCGTGGTAAGATTTTGCGTCGTGTTTCCCCCAGGGAGAGGAGCATTGCGTTGCCTCTTTACGAGTACCGGTGCACCCAATGCGGCCATCGCGTCGAGAAGATTGAGAAGGTATCCGGGCCGCATCTGAAGAATTGCCCGCAGTGTAACGGCAAAGTGGAACGCCTGCCCGCAGCCCCGGCTATTCAGTTCAAGGGCTCGGGCTGGTACGTGACCGACTATGCCCGGAAAACATCCGGCGCGGATTCGTCCGGCGAGGGTACGGGGGAGAAAGCCGGAGGGAAGGAAGCAAAGGAGGCAAAGGAGGCAAAGAACGCTAAAGACGCTAAGGACGCTAAGCAGGCTAAGGACTCCGCACCCGCCAAAGCAGCCAAGAAGCCGCACACCGGCCGCAAGGAAAAGTAGTCCGTCTCTCTCTTCGAATTCAATGCAGGCTGGCGTATTACAGACATAGCGCGTACCTCCGCGATCCGGGCGACAGCGCTTATCTTGTTGACGAACGGAATTCTAGAGCTTCAGCGATTGCAGGTAGGCGCGGAAGGTCTCGCCGAAATCAGGGTTCTCGAGCGCCATCTCGACCGTAGCTTTCAGGAAACCCAGTTTGTCTCCCGCGTCGTAGGATCGGCCCTCGTAGATATGGGCCAAGAGTCCATGCTCCTGGACTAACATGCGCAGCGCATCCGTGAGCTGGATCTCGCCGCCGCTTCCGGGCTGGGTGCGTTCGAGGTAATCGAACACTCGCGGCGGTAGGACGTACCGCCCGGTGATGCCCAGGTTGGACGGCGCCTCTTCGGGCTTCGGTTTCTCCACTAGATTACGGATGCGCAGAAGCCGCTTGCCCCAGGGCGGCCGCGGCGCAGGCTCGGCGTCCACGATTCCGTAGAGAGAGGTTTTCTCGCGGGGCACTTCTTCAACGGTGATGGCTCCCAAGCCGGTTTCCTCGTAGATGTCGATCAGTTGCCGGGTAGCGGGGTGAGGGCCGGGCATGATGACGTCGCCCAACAGCACGGCAAACGGCTCGTCGCCCACCAGTTCGCGCGCCGCCAGCACCGCATGACCCAGCCCCAGCGGCTCCTTCTGCCGCGTGTAGCTGAAGTGGACCATGTTGCTGATTTGCCGGACCATCTCGGCCTGCTTGACCTTACCGCGCTGTTCGAGGAAGCGTTCCAGTTCCGGCGCCGAATCGAAATGGTCTTCAATCGCATTCTTGCCCTTGCCTGTGACGATGATGATGTTCTCGATGCCCGAGGCGACGCACTCCTCGACCACGTATTGGATCAGCGGCTTGTCCACCACCGGCAGCATTTCCTTCGGCTGTGCCTTGGTAGCGGGCAGAAACCGCGTCCCCAGTCCTGCCGCAGGCAGAACCGCCTTGCGCACGCGTTTGACCTTGGCTGCCATCTCACCTCATTTGGAATTTCATCTGGCACCGTACTTCAGGAGCGCCAGCGTCCCGCCGGCGATTTTTACCACTCGGCTCCTGTAGCTCGGCTCCTGTAGCGCCGGGCTTCAGCCCGGCATCCCTCCGCCCCGTTGAACACGGGAAGAGGCACGATATTCGGCCTCGGCACCGCTGTCAATTGGCCAGCTCCCTCAGCCGCGGCGAAATCCGGATGTTCTTGAGATATCCTCGCACCTGCTTTGGCGTCATCCACCCGCGCTCAGTCAGAATCCGAATTGGGGAGAAGAAACGCACACCACAGAAGTAGTTGTTGGACACCCACAATCCCTTCGGCGCTTCTTTCCACACCTCCGTGTGCGGTCCCTGAATCAGTTTCCAGAATGGAGACAGGGCATTAACAGATTCTGGCCAAAACTTTGTCGTGTCAGCGAGCACCCAGAATCTCATTTTTCTCATGTGTCCCTTGATAGCTCCCCTGTGTGCGCGTTCGACCAGAACGTCGGTTCCAATCTTATTCTCGAAGCCGTTTCGCAAGACCTTATCCGCGCCCAAAACCAGATGCCCAAAAGGGGCCATGGAAAACAGGGCAGCGTCCGTCTTCAGGCATACCCAGATTCCCGCGCGCGCCAGTTTGCTCGCCATGGTGCGTCCTTCGTAACCCGGGCGGCTCTCCGAGCAGTACACAATCCGAATGCGCGACCGTGCGCGAACCAGGGCTTTCAACACGGTCGAGCTGTAGGAATAGGTCATGAACCTGTCGGGATGACGAGGTAGCGCGCGCCAAAAGTGGTTTGCGATTTTCCCCGGGGCACTTACCAGCGCTTTGTGCAATTGGGAAAGGGAGAATGGAAAGGCCCTGGAAGCATCCTCGGCGTCTGCGGCCAGCGCCACATCGTTTGCCAAGCGCAGCAATGGCGCCATTGAGGGCTGTGCGTGCAGCAGCGCGCGGGCGATGTCGAGCAACTCCTGTTCGGTGGGCTTGGGGTGGCGGCGCAGCCAGGATTGGAGGTCCGTGACCGCGCGGAGAGCAAGCTGGGCCGCGCCGGACCGGCGGTCGCGCGCAATGGCATCCAGCTGCTGGCGAAGCAAACGATCCATCGCGCTATGCTAACATAGCGATTTGGAAGGAGTGGCGAAGTTGGGTTCACCCCTAAGAGGACGTCCCAGCGGGGATATGGCGACGCCGCTCCGACAGGCCAATCGAAGATGACCACGCGCATCCTCGGCATCGAATCTTCCTGTGACGAGACGGCCGCCGCCGTCGTCGCCGACGGCCGCGAAGTCCTCTCCAACATCGTCGCCTCGCAGGTGGATATCCACCGGAAGTATGGCGGGGTAGTGCCGGAGCTGGCCTCGCGGGAGCACTTGCGGCAGATCGTGCCGGTGGTGCGCGAAGCGCTCGAGCGGGCCGGCCTCGGATTCGCCGACGTGGATGCCATCGCGGTCACGCACGGGCCGGGGCTGGTTGGTTCGCTCCTAGTGGGCATCACGTATGGCAAGGTGCTGGCGATGGCGCTGGGCAAGCCCCTGGTGCCGGTCAATCACTTGGAAGGGCACATCCATGCGGTGCTGCTGGAAGCTCACGCGGCAGGCCGGGAGCCCACGCTGCCCGCGGTCTGCTTGGTTGTCTCCGGCGGGCACACCGTGCTCTACGACGTGCAGCCCAAGCGGTCAAATGGTACTCCGCCCGCGACCAGCTTTCGCTACCGGCGCCTAGGCCAGACGCGCGACGACGCTGCTGGCGAAGCCTTTGACAAAGTCGCCAAAATGCTCGCGCTGGGCTATCCGGGCGGGCCGGTGATTGACCAGCTCATCGGCGCAGCGACGGTGGCAGGAGCACTACCGGACGCCGATGCGGTGCGCTTTGGCCCCACGAAAATGAAGGGCAATCCGCTCGACTTCAGCTTCAGCGGAATTAAGACCGCGGTGCTTTACTATGTCCGCGCGCATCCGGTGCTACACCCTGAAATCGAAGCAAGGCAGGCGGCGCTCGCCCGCGGCGAGCGCAGAGCGGATCAACTCCGCCCGCTCTGCAGCACGCGCACGCTCGATTTGATTGCCAGCTTCCAGAAGGCGGTGACGGAGGACTTGGTCAGCCGCACGCTCGCTGCTGCCGAGGAGAGCGGCGCACGCTCGGTCCTCGTTTCGGGAGGCGTCGCTGCAAACCGCCAGCTCCGCCGCAGCTTTCAAGAGGAAGCCAGCTCGCGCGGCCTGGACGTCTTTTTCCCCAGCCGCCAGCTGTCCACCGACAACGCGGCAATGATCGCAGCTGCGGCTTTTCCGAAGCTGCTGGCCGGCGAGCTCGCGGACGCCCAACTCAATGCTGAGGCCAGCCTGCCTCTGGCATGACTCCCGCGTTCTACTGATCCGCGTTGAAGATATCGGCCACGGCTTTCCATCCGCTGTCGGCCTGCTTTTTCCAAACGACGACGTACTTGCCGTTTGTGGTTGCAGGCTTCCCCTTTTTGTCGTTTAGCGTAAGCGAATAGACTCCTGTTTCGTAAGCCAGGTCGCCCGACCTTGCTGCTTCGACTTTGGAGGTCTTGATTTCCAGCGCGTACCCTGGGGTGGCCATAAAGGCCGACCACAACTGGCGGCGAGCCTCTTTGGTGGCCGCGATAGGTACATTCGGCGGAAACATCGCCGCGTCATCAGCGTAGAACGAGAGCGTCTTCTCGAGATCTCTTGCGGCAGCGGCCTTCGCCCACTCGAGCGCCTGGGCGCGGATAGCGCTCTCATCCGCAGCGCGTGTGTCCTCCGGTGGGGCCGGTGCGGATGAAGGCTTCTGCTGGTAGCCGCAGGCGCTGCAGACCATCAGCAGCGCGACTACCGCCAGCGTTTGTATCGAAGCTGACTTGCGTCTCATGCTGTTCCTCCTTCGATTTGGTGCGTTGGACGATGCCGCGCCCGCGTTGCCTTGTCAAGCGGCGCCGGCAGGGCAGGCATTCCTGCCTGTCTTTGAAAACGCGGTGGCACTGCAAGACAGACATGAATGTCTGTCCTACTGCTCCAGCGGGGCAGATCGCCACAATTGTTATAGAATCGCGCGGCCCGTGCGCATCGCGATTGATACCGGTGGAACATTTACGGACTGCGTTTTCGTGCGCGATGGCGCGCTCGAGGTCCTCAAGGTGCCCTCGACTCCGCATAATCCTGCGGAGGCCATCCGCCATGCGCTCGAAAAGATCCTCCTTGGGGCGCAGCGCCCCGCGACTTCACCCGGCTCAAACCCCGTATTTCTGCAAAGAAGGCAGAGCGGTAGACAGCGGGGTGAGGCCTTTCTCGACCTGACTTGCGGGACGACCGTCGGCACCAACGCGTTGCTCGAACGCCGTGGCGGGCGCGTGGCCCTTGTTACTACCGCCGGCTTTGAAGACGTCGTCGAAATCGGCCGGCAGGCGCGGCTGCGACTCTACGACTTCTTTGTGGAAAAGCCTCTACCGCTGGTGTCGCGCGAGCGACGCTTCGGGCTGCGCGAACGAGTGGGGTACGACGGCCGCGCGCTGGCGCGCCCCACGCCTGCGGAGCTGGCCCGCATTGTGAACAAGGTCGTACGCAGCAGAGTTCAATCCGTTGCCGTTTGCCTGCTTTTTTCCTTTGCCAACCCGGCGCACGAGCAGGCCGCAGCCCGCGCGCTACGCGCCAAGGGATTCCAGGTTTCCGTGTCGCACGAGATCCTGCCGGAATTCCGCGAGTATGAACGCACTTCCACAACTGTGGTCAACGCCTACCTAGTGCCGGTGTTGAGCAGTTAT
>Ga0209804_1002875_pt1 | contig 10216 bp, 9 predicted proteins | sample GraSoiAngelo_139_FD_185896 | JGI IMG/M metagenome (GOLD analysis project Ga0209804, IMG submission 185896) | Grasslands soil microbial communities from the Angelo Coastal Reserve, California, USA - 14_0929_12_20cm (SPAdes) (version 2) | ecosystem: Environmental > Terrestrial > Soil > Grasslands ... | reverse complement strand
GCACACCCTGGACGAACTGGGCATTCCCGATGACCTTCCGCTCCCCGGGGTGGCGGTCAAGGAGGCCGTCTTCCCCTTCACGAAGCTCCCCGGCGTGGATACCATCCTGGGCCCGGAGATGCGCTCGACGGGGGAAGTGATGGGCCTGGCGGACAGCTTCGGCATGGCGTTCGCCAAGGCGCAGATCGCGGCCGATGGAAGCCTGCCGTCGGCGGGCGCGATCTTCGTGACGGTGAACGATTCGGACAAGCCCACCGTGCTGCCGATCGTGCGGCGGTTCCACGAGATGGGCTTCCGCATCGTGGCCACCGACGGCACCGCGCGGTACCTCCGGGCCCGGGGGGTCCCGGCCGAGCGGGTGGCCAAGGTGCACGAGGGGCGGCCGAACGCGATCGACCTGATCGTGTCGGGCGAGGCGCAGCTGCTGATCAACACGCCTCTGGGGAAGTTCACGCAGGCGGACGACTATGCGATCCGGCGTGCGGCGCTGATGCACCGCGTGCCGTACACGACGACGATGTCGGCGGCGAGTGCCGCCTGCGACGCGATCATCGCTCTGCGGAGCCGAACGGGTAGCGTGAGGAGTCTGCAAGAATGGCACGAAAAAACGACGGCCGAAAAACAGTCGCCAGCGGGCGCAAAGGCGCCGGAGCCAAGTCCGACACCGGCCGTGCAGGCGTAGGCAAACGGCCGGCCGTCGCGTCGTCTAAAGCGGCGGCGCCGCCGGCGGCGAAGGGTGTCAAGGGCGGCGCCAAGCCGGCCGCGGCGGCGGCACCCCCGCCGGCCAAGGTCAAGTTCCGCGGCCGGGTGCTCGAGAACGAGCCGCTGGCGCGCCACACGACGTACCGCCTGGGCGGCCCGGCCCGCTACGTCGTGCTGCCGGCGGACCCGGACGACGTGGCCAAGGCGCTCGACCTCGCACAGGAGCGCGGGCTCCCGTGGCTTGCGCTGGGGCTGGGGTCGAACGTGCTCGTGAAGGACGCCGGTTTCCCGGGCGTCGTGATCCGCATCGGGAAGGGCCTGGACCGCTTCGAGATGAAGGGCGCGACGGCGATCGTCGGCGCCGGGCTGGCCACGCCGTTGCTCGCGCGCCGCACGGCGGAGGCGGGATTCGCGGGGGTGGAGCGCTTCATCGGCATTCCGGGAACGGTGGGCGGCGGTGTGTACATGAACGCCGGTGCGCACGGGGCGGAGTTCGCCGAAGTGCTGACCGAAGCGACCGTCATGGACGCCAAGGGGAAGATCAAGCAGGTGCCGCGCAAGCAGATCTCGTTCAAGTACCGTTCCTCCAACCTCGGCGCGGTGGTCGTGCTCGAGGCCAAGCTCGCGTTGATCGAGGAGCCGCCGGCGAAGCTGAAGGAGGTGCAGGGGCGCCTGTTCCGCTGGCGCAAGGCCGGCACGCCGTTCGACCAGCCGTGCTGCGGCTCCGTGTTCAAGAACCCGGGCGGACCCCGCACGGCGGGGATGCTGATCGACGAATGCGCCCTGAAGGGCTTTACGATCGGTGGCGCCCAGGTCTCGCCCATGCACGGGAACTACATTGTCAACACGGGGAACGCCACGGCGGGCGACGTGCTCAAAGTCATCGACCACGTGCGCAAGACCGTCGCCAAGAAAACCGGCGTCGAGCTCGAGCTCGAGGTCAAGGTGATCGGCTAGATGGCGGACTATTTCGTCCACGAGTCGAGCTACGTCGACGCCGGCGCCCGGATCGGCAAGGATACGAAGATCTGGCACTTTTGCCACGTCATGCCCGGCGCCGTCATCGGCGAGCGCTGCAGCCTCGGGCAGAACGTGGTGGTGATGCCCGGCACGCGCATCGGCAACAACGTGAAGATTCAGAACAACGTGTCGATTTACGAGGGCGTCACCCTCGAGGACGACGTGTTCTGCGGGCCGTCCTGCGTGTTCACCAACGTGACGACTCCCCGCAGCCACGTGTCGCGCAAGCACGAGTATCGCCCCACGCTGGTAAAGCGGGGCTCGTCCATCGGAGCGAACGCGACGATCGTGTGCGGCGTGACCCTCGGCGAGTACGCGTTCATCGGCGCGGGCGCCGTGGTGACGTCCGATGTCCCGTCGTACGCGCTCATGGTGGGCGTGCCGGCCCGCCGCGTCGGCTGGATGTGCCAGTGCGGCGAACGGCTGTCGCTGACGTCGGGCCAGGCGGCGTGCGCCGTGTGCGGCTGCCGCTACCTGGAGACGAACGGCGGCCTGCGCGCGATTGCCCAACCCAGCCGCGTCGGGTAGCTTCGTGGCCCTCCTTTCGGACACCGGCGTCGTGAACGTGCCGCTCCTCGATCTGGTGGCGCAGTACCGCGCGATCAAGGACGAAGTCCTGCCCGCGCTCCAAGCGGTGATCGAGTCTCAGCAATTCGTGATGGGCCCGAGCGTCCCGCGGCTCGAAGCCGCGATCGCCGGGCTCGCTAACGCGAGGCACGGCATCGCGTGCGCCAGCGGCACCGACGCACTGCTCTTGCCGCTGAAGGCGCTCGACCTGAAACCCGGGGACGAGGTGGTCACCACCCCGTTCACGTTCTTCGCCACCGCCGGGGCCATCCACAACGCCGGCGGGACGCCCGTCTTCGTGGACATCGAGCCGGCGACGTTCAACATCGATCCCGCCGCCGCGGAGGCGGCGATCACGCCCCGTACGCGGGCCCTCATGCCCGTCCACTTGTACGGCCAGATGGCCGCCATAGAACGGTTGCTGCCGCTGGCGCGCGCTCGAGCGGTCCGCGTCATCGAGGACGCCGCGCAGGCAATCGGGGCGCGGCGTCGGATCGACGGCCACTGGCGGATGGCGGGCGAGCTGGGATGGGCGACGGGGTTTTCCTTCTTTCCCAGCAAGAATCTGGGCGCCTGGGGCGACGGCGGCATGATGGTCAGCTCCGACGACGCGCTGGCGGAGCGGCTGCGCAAGCTGCGGCTGCACGGTGGGGCCAAACAGTACCACCACGACGAGGTGGGCACCAACTCACGACTCGACTCGCTGCAGGCCGCCGTGCTGCTCGCCAAGCTGCCGCACCTGGCGTCCTGGTCGGCGCGGCGCCGCGACCATGCGAGCTACTACGACAAGGGGTTGAGCGACATTCCCGGGGTCCGCATACCGGTGGTGGACTCGGGGAACGAGCACATCTATCACCAGTACACCGTGCGCGTCGAGCGTCGCGACGAGCTGCAGGCGCACCTCAAGGGCAAGGGCATCGGGAGCGCGGTCTATTATCCGCTGCCGCTCCACCTGCAGAACTGCTTCGCGCATCTGGGCTACAAGGCCGGCCGCCTGCCCCAAGCGGAGCGGGCCTCCCGGGAAGTGCTCTCGCTGCCGGTGTTCCCGGAGCTGACCCATCAGCAGCTGGACTATGTGATCGAGACGATTCGTGGATTCTACCGGTGAGCCGGCTCAAGCTCGGGGTGATCGGGGCCGGCGCCTGGGGCCGGAACCACGTGCGCACCGCCGCGGGCCTCGCCGACGGCGAGCTGGCCGCGGTGTGCGACACGGACGCCAAGCGGCGGGAGCAGTTGTGCCGCCAATACCCGGGCGTGCACGTCACCGCCGATGCCACCGACTTGATCGGCGGGGTGGAGGCGGTCATCATCGCCGCGCCGGCGGCCACGCACGCGCGCCTGGCGTTGCAATGTGTCGAGGCGGGGAAGCCGTGCCTGGTGGAGAAGCCGTTTGCCTTGAGCACGCGCGATGCGGAGGCAGTGGCTCGCGCGGCCGCGGAGCGCCGGGTTCCGGTCTTGGCCGGTCACCTGCTGCTGTTCCACCCCGCAGTCGAGCGGCTGCGCGCCCTGGTGCAGGGGGGGGAGCTCGGTCGGATCTACTACCTCTACGGTCTGCGCGTGAATTTGGGCCAGATTCGCGCGGACGAGAACGCCCTGTGGAGCTTCGGCCCGCACGACGTGTCCGTGGCACTGTACTTGCTCGGTGAAACGCCGATCCGCGTCGCCGCGCACGGCAAGAGCTATCTCCAACGCCAGGTTGAAGATGTGGTGTTCCTCACGATGGAATTTGCCACCGGAGTCTTGGTGCACGTGCAGCTTTCCTGGCTGGACCCCCACAAGGAGCGAAAGCTGACGGTCGTCGGGGCGAAGCAGATGGTGGTGTTCGACGATATGGAGGCGCGCGAAAAGCTTCGCATCTACGACAAAGGCGTGGAGCGCCCACCGGAGTACCGGTCGTACGGTGAAGCGCTGTCGATCCGGGAGGGGGACATTTTCATCCCGAGGATTCCCAACGTGGAGCCACTCGCAGCGGAGCTGAATCACTTCGTGCGCGTGGCGCGCGGCGCGGAGCCGCCGCGCGCCGCCGCCGCCGACGGTGTTCGCGTCGTCCGCGTGCTGGAGGCGGCGTCCCGCTCGCTCGCCACGGGCGGAGCCCCGGTGGACCTGTGACGGCCACGGCGTCGTCCGCCGCCGACCTGCTGGTCGCCAAGACACAGGACCGCTCGGCGCTGATCGGTATCGTCGGGTTGGGGTACGTCGGACTGCCGCTCGCCATGGAGTTCGCGCGGGCCGGGTTCCGCGTGCTCGGGTTCGACGTGAGCCGGAGCGTGGTCGAAGGCTTGAGCCAGGGGCGATCACACGTGCAGGACGTGGCGAGCGCCGATGTGGCGCGCTTCGCCCAAGCGGGGAAGTTCGCAGTCACGGCGGATCTGGCACGGCTGCGTGAGCCCGACGTCGTGTCCGTCTGCGTGCCCACGCCCTTATCCAAGACGAAGGACCCCGACGTGAGCTACGTGCTCGCGGCGACCAATTCCATCAAGCAGGCGCTGCGGCGTGGGCAGCTCATCGTGCTGGAATCGACCACCTACCCCGGCACTACCCGCGAACTGATGCTGCCGGCGCTGGTGGAGACGGGTCTCAAAGTCGGAGCGGACTTCTTCCTGGCGTTCTCGCCGGAGCGGGTGGACCCGGGCAACGGCAAGTGGAACACGCACAACACCCCGAAGGTGGTGGGGGGGATCACCGAGACCTGTCGCCGGGTGGCGATGGCCGTGTACGAGCCGGCCATCGAGACGCTCGTCGCCGTCTCGTCGACCGAGGCGGCCGAGCTCGTCAAGATTCTCGAGAACACGTTCCGCAGCGTGAACATCGGCCTCGTCAACGAGATGGCGATCGTGTGCGAGAAGCTCGGCGTGGACGTGTGGGAGGTGATCGAAGCGGCCGCGACGAAGCCGTTCGGGTTCATGAAATTCACGCCCGGGCCCGGCGTCGGCGGGCACTGCATTCCGCTCGACCCACACTACCTCGCCTGGAAGATGCGCACGCTGAACTACCGCACCCGCTTCATCGAGCTGGCGGGGGAGATCAATGCCGCCATGCCGGAGTACTGGGTGGGGCAGATCGTGGATCGTCTCAACGAGCAGGGGCGCGCGGCCCGGGGCAGCACGCTGCTGGTGCTGGGCGTCGCGTACAAGAAGGACATCGACGACGTCCGGGAGAGCCCGGCGCTCGACGTGATCCGTCTGTTGCAGCAGCGCGGTGCGGTCGTGCGGTATCACGATCCCCACGTGCGCAAGCTCAGGGACGAGGCCATCGATCTGGCCTCCACGCCGCTCACGGCCGACACGCTCGCGGCCGCCGACTGTGTGGTGATCGTCACGGACCACTCGGACGTCGATTACGCGCTGGTGGGACGGAGCGCGCGCCTGGTCGTCGACACGCGCAACGCGCTGGCGCGGCAGCGGGGGGGCAAGCGATGAAGGTCGCCGTCGTGGGCACGGGGTACGTGGGCCTGGTCGCGGGCGCCTGCCTCGCCGAGACGGGGAACGACGTGGCGGGCGCGGACCTGGACGCCGGGAAAATCGCGGCGCTGCGTCAGAATCACCTGCCGATTTACGAGCCGGGGCTCGAGCCGCTGGTGACGCGCAACCAGCGCGACGGACGGCTCAAGTTCACGACCGACGTCGGCGCCGCCATCGAGAGCTCCGACGTGATCTTCATCGCCGTCGGCACGCCGCCCGACGAAGATGGCTCCGCGGACCTGACGCACGTACTCGACGTCGCTACGACCATCGGCCGCCACATGAACCGCTCGAAGCTGGTGGTCACCAAGAGCACCGTCCCGGTCGGCACCGCGCAGAAGGTCCGGGCGACGATCGCCGCGGAGACGACGACCCCGTTTCAGGTGTGCGCCAACCCGGAATTCCTGAAGGAAGGCGCGGCGGTCGAAGACTTCATGAAGCCGGACCGCGTCATCGTCGGCGTGGATTCACCGGAGGCGGCCCAGGTGATCGGGGAGCTGTATGCGCCCTTCGTGCGGACGGGCAACCCCATCATCTTCATGGACCTCGCCTCGGCCGAGATGACGAAGTACGCGGCCAACGCGATGCTCGCCACCCGGATCTCGTTCATGAACCAGATCGCGCGGCTGTGCGACGCGGTGGGGGCAGACGTCACGCTGGTCCGGAAGGGCATCGGGTCGGACCGGCGCATCGGGCCGGCGTTCCTGTTCCCGGGCCCCGGGTACGGTGGGTCGTGCTTCCCCAAGGATGTGAAGGCGCTGATCCGTACGGGCCAGGACTGCGGCGTGCCGCTCGACGTGCTCGAGGCGGTGGAAGCGGCCAACGAGCATCAGAAACGCGTGCTGTACGAGAAGCTGGCCCGCCACTGCGGCGGCAAGCTGCGCAACGTCACGGTGGCGGTGTGGGGGCTCGCCTTCAAGGCCGAGACCGACGACGTGCGGGAGAGCCCGGCGCTGGTGCTAGTCGAGCAGCTGCTCGAGGCAGGGGCGCGCGTGCGCGTGCACGATCCAGCCGCGATGGACACGGCGCGCCACCACCTCGGCGACCGCGTCACGTACGCCGGCACCGCCTATGGCGCGCTCGAGGGCGCGGCCGCGCTCGTGATCGTCACCGAGTGGCTCGAGTACCGCAACCCCGATTTCGGCCGGATCAAGCAGGCGCTGTCGCGGCCCTTGATCGTGGATGGACGCAACCTGTACGACCCGCAGCGTCTCGCGCGCCTCGGGTTCGTCTACGAAAGCATCGGCCGCCCGGTCGCATGCGCGTCCTCGTAACCGGGGCCGCGGGGTTTCTCGGGTCGCATCTGTGCGACCGGTTGCTGGCAGAGGGTCACCGCGTCGTCGGAATGGACAATTTCCTCACCGGTAACCCCGCCAACATCGCCCACCTCCGCAAGCATCCCAGTTTTCAGTTCGTGCTGCACGATGTCGCGAACTTCGTCGAGGTCCAGGGTCCGCTCGATGGGGTGCTGCACTTCGCGAGTCCGGCGAGCCCGGTCGACTACCTCGACTATCCCATCCAGACGCTCAAAGTCGGCTCGCTCGGGACGCACAAGGCGCTGGGCCTGTCGCGGGCCAAGGGCGCGCGCTTCCTGCTCGCGTCCACCTCCGAAGTGTACGGCGATCCGCTGGTGCATCCCCAGCCGGAGAGCTACTGGGGGAACGTGAATCCGGTCGGGCCGCGGGGCGTGTACGACGAAGCCAAGCGCTTTGCGGAAGCGATCACCATGGCCTATCATCGGTACCACAAGCTCGACACGCGCATCGTCCGCATCTTCAACACGTACGGGCCGCGCATGCGCCCCAAGGACGGCCGGGTGGTGTCGAACTTCATCGTACAGGCGCTCAAGAGCGACCCGCTCACCGTGTATGGCGACGGATCACAGACCCGCTCCTTCTGCTACGTGGACGATCTGATCGATGGGATCGTCCGGTTGTTCGAGCGCGGCGGCGCGGATCCGACGAACATCGGCAACCCGCACGAGTTCACCGTGCGCCAGCTCGCCGAGCTGGTGCTGAAGCTCACGGGCAGCCGCAGCACGATCATCGAGCAGCCGCTCCCCACCGACGATCCCAAGGTACGCCAGCCCGACATCCGCCACGCCCGCGAGACGCTCGAGTGGGAGCCACGGGTGCCCCTCGAGGACGGCCTGCGTCGCACGATCGAGTACTTCCGCGGAATCGTGGGATGAGCCCGCGCGTGCTCGTCACGGGCGCGGCGGGGTTCATCGCTTCGCACGTGGCCGAAGCCCTGGTGGCGCGGGGCGACGAAGTCGTGGCCCTGGACAACTTCGACCCGTTTTACGCCCGTGCGGTAAAGGAGCGAAACCTCGAGACGCTGCGGCGCGGCAAGGGATTCCGCTTCGTGGAGGCCGACATCGTGCGCGACCTGCTGCCGCTCGAGGGCGTTTCGGTGGTGGTGCACCTCGCGGCACGCCCCGGCGTCCGTCCCTCGCTCGAAGACCCGGCGTCGTACAGCGAGACGAACGTGACCGGAACCGTGCGGGTGCTCGAGGCCGCCCGGCGCGCCGGGATTGGGCGCGTGGTGTTCGGCTCGTCGTCGTCGGTGTACGGCGATACGACGCCCGCCCCGTTCAGCGAGGAGGCCCCCGCCGTCGCGCCGATCTCCCCCTACGCCGCGAGCAAGCGCGCCGGCGAGCTGGTGGCGCACGCCTTCGCGCACCTCTACGGTATGCACATCGCCTGCCTGCGCTTCTTCACGGTGTACGGCCCCCGCCAGCGGCCGGACCTGGCCATCCACCGGTTCACCGACCTGATCGCCCGGGGACAGCCGGTGCGCATGCACGGCGATGGGTCGAGCGAGCGGGACTATACCTATATTACGGATTGCGTCGACGGGGTCCTGGCGGCCATGGCCTGGACCGAGCGTGCCCGGTCCGGCGGCATCGCCGAGCCCATCAACATCGGCGGAGGCTCCCGGGTGCGGCTGGATCGGCTGATCGAGCTGATCGGACGCACGCTCGGCCGCGCGGTGCGGATCGAGCGCCACGGCGACCAGCCGGGGGACGTGCGGCTCACGGACGCCGACCTGCGGCGCGCCGGCCGGGAGCTCGGGTTCCGGCCCAAGGTCGGCATCGAGGAAGGGATTCGACTCTTCGTCCGCTGGTACGAGGCGATCCATGGACGTCAGTCCTGAGCATCTGGTGGCGCAGGCCCGGGAGCGATTTCAGCTCCAGGATTACTACGGCGCGATTCACCTGCTGGAAGAGGTGATCGCGACGGGCCGGGCGTTTGCCGATGCGCATCACTTGCTCGGGCTGTCGTACTCGCTGGTGGGCCAGCAGGACCCGGCGCTGGCGCAGCTGGATCGCGCGCTGGCGTTGAACCCGCACTACGTCGAGGCGCTGGTGCACCGCGCCCTCGTCCTGAACGAGCTCGGTCGCGAAGCCGAGGCCGATGCGGCATTCCGGCGAGCCGCGCAAGTCGGCGGGGTGCCGCGGCAGGGCTTTCCGGCGCACGTCGCCGCCAAGCTCGCGAACCAGCACGCGCGCCTGGGAGATGCCTACCTCGAGTCGGGCGGGCTGGCGACGGCGATCGATCAGTACCAGGCGGCGCTCGCGCTGGGACCCGCGTTTCACGACCTGCGGTATAAACTGGGACGCATGCTGCTCGAGGCGGGACGAGCCCTGGACGCACGAGAGCACTTCGAGATCATCGTACGGGCGCGCCCCAACTACCTGGACGCCGCCGCGATGCTGGGGCTCGCCTGCTACCTCGCGGGCGACGGGCTCGCGGCCAGGGCCGTGTGGGAAGACTGCCGCGAGCGCCGGCCCGAGGACCCCCGCGTGGAAGCCTACCTCGCCATGCTGGCCCGCAACGACAGCGCCGCCCAAGTGCCGGCGGGCGCGACCGCGCCGGACGCCGATCCCCCGCCGCCGCCGCCGCCCCCCCGATCCGGCGACGGCGGACGGACGACGCCACGGTGAGCCGCTGGGCAGCGGTCGCGGTCGCCCTGGCGCTCGCATGCCAGCCCAGCGCGGCCGATCACGAGCAGTTGGGGGACCGCTGGTACGGGGGCGGTTCCTACCGTGACGCACTGGCCGAATATCAGCTCGGCCTCAAGGCGCACCCGGGAGACGCGGACCTCGAGGCGAAGCTGGGGGCGGCCGCGCTGCACGTGGGCGATTACGCGACGGCGGTGAACGCTTACATCGCCCTGGGTGAGGGAGACCGGTCGCGCGCCGGCGAGGCGGCCGACGGGCTCGAGCGCACTGCCCGGGCCGCGCTCGGCGCGAACGACCGCAGCGATGCCGCCCGCGGGCTGGCGGGCCTGCGCGCGGTGGCACCCACCCGGCCGCTGGGCCGCTACGCCCGTCTCGCGGCACTGGACGCCGCCGATCGCGGCGACACGGCGGGCGCCATGGCTCTTCTCCCGGGCGCCGCCGCCGCCGCCGCGGATCCGCGCTTGACCGATTCGCTGCTGTACGTGTACGGCATGGCGGCCGT
>Ga0209804_1002871_pt1 | contig 10223 bp, 9 predicted proteins | sample GraSoiAngelo_139_FD_185896 | JGI IMG/M metagenome (GOLD analysis project Ga0209804, IMG submission 185896) | Grasslands soil microbial communities from the Angelo Coastal Reserve, California, USA - 14_0929_12_20cm (SPAdes) (version 2) | ecosystem: Environmental > Terrestrial > Soil > Grasslands ... | reverse complement strand
CCGACTCGTATGCCAGGTGACATGCGCAAACAGCGCGAAGCTCCTGTGGCCAGCCTTGCTCACACCCAATCCTTCGGGTAGACCGACCCCGGGGCCATGCCCCGGGGTTCAAGAAACTCGGGTAGACCGACCCCGGGGCCATGCCCGGGGTTCAAGAAACTCGGGTAGACCGACCCCGGGGCCATGCCCCGGGGTTCAAGAAACTCGGGTAGACCGACCCCGGGGCCATGCCCGGGGTTCACGAGATCCCAAACCGCATCCCCGGCTGCTGCTTCACCAGGCCGCGCATCTCCAGCTCCGTCAGCGCCGTCAGCACCGCGCTCGTTTCCGCTCCCGCCGTGGCGACCAGGGCGTCCACGTGCTGCGGCTCGGCGCCAAGCGCATCCCACAGCTTGCGCTGCAGCGGTCCCAGGTCCAGGGGCGCTGCTCGGGGGCCGGCGGATGCTCCCTCGGGCGTGGCTGATCGCGGGAGCCCCAGCTCCTCCAGAATGTCCGCGACAGACAGCGCCGGCTTCGCGCCCTGCTGAATCAGCCGGTTACAGCCGAGGGAGGTCGGGCTGGTGATCGGGCCGGGGACGGCGAGCACGGCGCGGCCTTGATCGAGCGCGCAATCGGCGGTGATGAGCGCGCCCGAGCCGGCGGCCGCCTCGACGACGACGGTGACGCCCGCCAGACCGCTGATGAGCCGGTTGCGGCGGGGAAACGTGTGGGCGTGCGGCCGCTCGCCGGGCGGCAGCTCCGTGACGAGGCAGCCGTGCGCGATCATGCGCTCGTACAACGGCCGGTTCGCCGCGGGGTAGACGACGCCGAAACCGTTGCCCAGGACGCCCAGCGACGCACCGCCCGCGTCCAGGGCGGCAGCGTGCGCGATGGCGTCGATGCCTCGTGCCATGCCGCTCACGATCACGACGCCGGCCTGTGCCACACCCTCGGCCAGGATCCGCGCCGCCGTCGCCCCGTAGGCGGAGTGGTTGCGACTGCCCACCACGCCGGCCGCCGGCCGCGCGAACAGATCCACGTTGCCCCACGCGTACAGGAGCGCCGGCGGCTCCGGAATGTCGCGCAGCGTCTGTGGGAAGCGGGGATCGTCGGGGAGGAGCATGGTCGCCCCCAGGCGATCGAGCTGCGCCAGCTGCTCGCGCCCGGCGTCGAGCGACGCGGCGCGCACCGCCGTGGCCGCGGCTCGGCCGAAGCCGGGGAGCGCCGCGATGGCGCCGTGCGGTGCCTGCAGCGCCGCCGCCGCCGTCTGGAAGGCGGCCGTGAGCGTGCCGAGCCGGACGGCGCCGATGCCGGGCAGCTGCGCGAGCGCCAGGTAGGCGGCTAGCTCGTCGCGACTCGCACCGGAAGCAGTTGCCACAGGGTCTCCAGCAGCTCCGGAAGCCCAGCGCCGGTCACGGCCGAGATGGCGACCACGGGAGCGCCGGCATGGGTACGGATCGTGGGGATGTCGGATGCCCTAAAGGACTCCCTGACGGTCGCGGGAGGCGAGAGATCGAGCTTCGTCAGCACCACGACGTGCGGCTTCGCCGCGAGGTCGGCCGAATACAGCGCCGCTTCCCGCCGCAGCAGCTCGTACGTGGCCTGCGGATCCGGGCTGTCGACGGGGACGAGCACGGCCATCATGCGGGTACGCTCCACGTGCTGGAGGAACCGGAGGCCGAGTCCCTTCCCCGCATGCGCGCCCTCGATGATGCCCGGAATGTCCGCGATCACGAGCGATCGGCCATCGGAGAGCCTCACCACGCCCAAATGGGGCTCGAGGGTGGTAAACGGGTAGTCGGCGATCTTGGGCCGCGCGGCGGAAATCACCGACAGCAACGTGCTCTTCCCCGCGTTGGGCTCGCCCAGCAGGCCCACGTCGGCGATCAGCTTGAGCACGAGCTCGAGCTGGCGCTCTGCGCCGTATTCGCCCGGCTCCCATTCGCGCGGGCTCTGATGGGTCGGCGTCGCGAACCGGGCATTGCCCCGCCCACCGCGGCCCCCCTTCGCGACGAGCAGCGAGTCCCCGGCGCGCAGCAGTTCGCCGAGCAGGGCGCCGGTGTCAGCGTCATGGACCTCGGTCCCGGCGGGCACGGGGAGGTACAGATCCTGCCCGGTCTTGCCGGTCATGTCCTTGCCCTTGCCGTGCTGTCCGCGCTGTGCCTTCCAATGCGAGCGGTACCGGTAGTCGAGCAGCGTGGCGAGGTTCGGATCGGCGCGCACGTACACCGACCCTCCCGGGCCGCCGTCGCCGCCGTCGGGCCCGCCCTTGGGGACGAACTTTTCGCGGCGAAACGATGAGGCGCCGGCGCCGCCTGCGCCGCCGACCACGTGGACCACCGCGCGGTCGATGAACATCAACGCGGAACGCGGAACGCGGAACGCGGAACAGAGCGACCGCCTTCGCGTGCAGTGTGAATCGACGCGATCGTGATGGCAACGAGCTGCTCCGCCTCGTCGCGGAGCTCCGAAACCCGGCCGGAGGTCACCAGCCCCGCTTCGAACAGCAGCTCCAGCCAGAACGAGCTCTCGTCGCTCTCTTCCTCCACGATCCCCATCTTGGCGAGGAACTCCTTCCGTGAGCGGGCGCGGCGGGCCGACCGATAGTTGGCAGCGACGGATGTCCCCGCGCGGAGCAACTGATGCCCGATCACGTCGGCGGCGCGGCTCCTCGGTAGTGCGTCAACCAGGCGCACGATCGCGAGTGCAAACGCCTTAGTACGCTCCCTCAGGTCTCGCGGCGGCAGGGACTCGCCTCTCTGTTCCGCGTTCCGCGTTCCGACTTCCGCGTTCACAACCTCCGCCCCTTCACATCGTCCCATTGTTCATGCGCCGAGCGCCGCCGCTCCGAATCAAGATCCCCGTCGATCACCGCCAGCACCGCCTCCACCTCCTCCCGCGACGCCCCGGTGTTCAGTGCTCCACGCAGATGCGAGTGCAGCTGTTGCGCCGCCCCCAGGACGGCGATCGCGGCGACGGTGCACAGCTCGCGCCGTTGCAAGTCGAGCCCCGGGCGGCCGATCACCTTGCCATAGGCGTCCACCAGCACCAGATCCTCGAGCGCCGGATGCAGCGCCCGCAGGTTGAGGAGCAGCTTGTGATAGGCGCGCCCGTACACCGCGGCGCACACCGTGCTGCCGCGCTGCGCCCACGCCTGCCAATCCTCGTGTGCCAGCTCCTCCCCGCCCCCGCCCCCGCCCCTGCCCCCGTCGCGGGGCCCGGACACGGGGCCACTGACCTCACGCCACACGCCGAACGCGACGAGGGCAAGCGGGTAGCCCACGACGAGGAGACTTTGGAGCAACAGCTCCTCGATCCAGCGGTCGGGCACTCCGGCGGCGCGGGCCGCGCCGAACCGGTCCCGTAGCACGTCGATCTTGCCTGCGGCGAGCGCCGCGGCGACCCGCACGAGGGCTACCGTCGGCCGATCGAGGGGCGCCCGTCGGTCCGCACTCACATTACCATTCCGCAATCCGCAATCCGCAATCGTTTCATTTCTCGAGCCCCCCATTTACGCGCAGCTCGCCCACCGTGTCGCCGCGCGTATTCACGTTGGGCCGCGCGCCGAGTGAGGCCGGGCGGGGCCGCACGCCCAGCTCCTCCAGCACCGCGGCCAGGGCGAGCGCCGCCGCCAGGCCGTGCCCATCCGCCACTTTGAGCGCCACCCCGAGCCCGTCGCGCACCAGCAGCGCGCAGTACACCCCCTCGGCCCCCACTTTGGCGAGGACACGACCGGGATGAGCGCGCATCAGGTCGGTGCACGGGCGGCCGGAGCCGGCGATCAGTTCGGGGTGGCGGAGCATTGATTGCACGATTGCGGATTGCGGATTGCGGATTGGACCCTCTCCCTTCGAATCCGCAATCCGCGATCCGAAATCCGCAATCGCCAGTCGCGCGTAGGCGAGCGCCATCTGGCGCAGCGGCAGCCCATAGCACACCACACCACAGCCATCCACCGCGGTCTTGATGTCCGGCACGGCGACGTCCGTCCAGCGGCTCACTTCCTCGAGACAACGCCGCTGCACGGGATGCTCCACGCGCGTGTAAAAGTCCGTCGGCCAGCCGTGATGGCGCGCCAGCGCCAGCATTCCCGCGTGCTTGCCGGAGCAGTTCGAGTAGATGGCCGTGAGCCGTACGCCCCGGCTCGCGTAGTCCCGGGCCACGGTTTCGGAGAGCGGAGGGTGGGGACCGCACAACAGGTCGCGCTCGCCGCACCCGATCTTCCGGAGCAAATCGCGCACGATCGCCACGTGCTGCGGCTCGCTCGAGTGCGACGCGCAGCACAGCGCGAGCTCTTCAGTCGTGAAGGCGAACCGCTCGAGCACCCCGTCCGCGGCGAGCGGCAGGGCCTGGAACGGCTTCGCCGCCGAGCGCCAGTAGGTGACGAGGTCGGGATCGCCCACGTGGGCAACGAGCTCGCCGGCCGCGTCGACCACGGCGACGTGGACGTCGTGCCAGGCTTCGACCGCCCCCCCCCGGAGCTGTTCAATCCGCATGGCCACGCTCCATCCCCTGTCCTGTCTTCAACGACATCGCGATCCCCACCAGCACGAGTAAGCCGCCGATCACCGTCCAGAACCCCGGCACCTCGTGTATGGCCGGCACCAGCCACGCGATCACGCTCGCGCCCACCGGCTCTCCCAGCGCGGCGACGTTCACGGTCGTCGCGCGGTAGTGTTTGAGCGCGTAGTTCATCCCCGTGTGGCCGATGAGCATCGGCCCTGCGGCCAGCGCGCCGAACACGATCCAGTCGCGGCGGCCGAACCCCGTGAGCGGCGCGTCCCGCAGCGCCGCGACGAATCCGAGGGACACCGCCGCGACCGCGTACACGATGGAGGCGTAGCTCCAGACGCCCACCGTGCGGCGCACCCGTCGCCCGATCACGTAGTAGCCCGCGCCCGTCAGCGCGCCGGCCAGCGCCAGCGCATCGCCCCCTGCGGCGCCGAGCGACAGCCTCGCGTCCCCGAGTCCGATCAGCGTGGCTCCCGCGACGGCGAGCGCGATCCCGCGGCGCTCGGTGCGCCCGGGATGCTCCCCGAGCCACAGCGCCGCCACCGCCCACGCGAACACCGGCTTCAGCGAGACGAGCAACACCGAGCTCGCCACCGACGTGAACTTGAGCGACGCGATCCACGTCCAGAAGTGCGTGGCGAGGAGCAGCCCCGAGAGGAGCATCAACGGGAACGCCTCGCGCACGGCGCGGGTGGGCTGCCGCTCACGCGTCGCCACTCCGAACGTCACGGGGAGCACCAGGACCAGCCGCCAGAACGCGATCGCCACCGCCGGCGCGGCCGCCAACCGGACGATCGGGCCGGCGTACGTGGTGGCCAGGACGGCGACGATGAGGACGAGCAGCGGCGACATAGGCGGGACAACTTAACGGAAAAGGATGTCCCCCGGAGTTGCCGTCCCTCCCGATCAGGCTCAGATTCGGCGAACCCATGAAGCTCGGCCCGGCTCTTTGCGTCGCGATGTCCGTGTTTTGGATCCCCGCCCTCACGGGCGGGGCCACGCTCGCCGCACAGGACGCGTCGCCCTACGTGCCGCTGCAGCATTGGGCGATGCCCTCCGTGGAGCACCTGATCGCGACCGGTGTGATCGTGGATCCGACGCCGCTCACGCGGCCGCTCAAGCGCGGCGACCTGGTGCGGGCGCTCCGGGCGGCCGACACCGCGCGGGCGAATGTCGTCACCCGCCGCACGCTGCGGCTGTTGCTCTCGGCGCTCACCGATCGGCGGCCTGCTCCGTCCTACCGGATCGAAGGCGAGCTGGGCGTCGCGGCCGCCACGCACGCGTTCCGCGACCCGCTCGAGCTGAACCGTGGCGTCCCGCCGCGCCTGACGGTGCGACGTGGGTTCGCGAGCGCGGGGCTCGATCTCCACTTGACCGTCGGCCCGGTCGTGCTGGTGAGCCATCCCGTCGTCGACACGCGACTGCAGTTCGATCCCGATTGGTACGGCACGGCGGACAACGCGACGGCCTTTCCCGAGGCCTACATCAGCGCCCAGTGGCGCCAGGGTGAGCTGTTCTTCGGCGCACTGGCGCGCAACTGGGGGCCGAGCGCGGTCCAGGGCGTGCTCGTGTCGGACGACGCGTACAGTCTCGATCACCTGCACGTGGCGTTCGGGACCGCGCGGGTCCGGCTCCAGGTGATCGCGGCTCAGCTCGACACCCGGTTCGATTCCACGGGAGCCCCCGTGAATCGCTATCTGTCCTTGAGCCGGCTGTGGGTTCGACCACCCGGCCGCTGGACGTTAGCGCTGTGGCAGGCGGGCGTGTGGTCGGGCGTCGGACGTCAATTCGAGCCGTGGTTCCTGAATCCCGCCACGTGGACCTACATCCGAGCCTCGAACACCAACACGAACGTGAACAGCTTTCTCGGCTTCGACGTGGAACGGCGAGGCACGACCACGGCATTCGGTCAGTTCATGCTGGACGACATCCAGGTGTCCCGCAAGAGCGCGACTGATCTCAAGCCCGCGAGCTACGCGTTCACCATCGGCGCCAAGGGCCGGGTGCGTCGCACGGCCGTCGGGTGGCAGGCGTTCTACACGCAGGTCGCGAACCTCACCTACCGCAACGAGGACGATCTCCAGGTCCCCCTGTACCATCTGCTCGGTACCGGGCGCAACTTCGCGGATTACGATCAGGCGACGCTCAAATTGAGCGTGCTGGCGCGTCCCCAGCTGCTGCTCGAGCCCGAGCTGACCGTGCTGCGCCAGGGCGAGGGCGACCCCCGGCTGTCGCATCCGCTGGTCGGCGCCTATCCCAGCACTGCCACGCTGTTCCAGGGGATCGTGGAACGCACCGTGCGGCTCGCCGTGGGCGGCCGCTGGCACGGCGGCGCGTTCGAGCTCTCCGGTAACGGCGGCGTGCACCTGATCCACAATGCCGGGCACGTGACCGGCGCCAGCGACACCCGCTGGCTCGGCTCGATCGGCGTGACGTACCGAGTGTCCTACGAGAACGCGCTTCCCTGAGCCCCCGGTTGCGGGACGGGGGCGGCCACCCCAATTTGCGCGCTCCTCAATGCGCGCCCTGCTGCTGCTCGTGCTGTGTGCCGGCCCGCTCGCGGCCCAGCAGGCCTCGGCGTACCTGCCGCTCGATCATTGGACGATGCCGTATATCGAGCACCTGATCGCCGCTCGCGTGATGGCTGATCCGACGCCGCTCACCCGACCCCTGCGGGAAGCCGACGTGGCGCGCGCGTTACGGGACGTCGACACGCTGACCACGAGCGCCGCGGTCACTGCGACCGTACGCCGGTTGCTTGCGGCGCTGGGCGATGAGGACAGCGGCCCGCGCTATCGGATCGACGGGAGCGCCGGCGTCGCCGCGGCGACCTACCCGCTGCGCGATCCGCTCGAGATCGGCCGGGGCGCGCCGCCTCGGGCCCCGGGTGCGGACCGCGGATTCGTCAACGGCGGTCTCGCGCTGCAGGTGCGGTTCGGCGCGCTCGTCGCCGTCACCCAACCCTCCTTCGACACCCGGCTCAAGTACGATCCGGAGTACTTCGGCAAGAAGGACCGCGTCATCGCGGGTCGCAACGCCGCCGCGTACCTGGACGCCCGCTGGCGCTACGCCGAGCTGTTCTTCGGCTCACTGAGTCGCAATTGGGGCCCCCCGCAGCTCGGCAGCCTGCTCGTGTCGCCGAGCGCGTACAGCTACGACCATCTCCACCTCGTGGTCGGCACGCCGCGGCTGCAGCTGCAAGCGCTCCTCACGCAGCTCGACGATCTCACGGACAGCGCCGGAACCGTGAATCACCGCTACTTCATCGCCCACCGCTTGCTCGCCCGGCCGGGAGACCACACCAGCCTCGCCCTGTGGGAAGGGGAGGTCGCGGCGGGCCCGGGACGCACGCTCGAGCCCTGGTTCGCCAACGTGCTCAATCTCGGCCTCCTGGTCGAGTACGACCAGAATGTGCAGGTGAACAGCCTGCTCGGCGCCGACCTGGAGACCCAGCTCGCGGGCCTCACCGTGTTCGGGCAAGTGCTCATCGACGATGTCCAGATCGACCGGCGCACCCAGGCGGACAGCGAACCTCCTTCGTATGGGCTCACGCTCGGCGCACAGGGGGCCGTGGGCGGCGTCAGCTGGACGGCGTACTACACCCGGGTCACAAATCTCACCTACCGGACGCCCAATCCGGCGGAGACTGTGGAGCGCCGCTTCGTGGGGTTGGGCCGGGGCTTCAGCGACTACGATCAAGCCACGCTGACGGCCAGCGTGATCGCCGCACCCGGGCTGCTGGTCTCCCCGGAAGTGACCCTGCTGCGTCAGGGGGAGGGGGACTTTCGGCGCCCGTACCCGCCAATCTCGGCCTACGGGACCACCGCGACGATCCTGTCGGGCGTAGTGGAGCGTACTCTGCGTGCCGCCGTGTCGGGGAGCTACGCACACGGGGCGCATCTCGGCCTGAAGTTCGACGCGGCGGTGCATCGCGTCAGTAACGAACGGCACGTGACCGGGCGAACGGGGACCAAATTCGTGGGATCGGTCGCGGTCACGTATCGGTTCTCGAAGCAGGGAGGATTGCCGTGACGGGGACGAGATGACGGTATCCTCCGATCCCCGCCTCACCCGGGACCACCTGGGGGGACTGTTCGGAAAGATGGCGGCGCGACGCATCGTGGTGGTGGGCGACGCGATGCTCGACCTGTACCTCGAGGGGGACGCCGAGCGCATCTCGCCCGAGGCGCCCGTCCCGGTGGTGACGGTGCGCGCCCGACGCACCGCGTTGGGCGGCGCAGCCAACGTGGCGGCGAACGTGGCGGCGATCGGCGCCGAGTGTCGGCTCGTGGCCGTGATCGGCGACGATGCGCGCGGTGACTCGTTCCGTGCGGAGCTGGCGCAGAATCGCCTGATGGACGAGCACATCGTGGTCGCGGCCGCGCGGCCCACCACGTCCAAGACGCGCGTCACGGCCCGCGGCCAGCAGGTAGTGCGGATCGACGAAGAAGTGGATGACCCGATCCTGCCGCGCACCGAGGAGCAGCTCGCCGCCAGGCTGCAACGCGCCATGGCGGACGCCGACGCCCTGCTGATCGAGGATTACAACAAGGGGACGCTGACGCCGGTGGTGATCGAGCTCGCCATGTCGCTCGCCAAGAAGCGTAGCGTCCCGACCGTGGTGGACCCCAAGTTCAAGAACTTCTTCGCTTACCCGGGCGCCACGGTGTTCAAGCCCAACCGGCGCGAGCTGGAGCAGGCGATGGGCGCGACGCTCGACCTGGACCACCCCGACGCGCTCCCCATGTCGCTCGACAAGCTGGCCGTGGACAACTTGCTGCTCACGCTCGGCGCCGAGGGGATGGTGCTCTTCACCAAGGACAAACAGATCCACCGCATCCCCGCAATGGCGCGTGAGGTGTTCGACGTCTCGGGCGCGGGCGACACGGTCACGGCGTGGGTCGGCGCCGCGCTCGCCGCGGGCTCGTCCGTGCGGGAAGCTGCGCAGGTGGCGAACTACGCCGCCGGCGTCGAGGTGGGCAAGTCGGGCGTGGCGACGGTGTCGCCCGCCGAGGTGCTGGCGGCGCACGACACACGATACGATCAGCTCGGGAAGCTGCGGCGCGGGGGGTTGCTGTGACTACAACACGGTGAGCACTTTGGAGTCCGAGCCGGAGGCATTTTGGCTGTCGGTCACCGTCACCGTGATCGTGAAGCTACCCAGGACGTAGGTGTGCGTGGGGTTGATCGGGCCCGGGCTTGAGGCGTTGCCGCTGGTGGACGTGCCGTCGCCCCAGTTCACCGTCCAGTGCCAGGGTCCGTTGTCCGGATCGGTGAACGACGCGTTGAGCTGGTAGCCTAGGGCGAGCAACACAGTCTGGTTGCCGCCCGCGTTCACGCTGGGCGCCGTATTGGGGGGTGGGGGCGGCGGCGGCGGCGGCGGCGGCGGCGGTGGTGGTGGAGGTGGTGGCGGAGGTGGCGGAGGCGGCGGAGGCGGCGCCGTCACCGTGACGGTCGCGGTGCCGTTCTTCCCTTCGCTCGTCGCGGTGATCGTCGCCGAGCCGGCCGCCTTGCCGGTTACGAGCCCCGTCGTGTTCACCGTCGCGATCGACGTATTGCCGCTCGTCCAGGTGACCGCGCGCCCGGCGAGCGGGTTGCCGCTCGCGTCCTTCGGGGTCGCGGTGAGCTGCACGGTCTGATTCACCTGGATCGACGCCGTGGCCGGCGTGACGTCGACCGTGGCGACCGGTGGCGGCGGCGGCGGCGGTGGCGGCGGTGGTGGAGGTGGCGGA
>Ga0209804_1002868_pt1 | contig 10224 bp, 9 predicted proteins | sample GraSoiAngelo_139_FD_185896 | JGI IMG/M metagenome (GOLD analysis project Ga0209804, IMG submission 185896) | Grasslands soil microbial communities from the Angelo Coastal Reserve, California, USA - 14_0929_12_20cm (SPAdes) (version 2) | ecosystem: Environmental > Terrestrial > Soil > Grasslands ... | reverse complement strand
AATGAAAACCAAACTCGTCACCCTGCTACTCGTTGGGCTGAATGCCGGTCTTTCGGTCGGCCTGGCCCAAAACAAACCTGCATCGGACGAAAAAGTCCAAAAGCTGTATAACCAGTCGGCGGCCGAAGCCAAGCCGGCAGCTCCAACCGAGGGGGCCCCTGCAGAATCAACCGGCGACGTTCTGCCGATCGTTTCATTCGAGGACGCCCCTTTGGTGGACGTCATCAAAACCCTGGCACGCCAGGCCAACCTGAATATTGTCTTTGATCCGCGCGTGACAGAACTCGGCCCGGATGGCAAACCGAAACTGCCGCCTGTGACCATCCGCCTGGAGAATGTGACCGCGCAGAACGTTCTCGAAGCCGTGCTGAACAACAACAGCCTCCGGCTGGAGAAGGATCCCAAGACCAAAATTTCCCGTATCACCATGAAAGGCGCGGAGGCCGAACCATTGGTTACCAAGGTTTATCAGCTCAAATACACCAGCCCATCGAACCTCGTTGCCATTATTACGCCGAGTTTCACCAGCCCCCGCAGCAAGGCCATTCCCGATAGCCGCACGAGCCAACTTATCGTGTTTGCCACGGAAAAAGAACTGCTCGAACTCGATCCCTTGATCGACAAGCTGGATACGGCCACCAAACAGGTGCTCATTGAAGCCCGCATCTACGAAACGACCCGAAAACCGAGCAGCTTGAAAGGGATCAATTGGGAAGGAACGTTCGGCGCGCAGAGCTTCGCCTTCGGCAACAACGTGGACGGGGGACAGGGAAATCGCTATTCCACAGACGTATCGTTTGTCACCAACTCAGCATTTGGCGGATGGATAGAAAAGATAACCTACGGTCCCAACAATCCCCTGCACCAGCCCGGGCTCCTGGCTGACACGGCCCGCGGCCTCAATCCCAAAGCAGCCTTTTTGGACGCCGACGGCGTGAGGGGCGTTTTTTCCTGGTTTAACAAAGATGACCAGACTGAATTGCTTTCCACGCCAAGGACCGTCACCCTGGATAATCAGGCGGCTGTTCTGAACGTCAGCGAGGCATTTCCCGTCTTTAAGGTGACTTCCGGCGGCACTCAAACCGGTCCAACGGTTGATATCAGTTATACAAACATCGGAACCATTCTGACGGTGACCCCTCGCATCTCCGCCAGCGACAGAGTCCAGCTCAAGGTCGTTCCGGAAGTGTCCGCGCTCGACGGGGTGGACACTCAATCTGTCCCCACCAGCGGCGGGGGCGGCACGGCTCAGGTTTCGGCAAACAGATACTCCATCCGGAAGATTGAAACTCAAGTGCTCATCCCCAGTGGGAACACGCTGGTGATGGGTGGATTGATGAGCGATAACATCACTCAAGGTCGGACGAAAGTGCCGATCCTGGGTGATCTGCCCGGCTTGGGTTTTGCCTTCCGCAGCAGCAGCAAGATCCGGGACAAGCGCAATCTGATTCTCTTTGTGACACCGACCATCGTCACGGAGGATGACTTTCAGGTTACGCCAACCGACTACCTGAAGAGAAAGCCGAATCCTGACAAACCGGACAGCGACGAAGGACCGTTCACGAACCCCCTGCTGGACAGCGCAATACCGCACGACTGGAGCAAGCCGGTCTATTGATAGGGCACTGACTGAAATTTCGCGCATAGCGCCCGTCTTTGACGGGCGCTTTTTTGTTATTTGATCGAAAGTTCCTGCTTGATGCCGAACTTTTCGACGCGTTTTCGCAGCGTAGCGCGCGTGATGCCCAACAGCTTCGCCGCCTGCACCTGGTTACCCTTCGTTTCCGCCAGGGCCTCGATAATCAACTGCCGCTCCACGGCCGGGATCACTTTCAATTTGTCGTCCTGCCGTGCCCAGCGAAACAAAGTCCGCGCCACAACGGCCATGTCCGTCACGTCCTCAACCGCGCTTGCGCCGGCGGCACTGGCCGCTTTGGTTTGAGAAAGCTCGCTCCCCTGACCGCCCTGGCCGCGATGGCCGGCAATCTCCGGCGGCAAATCGCCCAACAGAATGGCGTCGCCTTTCGCCACGACGATGGCCCGCTGGATCACGTTCTCCAATTCACGAACGTTGCCCGGCCAGTGATATTGCTCCAGCGCCTGCACGACTTCTGGCGAGATGGATTTGGGTCGTTGACCCTGGCCCTCGGCAAACTTTCTCAAAAAATAATTCACCAGGAGTCGAATGTCTTCCCGGCGCTCGCGTAACGGCGGAACCTGAATGCGCACGACGTTCAGGCGGTAAAACAGGTCTTCGCGAAATTGCTTCGCAGCCAGCGCCTGCTCCAGCGGCTTGTTGGTCGCGGCGATGACACGGACATCCACTTTGATCGGCTGATTCCCGCCGACGCGCTCGAACGTGCCGGACTGCAGCACCCGCAAGATCCTCGTTTGCGTCGCCAGCGACATGTCGCCGATTTCGTCCAGAAAAATCGTCCCTTTGTCGCACTGTTCAAACTTGCCGATGCGCTGGCCGGTGGCGCCGGTGAACGCTCCCTTTTCGTGACCGAACAACTCGCTTTCCAGCAGATTTTCAGGAATCGCCGCGCAGTTGATGGCCAGGAACGGCCGCTGGCTGAGGCGGCTGTGATGGTAAATCGCGCGCGCGACCAGCTCCTTGCCGGTGCCACTTTCGCCGGTGATGAGGGCAGTGGCGTCGGAGGCCGCCAGTTGGCCGATGAGCTTGAAAACATTCTGCATCGGCTCGCTGCGGCCAACGATGCCCAGATCATAGTCCTCCGATTCCAGCAGCGGCTGATAGGAAACGACCTGTTTCATATCACGCGCGGCCTTGAGCCCGGCGGCGACAAGCTGTTTCAGCTTCGGCACATCAAACGGCTTGAGCAGATAATCGTAAGCGCCCAGTTTCATTGCTTCGATGGCCGTCTGTGTCGTGCCGTAAGCGGTCATCATAATCACCGGAAGTTTGGCGTCCGCCTGACGAATCCGGCGCAACGTTTCCAAGCCGTTCATTCCTCCCAGGCGCACATCCATGATGACCAGGTCGGGCCTGATCCTGGCGATCAGCTTCAGCCCTTCTTCGCCGCTGGAGGCGGCGCTCAGCTCAATCTCCGGCAAATTAAAAATCCGGCGGAAAGAATATTGTACGTCCGCTTCGTCATCGATCAGCAGCAGCCTTTCCATAACATTCAAAGACGGCGACAGGATAAACCGCTTTGCGGCAATTGCATTGAAATTCTTCCGGACGGCACCGGCGTATCTTGACACCACCACCATGCCGCTGGTCGATTCCCTCTCCCCGCGACGGAGGAGTGGGGAGAGGGAGCGGGCTTCCACGATGGTGATGGTATCGAGATGCGCCCGGACGGCACGGCCCCGAATCGAGCGCCGCCGGCTAAGACCACTAAGTCTTTTTCTTCTGTCGCCCGCTTTTGCTCGCGGAGAGCTCGCGACCCGGCGTCGCGCCTTCGCGCTGAAGGTGTCGCCTCGCCCACGCGCGCGCTTGCGGCCGTGTTTTCAATTCGTCCTGCAACTGTTTTTCGCGAACTTCCGCCAGCAACCTGCCCACCGCCGGCCCGGGTTTCATGCCCAACGCCAACAAATCCTTTCCGGACAGCAAAGGCGGACGAATGGCCGGCTGCCGCTCCAACTGTGCCGCCTGTTCGACCAGGAACTCATAATGATCCAGTCGACCATGGGATCCGAGGCAATCGAGCCGGTGCAGTTCCAACTCCAGCGCAAAGGTCGGTCGCAACAGCATCCGCCTCAAGGTGGACTTGCGCATCCGCAAAACATCTTTGAATTGCATGTGCGACTGCACGCAGACCGCGACCTCTTCGATCAGCTTGCGCGGAAAGCGCAGCCGTTCCAGCATCCCTCTCGCTATTTCGGCGCCCACATTTTCATGGCCATAAAAATGAATCTGGCGTGTATGCGGATCGCGCGACGCGGTCACCGGCTTGCCAATATCGTGCAGCAACGCAGCCCAGATCAACGACGGCGACGCCTCCGCGGGCAAATGTTCCAGAATCCGAATCAAATGGTTAAAGACCGAGCCTTCGGGGTGAAACTCCGGCGACTGCTCGCATTCAACCGTGGCCGCGATCTCCGGCAGGATTTGGGGCAACAGGCCGCTTTCCCGCACCAAATGCAATCCGCGGGCCGCGTGCGGTGGACGAAACAGTTTGAGCAGTTCCTCTCGAATGCGTTCGGCGCTCACATTCAAAATTTCCCGTGCCGCGGCCCGTAGTCCAGCAAAGGTTTTTGCCTCAATCCGGAAATTCAGTTGCGCGGCGAACCGGACTGCGCGCAACAACCGCAGATGGTCCTCGGCAAACCGCCGGTGCGGATTCCCGATGGTCCGGATGATCCTTGAACGCAAATCGAGTTCGCCGCCCACCCAATCGTGGAGCCGGTCTTCAATCGGATCAAAGAACAGTCCGTTGACCGTGAAATCGCGCCGGCGCGCGTCGGCCATCGCGTCGCAAAACGTGATCCGGCCCGGATGACGGCCGTCGCGGTAATCCGCTTCGGCCCGGAAAGTGGCGGCTTGAAATTGTTTTCCCTGTTCAATCACGAGCACGACGCCGAATTTGCGCCCCACGGGAATGGTGTGTGGAAAGAGAGACTCGATCTGCTCCGGCCGTGCCGAGGTAGCGATGTCGTAGTCCTGCGGTTCCTTGCCCAACAATTCGTCGCGCACGCAGCCGCCGACGAAATAGGCTTTGTGCCCCGCCGCCTTCAATCGGCGCACGATTTCCACGGCTCTTGCGCGCATCGAAGAAAAGTTATGACCAACCGACAACATTGAAGCTGTTAATTCGCAGTGGCCGAGTCCGGCTGCGCGACTTCGGCCAAATGATGACGTTCCTTCAAACTGGCGTAAACCATCCCGCCAAGCAGGCTCCAGAACAGTGTTCCCGCGTAAGCCAGGAGCGAAAGCGACAAGGCCTGAGTCGCGGCGACGTTGAGTTCCGGCACAGCCAGCATCAGCACGTATAAATTTTCGCGCACGCCCAGACCGCTCGGAGTGATAGGAAGGGCGGAAACGCAGATTATCATCGGTACAATCACACCGAGCGCCAGTGGCGATATATTCAGCTTTAACCCGTTGGCCAGTGCCAGGAGCTGCAGGACGCAGACCAGGTTCAACAGCATCGACATCCCCATCGATTTCCAAAGAAAGGCGCGGTCGCGGCCAAATTCACGGCAGGCGTCCAGGCATTGTTCGAGCAGCTCGCCCTTCGGCAATTTCCTGAGCCGCTCGCGTGACCGGGGCCACAACCGGGAAATGCCGCCCCAGAATGACAGACCGATTACCAGGCCGCAGCTGGCCGTCATCAGAAGGATAACGCCCGCCAGCGCGGCGAGCCGATTGTGCCTGTGAAGCAGGGACAGGTTCGGCACCATCATCAGACACGCGAACACCAGCATCGCGAACAAACCGAGCAACCGATCCACCACCACGGTCACTACCGCCTCCGTTTTTTTGTGATGCGTCTCGCGGGCCGCGTAGTAAGCTTTCAACAGGTCTCCTCCGGTGGATCCCAGCAGGAACGAATTGAAAAAATGCGCGATGAACGAGATCTCAGTGGCGCGTCCCAGAGACAGATCGAGCCCGTGAACGCGCAGCACCATGCGCCAGCGGAAAACGCCCAACACAAGGGTGGCTCCCATAAACACGAGAGAAAGCAGCAGCGCGGTCCGGTCAACCAGCATCAGCGTGTGCCAAAGCTCGCGCGGACCACAGGACCAGGCGGCCTGCCATTGTTGCCACCGGGACAGGCCCGGCCACGATTGCCCTTGCCGTTCCCAGGCCAGCCGTCCTTCGTTGAAGAAAATCGACTGGAGAATCCAGAACAACAGCAGCCCGCATACTCCCAGGCGCCAGGCCGCCTTCCGGATTTTTCGCGCCGCATTCACTCGTCGCCCCAGATGCTCTTCAAATGCGCGACGCCCTTTTTAAGGTCTTCCTCCGCCACGTCCGGGCCGAATTCAAATACTTTGATGTGCTCTGGTTTGACCATCGGTTTCAGCGCGGCAAAGTCAACCATGCCGGAACCGGGCGGACAGTGGTCGCGCGCCGGAAACTGCACATCGTGAACATGGAAGCCGGCCAGCCGGTCAGCCATTGAACCCAAATGCATCGGGTGATGAATGAAGCCGAGGTTTTCCTTGATCTGGGCGTGGCCGGTGTCGTGCCAGTAACAGATGGTGGGGGCGTTGAATTCCTTCAAGAACAAAGTGAAGTCGCTTTCCAGCGGAATTTCTTCCAGGGCTTCGCGGTTTTCGACGCCAAGTTTGATTCCGCGCGTCTCGGCTTCTGCAGCCAGCCGCGCGAGCATGTCGTTGGCAAACTGGATGTGCCGCTCCTTTTTTTGCTCCCGTTTATCGATGACTTCGGCGCAGAGTTTTTCGTATTTGGGCGTGTGCTGCTGGCCCGCCCCGACCATCTCGATCAGCTTTTCAGTGTAATCCTTCATGTCGATGCAGCCCATGTGGAGCACGACCAGCTTCGCCTTCAGCCGTCGCGCGGTCTCAATGGTTTTGAGTGAATAGCGCCACGCGTTTTCCCGCTCGCGGCTGTCCAGTGACGAAAATTTAAAAAGGTTCGGATTGGCCTGGTTGACGCCGATCGGCAGCGGACAGAAGTTGTGCAGCGTGGAAATCTTGATCTCGCCGGCGTCCACGGCCTCGATGATTCCAGGCAGCAGACTGATGCGGATGCCGTGGCTCAGCTCGGCGTACTCGAAGCCGAGGTCGCGAATCTCCCGAAGCATGGCGCGACCGTCCGTGTGGCGGTGTGAATTCCAGCAAGTGGAAAGCGAATGCATAAAAAAGGCCGAGTGTGTTTGGGAGTTGGACAGCACTCGGCCCCGGGGATTCGACTATTTACAAATCGGCATAGCGGGCGCTGAGCATGGCCGAAAACCGGGCCATCTTCATTTTGCGACGTCGCCGTTCGCTCGGCTTTTCATAATGCCGGTGGTTGCGCACTTCCTTCAGGATACCCTCGCGGTCGATCTTTTTCTTCAATCGCCGCAGCGCTTTTTCCACCGATTCACCCTTTTTGAGTTTGATCTCTGTCAACGCAGATTCACTTCCTCTCCGGAACCTGGGCACCGGCGGACGAACATGGACCGCTTCGGCCTTCAAGTCTGGGGTAAGGAGCGTAGTTTTGGTCGGCCAATGTGTCAACGTGCAAAGCGTCGCCTGAAGTTGACGGTTTTGCCTCCAAACAACTCTTTCCTGCTCCCGCGCCGAGCCGTGTTGCCTCCGGAAACCCCCTAAACCCGCTTGCTTTCAAGGGCCAACCAGCCCATGGTAGGGCCTATGGGTCTGCCCTGTCAAACTGTTCCGCTCAGTCCGGAGCAGGTGGCTCAATTACATCGGAAACTCTCGGACTTACGACACAACGTCAATAATCATCTCGCCCTGATGGTCGCAGCCCTGGAACTGATCCGCCGCAAGCCGGAAATGGTCGATCGCATGGTCAGTAACCTCACCGAGCAGCCGCAAAAAATCCTCGAGGAAATAAAGAAGTTTTCCGAAGAACTCGAGCGAGCGTTGAAAATCACGCACGACTAGTCCGCCAACTCCGTTGTTGCACGGTGTAACCATTCTGCGCCTTCACGCGTCTTGAAAACTGACGCCAAATTCGAGCACACGCAACTGACGTATCTGGCCAGAGTTTTTGGGCAACGGTTGGTTTGGGTTAATCGGGAAGCCACTGCGTTCGCGCGGTGGCTTTCCGCTTTGACGCCCCCGGCAATTATGGCAGATTCCGCGGCTGTGGAACGGACCGATGCGGAGCTGATTGCGGCGGTGTTGAACGGCGAGACCGCCAGCTTTGAGCCGCTCGTGAAAAAATATCAGCCGCGCGTCTTCGCCACGGCGCGTCGTTACGCGCGCCGTGAAAGCGAAGTCGAGGACATCGTCCAGGAGGTCTTCCTCAAAGCGTTTCAAAAATTGCGCAGCTTTCGCGGTGACGCGCCGTTCGAGCATTGGCTCATGCGGTTGGCCGTGCGCACCTGCTACGATTTTTTGCGCGCCCACCGGCGCAACCGGGAGATGTCGTTTGCTGATATTTCCGATGAAGAAAGCGATTGGCTCGAACGCTTCGGCGCCAATCCATCCGATGCCAGCGAGCACGCGGCGGCCGCGCGTGAACTGGTCGAGCGCCTGCTGGCCCAACTCTCGCCCGCGGCGCGGCTCGTCCTCACCCTGCTGGAGATCGAGGACCGCTCCGTGAAGGAAATCGCCGCCCTGACCGGTTGGTCACTGTCGGTCGTCAAGATTCGCGCCTTTCGCGCCCGCGCCGAGATGCGAAAATGCCTGGAAAAACTGGCGCGAGAAAAGTATTTGTAACCCACGCCCTGATAATGCCGTCTGGTTGAATTGACCTGCTATGAACCTCGCCGAGCTTCGGAAGAAACTGCTGGCCGCTGCGCGCGCGCATCCCCCCGGCGGTGACGTGCCTTACGCCTTTGAAAAGCGCGTCATGGCGCGCCTCGCCGAAAAGCCGGCGATCGACCTCTTCGCGATCTGGAACCGGACCCTCTGGCAGGCCGTCGCCCCGTGCCTCGCCGTCACTCTGTTCCTGGGCGTCTGGACTTTCTTTGCCCAGCACCACGACAATTCACGCGAGACTCTCGCCGCCGACCTGGAAAACAGCCTCTACGCGCCGCTCGACAACCAGACCGAAACCTGGTGAACACCTGGAAACCCATCCTCGCTGCGCTGGTGATCTTCGCCGCCGGCGTCGTGACCGGCGGCCTGACGGTGAACTTGCGGAAGCAGCCTGCGCACTCCAAAGGGACTGTTGCCGTGAAGAAGCCCGTGGCCATGCCAAGAGAATTGCGCGAGCTTTCACGCCGGATGCAGGCCGAGCTTGATTTGACCCCGGAACAGCGGGAACGCATCGAAGCCATTATCCACGACAGTCAGGAGCGAGTGAAAACGCTCCGTGATGAAATCGGCCAGAAGGAATTCAGGGAGATGCGGCAAAAAATCCGCAGCGAACTGACACCCGAACAACGCAAGAAATTCGCGGAGATCATGCAGCGGCATGACGAGCGGAACAAACGCGACGAGCGCACCGGTCGTCCGTCACCGCCTCCCGCCGAAAAAACGGAATGACCGCAGCGGCCCGCAAAGTTTCGCGGCCGCAATCAACTCGCCGCTTCCACCACCGCTTCGGTGCTGCTGTGGCCGATAATTTTCACTCGCTGGCCCTTGTCAATCATATCTCCCTGCGAAATGACATCCAGGATTTCGTCGCCAAACTGGGCCTTGCCACCGGGGCGCAGCGACGAGATGGCCACGCCCACCTGGCCAATGCGTGACTTTTGCTTCTGCTCCAGCTCCGCCACCGTGCTCATGCCGCTGGCGGTTTGCGAAACGAGTTTTCCGTAAATCGAAGTCCTCGGCAGCCAGCGGCTCAACAACAATACCGCTGCCCCTCCACCGACAAACGCGATGAACAGGTCGCGCAGTGGCAGCTCCAGCTTCTCGAAAGTTGGAATCGCCGGCATTCCAGGATAGACATCCACCATCGCCATCACCAGCGCGACCAGCATCAACACCGCCCCAATCAGTCCCAACGCAACCGTTCCCGGAAAGACGAACAGTTCCAGTCCCACCAGCGCCAGTCCCAATAAGAACACCGCAATCCATTCCAGACCGGACAACCCCGCGATGTAACCCCCGAAAAAGTAGAGCGCGAACGCGACGATCCCGATGATTCCCGGCAACCCGAATCCCGGCGTCTTGAACTCGATGTAAATCCCGGCGATCCCGATGATCAACAACAAGGGACTGATCACGTTAATCCACGTCGCCAATCGCTCCACGCCGGTTGGTTTGATGTCCACCCGCGCCGCGTCAACATAACCGAGCTTTTGCAACAACTCTTCGATGGTCTCTACTGTTCCGGATGAAAGCAGCGGCTTCGGTGGCTCGCCATATTCGCGCTCCGCTTCAGTGTTGGTGAGGGTAAGAATCTGGCCCTTCTCGTTCAGTACCTTTCCGTCGATTTTCAGCTCCTTGCTTTTATCGATCATCGCCTCGACGACTTCGATGTTGTAGCCGTTTTTCTCGGCTGAAGTTCGCACCAGTGCCCGAAGCGCGGAATTCATTTTAGCCTGCATCGTTTCGGGCATGTCCTGCGGAGTTCCTCCCGGCACCATCATGATGGGCGCCGCGGCGCCGATGACGCTCAGCGGCGCCATGAAGATTTTTTGAGTCGCGACAGAAATGAACGCG
>Ga0209804_1002864_pt1 | contig 10231 bp, 10 predicted proteins | sample GraSoiAngelo_139_FD_185896 | JGI IMG/M metagenome (GOLD analysis project Ga0209804, IMG submission 185896) | Grasslands soil microbial communities from the Angelo Coastal Reserve, California, USA - 14_0929_12_20cm (SPAdes) (version 2) | ecosystem: Environmental > Terrestrial > Soil > Grasslands ... | reverse complement strand
TGATGACCGGAAGAGTCACCGGTGAGGTCTTGGCTGACGCGAAGAGGCTGTTGTCGCTAATGGGGATTCCGTGGCTTGAGGCCTTGGAAGATGGCGAAGCACAGGCCAGCTTCATGGCGGCAAAGGGTGATGTCTGGGCAGTCGGTAGCAAAGACTATGACTGTCTCCTGTTCGGAGCACCCATACTCGCAAGGTACCTTACCTTAACAGGGAGAGAATATCTTCCGTCAAAGAAATCATCAAGGCCCCTCATCCCGGAACTTGTGAAGCTTGCGGAAAACCTTCAGACTCTAGGAATTACTCGAGAGCAGCTGGTCGATCTTGCATTGCTGGTAGGGACAGACTTCAACGAGGGTGTTATGGGCATAGGACCCAAGAAGGGCTTAGCCCTTATTCGGAAGTATGGCGTGGCCGAAAAATTTCCTGAAGAGATCCGGAGCGAGCTGCCAGAGGATCTCAACGGAGTCCGGAACATCTTCCTGCATCCTCGCGTGCTGGAGAACTATTCACTGCAGAGCGGGCGTCCCGATCCTGATGGGCTCATCGAGTTTCTCAACGAAGAGAGAGCCTTCAAGAGAGATCGAGTACAGAAGGTCGCGGTTAAGCTTACGGAGTCTCATTCTGAATCCGACTCCCAACTCGGAAGGTGGCTTGCTTGACGAGGCCTACACCATTCCTCGAGCTGGCTCAGCTGTGTCGGAGGGTCGAGGCTACTACCAAAAGGAATGAAAAGATCGCCCTGATCAGCACCTTTCTCAAATCAATTGGCCCTGAAGAGGTTCCGCTGGCTACATTATTTCTCGCGGGAAAAGCGTTTCCCGAATCAGATCCCCGAGTCTTGGAAATCAGCTACGCGACGATTTCAGACGCGGGCAAGAACCTTGGCCAGAGTAGACTAACCGAGCATCCATTGACGATAAGGGATGTTTACGACACGCTGGAAAAGATCGCCCAGACGTCTGGCTCAAAATCGCGGGACAGGAGACTGAGCCTTCTCCAAACTATTCTTACTCAAGCTTCTCAAGTCGAGGCGGAGTATCTTACTCGAATGATGCTGGGAGAGATGCGAATCGGAGTCGTCGAAGGCGTTCTCCTGGATGCAATTGGTGAGGCATCAGGAGTGCCGAGAGACATAGTTCGTAGAGCACACATGCTGCACGGCGATATCGGCGACGTTGCTAGCCTGGCTATGTCGCGGGGTGCATCGGCCCTGGAACGGATCAATCTTCGCTTGTTCGTCCCGATCAAACCCATGCTGGCAGAGATGGCAGACGACGCTCAACAAGTTCTGGCAGAGCACAAGGACGGAACGGCTTTCGAGTACAAGTTCGACGGGGCGAGAATCCAGATTCACAAGAAAGACGACAAGGTACGAATCTTCAGTAGGAGACTGACGGATGTGACTGACAGCATTCCTGAGATTGTTGATTTTGCCGAGAATCATGTGAAAGCGTCCGAGTTTCTCATCGAGGGAGAGGTCGTCGCAACCGGTGCGTCAGGTAAACCCATTCCGTTTCAGGATCTGATGAGGAGATTTCGACGGGTGCACGAGATCAAGGATATGGCGGACAAGATTCCGCTCAGACTATACCTCTTCGATGCGTTGCATGTTGACGGGAAGACCCTGATCGATCAGCCTTACACGAATCGTTGGAAGATACTCTCCAAGATTGTGCCAGAAGAACGCCTTGCTCCAAGGATCATAACGTCGGACGTTGAGGAGGTCGAGAGTTTCATGCAATCTGCGTTGAAAGAGGGACACGAGGGTCTAATGGCAAAGTCCCTGACAAGCGACTATTCTATCGGTGCCCGAGGAAAGAAATGGTTCAAGATCAAACCTGCAGACAAACTAGATGTGGTGATTGTTGCCGCCGATTGGGGTAGTGGTCGCAGGGTTGGCTGGTTGAGCAACTATCATCTAGCGGTGAGGGACGAAGAAAACGGTGAGTTCTTGGTAATAGGGAAGACGTTCAAAGGTCTCACGGATGTAGAGTTTGAGTCAATCACGAAACGATTACAGGAGATTAAGACGAGAGATGGTCGCTACACCGTATACGTCAAACCGGCGATCGTGGCGGAGGTTGCATACAACGAGATCCAGAAGAGTCCACGCTACAAATCAGGATTCGCTCTGAGATTTGCAAGAATATCACGATTTCGAGATGACAAGGGTCCAGATGATGCTGGCACCGTTCAACGACTGCAGCAATTGTACGATAAACAGTTCGAACACAAAGCACGCTTCGATTTGGGGAGGTCGAAATGACGCTTCGAGTCGCCGTCTCCTTCAGTGGCGGAAAAGACAGCACATACGCGACATGGATCTCTATGCACCAAAGCTGGGACGTTAGCCTCCTCACGGTAAGGCCCCGCTCAGCTGACTCCCTCATGTTTCACCATCCAAATGTAGAATGGACCCATCTTCAAGCCCAGTCAATGGGATTGTCTCACGAAGTTGTTGAAATCACAGGCACAGACGAGATGACCGATCTTCAGAACGCTTTGGCGAAGATGAAATCTACACACGAGGTTTCCGGACTCGTCACTGGTGCGGTCGCGAGCGATTATCAGAAAACTCGATTCGACAACATGTGCGATACAATGGGGTTGAAAACCTACGCCCCGCTTTGGCATAAGAGCCCCAAAATACTAGTCGAGGACCTGAAGAAATTCGGCTTCCGAATTATCCTAACAGCAGTCGCCGCGAAAGGCCTAGACGAGTCATGGCTGGGTCGAGAACTTACAGAAGCAGAATGGTCAAAGCTTGAAGGATTGTCAAAGATTCACAGCATACACCTGACCGGCGAGGGCGGAGAGTACGAGAGCTTTGTCTTAGACGCGCCTCATTTCTCCAAGAGAATAGCGATTGAAGAGAGCAGGAAGGAGTGGTTAGGGGATAATGGTAGACTGGTCATCGAAGAGGCGTCACTGAGGGATAAGTTGAGCAATTGAGGACCTCACTTCCTCACCGATCTCGTCCTGGTCAAGCTTCCGGAATCTTCGGTTGACCATCAAAGGCTTCCCGTCGACGATTGTGGTGTCGACGTTTTGGCCGTTTGCCGAGTAGACTAGGTCCGAAACGACTGTCTCTTTCCTATGGATTGGGATCAGATTCGGGTCTCGCAGGTCAAGGAGGACGAGGTCTGCCCGCTTACCAATCTCGACGCTTCCCAGGTCCTTTTCGCGTCCGATGCAACGGGCACCGTCGATGGTCGCCATGTCTAAGACTCGCTGAGCATTCATGATTGTAGGGTCCCATCTGGAATTCTTGTGGAGGAGAGCGGTCACCTTCATTGTATCAAACATGTCGAGCCCGTTGTTGCTGGCAGGTCCATCTGTGCCAAGCCCGACTGGGATGCCCGCTTCCCACATCTCTGGGACGGGAGCCGTACCTCCACTCGCCAGTTTCATGTTCGAGACGGGTGAGTGAGCGACCCTGACACTTTTCTTGCCGAGCAGTTTGACCTCGGTATTAGTCAGCCAGACTGCGTGAGCTGCCAAGACTCGACTGTTAAGGAAGCCGATCTTGTCGAGATATTCTACAACTCGGCCCTTCCCATCTTTCTGGAATTGAGCTTGTTCTCCTCTAGTCTCGGCCACGTGAATATTCACTAGAGTATCTTCTTTTTCTGCAAGATCCCTGGCCCAGAGAAGCGTCTCTGGACCGCAAGTGTATGGGGCGTGAGGACCCACGGCGAAACCAATTAGCGGATTATTCAATCTGTGAATAAACTCCAGGAATTTGACTGTAGACTTTCTCTCCTGTTCAGTGCCTGCTTTGTCAGGCTTGTCCACCATGCCTGGTGACAGGGTTGCCCTAAGCCCGGCCTCATCGACGGCTCTTGCAACGTCTTCCATGTGGAAGTACATGTCGACAAAGCATGTCGTCCCTGTTCGCGTCATCTCTAAGCAACCGAGAAGAGCGCCCTGATAGCACATGTCGCCAGTCAGCCGCTTTTCTAGAGGCCAGATCTTCTTCTCCAACCAGTCTCTAAGCTCTAAGTCGTCTGCGTAACCGCGAAACAGCGTCATAGAGACATGAGTGTGCGTGTTGATGAGGCCAGGGATCAGCACCTTCCGGCTACAATCGATCACTTCATCCGTTGATGCGGCATTGACCCTGCCGACCTGATCAATCCTTCCGTCAGCTATTCGAACGGAGGCGTTTGCCAAGATACGTCGTTGCGGGTCCTGGGTGACTATCCAATCACAGTCCTTCAGGACAAGACTCATGGATGTCACTCTTGGCTGAGACTTGATTGGGAGATTATTGTTCTTGAAGCCTTGTAACGAGAGTCCAACAATTTAGTAAGGGCTAGTGCTCGGCTTCTGCCTAATCCTGCGCCGACGGCGATCTCTGTCATTGAGGCGGAGAAGACTTTCCGCAGCGACCCAAAATATCCGAGTAATTGTCCTGCCAACTGTGGACCTATCCCAGGAAGTGAGCCGAGGACCGATAGTTGGAGTCGGTTAAGATCTTTGCTTCTTGGTTTTCGCACGACTATTGGAGGGCCACCCGAGCCCTTGGTGTGTCGTCCTCCTTTTCCAAGCGTGAATAGGAACTGAGCGGTCTGTTTTCCGTCCGGTGTGAAGAACATGTTGAGGCCGAAGTCGAGAACCGATGATATGAGCGCTCCCCATAATGACCGCGAGTTACGAACGCGTTTCAACTCTTCCCAGAGGTCGCCTTCAACCACGAGCATGCTAGTGCGATAGGCTTCTCCCATTCGGTGTGCCTGATCGAAGAGTCTCCCGCTGTAGAGTGATGAGACGAAGTCTCTCACCGACTTTCGCTCAACAGCATAAGAACCGACCACGTAGTCGGCGACGTCAAGTACTCGAAACTCAATAGGTACACCTAGAGATCGCAGTTCATCAGGTACGCCTGAGGGTCGCTCTCGCTCATCAACGATGATACGCTGCAAAGCTCTGTTCTTCAGACCCTACCTAGATTCGGCTCACAAAAGATTATGCTACGGAAATCGCTAGGATTCAGCATCAGGTAGGGCAGAGGTTGGGTTCTGGTTTGGACAAACTGGCTGAGCGAGCTTTCGTCGTCAGGGGAGAGCAAGTGTCCAATGAGCAGTAACATCTGTCCACGATGCGGAAAGCCTGTCAAGCTGCCCCAAGAGGAAGTTACGATCGTCCGAAGCAGAGTTGGCCGAAACAAGTTCGAGGACCGGATGGTGCACAAAGTTTGCCCGACGGGCCAGCCCGTCCTGGGCCAAGTTGGAGGCCAAGAATACTGCACAAACTGTGGACACGCTAAGAGCATTCATTCTCCAAGATGTTCCTACTCCAGCTTCGGTTATCACTGCGAATGCAAGGGATTCCGCAAATAGAATAGGAAGCAACTCTTTTACCCGACTCTAGACGAGAAGGACCGATTTGCAAATCCTATCCTATGACCTGTTCCTCGATGTCGACTTTTGGAAACTGCGTTTTGATGGGAAGGTCAGGATAAGACTCGAATCTGAAAGTGATGTCAAGCTGAATTCTGTGCAGCTCGAAATTCTCGGAGTTGATACGAACGGAAGGCCAGTCAAAAGCAATCTGGAGGGAGAAGACCTCACGGTCAAGACCGGAAAATTCGCGGGAGAACTCAGTATCAGATACCGAGGCTCCATCTCTGACAAGCTCGTAGGTTTCTATAAGGCAGCGTATGACGGCGGCTACATAGCCTCAACACAGTTCGAGGCCGTCTCTGCGAGACGGCTCCTGCCCTGCCTGGATCACCCTGCCTACAAAGCGGATTTCAAACTTACAGTCAGAACAGACAGCGACACCTCGGTAATTTCCAACATGCCGCCGACATCTGTGAAGGTGGAGGGTCCAAAGAAAACTGTCGAGTTTCCAAAGACCCCTCGAATGTCCACCTACCTTCTCTACTTGGGAATCGGCAAGTTTGAGGAGCTAAAGGACAGGTTCAATGGAGTCGACTATATTGTAGCCACGGTACCGGGCAAGAGTTCCGGATCGAAGTTTCCGTTAGAGGTAGCCAAGGATTCGGTGAAATTCTTCGAGTCCTATTTTGGTTCAAAGTACAACCTTCCCAAGCTGCATCTTATCGCGGTCCCGGAGTTTGCGGCTGGCGCGATGGAGAACTGGGGAGCCATTACGTTTAGGGAGATTGTGCTCCTCGTAGACAAGGATAGCAGCATTCGGATAAAGAAGCAGGTCGCCGAAGTCATCGCCCACGAAGTAAGCCACCAATGGTTTGGCGATCTCGTCACTATGAAGTGGTGGGATGATCTCTGGCTAAACGAGAGCTTCGCGACTTTCATGGCCTACAAGGCCACTGATTCGATGTTTCCTCAGTGGACAGTCTGGCAAGACTTTGTCCGCGGAGAGACCGCCGGGGCCCTCGAAAGAGACTCTCTGGTCAACACGCATCCGATTGAGGTGAAAGTGAACTCTCCGAGCGAGATCGAGAGATTTTTGACGACATTAGCTACGGAAAAGGAGCAAGCATCATTCGCATGCTCGAAGCTTACGCTGGTGAAGATCAGTTCATGCGCGGCGTGAGATCATACCTAGAGAAGTACAAATTCTCGAACGCTGCCGGCGAAGACCTCTGGAATCAGATCGAACATGCCTCTAAAACCAGAGTAAAGGCGATAATGAACGAATGGATACGAAAACCAGGGTATCCAATCGTCAACGTGAAACTTGACGGGAAGAAACTAATGATCAGACAAGAACGGTTCCTGCTAAACGGGTCATCAGAGCAATCCACCTGGCCAATCCCGATTACGCTGAAGCTCAATGGGAAAGAGCAGAAGCTTCTGATGGAGAGAAGTGAGGAATCCATCGCCATTCCAGATGGAGTAGATTCGCTGAAGCTCAACCTGGAAGAGACCGGCTTTTACCGCGTCCACTATGACGGACTATACGACAGAGTCTGGAGATCAAACATGTCTCCCGTTGACCGATACGGAATAGTGTCCGACGCCCACGCCTTCACGATTCAAGGCAAGATGGACTTCGTTCAATATCTCACCCTATTGGATCGTTACGTGAACGAGCAGGAGTATCTTCCTGCATTCGAAGTCTCAGACCAGCTATCCTCACTCTATGCAATAACGCGCAGAGTTGAAGAGACCTCGAGGAAATTCCACCGAACCCAGCTAAAGATACTCGAAAATAGAAAAGATGAGAATAGTATAGCGTTGCGAGGGTCCGTGGCAAGCAGGCTTGCTCTCGTTGACATGGAGTACGCGAAAGAGTTGGCGACAAGGTTCAGCGATTACGAGAGCGCTGAGCCGGACATGAAACAGGCCATGGTCGTTGCGCACGCCCGTGCGTCAGGGGATTTCGAAAGCCTATTCGAGAATTACAGGAACAGGTCTTCAGAAGAAGAGAAATCCAGGTTTCTCGTCGGCCTAACCAGCTTCGGCAAACCTTCACTCAACGCCCGCGCAATGGAACTCGCATCATCTGGAGAAATAAAGAAGCAACACGTTGGAACCTTACTCGGCTCGGCCACGCGGAATCCTGACGCCAGAACCACGACCTGTAACTGGATCACTGCCAAATTCGAATGGCTGCGAGGGATCTACGAAGGGACTGGAGTTGTGTCGAGATACTTGACATACATGCTCCCGATCCTGGGGATTGATAGAATTGAGGAAGTGACGAAGTTCTTCGCCCAGCACAAGGCTCCTGAGACAACCAAGGGTGTAGAAGCAGGAATAGAGAAACTGAGAATCAATCAAGCATTCCTAGAAAGAATCGGCTCGTCTGAGAAACAAATCGTAGAAGTCAAAGGACGGCGATGACGTCCACTCTCGATCGCCTTGGACACCGGTAGGTAACAAAGATGAATTCCGGTTCAGGACGAGTCAACACTCTCAAGGGCACCGCTAACTTGTTGATTTACGCCTCAATATTTCTCGGAGCCATACTGCTCATCCAACTGTTCGCTCTCGTTCCCTTCTGGCTATTCTATTCCGTCTTGGCCGGCTGGATCGCATATTTGGTCGTTGCATTGGCTGTTGCAAAGGGCTTGAAAATGGGATACCCGTTGAGCCTCGTAGTCGCGATTCTGACGCTTGCTGTCTCACTGCCACGTCCGGAGCATTATTCGCTGATTCAAGCTGGGCTCACCCATGCCTCCTTAACTTTCATCGGAGGAGCAGTGCTCCAAGTTGCAGTAATCCTGACCGTCTCTAGCTATCTTTTCGTGACTAGAGGAGATGGAGTCCATGTCCGCTAAAACCGAGAAGATCAGCCCTCAGATTCCCAGCTCACGAGTTAAGACTGGAATTCCCGGCCTTGACGCCTTGCTCGATAGCGGCTTTCCTTCTGGAAAGGTCGTGTTGATCCTCGGGGAACCAGGAACGGGAAAAACGATCCTCTGCTCTCAGTTCCTCCACTGGGGAGCGTTCCAGGGGGACGAGAAGGGCGTTTACGTTGGGATGAATGAGCCTAAACCACGTTTCATGACTGAGATGAATGCCCTCGGCATGGACTTTGCCAGACTTGAGAAGGACAACAGATTCGCCTATGTCGATGCCACCGAGGTGCGTCGCATTCCCGAACAGGCCAAGGTAGGCAGGATTCCTGTCGGGGGACGAGAGCTGGGGCTTGTGAATCTAATCGATCTTGTCCAAGAAGGAATAGACAAACTCGCACCTCGAAGAGTCGTTGTTGATTCAATCTCGGACCTAGTTTTTCGCTTTCCAAACATTGAAGAGAGACGGCCGGCAGTATTAGACATCGTCGAAGTTTTACAGTCAACCGGAACGACATGTCTCTTAACGAGCGAGCTACCATCAACAGGAGTCGACCGCATCCTCCAACCCGAAGAATATCTCGCCGAAGGTGTCATACTGTTGCGAATGCTGAAAGATGGAGCGCGGAGCCTACAAGTTCTGAAGATGCGCGGGTCCAAAGTTGACAGCATTCCCCGTCCCTACGTCATCAAAGAGAACGGTTTGGAGGTTTATGCTACAGAGGAGGTATATGGGCAGTCCGGCGGAAAATGAGTACTGCGAACAGACAATCGTCTCCGGTTCCCGAACAAGTGTTGGATGTTCTCAAGACCAACAGCATCGGATATCTTTCAGTCGTTTCTAAGAAGGGAGAGTTGTATAGCTATCCCGTTGCCTTCCATTATTCCGGTGACAAAGTCTACTTTGTCACTCCAATAAGCGCCGCAAAATTCAAGATCATCAAAGCCAATCCGACGGTCTCTTTCATAGTCGACAATGGAAAGGTGACCACTGAAGCTTGCGGAGCGATGATACAGGGTAAGGCGCGGATCTTCACAGTCGGCCGAACCCTGTTGTCCATTCTATCAGTTGGGCCGAAGATAGTGGGATTTTCGAAGAAATATCCTGGAATGCTGACGTTCTATGCTCGGGGAAAGGAATTACCCGATGAGAGGAAGCTGTACAAGTATAGGCTCATCAGAATCGAGCCTTCGAAGATCATCTTCTGGACAGGATACAACTTCGGACGATTCTTCTCCAAAAGGAGAGAACCGACTAGAGATTCACTCGACCTGACACCGGATGAGGCCGGAGTCGAGCTTGTGGCCAAACTCCTACAACCATCTGAGACCGAAATTCCAGGGGCGCCAGGCTTCTCGGCGCATGACTGGCTTGCCGCATTCGATACTAATGTATCCGAAGGGACCCTATCGCCTGATGAGCGAAAGGTAATCGAATCGTATCGAAGCTTACCTTCCCAACGGTCTCATGTCAAGGGAACTGGGTCAGTAACGAATGAGGAGAGAAGATTGCTGAAGAAGTCGAAAAACTGATGCGATACTCACGCAGGTGAGGTATCAGGAAGCGACAGGTGCCCAAGGGGGACTAGAGACCTTGCGCTTCGATAAAGACAGAAACCACCCACCACTACTACGGAGTAAGTTATCACCTCGGAAGTTATTGAGCCGGCGGGAAATACGCGGAACAGTATTCCGGAAAGTTGGCTGGCCAACCATAGCATAGCGATGGCAAGTCCCATCCACTTCAAATGTCTTCGAAGAGTTGCGTCTCCTGACCTAGTAGCGCTAACAAGTAACGCAATCGCTCCGAACAGTAAAGCTCCACCAAACGGGGCGACGTACGCAAACCCCATGTCGATGGCAGTTACCAAGGCGGAAATTGCGCCTCCGACCGTGACAAATCCTATGAAATATCTGAGCCTACTCCAGCGAAGCGTGTCTCTCAGAAGCGGGTCCGATCGCCGTGCTACTCGAACTGTCGAGTCTATCCATGCGAAG
>Ga0209804_1002858_pt1 | contig 10243 bp, 10 predicted proteins | sample GraSoiAngelo_139_FD_185896 | JGI IMG/M metagenome (GOLD analysis project Ga0209804, IMG submission 185896) | Grasslands soil microbial communities from the Angelo Coastal Reserve, California, USA - 14_0929_12_20cm (SPAdes) (version 2) | ecosystem: Environmental > Terrestrial > Soil > Grasslands ... | reverse complement strand
CTATCAACGGTGCGAAGCATCTGAGACTGGACGGCAAGACAGGCTCGCTCACGCCAGGCAAAGAGGCAGACATCATCATCCTTGATGCCACCGCCATCAACGTGGCGCCGCTCAACAATGTGCCGGGCGCGGTCGTCTCGCTGATGGACCGCACCAACGTCGAGACCGTGATCGTCGCGGGCAAGGTGCGCAAGTGGAAGGGGCAGCTAGTCGATGTCGACCTGCCCCGTCTGCGCCGTCAGCTCGAGGCCTCGCGCGACCATCTCTTCGCCGCGGCAGGCATAGCGCAGGACCTCTTCCGCTGAGTCTCGATGCCACCGGAGCCCCGAGGGGTAGTAAGATTCCCCTCGGAGGGCCCAAGAAATCAGCACCCGACGCGTCGAACTCGATTATTTCGCACCGGTCCGCCGGCCGCTCTGGCCGGGGCTGGTGGTGCTCGCGGTCTCCCTGGCCGTGGCGGGCGGCATGCTCGCGCGCTACCGCGACGCGCAGCGCGAGGTGGCCCGTCTCGAAGCCGAGAGCGGCCTGATCGCGCCCGACCGCCGCCCGGCGCGCGCCGCCTCGCCCGAGCGCCTCGAAGAGGAAGCGAAGCTGGCCGAGCGCGTGGTGCGCGAGCTCACGCTGCCGTGGGCAGCGCTCATCGGCGCCATCGAGCAGGCGGCGTCGCGCGACGTCGCGATCCTGCAGCTTCAGCCCGACGCCGAGCAGCGCCTGCTGCGTCTCACCGCGGAGGCGCGCGACCGCGAGGCGATGTTCGAGTACCTGCGCCGGCTGGGGAGCGCTCAGGGGCTCGCCGAGGTGCACCTTGTCAGCCACCAGGTGCAGCGCGAGGATCCGCAGCGGCCGATCCAGTTCGCCGTGCAGGCGGTGATCAAGGACCTGCGATGAAAGCCCGGCTCGAGATGCTGCTCAGGCGGCTCGGCGCGGCCGGGGTGCTCGGCATCGGCGTGCTTCTCGCCTGCGCCGGCTTCTACGGCACGGCGCTCGCGCCGATGGAGCACGAAGCGAAGGCGCAGCGCCTCGCGCTCGAGCGCCTGCGCTCGCGCGCGCCGTATCAGCCCGTGTCCGCAGGCGGACGCGCCGACGAGCTGCGCCGCTTCTACAACCTGTTCCCGCCGGCCTCCGAGCTGACCGACGATGTCGAGCGGCTGCACCGCCTTGCGCGCAGTTCCGGCCTCGATCTCGCTCAGGGCGAGTACCGGCTTGAGCGCCCCGCCTCCGGCCTGTGGGCCTACCGCGTGACTCTGCCCGTGCACGGCAGCTATTCGCAGCTGCGCAGCTTCCTCGGCGCGCTGCTCACCGGCATGCCGACCGCCTCGATCGACGCGCTGCGCTTCGAGCGCAAGAAAGCGGCCGACACTGAGCTCGAAGCCCAGGTGCGCGTGACGCTGCACGCGCGGCCCTCAGGAGAAACGCTATGACACGATCGACGCGGTGCCTCGCGGCGCTTGCTTTCATTTCCGTGGTGGGTTGCGCGGGCCCCAGCGTGGTCGACGAGGCGCGCCAGCGCTTCAACGACGGTCGCAGCGACGAAGCGCTCGCGCTGCTCCAGCAGGCGGCAAAGCAGAACCCCAACGACCTTGCCGTGCGCGAGGAGTACTTCCGGCTGCGCGATCTGATGGTCGCGCAATGGCTGGCGCAGGCCGAGGTGCTGCGGCAGGCCGGGCAGCACGAGAGCGCCGAAGCGCTCTACCGCCGCGTGCAGGCGCACGATGCCGCCAATTCCCGCGCGGCCGCGGGGCTCGCTCAGCTCGAGGCCGACCGGCGCCACCGCGCTCTGGTGGCCTCCGCCGAGCAGCTGGTGAAGGCGGGGAAATACCGCGAGGCGCAGGACGTGCTCCGTCCGGTGCTCACGGAAAACCCGCAGCAGCGCGATGCCCGCCGGCTGCAGCGGCTCATCGACGACAAGCTGGTAAAGCCGGTGATCGTCTCGGCGCAGCTGCGGCCCTCGATCCAGAAGCCGATCTCGATCGAGCTGCACGACGTGACGGTGCGTAACGTGTTCGAGGTGCTGCAGCGCGCTTCAGGCATCAACTTCGTCTTCGACCGCGACGCGCGCACCGACCAGCGCACCAGCATCGCGCTGCGCGACGCGACCATCGAGGACGCGATCCGCATGGCGCTGCTCACCAACCAGCTGGAGCAGAAGATCCTCAACGAGAACACGGTGTTCGTCTTCCCCAACACGCCGCAGAAGCTGCGCGAGTACCAGGAGCTGGTCGTGAAGGGCTTCTACCTCGCCAACGCGGACGTCAAGCAGACGGCGAACATGATCCGCACCCTGGTCAAGACGCGCGACGTCTTCATCGACGAGAAGATCAACCTGCTGGTGATCAAGGACACACCGGCGGCGATCCGGCTCGCCGAGCGCCTGATCGCCGCGCAGGACCTGGCCGAGCCTGAGGTCATGCTCGAGGTCGAGGTGCTCGAGGTGACGAGGAACCGGCTGCTCGAGCTCGGCCTCCGCTACCCGCAATCGCTCGCGGTCAGCCTGGTCGGCGCCGGCGCCGCCGGCGCCGCCGGCACCCCGGGCAGCGTCACGCTGCGCGAATGGCACGACCGCAACGCCGACCTGGTACGCCTGACCTTCACCGATCCGCTGTTCATCTTGAGCCTGCACCAGCAGGACGGCAGGACCAACGTCCTCGCCAACCCCCGCATCCGCGTGAAGAACAAGGAGAAGGCGCACATCCACATCGGCGACCGCGTGCCGGTGATCACCACCACCGCGGCGGCGACCGGCGGGTTCGTCTCCGAGTCGGTGACCTACCTCGACGTGGGCCTCAAGCTCGAGGTCGAGCCGCAGATCTACCTCGAGGACGAGGTCGGCATCAAGGTCGGCCTCGAAGTGAGCAATATTGTGAATTCAATCAAAAGCACCTCCGGCACGCTCACCTACCAGATCGGCACGCGCAACGCGACCACCAACCTGCGGCTGCACGACGGCGAAACTCAGGTGCTGGCCGGCCTGATCAGCGACGAGGACCGGCGCACTGCCGAACGCGTGCCGGGGCTGGGCGACCTGCCGATCGCAGGGCGCCTGTTCTCGAGCACCTCGGACAACACCACCCGCTCGGAGATCGTGCTGCTCATCACGCCGCGCCTGCAGCGCACGCTCGCGCGCCCCGATGCGGGCTCGGTCGAGTTCGCCGCCGGCACCGAGTCCCAGACGGGCATCCCGCGCCTTGGCAGCGCGGCCGGGGGGATCTTGGCGCCAGCGCCGTTCGAGGCTCCTGCGATCACCACTCCCGGCACGCGGTCGGAGGAAACGGGTGCGGCGGCCGCGCCTGCGATGCAGCCGCCGGCCGCGCCGCAGCTCGTGCCCTTCGGCGGCTTGAAGCCTCCTTCGCAGTGAAAGGCTTCACGCTGATCGAGCTGGTCATCACGGTGGCGATCGTCGCCGTGCTGGCATCGGTCGCGCTGCCGCTCAACGAGCTCGTCGTGCAGCGCGCGAAGGAGCAGGACCTGCGGCGCGCGCTGCGCGACATCCGCGAGGCGATCGACGCCTACAAACAGGCTTTCGACGAGAACCGCATGGTCAAGAGCGCCGGCGACTCGGGCTATCCCAAGAAGCTGGAAGACCTGGTCGCGGGCGTCGAGGACCAGAAGAACCCGAAAAAGGCGCGCATCTATTTCCTGCGCCGCCTGCCGCGCGACCCCTTCGCCAGCGACCCGGACATGGGGCCTGCCGAAAGCTGGGGCAAGCGCAGCTACCTCAGCCCGCCTGACGAGCCGCGCGAAGGCGAAGACGTGTTCGACGTTTTCTCGCTCTCCACGGCGACCGGCATCAACGGCCGGCCATACCGGGAATGGTGACCCGCCGCGCCGGCTTCACGCTCATCGAGCTGCTGGTGGTCCTGTCGATCATCGCCCTGCTGCTGACGCTCGCCCTGCCGCGCTATTTCTCCAGCGTCGACAAGTCGAAGGAAGCCGTGCTCAAGGAAAACCTCAACCAGATGCGCGACGCCATCTCGCGCTATTACGGCGACAAGGGAAAGTATCCAGAGTCGCTCGACGCGCTCGCCGCGGAGCGCTATCTGCGAAAGGTGCCGCTCGATCCGATCACCGAAAGTACCTCGACCTGGCAGATCGTGCAGCCCGAAGACCCGCAGAAGGGCGGCGTCTCCGACGTGAAAAGCGGCGCCCCGGGCAAGAGCCTGGACGGCAGCGAGTTTTCGCAATGGTGAGTTGCCGCCAGCGCGGCTTTACCTACCTCACGGTGCTGTTCATCGTCGCCATCCTGGCGGCCGGACTCGCGCTGGTGGGCGAAGTCTGGGAAACCTCGGCGAAGCGCGAGAAAGAGGCCGATCTGCTCTTCGTCGGCAACCAGTACCGCATGGCGATCCAGCGCTACGTGCTCGCAGGGAAAGCCCAGTACCCGCAAAAGCTCGAGGACCTGCTCCAGGACCAGCGCCAGCCTTCCATACAACGCTACCTGCGCAAGCTCTATCCCGACCCGATGACCGGCAAGAACGAATGGGGGTTCGTGAAGGGGCCCGACGGCGGCATCGGCGGCGTCTACAGCCTGTCCGAAGACAAGCCCCTCAAGGTCGCGGGCTTCAAGCTGCGCGACGCAAGCCTGGAAGGCGCGCAGAAATATTCCGACTGGAAGTTCGCCTACTCGCCTGCCCCGGCGCCTGGCGCAGCGCCACCTGGCGCAACGCAGCCTGGCGCAGCGCAGCCTCCCGCAGCGCAGCCTGCGGCGGCTCCGCCCGCCGCGCCCGCGAATTAGCGCCCGTTCGTGGTGCGCGCCCATTCGCGGTGCGCCGGAATTCAAACGCGATGGTTGCCGAGCCGCGGGGAAACGCGCATTCTCCCGTCAGGGTCAGGTCACCAGGGGAAGAGACCATGTTGCTGCGAATCTGCGGCGCTGCCGCGCTCTTGCTCGTCGTTTCATTCTCCGCGCGTGCGGCAACCACTTGCGTGGACGTGCTGACAGCGATCGGAAAAGACCTTGCTGACGTTACGTGCTTCGTAAGCACGGACCTCACTACCAACGGCACGCAAACCACACCGGCCGACAATTCAATAACTACGCTTGCACCCGGCGCCTTCACTCCGCAAACGGATCGCGGGGTCATCGCGCCCGCTGCGGGCAAGCGCACGCCGATCACCAAGGCGGTTCCGGGTGTGCAGATCAACGCCCGCATCGCCTCGGATCCGACCGGCCAGGCGCGATTCCTCTTGCGGCTGCCCAACGACTGGAACGGCCGGCTGGTGGTCGCCGGGGCTTCGGGCACGCGAAGCGAGTTCAACGGCGACTTCGCCTGGAGCGATTACGTTATGCAGAAGGGCTACGCCTACGCCTCCCAGAATAAGGGCGTGCTCAATCTGTTCATCGTCACGCTGAATTCCGCGACACCGCCAGCGGATCCGCTCGCTTGCAGGCTCAATCCGGCATCGAGCATATGGGTGCATTTCTACGACAACGATCCGGGCCAGCCTTTCACGCGCTGGACCGAGTACATGATCAAGGCGGCGCAGCTCGCGCGGGACGGCGTGAAAGCAGGCTACGGACAGGCGCCGCGCCATACCTACGCGGTCGGCACCTCGAACGGCGGCTACCAGGTACGCCGCGCGATCGAGTCGGCGCCGCAGCTGTTCGACGGCGGCGTCGACTGGGAAGGCACCTTTGTCGACAGGCACGCTCCCAATATTCTTACCGACCTCCCACCCGCGATTCTCAATTTGCCCGACTACGTCGCCTCCGGATTCAAGGGGGACAGCACTGCCGCGAAAAACATCCGCGGCGCCGGCTATCCACCGGATATCGTGGCAGCGCCGCTGACAATGTGGAACCGCTACTCGAACTCGTTCTGGGAAGTGACCCAATGCCAGTGGCAGAAGCGCCTCGATCCCGGCTACGACACCTACGCCAGCGGCGCCGGCACCTATAACTACCTGAGCCGGCTTTCGTACTCCGACGTCGGCGCGCAGATCGCTGCTTTCGCGACAACCGGGAAGATTCGGCGTCCTCTCGTCACGCTGGCGGGCACCATGGACGCGCTGCTGCCGATCGATCATCACGCGCGCGCGTATGCGCGCAAGGTCGCAGCCCCATCGAAGCAGAAGCGCCATAACGATGACGGCGATGGCGGCGACAGGCGAGCCGCCTATCGCCTCTACGAAGTCCAGAACGGCAACCACATCGAGACCTACCAGGAGTTTTATCCGCAACTCGAGCTGATCGAGCCGCATGCGCAGCACGCTTTCGACCTTCTGGTGGACTACGTGGAACGCGGCGCGTCGCTGCCGCCCAGCCAGTGCGTCCCGCGCGGCGGCGCCATCGCCGATACGCCGGCGCAGCCTGGACACTGCGCGAATCTCTTCGTGCCCTAGAGCAGGACCGACCGGAGGCGCTGAAAAGAAAAAGGCGGCTGCGAAGCCGCCCTTGCCTTTAGCGCAGACAATCAATTGTCGTCGCGGTCGCCGTCGCCTTCGTCATCGTCTCTGCCGCGCGCCTTGCAGGCGTCTTGGCCGGCGAGAGCGTTGCGCGTCTCCTTCTGGAATTTCGTGACCAGGTCCATGCAGACGTTTTCTTTGGTCTCGATGTTTCCGCCGCAGCGGAAATTCGCCTTGTCGTCGGTGCCGCCGGTGCCTGTGTAGATCGCCGTTTGCGGATACGGGCAGAGCAGGCGGGTGCGCGTCGCGACGGCGCCGCCTTTGGCTTCGATCGAGTCCGGAGCATTGCCGTTTTCAACCCAGTCGACCAGGACGCCAAAGAGATTCTGCGGCTGCGGTCCCACGCCGCCACCGCAGTGCGTCACACCGGGCGCGAGGAAGAACCTGAACCAGGGCTTGAGTCTGTCATAGCCGTCGAAATGCTCGGCCGCCTCGCGGTAATAGTGCACGGACTGCCGCCACGGGATGAGCTGATCGCTCTCGCCATGCCACATGAGGATCTTCGCGCCGTGCTTGCGCGCGGTGTCGAGCTCGACGCTCATGATGTCGCTGTAGGGCGCGACCACGGTCGTCGCGAGCTGCGTCTCGTCGTCGAACTGCGAGATCGGCAGCGGCGTCCAGTCGAACGTGGTGTCGCGGTGCGACCAGCAGAAGATGCCGAGGCTGCCGCAGGGACCACCGAACGGCGGTGCATTGAGCACGGACGCGTTGGCGCCGCGCCCGAACGGGAACCAGATCCGCTTGCCATGGTCGTTGCGCGGCCCGTCCCAGATCATGTTGACCGCCTTCGCTTCGTCCGCGGTGAGGCAATTGGGTGCGGCCGGCGCGCCGGGCTCGCCGCAGATATTGGCGGCCGCGTCGAACTTGCATGCGCGGGGATCGGCAAGCATGCCGTCGCCTACGCCGTCGTGCCCATCGCAGGCGGAAATTGCCGAGGCGTTCGCGGCCTGCATCTTCGCGTTAGTCAGGGTATTGCCGGTGATGTCCTTGTTGACCCACGTCGGCCACACCGTGGCCACCTGCAGGCGAGTATGAAAGTTGGCCGGGGCGCCCACCAGGAAGCCGTCGAAGTCCTTCGCGTGCTTCAGCGCAAGGGCAAGCCCCTGGCGCCCGCCGGTTGAGCAGCCGTTCCAGTAGTTGCGGCTTGCCGGCATACCGTAATAGCTCTGCGCGAGCGACAGTGCATAGCGGTACTGCTGGTGAATGCTCTCATTCAGGAAGTCGTCGAGCAGGCCATAGTTCAACTGGTGCGTCGCCTGAATGACTGAGAAGTTGGGATTGGCGGACGCGGGGTGACCGGAATCGGTGGACGAACCGACATAGCCGGCGCCGGTCGCACTGGTGACGTTACCGACATTGCCCGCCAGGCCGCCACCGCCGAGGTTCATCACCCCGCCATCCCATGCGCCTTCGACTCTGCCGCCGGTGCCGCCATCGACGCTGTTCAGAGGCAGCCCTATGCGCAGCCTGATGTGCTGCTTCTCGCCGTCGGCATAGCCGTTTTGCGTCCCCTCCCTCGAGGAAAAGGTGAAATTGAGCTCGCAGCGCGGCGATGGACTCGCAATCACGGCCGCCGTCAATTCGCTGACGAACGGATCCGTGCCCAACTGCGCGCCGAGCTGCGTACAGGTAGGCACTGCCAGCGCAGCCGCCGGCGCGGCGAGCAGCGCGGCAAGCGCAAAACTTTTAAGTTTCGTCATGGCGCCTTCCCGAAAAATTTCAATGGAATAAAAGATATGCCGGCGACATCTCATGCGCTCCCGCAATTCGCTGAGGGCGAAACACTCCCAGCCTAGCGCGACCTTGATACGATTTAGCACACGGTGAACGACGACTCCAATTCGACTAAGTCATGAGTTGATCAGCGTTCGCCATGAATATCACCTCGCGGCAGCTCAAAGCTTTCCTTCTTACCGCGCAGCATCAAAGCTTCTCGCGCGCTGCCGAGCAGTTGTTCATCACGCAATCGGGAATGAGCGTTCTGGTGCGCGAGCTCGAGGCGCAGCTCGGCTTCCGGCTGTTCGACCGCACCACGCGGCGTGTGTCGCTCACCGAGTTCGGCGTGAAATTCCTGCCGATCGCCGATCGCAGTTTGCTCGACCTCGAGGCCGCGGCCGCGAACATCGGCCGCTCGGCGACGGAGGCGGACCGTCACCTGTCCATCGGCGCGACCCCGCTCGTCGCCGCCGGACTGCTGCCGCCGGCGATTGCGGAATACGCGAAAAGAAAGCCGGATCTCGAGATCCGCGTCTACGACGCGCGCCGGCCTCGCCTGATCGAAATGGTGCAATCTGGCGAGATCGACGTCGGGCTGACCGCGTTCCATCACGCCGCGCCGGGCGTGACCAAGATCCCGCTGGTGCGCTTTTCGCTCATCCTCATCCAGGCGGAAAGCGCGCCGCGTGATCTGGGGCCGCGAGTCCGATGGGTGGACATCGCCGCGCGCAAGTTTGTCGGCAGCCCTCCCGACGCCCCGGTGCAGGAGCTCATCGACGAGCATCTGCGGCGTGTCGGCCGGCACCAACGGCCGGAGATCGTGTGCAATTACCTCGAGACGCAGATCGCGATGGTCGAGAGCGGCGCCGGCGTTGCCGTCATGCCGACGCTGGCGCTGCCGGCGTGCCTCAGGCGCAGGGTCACGATGCACGCGCTCGTGGATCCGGTCGCGTCGGGCACTCTTTACTGGATCGTGAATCGCGCGCGCAAGCTTTCCGCCGCGGCTGACGGCTTCAGCGCCTTCCTCAGGGAATACGTCTCCGGCGTGCTCGAGCGCTGGCCGCCTGCTGCCGCCAAGGCGGCTTGAACCTGGATCGTCTTACTGGGTGATCGCGGTGCGAAACGCCGCGGGAGGCTCGTGCGCGATCGCCCCGCCGGCGGCGCCCTGCAGCACCAACGACGAGAGCTTGAGCTCGGCAGCGCCCGATCGGATCGGCCGGAAGGTGACGATCAGGAATTCGGCGTCCGTCGCCACGCCGCCCGTTCCGGACGCGCCCACGAAAATGGAGCCGCCCGGATTGACGCGGTAGGTAAAGCTGCCGTCGCTGAAGGACCCGCCGGGCCGCACTGCGACCGCCTCGAGGAGTTTAGCGTCGAAGCTCAGTTGCAGCGGCGACGCGCGCACCGGCTGATCGGAAGTCAGCTTGAGCGCCACGTTGAAGTTGCTCCCTGCCTGCACGCGCTCCGGCCCTTCCCAGCGCAGCTGCGCGGGACGCGATGCGCCGGCTGCGGACGATTGCTCGGGCGTTCTTGCAGGAACCGGCGCAGCGCCGGCGGTCGCGCCCGTGGGCGTATCGAGCTTCATCGCCGCGGTCACGGAAAGCTCCTCGCGCACGCCGAGGGGCAGGTAGACGAGCATCTCGCCTTCGCGGACCGTCAGCACGCGATCGTCGCGGGCGAGCACCACGCGCGCCGTGCCGTCGTGCACCACCTGCCCGGCGATGCGGTAAGGAATGGGAGGCGGCACTGCGGCCAGCGCCGCGACCGGGGCAGACTGCACGACCGGGCGCGACGCAGTCCATGAACGAAAGCCGAACAGCTCGCCGCGCGGCTTGCCAATCGCATCGCGCGAAGGCAGCGCAGCAAAGCGCCCGTCTGAAGAAGAACTGCGTGCTTCGGTTTTCGCTGGCTGCGCGGAATCACGTTGCGAGCGCTCAGGCAGCAGCAGGCCCGCCGCGATAACCCCCGCGCCGGCCACGACCAGCAAACCGAGAATCCATTTCTTGCGCAAGGCGGCACCCCTGCAGGCACGACCATGTATAGACGCCCAGTAAAGCTCAATCGACCGCTGTCCGCAAGGGGCTCGAGCCGACGGTGAGGTAAATTACACGGGCAATGGCATTGA
>Ga0209804_1002856_pt1 | contig 10244 bp, 7 predicted proteins | sample GraSoiAngelo_139_FD_185896 | JGI IMG/M metagenome (GOLD analysis project Ga0209804, IMG submission 185896) | Grasslands soil microbial communities from the Angelo Coastal Reserve, California, USA - 14_0929_12_20cm (SPAdes) (version 2) | ecosystem: Environmental > Terrestrial > Soil > Grasslands ... | reverse complement strand
CGATTGTCCGCTGTCGGAACCGTGAGCGCAGTGCAAGGGGCGACGCTTTCAACCGATCTCGCCGGCACGGTTGCGGAAGTGAAATTTGAAAGCGGGGGTGAAGCAAAGAAAGGAGACGTTCTGGTCAAACTTGTGGCCTCTCAGGAGGAAGCCGATTTGGAATTGGCGCGGAACGATCTGGCGCGCGCCCGCGATCTCGCCGCGCGCAAAGTGATTTCAAAAGCGGAACTCGATGCCGCCGAATCGAAGTTCAAACAAAAGGAAGGGGTCGTCCAGCATAAGGAAGTTCGCGCGCCGTTCGATGGCCAGCTCGGCATTCGCCAGGTGAACGTTGGGCAGATGATCAAAGAAGGCCAACAGGTCGTCGCGTTGACTGCGCTCGATCCGGTGTATGTCGATTTTGCGTTGCCGCAACAGGAATTGGCCAAACTCTCGACCGGACTCGAAGTTGTAGTGCGAAGCGATGCAATTTCGGGCCGCGAGTTCAAAGGCAAGCTCACCGCAATGAATTCAAACGTCGACAACGTAACCAGGAACGTGACTTTGCAGGCTTCGCTTGAAAACCCCGATCACGCGCTGCGGCCGGGAATGTTTGCAAAGGTGGAGGTGTCGCTCCCGGAAAAGCATAAAGCGCTCGTGGTTCCGGGCTCGGCAATTTCCTACGCGCCGTTCGGCGATTCCGTTTTCGTGATCGAAACAAAGAAGGACGAAAAGACAGGCAAGGAATCGCAATCGATCCGGCAACAATTTGTGAAGGTGGGGGAAGCGCGTGGCGATTTCGTTTCGATCAATGATGGTCTCAAAGGTAATGAGACGATCGTCAGCACCGGCGTTTTCAAATTGCGCAACGGCATGCCGGTGACGATCAACAACGATCTCGCGCCGAAGCCGCAATTGAATCCGACGCCGGTGGATTCGTAACGCAAAGATCGACATGAAATCGTTCACCGATCTTTTCATCAAGCGGCCGGTGCTGGCGATGGTGGTCAGCTTTGTGATTCTCATCGCGGGGTTGCAGGCGATGAAGACGATCAACGTCCGCCAATATCCGCGCAGCGACATCGCGTCGATTCAAATCACGACCGTTTACGTCGGCGCGGATGCGGAACTCGTGCGTGGATTTATTACCACGCCGCTCGAGCGCGCGATCGCCGCGGCCGACGGGATCGATTACATCCAATCGCAAAGCCAACAAAGCCAGTCCACGATCACGGTACGGTTGAAGTTGAACTACGACGCGAACAAAGCGTTGTCGGACATCAGCTCAAGAGTGGATGCCATTCGGCGCGATCTGCCACCAGAATCAGAAATCCCGGTGATTAAGATTCAGCCAGCCGATTCGCAAATCGCTTCGGCCTATTTGAGCTTCACTTCGAACATTCTCGAGCCGAATCAGGTCACCGATTATCTCGTTCGTCTTGTGCAACCGCGTCTCACTTCCGTTGGCGGCGTGCAATCAGCTGACATTCTCGGAGGGCGTACGTTCGCGATGCGCGTTTGGATGAAACCGGAACGCATGGCCGCATTGAATATTTCGCCTGCCGATGTTCGGAGCGCTCTTTCCAAAAACAATTTTCTCGCGGCCGTCGGGAGCACCAAAGGCTCCTTGCTTCAGGTGAACCTGACCGCGAACACCGATTTGCACACGGCTGATCAATTCAAACAGCTCGTCGTCAAACAGGACAAAGGCACGCTCGTCCGGTTGGGCGACATCGCGGACGTCGTGCTCGGCGCCGAAGATTACAACACTGAAGTGCGCTTCTCCGGCCAAAAAGCCGTCTTCATGGGCATTTTCGTTCTGCCGAACGCCAACTCCATTGACGTGATCAAACACGTGCGCGCCGAGCTCGAGCAAATCAAAAAAGAACTGCCGTCCGGAATGCAGGCGGAAGTGGCTTACGACGCGACCGCTTACATCAACGACGCGATCCACGAAGTCGTAAAAACTTTGATCGACACCTTGCTGATCGTCATGGTCGTCATCTTTTTGTTCCTCGGATCATTCCGGTCCGTGATCGTTCCCATTGTCGCCATTCCAATCTCACTGATCGGCGCACTCTTTTTGATGCAAGCATTCGGCTTCACGCTCAACCTGCTCACGCTTCTGGCGATCGTGCTTTCGGTCGGATTGGTCGTCGATGATGCGATCGTCATGGTCGAAAATGTCGAACGTCACATGCGCGAGGGAATGTCGCGGATGAATGCGGCGTTGGTTGGCGCGCGCGAACTCATTGGACCAATCATCGCGATGACGATCACGCTGGCCGCGGTTTACACACCAATCGCTTTGCAGGGAGGATTGACCGGCGCGCTTTTCCGGGAGTTCGCGCTCACGTTGGCCGGCGCGGTTTTCATTTCCGGTGTCGTGGCGCTGGTCTTGTCACCGATGATGTCGGCTCATCTATTAAGAACGGAACATGCCGATCATGGTTTTAGCGGATTTGTGAATCGCACGTTCGATCGATTCCGCGATTGGTACGGCAGCCATCTCGACCGCACATTGCAAGCGCGACCGGCGGTCTACGCGGTTTGGGCCGGCGTTACGCTGATCACGATTTTCATGTACATGCTGATTCCAAAGGTCGCGACCAAGGAGTTAGCGCCGAAAGAAGATCAGAGCGTGATCTTCGGAGCCATCACGGCGCCGGCCAATGCCACGATTGAGGACACGGTTCGTTACGCCGACGCCGCCGGCAAAGTCTTTGCCGATATCCCGGACACGCGCTTCACTTTTCAACTCACTTTTCCAAGCAACGGATTTAGCGGCATGGTCTTGAAGCCGTGGGGAACGCGCAAAGTGCCAACGAAGGTTTACTACCAACAAGTACAACAAAAGCTCGCCGCTATCCCAGGTGTTCAGATTTTTCCGATCATGCCGGACCCATTACCGGGCTCAGAAAATTTCGGGATCAGCTTCATCATCGCTTCCACCGCGAGCCACGAGCGCATTCTTGAGTTGGCCAAACAAATTTTCCAGAATGCGATGCAGGCACACGTCTTTCAATTTGGCGACGTCGACACCAAGATCGACCAGCCGCAGGCGCAGATCGTTTTCGATCACGACAAGGTTTCGGCGATGGGGCTCGACATGCAGCAAGTCGGGGCCGATCTGGCCGCGAGCATCGGCGGCAATTTCGTCAATCGCTTCAACATGGACGGCTTGAGCTACAAAGTGATTCCGCAGATCAAGCGCGTCGATCGATTGAACCCCGAGCAAATCAAAGACATTTATGTCACCGGACCGAACAATCAGCTCATTCCGCTAAGCACGATCGCCACGATCAAGCACACGACCGTCGCCCGCTCGCTGAATCGGATGCAGCAGCTCAACGCGGTGACGATCACCGGCGTTCCAACCGGGTCCGTTGATTCGACATTGAAGTTCCTGGAAGACCAAGCGCACAAAATTCTGCCGACCGGTTACATCGTCGATTACACCGGCACTTCCCGGCAGCTCCGCACCGAAGGCGACAAATTCCTCGGCGTGTTTGTCCTCGCGCTTGTCTTGATCTTTTTGGTCCTTGCCGCCCAATTCAACAGCTTCCGCGATCCGTTCATCATTCTATTGGGCTCGGTCCCACTCGCGCTTTTCGGCGCAGGGCTGTTCATGTTTCTAAAAATGCCTTTCGGGAAATTTTTCACCGATGGCTGGACGACTTCTTTTAATATCTACTCGCAAGTAGGACTCGTGACCCTTGTCGGCTTGGTATCAAAAAATGGAATTTTGATCGTCCAGTTCGCGAATGAGTTGCAACGAAAGGGCATGGCAAAACTGGCAGCGGTCGCGCAGGCCGCACGGATTCGTTTGCGTCCAATCATGATGGTCAGCGTCGCGACGGTGGCCGGTCACTTTCCTCTTACCCTCGTCACGGGCGCGGGTGCGGCGGCGAGAAATTCAATCGGTCTCGTGCTTGTCGGCGGAATGACGATCGGGACAATCTTCACCTTGTTCATTGTCCCATCGCTCTACATGCTGATTGCGAAAGAGCATCACGAACGACCGGTCTCGGAAATCGAAGAGGAACCCCAGACGGAAGATGTCGATCTTACGCCGGAATATGCGCCGGCGCTGACTCCGGACGGCAACGGCTGGAAGCAAGGTTGAGCGCGAGCGCTTAAACTAAAACCGCAACATTGCTGCGGGGCGCGGGTTTAATCCGCCGATGCGCGTGGGTTTTTCTGGAGCTGGGCGACTCTGCCCGGCCGCCCACGCCAATGAGTCGTCATTGAGGCCGGCAACAATCAACCAAAGGAAAGATAGATGAAAACTACACTCGTATCGTTTAAAACCGCGTTGCTTACGGCAGCGACATTATGCGTAAGCGCGGGATTCGCTCGCGCCAGCTTCGACTGGGAAAATCTCGAAGGCGACATTCCTGGCGTCGCGGAAATCACCGATTCAAATGTGATCAACCCGTGGGGAATCACGTTATCGCCATCAGGCACAATATTTGTGGCCGATAACGGCGCCGGCGTCGCGACCGCCTACTTCCAAAACGGCACCCCTGCGCCTAACTTCAGCAATCCGCTTGTCATTACAATTCCGTCGAGCGCTACGAATAGTGACGGCGCGAATCCGACCGGGACGGTGTGGAACACGACGTCGGTTTTCAAAGTCAGCAACGGCACAAACTCGTTGCCCGCCAAACTCATTTTTGTCAGCGAAGACGGGATGATTTCCGGCTGGAATCCTAACCTCAATAACACTCAGGCATTCCAAGCAGTCGACAACGGCGCAAGCGGCGCTGTTTACAAAGGCGCTACACTCGGTGTCGCCAATAGTCAGAATTATCTTTACGTGACAAACTTTCATTCCGGTCACGTCGAGACCTACAACGGCAGCTTTGTCCTCCAAGCCGGTTTCCCGTTTGCCGATCCAAACATTCCGGCCGGTTACGCGCCGTTCGGAATCCGCCATCTTAACGGCCGGATTTTTGTCACGTATGCGAAACGTAATCCGTCGAATCCCAATGATGATCTCGCCGGCGCCGGCTTTGGTTTTGTGGACGTATTCAACACCAACGGACAATTGCTCCGCCGCCTGGTTTCAGATGGCCGGCTCAATGCGCCCTGGGGCCTTGAGATCGTCAACGGCCAACTCTGGGTTGGCAACTTTGGGGACGGCAAAATCAACGTTTACGATCCGAGCACCGGTAGTTTCGCCGGCACGCCGCGCGATGTTTTCGGAATTCCGCTCGACTTCGATGGTCTGTGGGGACTGCTCCTCGCTAACGGCGGGTTGTACTTTACCGCCGGTATCGCCGACGAAGATCACGGCATGTTCGGCGTGATCTTCTAGACGAGGTCGACCTCTCCCCCAGAATTGCGGCTGAGATCGGCGCGACAAAGCCGTTCGATGCGGTTGATTCATGAACCGCGCCCTCCCGCTTGTTCCGAAAAGTAACAACTTTGTTACTTTTCGGGTGCAGCATCCCGCCCAGATCGTCGCGATTCCCAAGTATGAAACCAATGGGCAGGCCCGGGCCTCTTTACCGAACAAAATTCAAGGCTGAGTGGCCGTCGCCAAACGTTCCATAAATACAAACAAGAAAAAGAAAACATGAGAACTATTCACACATCGATCAAAGTTGTTGCAGTTATTCTAGCGGTTTCGGCCCTTTCAGCCACCTCCGCACGCGCCGATAGTTACAGTCAGACTAATTATCAATCCGACATCGCCGGCGTGGCGGCACATGTCGATCCAAACCTGGTCAATCCGTGGGGGATGGCAGCGAATTCGACCGGAACGACGATATGGGTGAGCGACAATGGCACCGGCGTTTCGACACTGTATCATCAAGACGGCACGGCCGTTTCGCTGGTGGTGACAATTCCGACAAGCGCCCGGAATAAGGACGGAGGGAATCCGACCGGTATCGTGCGTAACGACACGCCATTTTTCAAAGTTACCAAAAATGGGAATTCGCAGCCGGCCAAGTTTATCTTCGCGAGCGAAGATGGTTCCATCTCAGGTTGGAACCCCAGCCTCGACGGTACGAACGCGATTATCGCGGTCGATAACGGTACGAACAGCGGCACAAACAAAGCCGTTTACAAAGGCGCGACGATGGGTGTCGCCGGTGGCCACAATTTCCTTTACGTGACAAATTTTCATTCCGGTCACGTCGAGACCTACAACGAGAATTTTCAACAGACTAACCCCAACGGTTTCGCAGATCCGAATATTCCTGCCGGCTTTGCGCCATTCGGCATCCAGAATTTAAACGGCCAAATTTATGTGACTTACGCGTTGCAGGATAAACAGAAGCACGACGATGTGCACGGTCCGGGCAATGGGTTCGTCAATGTGTTCGATACGAGCGGCAATCTGATCCAACGTCTGGTCTCAAATGGCAATCTCAATTCGCCGTGGGGTCTGGCCATCGTGGACGCCGAGCTTTGGGTTGGCAATTTTGGCGATGGACGAATCAACAATTACGATCCGGCAGCCGGCACCTTTCTCGGGACGGTTCACAAAGCTGATGGGAGTCCCATCACCATCGATGGCTTGTGGGGTTTGTTACCTCTGGGGGGCGGAATCTATTTTACCGCCGGAATCGCCGGCGAATCACACGGGCTTTTCGGTGTTCTTAAGGAAGATCTGCCCTGAGCGCAGTCGAATGCGTCACGTTCCAAAAAAAAGCGCGGTCCCGCGTCCGCGGGACCGTCGCTGCTGAAGCTGAGGAACTTCTTTAATTTCGTTTTATTGACTTCCTAGCTTGCGGTTGCTTCTAAGAGCAACCGCGATGCCAAGATAGGGGCGGTTCACCGAAGCGCCCTCTCCATTTCCCCGAAAATGCCGGCGATTGAGGTCAATCGCCCCGGTAGTGCATCATTTTGTCAAAATGACACACTACCAATCGCCCCTACCTAAAATTAAACGTGCTACGTTCTTCGACCTCGGCATATTCGCCGGCAACTTATGAACCGCAAATTCCTTGCGCTTTTCATCTTTGCGCCGTTCGCGCTCATTTTCGCAGCCGACTCGCCGACGCAATTCAAATATCCACCCGCGCCAACGAGCGATCAGGTGGACGATTATAACGGCGCCAAAGTCGCGGATCCTTATCGTCCACTGGAAAATCCGGATGCGCCCGAATCGCGCACATGGATCGAGGCGGAAAACAAAATCACATTCGATTTTCTGAAAATGATTCCGGAGCGGGACGGAATTAGGAAGCGTCTGACTGAAGTCTGGGATTACGAGCGGTTCGGGGTTCCCTTCAAAGAAAAGAGCCGTTACTTTTTTTCCAAGAACACCGGTCTGCAAAACCAAAACGTTTTTTATACCACGACGAACTTTTTCGAAAAGCCGCGCGAGCTTCTCGATCCAAATGTGCTGGCGAAAGACGGCACAATCGCAGTGGGCGGCGTGGACGTGACCGATGACGCCAAGCTGATGGCTTATGGTCTCGCGACCGCCGGCTCCGATTGGCAGCAATGGAAAGTGCGCGACGTCGAGACCGGCAAGGATCGACAAGATGTTCTCGACTGGATCAAGTTTTCGAATACGTCGTGGAAAAAAGATGGCAGCGGATTTTTCTACAGCCGCTACGACAAGCCGGACGAGAAAAACAAACTGCGTTCGCAGGTTTACAATCACAAACTCTTCTTCCACCAGCTCGGCACGCCGCAGTCGCAGGACAAATTGATTTACGAGCGACCCGATCAAAAGGAATGGCTCTTCAATGCGGAAGTCACGGACGACGGGCGTTATCTCATCATCACTGTCCAGCGCGGGACCGATCCGAAGAACCGGATCTTTTACAAAAACCTAGTCGATCCAAATTCCAAAGTCGTCGAGCTGCTCGGTAAAGCGGACGCCGAATACACTTTCATCGACAACGAGGGGCCCGTCTTCGCGTTCCGGACGAATTTGAACGCGCCGCTTGGCCGCATCGTTACCATCAACACGAGCAAACCACTCCCCGCCCAAATCGACGAGCTCGTGCCGCAATCGAAAGACAAACTGGAAGCAGTCAGTACCGTCGGCGACCGCTTCATTGCCGTTTATCTGAAAGACGCACACAGCGCGGTGAGATTATTCAAGCTCGACGGCTCGCGTGACGGCGAGATCGCGCTGCCTGGTCTCGGCACCGCCGGGGGATTTACCGGCAAACGCAAAGATCGCGAGACGTTTTATTCCTTCACCAGTTTCACCACGCCGACTGAGATTTTTCGCTACGATTTCGACAAGCGCGCGAGTGAAGTCCTGTTCAAAGCAAAAGTAAAATTTAGTCCCGACGATTACACGACTGAGCAGGTCTTTTACAACAGCGCCGATGGCACCCGCATCCCGATGTTCATCTCCTACAAAAAGGGAATGAAGCGCAATGGACAGAATCCGACTTATCTTTTCGGCTACGGCGGGTTCAATATTTCGGAAACGCCGACGTTTGCGCCCGCCAATCTCGTTTGGATGGAAATGGGCGGAATCTTCGCGCTCGCGAATTTGCGCGGCGGCGGCGAGTACGGCGAGAAATGGCACGAAGCCGGAATGCTGCACGTAAAACAAAACGTGTTCGACGATTTCATCAGCGCCGCACAGTACTTGGTCCACAATCGTTACACTTCGACGTCAAAACTCGCGATCGGAGGCAGCAGCAACGGCGGCTTGCTCGTCGGCGCATGTTTGACACAACGACCCGATCTTTACGGCGCCGCGCTCCCGAACGTCGGCGTGATGGACATGCTGCGGTTCCAAAAATTTACCATCGGCTGGGCATGGACTTCGGATTATGGCAGCGCGGATAAACCTGATGACTTCTCATTTCTCTACGCCTACTCACCGCTCCATCACATCGCCAAAGGCTGTTGTTATCCTGCAACAATGATCACAACCGCCGATCACGACGATCGGGTCGTGCCCGCGCACAGTTTTAAGTTCGCGGCGACACTTCAAGCCGCTGAAAATTGCGACAAACCAACCTTGATCCGGATCGAAACCAAAGCCGGACACGGCGCCGGCAAACCAACGACCAAAATCATCGAAGAAACCGCAGACCGCTGGGCCTTCCTCGTCAAAGAGCTAAGGGTGAAAATCGCGAAATAGCCACGCTTAGAAAATTGGACCGCGGATTAGGCAGATGCCACGGATGATCAGGGCCCAAGCATTCTTGAATCGAAGCGATACTCCACCGGCGAAGCGATTTTGATCCTTTTGAAGTCCGGATGAGTCGGGTTCAACAGAAAATTGAGCTCACTTCTGCTCAGTAAACTGGGTAGCGCCAACACGGCGGAGCGCCCGCTACGAACCCAGTCGTCCCCAACGCGCATGCTCCCATTCGTCGGCGGCTCGGCGTTCCAATCGGGTGGCAGATTTTTGATTGGAAAGTATTCGGTCAATTTGTCGTCCCAATCGACTCGAAAAGAGAGGTATCGCTCCGTTGGGGATAACGGCATGGTGTGAACGAAAATCTCGAGCGCTGCGAGAGATTCGTGTTCGCTCACGTAAACGACCGGTGTGCCGCGCGAGTTCCACCTGCCGCCGTAAAGCCGGCTGCCTTCACCTGTGAACGCCGTGTCAACGCGCTCCGCGCGAACAATGCGCCAAGCCGAACGCATGCCGCGCTAGGAATACACGCTGTACTCGATTCGCCCGAGCAGGTTCTCGATTTCTCGCGCCCCCACTTCGGTGCTGGCGTAATCCAGCGGGACGGCGCCGCCCAGACCTCGCTGCGGAAATTTCAACCACTGCCGCGCACGCGCCATGTCGCCAAAGACTTTCGCTGCCTGCTGAGTCAATCGCCAAAACCGCATGACCCGATCCGATTCCTGCGGCGAAAGACGCCGTTCGGTTTTGCGCCGTTGCAATGTCGATCTTGAAATGGCGAGTCGCCGCGCCACCGACTCAAGCGGTTCGTCAATCTCGCCTCTCAAATGTTCGAGCTCACTAAACGGAAGGCCTTTACTTACGCGGTGAATCACTTGCGCTGGCGCGAGGTTGGTCTGTTTTCGCGAGAGTGTCACAGGGCGTTTCGAGCCATATTTCCGATTCGGGTGTTCGCGAACAACGTTTCGCTTCTTTTTGTTTTTCGCCGCTTTGCTCATTTGAACACTTTAAATGATTCAAATGGGCTAGTCAAACTGTTAGAACACGCTCATTCAACGCCCGCGACACAGGACAGACAAAACGCCCCGGTGAGTTTTCCCCACCGGGGCTTTTGATTCTGCTTACTCTCTGTTGCTTTCCTGCCTTACCGGACGTCTCTGCTGGATGTCAGCCGAAATTCAGCGAACTCGGT
>Ga0209804_1002855_pt1 | contig 10247 bp, 13 predicted proteins | sample GraSoiAngelo_139_FD_185896 | JGI IMG/M metagenome (GOLD analysis project Ga0209804, IMG submission 185896) | Grasslands soil microbial communities from the Angelo Coastal Reserve, California, USA - 14_0929_12_20cm (SPAdes) (version 2) | ecosystem: Environmental > Terrestrial > Soil > Grasslands ... | reverse complement strand
GTTCCTCGGCCGGTAAAGGAACTCAAGGGATTCTCCAATGTTTTCCTGAAAGCCGGCGAAACGCGATTTCCGTTCTCCTTGGCAGCAGAGCATTCTCCTATTACGACACGAAACAGCATCGCTGGACTGAGGACGCCGGGGAATTCAACGTGATGGTGGGACGTTCCGCCGCGCAGATTGAGCTCACCGGCCGCATCACTCGGCCTAGTACAGCGAGAAAGTGATTCATCCAATCTGCTTCCGCTAATTCTGTTCCCGGATCGTTAGTGGTAGTAGTCTGCGGAACCAATCAGTTTGTAACAATCTGGTGCACGAACTCTACTGGGGTCGCTTTGCTGTTGGTTGAGGCAAAAGAGCAAAGAGTGTTGAAAAACTCATCAGCGTGCTGTCACTTTACAACAAATTTACCTGAGGATCATCGTCATGATTCTTGATATCCGCACCCCTCGGTGGGAGAGTGAGATTAAATAACGCTGCTCCTCTGGGCTGAGTTCCCCCTCCACTAATCACGCCCGAACCTGATTCCCAAGAGGTGAAAAATGAGAAGGTTGGTCTTGCTGGCCGCGCGGTGCCGCTACTTGTCGCCCATGCCACGATGGCTGACAAGGTTGCGGTGGGAACTTGCCAACCTACACTTAGCAGCTTTACGACTATCCAGGGCGCTGTGAGTAGCGTTCCGCCCGCCTCGACAACTTCCGTCTGTTGGGGCTTCTACGCGGAGCAAGTCACGATTTCACAGGCTCTAACCCTTGAGGGCATTGACGGCGCCAACCTAAACCAGGTCGTCGTCACGGTGCCCAGTGGCGGCCTGGCTGCCAATGTGACCAGCCTGTCTGGCCAGGGGGTCGCCGCCCAGGTGCTCGTTCAGAATGCCAACCGCTAAACATCACCAAGATTGCGGTAGACGGCACGGGCGGTGACCAGGCATGTGCTACGTCGGGCACCTGGCTTCTACGGCTCTGGCTCCTCTGGCAGGGTAAACCAGGTTAGGGCCAGCGGTCAGATGGATGAAGGCTGCGGGATCGGGATCTGGGCAGGAAATGGCGGCGGTTCGAAGCAGCACGTAACCATTCCAAGCAGCAGTGTGCATGACGGGGGATGGCACTGGCATTTTCGCTGGGAGCGGTCCGACTCCCAGCTCTCACTGCCACGGGTTAGGAGATAGAGACAGTTTTGTCTCGGCACCCGCGGGGGCCCTTGGGGTGGTGTTCAGCAACGTCAACGATGAGTTCACGGGCAATAACGTGTGCGGTGCTGGCCGGCATCTTTGACTTGGCTACTGGTATTCATGTCTCGTCGAATAACGTGACCTCCACAGGGTTTGGTGGGTTTGGGGTATTGCTTCTGGCCGGTGGTACGGTCCGACCCAACGACATAGCGAACTCTGGTAACGGAATTGTCTCGGCTGTGGCTGCGATTGAGTTCAGTTTGTCGCGCCGGCACGGTGGCGCACAACACGATCAACGATGCCGCCATTGGACTCAACGACGTCCCCTTGAGCTTCCACGGCTCGAATACCTTCGCCAACACTGGAACGATACGCTCCGATGGCTGCGTCGCCGCGGCAGCCTCAACCTCAATGCAAGCGGCCACGCAGCTGGCCAAGCCGAGTTCATTCTTGCAATGGCGCACCCCGGCCAATCCGCTCGGTTTGCGCCCGTGAGCGAAAACGGGGACGTACCCGGATCGTTAGCCTCCTCAAAACAACCGCGAACGCGCCGACCTCGCGCTTTGGGCAGGTTCTTCAACAACCCGCACGTCCCGGGGGCACGGAGCTCTTCCTCCAACTCTGACCGGGTCAACCGCGAATCCCGTGCAATGCAAACTCCGATTTCTGTAACATTCTCACCAACGAGACGGTGTCTCGAGGTCGAGCGGTGGAGACTATGTGACGGGCTCCTGGGCATGGCCAGAGCATCGGACAGCTTCTTTGACCCGAGCATCTACTACGGCATTGTTACGCCCGTGCAGGATGCGAATGGGTTGAGGGACAATCCGCAACTGGTAGCTCCGGGCGATCCGGGCGAAGGAACGCTCGGCATGCAAAGCCTGGCTTGGTATCATTTGCGACCAGGGTCGCCCGCGCCAAAGAGCGGGCGGCCCAGAACAGACAACGGAGGCCGAGATTTTTTGGGGGGGGAATGCTGTGTCCGAGTGCACGGGGATGGATCGAGGCGCTGCGCAGGGCTCGGTGTGCGCCGTGCCCGGCCGCTGACAGGAGAGCCCGGCGGATGAAGACGGAGACAAAACCGAGAGCACGCTGGATCGGCAGTAAGGAAAAGCGCCCCAACCAGGAATCCTAATTTGCAACGCGGTTGTTCCGGGGTTTCTCATGATTCTGGGTGTTTTGCGCAATCGTGGCTCTGGCCGCGTCATCTCTGGTCTTATTTTGTGTTGCATTGTGGCATGTGCCTTGTCGGCCGGCCAGTCGCGGGAACCGTTTCGTCCCCACCGGATGGACACGGTTCTGTATGGTGTCGCCTACTATCCCGAGTACATGCCTTATGAACGGCTAGATCAGGATATCGGCCTGATGCAGAAGGCCGGCATCAGCGTGGTGCGAATCGGCGAGTCGAGTTGGGGGCTCTGGGAGCCCGAAGAAGGGAAGTTCGAGTTCGCATGGATGGACCGCGTCGTAGACAAGCTGCATGCGGCGGGAATCAAGATTATTCTCGGAACTCCGACCTATTCCATCCCCGCCTGGCTTTACAAGAAGCACCCCGAGATCGTCGTCACACGCCTGGGCGGCCAAACCCTGTACTATGGCCTGCGTCAGAACACCGATCTCTCCCATCCCACTTACCGCTTCTATTGCGAGCGCATCATCCGAAGACTCCTGGAACATTACAAGAATAATCCGGACATCATTGGCTATCAGATTGATAACGAGACTTCCGCGGCCGGCGCTGCCAATCCAGATGTGCAGATTGGCTTTGTAAATTACCTGAAGGCCAGGTTCAAGACGACGGATCAGCTCAACAAGGTCTGGGGGCTGAACTACTGGGGGCAGCGGTTGAACGATTGGACCGAAGTTCCGGTGCGGGATGGAATCATCAATCCGGGCTGGAAGCTGGAGTGGGAGCGCTATTGGCAGCGGATGACCACGGACTTCCTGGCATGGCAGGCGGCGATTGTGAATGAATACAAGCGTGCCGATCAGTTTGTGACCCACGACTTCGCAGGCCCGCCAAGGTCGGAGGTGAATGAATGGGACGTGTCGAAGAGCTTGGACATTGTCGCTGCCAATCCCTATCACGGCACCCAGGACGAGTTCGACGGGGAAACATCGTCGACGGTGGGCGATTATGTGCGCTCGCTCAAGCAAAGCAACTACCTGATCACCGAAACCAACGCAGAAGCGATCGGCTGGAACTCGAAGGACCAGATGCCGCCGTACGATGGCCAACTCCGGCTCGACGTGTACACGCATGTAGCTTCGGGCGCCAACATGGTGGAGTACTGGCACTGGCACTCCATCCACTACGGGCAGGAAACCTATTGGAAGGGCGTTCTCGGCCATGACCTGGAACCGGGCCGGGCTTATCGGGAGGTGAGTCGCACCGCGCACGAACTTCAGCGCATTGGCCCGGAGATCGTCAACACGCAGCGCAAGAACCAGGTCGCGATCCTCTACAGCAACGATTCACTGTACGGAATCAACTTCATGGAATTCAGCGACCGCGTGGACTACAACACGATCCGGCGCCAGATGTATGCAACCCTGTACCGGGCCAACATCGGCGTCGACTATTTGCTGCCGGAGAGCACAAATTTCTCTGACTACAAGGTGATCGTTGTCCCTCCGTTGTACGTAGCCAGCGACGCATTGCTGAAACGCGTGGCTGAGTACGTTAACAACGGCGGTCATCTCGTAATGGCTTTCAAGAGCGGGTTCTGCAACGAGAATTCGACGGTTCGCTGGGAAATGGCTCCCGGGCCGTTGCGCGAAGCGGCAGGGTTTCACTATCAGGAGTTTTCCAACCTCCGTCAGCCCTTGGCCCTGTCTGGCGACCCGTTTCACGCGGGCGCCGAGAACAAGGTGTCCGACTGGGCTGAGATGATCATCCCGGACACGGCCAAGCCGCTGGCCTTTTACGACCATCCTTTCTTCAGAAAATATCCGGCGATCACGCGCAACCAGTACGGCAAGGGGACGCTCACCTATGAGGGCACGGTTCTGAGCGACAAACTGCAGGATCAGGTCTTGCTAGGAGTGCTTCAAGATGCAGGCCTGACAGGACCGGACCAGAGTCTACCGGCAAGAGTCCGGGTGAAACACGGGATGAACCGAAAGGGCAAGCGGCTCCACTACTACTTCAACTATTCCGGCGACCCAGAAAGTTTCACTTACGCCTACGGTGCGGGAACGGATCTGCTGACTCAAATGCCGGCACGGCCAAAGCAGACGATTACGGTCAAGGCGTGGGACGCCGCTATCATCGAGGAAAATTGAGAGCGAGGAGCATCTGATCGGGGCTACCCCCCCTTGAATGTGGCCTATGAACTGCGTCATGGCCAACCTAGAAAAGGACTTCCCCATCTGGGGAGCTTTGGGCAGTGGGCAAGTCACGATCTGGGCCGAGCAGATGAAAGCCTCGGCGCCCGAAACCGAGGTACTCCTGAAGTACGGGAAGAGCAATGGCTGCTCGACGATCGGCCGGCGATGATCACGCGGAAGCTTGGGAGGGCAGCATAAGCTACATCGGCGCGCTTCTCGACGACAAGGTAATGGCGGTCGCCGGGAAGAGGATGGCGCAGAACAGCGGCGTGTCCCCGGAATTTGCCCCGGTGCCGGATGGAGTGGAAGTCTGTCCACGAAGTGCTGGGGGAAAGCAGGTCTTCATCGTCATTAACCATACCCAGGAACGACGCGAAGTCAGCCTGCGTCGCGCCATGAAAGCTCTCTTAGTTAGCTGGGGCGCAAGTTAAAACCTTGAACTGCCGGGCTACGGCGTGGAGGTTTTGCTTGCCACTCAATAGCGAGGTAGGGTGCAGACCAGCAGATGCGGCGAAGGACTCGAATCAGATTCTTCAATGCAAAAACCACGCAAGCCCAGCGACCTCCTCTTCTACATTCTGGCCTCCCTCTTCGGCATTCTGGCAGGGTGGGCTGACGTGAAAATCGGTGACCTACTATTTACCGCTTTACTTGTTCTGGCTCCCTGCTTGCTTCTGGGAGCGCTGCGTCCAAGTCGTCCCTGGCGCTGGGTCGTAGTAATTGGAGTGTTTGTCCCAATCGTCGAGCTCCTGGCGTATCTGGTCATGACCCAGAAACCCTATCGCGCCCAAATCTACGAATCCTTCCTCGCCTTCCTTCCCGGCATCGCCGGAGCCTACGGTGGCTCCCTGATGCGCGAAGTAATAGACAATTTGCTTCAAGGTAAGTAATTCGACTGATGTCATCATCCGGCGCACGCAACAAGGTCTACCTTAACCACAAAGTTACTCCCTTTCCACAGCCCATCCAGCTATGCTGCCGAACATGGGAGTTTCGGTCTCGGTGCTGGCCAGCGGCAGCCGAGGAAACACCACCATCGTCGCCAGCACCAAAACGCGCATCCTGGTGGACGCGGGCATCTCCTGCCGCGAAACCTTCAAGCGCATGAAGGCCCTTGGAGGCGACCCTAACTCCCTTTCCTCCATTCTCATCACGCACGAGCATGCCGACCACGTTTACGGGCTGCAAGTCCTGGCGAAGAAGCTGGGCATCCCCGTATTCATGACCGGCGCCACGCATCACGCCTGGTCGCATATGATGCGCGACACGAATGGCGAGCCCCCAAAGCTGAACAAGCTGGAAACGTTCTCCTCAGGCCGCACCTTCCAGATCGGCGACATTGCTGTCACCCCGTTCACGATTCCTCACGACGCCGCCGACCCGGTCGGCTTCACTTTCCGCTCCGAGGGCGTCAAGGTAGCCGTGGTGACCGACCTCGGCTACATGCCCGTCAGCGTTGTCGACAACCTGCATGGCTGCGACGTGCTGGTGATGGAGTCCAATCACGATCTGGAAATGCTGCGTGGAGGTCCCTATCCCTGGTCGGTGAAACAGCGGGTGATGAGCCGCGTCGGCCACCTGTCCAATGAGGCTCTCGCGGAATTCTTCGCCAGCGATTATGATGGAGGTGCGGCGTACGTGGTGCTGGCCCACCTTTCCGAGCAAAATAATCATCCCGAGATAGCCCGGGGAGCGGCCGAGCGCGCACTAGGGGCTCGTCGGACCCTGCTCCACAACCGCGTACTGTTGGCTTCGCAATCCGAACCGCTGGAGCCTATCCGGGTGTAGTTGGTTATGAGTCAAGCGCAGTGCATCGATCCCTTAGTGGGGAAAATCCTGGCGGGCTGGCGGTACGATATCTCCGGCATCGCTCTCGAGATGCGTGGCGACTACGTGCAGCATCTGGCTGCCTGCGAGCGCTGCCGCTCCCGCCAGCGTTTGCACCGCACCATTGATGTTGCCCTGATTGTGCTGGCCTCGGCGTCTGCTGGCGTTTTCCTGCTGGCTTTCGGAGTAATCCGCCACTTCGGTCCGGCCCACGCTTTCTGGTTGGAAGTGGGCGCGCTGGCTGGATTCGCCCTTTCGGCACTGATCTGGCTGATTGTGGCCGTCGCCACTCCTGCGCCGATGACCGTAGTCGATGTCGCCAGGCTCGGCGCCCGTCACGTTCACGATCGTTTACCCCAGGAAATTCGCGACCGTCTACCCGAAGATTTGCGCCTGAAAATTACCGGACAGTCATAGCCTGATCTTGCTCTGAGCGTCTAATCGAATCGAACCGCCATTTCCATTGCCTAGCCGCAGGGGCTATTTGTTATCCCAACGCGCAAGCAGGACAGCCTTAGCCGTGGGGCGGTGTTGGTTGTTGGTTAGGCCCTTAGGCCCTTAGATTCTTAGTTAGCCCAACCGCGCAAGCGGTGCGACAGACAGAATAGAATGTTTCAGCCCCGCAGGGGCAGCATGAGAAAGCCGGGAGGGAAGTGCCGGGCCCGCCGGGATAAAATGAGCAAAATCCCGTAGAGGCGGCACCGCTCCGCGCAAGGCCGAAATTTGCGATCGAAACTGACCTCCAATTTTTGTTGCGAACTCCCGCTCATTCTGCTGCTCGCTATCGCCGCTGTCGCTCAACGAAACACGGATCCCCAAAACCATTCGCTGCCGGGCGTGCAACATGGTCATGTTGGCATGAAGATGTCGATGTCAGAGTACCCCGGCTCGCTTCCGTCCCCCCGCCAGCTCCGGTACGGGGTGGCAACCTGCATCGGCCCCGCAATACATGTGGATGACCACCCGGGAGAAACTGGGAGCTCATGGCTCACGGCGTGATGTTTGTAACTTACAACCATCAAAGCGGCCCCCGTGGCGCCGACAAAGCCGAATCGGTCAACTACTTTACTTTATGACCGCGCCTCGGCAGCCGAGCTACGTCGCTCGTTTGGGGACGTAAGCACAAAGAACTCAACGGCACCAATCAGAACAGCTACCTCGCCGAATCAACCCTGAATTTCGTGCACCGCACGCCTACACACGCCTGGAACTGGTGGACAAGGATGAACTGCTCCCCCAAATACCCAGCAGTCCTTCCTTTCGGATCAGAATCTATACGTTCGGTGGGGTACGTGACCTGCTACAGAACCGAGTCGGCCAGATCGGAGTGGGTGCCGATTTGACCTTCGATTCGAAACTCGGTGCGCTCGTTCCCCTCTACGGACAGAATCCGGTGTCCTTGCGGATCTTTGTCCGCCTGCACCCAGTGCTCAGCCGCACGCACTGACAGCCGGTGTTGCCAACTCCGGCACCGGCTGCAAATTTCCCCCAACCTGCCTGGCAGATTCAGGGCAGAATCTCACTCATGAACCCCCAGACTACTGTTCTCAACCTGATCCGTGCCGCCATGCTGATGGCCATCGGGCTCTACATGTTCATCGGTGAAAAGATAGCTGTTGACCGGTTGTCGGCATCACCCGTGGTATTTCAAGCCATCGCTGCGATCACGATCATGACGGTTGTGGCCCTCTTCGTCCTGCGCCGCATGCTGGTGCTGCCTGCCGTCGCTACGCTGCAGGCAAGCCCGAACGACGCCCGGGCCCTGGGCCGATGGCGCGCCGGCTACATTGTCAGCTACGCCCTATGCGAGGCCCTTGCACTCTATGGTTTCGTCTTGCGAGTGCTGGGCTTCCCCTTCTCGGAGGTTGTTCTGTTCTACATAGCCAGCGTGGGACTGCTGCTGTACTACCGTCCACAGCTACCTCAGCCCGAGCCACTGGCATCGAATCCATCTATGTAGATCAATCGCGTCGAGACTCTTTAAGCTATTAAAGATAACCCTTGTCCCCCATTGGCCATTTGGAAGTAGTCCAGTAGACCTTTGGTAATCTGCCGCCCTCCACGTGTGCGTGTCATAGTGGCCAGTGGAATGGCGCCCTCCCCCAATCTGTACTCCCACCAGCGGGCTCCCCGGGCGAAGCTGGCGGGTTCCATCCTGGTTCTCATTGAGCTGGAGAATCAGCAACAATTTCGAGCCAAGCTCAACCAACTTTCCATCCATGGCGGTCTTTTGCAGCTCTCAGAACCGTTGGCAGAACAGGTTCTGATGCGGCTGATGTTTCACCTGGGTTCGACGACAGTGCGGGCGCAAGCCGAAACCATCTCTCCCGTGTGGGCGCCCAATGGTTGCTTGCAGCCCTTTCGTTTCACGGATCTCGGCGAGGACGATCAGCGGCGGCTGGATGCGGACCTGCAATCGATGTTTGGGATCGCAAGCGCGATGATTATTGACCCACAGACTATCCTACCCAGTGAAGAAGTTGAGCCCGTTTCTTTGGCTCTCGCCACCAACCCTGAACCGCAGGCCGTGACCTACATAGATGACAGCCCTCCCCAGGTTGTTCCTCTCGAGGAACCGAACCTGCAGCCTTCCCAAGAGGCCAGCCGCGAGAGTGACTTGAACGACTCTGTCAGGGACACGCCGGTGACGGTTTACTTCGACAAGCCCGAAGATGCGCTCCGCTTCACCGTGGCACTGAGCCCGTTGCTCTTTACCGAGGTCCATTCGCCGGAGGATATGACAAAGCTAGCCCGGGAGGCAGGTAAAGTGACTCGCGTTACGATGCGAGGCATGTTGCAGCCGGCCAGCATGGCCGATTGAAGCGCGACGGCAATCGCAAACCAGGTTTCATTTCTCCATACTTATCCTTCTGAGCCAAGCGAAGAATCCGCTTTCCCCCGAACTCAACGAAACAGGTGGTTACACACCGGCAGGCACCCGCTGTGGCAACGGCTCGAATCGCGCTGTGAAGTGGCGCCGGAACGGCGCCTCATGGCTGAGGCGGAATCCCCGCAGTTGCTCGCCCCTCTTCCACACGTCCAGAATGACTTCTACCCCATAATCGATGTGCTCTAAGTGTAGACGCGGCGCGGGATGGCGAGCCGCACCAGGTCTATCTTGGCGGCTGGTCCGAACCTCAGCGTTCCGATCTCTACGGAACGGATGCCTCCTTCTAAATAAAATACAGCTCGGCGGCGAGCGTGACGCCCGGGAACTGCTCCGGAGGAACGTGCGGCAAAAAGCATGCGCATCAAGGTAGACGGCATTCCCGCCGCGCTGCTGAACAATTGGGACACCGCGCTCAGCGATGTGATTTCCCAGCTACGCAGTCGAGCCCATGCGATATCGGAGGTTATCTTCTTCCAGAGCTTCCTGGTGGCCGACGTCCACAGCTTCCAAATCGCGCCCTGCCAAACCGCAATAGGTTGGGTACCCTTCGGTGAGAAATCAGCAGGTTCTTCTCTTTGCTGAGCCAGCGCGTCGTTGTTGGTGCAGAGAAAACCACCGATATTCGCCAATACGTCTTTCTTTGCCGACAGGGTGCAGCCATCGCCCGCCATAGCTGAACATCTCCCGCGCAATCTGCTTGGGGTTTCTGACTCGTCGCCGGCTTCGCGCAGCTTGATGAAAATAAGCGTTCTCGGCGAAGCGGGCAGGCTGTCAAAATCGTCGAAATAAAGCGGGATGGCATGCTTACGGCACACGGAGCTGACTTGCCGCATGTTTTCCATCGAGAGCGGCTGGCCTCCGCCGGAATTGTTGGTCACGGTGAACATCACCACTGGATTTTTGTCGCGCCCGACGCGCGCAATCAGCGACTCCGGCGCGGCGACCAACAGATGACGAAGTGCTGGCTGCTCTGCTCGCCTTCCGGGATCACCAGGTCCACTGCCTCGGCTTCAACAAACTCGACATTGGCGC
>Ga0209804_1002852_pt1 | contig 10259 bp, 15 predicted proteins | sample GraSoiAngelo_139_FD_185896 | JGI IMG/M metagenome (GOLD analysis project Ga0209804, IMG submission 185896) | Grasslands soil microbial communities from the Angelo Coastal Reserve, California, USA - 14_0929_12_20cm (SPAdes) (version 2) | ecosystem: Environmental > Terrestrial > Soil > Grasslands ... | reverse complement strand
CAAATAACTTGAGGTCCGAAATGCGGCCCGTGGCGGCGGGCCAGCTAGCCAAGGAATGGCAAGACGCCGAAGGAAAACATTTTGTTTACGAGCAAACCGAGCTGGTGCAGACGTACCTTTTCAGTTGAAGCAGACGAGCAAGTTGGAAACCGTTACGGTGAATGATCCCGTTTCGCCGGATCTGTTCACGTTCACGACGCCTGCAGGCGCGAAAGAGATGGATGAATCCAAATGCATGCCGAAGACCGGTGAAGCGCCGCAAACCCCGAAATAGTTGTGACCGCCGTAGCGCAAGAAAGTCGCCATTACAATAGAAAGTGCAGGGCGAGGTTGCTCCGCGGACGCTACTCCCCGATCCACTGGGTTGACAGGTGCACGCGTAGGAGTTACGCACTTTTGATGGTCTTAGAAGCCGCGTTCCAAACCGCGACGGTCTTGTTGAAATAGGAATAGTTCGACATGTGGCACCCAGTAAGGGCGGCGTAGTTGCCAAAGACTTCGTTTTCGACTACCGGTTTACGCGTACGCACGGCCTGGAAGAAATTAGCCAAGTGATCCACCATGTCGCTATAACCGCTGGGCGTCGTGTAAATCTCCTCTCCCGATTCTACTTTGTCGCTGCCCGGACCCGGTCTGGGGTGCTCTCGATTCCACTCGGCAATATATTCTTCGCGCTGCTTTTCCGGCCAGGCGCCAATGGAATAGTCCTCGCGCGTATGAAACTCCGGCTCCGCGCGGAAAGCGAGGGATGCGCCGGCACCCAAGGCTGCGGGGGCGCCTTCGCCGCGAATGAACATCGTGCCTTTTTTCCCGTAGAAGGTGAAAAGCTGATCCTCGTATTTGTTGTTCTGGTTGCAGCGTAGGACCACTTGGAATTTCGGGTAGTCGTAGATAGTCCACTGAAGATCGCCGAATTCCCGTCCATCCTTGTAGCAGTAGATTCCTCCGGTGGAAAAGGCGCGGATGGCCGGCGCATTGGTGTCGGTGATGTAGTGAATACCGGAGATCAGGTGCACGAAGAGATCCCCGGGGAGGCCCGCGCCGTAGTCCTTGTAGCAACGCCAGGAAACGAAGCGGCGTCCGTCGAAGGGCCGTTTCGACGCGTCGCCCAGCCAAGTGTTCCAGTCAATGGTTTGTTCGTTGGCGTCGGGAGGGATGGGATAGACCCAGGCGCCGCTGTCGGTGTTGCGATCCCAGACGGCTTCGATGGTGTCCACCTCACCCAGCCTGCCGGAGTCCCAGATTTCCTTGGCCTTGGCATAAAGAATGGAACTGACGCGCTGGCTGCCGACCTGCAAGATGCGCTTGTTCGTCTGAACCGCCTCGACCATGGCAAAGCCGTCTTCGAGCGTGTGCGACATGGGTTTTTCGCAGTAGGCATCTTTGCCAGCCTGCGCCGCTTCGACCACCAAACGGCGGTGCCAATGGTCGGGCGTCGCGACAATCACGGCGTCAATGTCCTTGCGGTCGAGGAGGCGGCGATATTCGCGAGTGGTGTCAATGTCCTTCTTCAGCACTTCCTTGGCGGACTGGTGCCGCGTGTCGTACAGATCTGCGGCGGCCACGCACTCAATACCCGGCACGCGACGGCTCGCCCGCAGCAAGTCGCAACCTTCCGTGCCCGTGCCGATGATGCCGAAGCGCACGACCTGCGTAGGCGCAGGCCAGGGCGAAGCTCGGAGAAGGCTCGGGTCTAGGATCGTGACCTTCTTGCCCGCAAGACCTGCGGCCATAGTTCCCGCGCCTAGCCGAACAAAATCTCGTCGCGTCAGGGAGAAAGGATTTTTCATAACAGGACAGACCTCCTTTTGAGACTCCAGAATGCTTCGATGGGAACTTTCGAGGACGAGCTGAAATTCATCATGATTCGTTCTCGCGGCACCGGCGAACGCAGAACTATACGTCGAACAGCCACCAGACGCAATGCCGTTTGGGTATTTATTCAGGAGATAGCCGCGCCGTAAAACAACTCCCCTTTCGCCAGAAACGGATGGCAGGAAAGCGGAAGGAGACCGCGGGCTGGGTGTGGCTCGAAGCGCTCGAAAGGAGGGCATCAAATTGAGCCGAATCCAGCAGAGGGCCCAGCTAGAAGCGGCGTTGGGAAGCGCTAGAAATTTTGTGGCAATCGTCAAAAATTAAGAAGCCGGGCCGCGCGAAGCGGCCCGGCCGTTGCGTGGAACAATTAAGACCGTCCGTGGTATGTGTGTAAGGTTGCGAGGATTCCTAAACGTTGGCCACGCCGAAGCCGGCGTTGACCGTCTGTCCTCGCCTTTGCGACAAAGTGCGAGCGATATCAATTTTGGAAAATTATTATAGGAACCAAAGCGGAACTGGCAAAGGCGTCAGAGAATAAAAAAGGGCAAGGGCTGGGCCTATAGCTAGCGCCAAGTGACCACGCGCAGGGTAGTTTCTCTTGTCTAAGCGGAGGCTTGTTTGGCCGCTGGCGGAAGCGCCTTGATCTCCACTTTACGCGGCAGCGCCGCCGCAGCGATCGGCGCGGCAATGTCGAGTATCCCGTTGCGATACTCCGCGTTTAATTTGTCTTTATCCACCCCTTCGGGAAGCAAAATGCTCCGCTGGAACGAGCCGTAAGTAATCTCGCGATGGAGATAATCAGCCTCTTTCGTTTCACGCGAAGTGGAACGCTGGCCGCTGATGGTCAAGGTGTTCCCTTGCACTTGGAGGTTGACATCTTTTGGATCCACTCCCGGCAACATCACCTGGCAGTGAAACTTCTTGCCTTCTTTGTCGATGAAAGACTCCACAGCCGGGCTGAATCCGACCGTCATCGTTGATTCTTCCTGACCTGAGGGCCAGCTCAAGAAGCGGTTAAAAATCTGATCGAAATCCCTGCGGAAGTCGAACAGATCCTGGAAGAAAGTGTCGCGTGGAATGAGACTCCTCATAACGGCCTCCTGGGGTGAGATGGGCGGGGCAGCGAGGCTATCTGGAGCTGGGAGCAGTTAGGAACATCGCTCCAGCCGGAGAGCCTTTCTTAAGACGCTGCATTGCCGGTGTCAAGAGCTTCTTCTGTGAAAAATTTTCATGGAGCGCGGGAGCAGGGCAGCAGCTGGCCCTTTCTTGGACTTTGTGCCAGTTTTCCCGCGCACGACACGGCGCTATGTTGACACTATCCCAAGCCAAGGTGCAGACCATGAATCAAATTATCGACTGGATGCAGAACAATTGGTACGAATTCGGAAGCCTGCTCGCTCAGTTAACGATTGCGTTTATCGCTCTGTGGTTCGCAAGCAAGATTTTGAGAGCCATGCGCGCCATGCAGCAGCAATTCGGCGCGTTGCTCCGCCTTTCGATGACGAACGGCCTTGAAGAGCCCTCGAGCGAGAGTGAGAGGGCGCCCAGATTGACGTCTGCGGAAGCCCCGAGTGCGGTCTCGACCACCATGTTTGCACCCGCCATGGAGCCGCCAGCCGCGCAGCCTACGGCGCCACCGCACAAGCCCACATCTTATGCGGCTTTTGAAAAACCGGCACGAACCGAGGCGCCGTCACTCTCTGAGGAATTGAACGGGGGAACCGGCGCACCAATGACGGCGACCGCCGTCGAAGCAGAACACGAGCCAATGTCTCACGAGCCAACGCCTTACGTCGCTGCTCCGCTCACCTTGCCCGAAGAAGAAAACAATGGCAGCCCGATCGCCGCCGCTGGACGGGGCGTCGTTCAGTGGCTGCAAACTCCGATGGCCCCCAAGAAAAAGGGCCCGTCCCCTTTGCGGAAAGTCGTGCGCTGGCTTCAGGCTCCCGTGCGCAGCTGAAAAATGCTGGCTCGCTACGGCCGCCATTAATCGCGGCCTTATCAAAATGCAAGTTAGAAACTTGCGTCTTTAATGTCGTCGTGAGCTTTCTTAAGAGCGTTGCTCGCTTCTGTTTTGACATCCAGCTTCGGCTTCAGCAAGCCGAGGGCGCGGTCCAGTGGCATGGGTTTTCCGCCGGCCGGACCCGCGCAAGAATCGGCAACACCCTTGGGCTTCACGCCCGTCACATTCCATTTTAGGCAGGTGAAATCAACCACCAAGCTGACGCTCAGGCGAAGCGCAGCAATACAAGTGCGCAGGTTCCTGAACTCCGAGCAAACGTCCTGCAACTCTCGTTCGCCCGCCAGGATTCCCTGAATTCGCAGCTGTTTGGTTAGCTTGTCTTCCAGGTGTCCGTCGGATGCGAGCTGATCGTTCGCCGACTTGTAGTGCTTGAACAGCTTCACCGGGTTGTATCTGGCAGGATTGTACCAAGGAGTGAAATTGCCGCCGGATTTTTCCTGGGAACCCTGTGATTTCTCCTGGGTATCCTGTGGTTTCACCTGTTTTTCTTGTGCCTTCTCTTGGGTTTCCTGCGTTGTCACAGCGCTAGCGCAGAAGATTAGCAATACTGCGGCAGCGCCAAGAGGATTCAGGTAGCAGCTCATATCTGCCTTTCTCAGGGCCTTAAATTCTTACATCAAACGAAACGGCGGTGTCGAGAAGCATGCCTTGCGTGTCAGGCACTCGTGTTTTTAAAGAATACCCAATCCAAAGCCTCATCGAGGCCGCGAAAGACGCGAATCCCCTTTTCGCCCTGGTTTTCTCGAAGCATCCCAAACATGCGTCCGAGTCCATACACCACATCGTTTGGGGACAATGAAAGCGCGGCGTGATTGCGGCGAAAAGACGGATCTCTGCGCCGGTTCGCGATCTGCGAGTAGATAGGGTCAAACTCGGAATCTTTGAGAAGTTTTTCCATATGCCCTGCAGCATCGGCCCGGCAAAACACTCCGTACACCGAAGTTAGTACCAGGCGGCGCTCCTTATCGATTTTGTAGAAGGCAGGCGTGCATTCTTTTGATTTGTGAACGGCGCGGGGGTTGCCTACGATGATTATAGCCCTGCTAGTGCGAAGTGAAACGATTCAACAAATTTTGACACTACCGTCACGCAGCGGGTGTACACTTACCCCTACTAGATAAGCCACGTTGACTCCAAAAGATCGGGGAACAGCATGCGGCCCGCAAGCGTTCCTTCCCGGAGGCTTACGTCGCGAGTCCCGGCGCCGGGAGACGTATGGGTGTATTGGAAATGCCAGGGACGCTACGACGTTTCGCTCGTTCGCGACATGAGCCTGGGGGGATTATTCATCGAAACCGCGCAGCTAGCGCCTTCCGGCACGCCGACTCGGCTTGATTTTCTCGCGGCTGAAGGGCAGATCCGCGCGGACGCGGTTGTGCGCCATGCCAATGCAGGCGGGGGCTTGGGACTAAAGTTTACAGCGCTGAGCAAGCAGGACCGCCCCAAACTCGCGGCCCTGATCGGCCGGCTTCGCAGAATACATCACTTCATGGGAAGCGCCTGATTCGTTAGCTGCGGCGCGAGAAATCCCGCCTCTTCCTTGGACTGCCGCGCCGCGACGTACTCGAATTCCACTATGCCCTTCCAGGGAGTCGCCCGCTTATCCATAGGCCGCACATCCTTACATGAGATGAGATGAGTTGATACGATTTCGACCGCACGGGAAAAACCGCAGGGGCGATAGAATTCCTGAGTATGTGCGGGGGTGCGAGTGACAGACACCGAGAAAATTCGCCTGCGTCTCGCTGTGCCGGAAGACGTCCCGGTTCTGTGCAAACTGATCGAAGCTTCCGCCCGCGGCTTGCAGACCGAAGATTACACTCCGGCCCAGATCGAAGGTGCGCTACAAACCGTCTTTGGTGTGGACAGCCAGCTCATCGCTGACGGCACGTACATCGTCGTGGAAGCGCCCTCCAAGTCGGCGAAAAGCGTGCAGCGCACAAACCTAAACCCGAGCGCTGCGTGGAGCATAGTCGGCTGCGGCGGCTGGAGCAAACGCAAAACGCTCTACGGCAGCGACCATTGGACCGGACGCCAAGATACTCTGCTTGACCCGCAACGCGATGCCGCCAAGATTCGCGCCTTCTTCGTCCACCCGGACTGGGCGCGGCAAGGCGTGGGCAGCAAGCTCCTTCAAGCTTGTGAAGATGCCGCCCGTGCCGCGGGCTTTACACGCTTCGAGATGGGCGCCACCCTCACCGGGGCCAAACTCTTCGGCGCAAAGGGCTATGTCGCCGTCAAGCCCATCTCTATTCCTTTGAACAACGGTGAAACGCTCCCCGTGATGCACATGGAGAAGCACGATTGAGTCCGCTCCTGGGATGTTCGTCACTAAGCCCTGTGGTGACTGTCCTTGGCCTTGTGTTCCTTGGCTGATACACAAGAGCCAATCGCGCAGGGCGCTTGGCCTCCACGAAGCGGATGCCGATAATCACGGCTTCGGGAATCTGGCGCGATCTTTCCTTTTGATCTTGGCCCACTTTCAACCCCATTCTTGCGGGCAGCGATCAGCGGCCGCATTTCCTTAATTCATTGAAAACTAATGGAGTTAAACACAGGCGGTCGACAAACCTGCCTGACTCTCCCCGCGGGCTTAAAATCCAGTTTGACTCTGACGTTAGGTCAGGGTTGAACCTACTCCTCGACGAGGGATTTCGCGTCTCCAAGCTGTTTCACGTCCAGGATTTCCCCAAACTCGCTGGAGTGACCCTACGGGCTTTGCACCATTACCGAGGGGAGCCGTAAAGCCCCCCGTCTTTAGGCATGGGGATAAGGGCTTCTAGAAAACTGTTGACGAAAGAAAAGCGAAGGGCTATAACGCCCTTAGGTGTACTGTCGTAAAGTGCTTGTGGATAAGGTTGCCGAGCGTCTCTTCCATTTGATACCTAAGGCGGCTTTGAGATATCGAGCCGAGGTCATGGCTCTGGAAATCATGCCCGACCACGTAGGTGGTGCACCACTGGAAGACATCAAGCAGTACGTGGACAACCAGAAGAATGTCTAACTCCACCAAACACGGCGTCAAGGGTCGGGTATATCTCACCCCAGAGCAAGTTCTCTTGGCTGCGCGTCAGTTTGGTTGCGCCCGATTTGTGTACAATCATCTTTTGAACTTTTCGCAAACCAGATACTCCCACAACAAAACCAAGACTTCTCCAGCACAACGCAGTCTGGAACTAACCAGAATGAAGACCGAGTTGCCTTGGCTCCGCGAAGTCAGCGCCCAATCGTTACAACAGACCGGGCGTGCTTTAGATACCGCGTACAAGAATTGGTTCGACTCCTTGATGGGTAAGCGTCCGGATAAAGTAAAACCACCGAGGTTTAAGAAGAAATCAAACCGTCAGTCTGCTCGTTTCGCCAGAAACTCTTTCCGTTTCAAAAATGGCGTCCTAAGCCTTTCCAAGATCGGTGCGATCCCGATTGTTTGGCACCGTCGTGTAAGCGGCGAGCCATCCTCGGTTGTGCTTAGCATGACGCCTGCAGGTCGATATTATGTTTCGTTCCAAGTAGAGCAGCCGTTGCCTGTTGTAGGCCCCGCGAGCCATCGCCTAGCTGTGGACATGAACACCAAGACGTTCAACTTCTTCAATGGAAGAAGGTGGTCTCAGGTGTCGTTGCCTCGTCCTTTGTTGGCGGCACTGTCAAAGCTCCGCACCGCCCAAAAGCGTTTGAGCCGTTGTGAGCAGGGTTCTAAGAACCGCGAGAAGGCGCGTAGCAGGGTGGCTCATATTTGTCAGCGAGTAACCGATCTGCGCACGGATTTTCTTCAGAAATTGAGCACTCAACTAATTCACAAAAACCAAGTGATTATGGTTGAGACGCTCGGCACCAAGAACATACTTAAGAATCGCCGCTTAGCCAGAGCCATCTCGGATGCGGGCTTCGGTGAGTTCGTTGGCATGTTGGAATACAAGTGCAAGTGGCATGGAAGAACGCTCGTCAAAGTAGATAGGTTCTTCCCGTCATCAAAGTTGTGCTGCATTTGTCACCAAAAGAATGTAGACCTCAAACTCCAAGACCGTTGGAGGTGTTCGGGTTGCCATACGGAACATCAGCGGGACGAGAATGCCGTCGTAAACATTTTCGTCGAAGGTTTGAGAATCTTAGCCGAGGGACGCTCGGTATTAGCCTGTGGAGGCACAGTAAGACCTAAACGCGAGTTTAGGCGTGTGCCCGTGAAGCAGGAAACATCGTCGGAGGTATGTGGCCATGCCGCATAGTAACTCCGAGGACTCCCCCGCCTTTGGCGTGGGAGTCGTCAAGATCGCTGGGGGTTGGTCAAGCCAACCGCACCGAGGCCGGTTATCGCCTGTATTGCCTCCGCGACCTCGAGCGGCTCGAGCAGATTGTAGCCCTCAAGTTCCTGGGAATTCCTCTCAAGCAGATCCGGCAGATGTTCCAACACGGCACGAACGGAATGTCCGAGTCTCTGCGCATGCAGCGGCGAGTGCTCGAGGAGAAGCGGCGGCTCTTGGACAGCGCCATTCGCGCATCGAAGAGGCCGAGAAAGCCACCGCGCCGGGGAATCGGCCCATCTTGAAGAAAATCATCGAGGTGATCGAAATGCAAGACAACATGGACTGGTCGAAGAAATATTACAGCGAAGAGGCGCAAGCCAAAACCGAGGAGCGCAAGAAGCTCTGGTCGGCGGAGAATCAGGAATTTTGGTCCAAGGAATGGTCGGACCTGTTCGGCGACGTCGAAGCGGCGCTCGGCGAAAATCCCGCGAATGCAAAAGCGCAGGCTCTGGCCGCGCGCTGGAAGAAACTTGTGGAAGGTTTCACCGGCGGCGACCAGCAAATCACCGCGGGCCTCAGCAAAATGTATCAGGACCGCCCCAACTGGCCGGCCAACATGCAGCAGCGCATGCAGCCGTTCAGCAACAAGAAGGTGTGGGAGTTCATCCAGGAAGCCTTCGCTGCCGGGAAAACCGCAAACTGATTCTCGCGCTCCGCGGGTGTCGACGTAAGGCCGCCTGCAAGGAATGGCCACGGCGGTGCCCTTTTCCTGTTTGGGATCCGCTGTGCGTAACTCGCGACTGATCGCGGGGCCGAATCTCTTGCTGGTGACTCGCCACTCGTCGCTCGCCACTTATTTGGCAGGTATAATCGCCCCCATGATTTCAGTGGGAAGAATCGCGGAGCGCGGCTACCGCATGTTCTCTCGCGTTTTCCCGGGCTGCAGCATGATTTCGCAGGCCATTGCCTTCAATCTCTTCCTCGCGTTTTTCCCCACCTTGCTGATCGCCGTTGCGCTGGCCACCACGCGCATCGGCGGCAAGACCAGCCTGCTCGAGCTGGTTAAGGACTTCACGGAGTTTCTTCCCCCCGGCAGCCAGGGAATCGTCTCCGAGTTTCTCGTGAAGCGGAGCCCCGAAGCATGGAAGATTGCCTTATTGGGATGGTCTGGGACGCTCCTTGCAGGTTCCCAAGTCATGAAGCTCGTGATGGAAGGAATTCATATCATTTACGGAGACGAAGAAAAGCCGGGATTTCTGCACCGCCAACTTCGTGGCCTGCTGCTTTTGCTGATCACGATTGCTCCGTTGCTTGGCGCCGCCATTCTCGGAATTCTGGGCAAGCCGCTGCGCCATTGGATAGCCCACGAAGTCGGCAAGCATTCGATTCTGCAAGGCCGCTGGAACATCTTTTTTCCCGTAGCGGCTATGGTTCTGGCGATGCTGGCGCTGACGGTAATTTACCGCGTGGCGCGTGCCAAAGAAGACAGCTTGCGCAACGTTCTGCCGGGGGCGGCAGTGGCCACGCTCCTTTGGTGGATCTCCGACGCTGTCTTTGGAGCTTACGTCCGCCGCGTTCCCTACAGCATTGTGTATGGCGGCTTGGCTGCGGTCATCGGCCTGATTATCTGGATGGAGATTTCCGCCGTGATTATTTTTCTCGGCGCCGCCTGGAACGCCGAGCTCGCCGCGAGCCGCAAACCATCCTAGCGAATGAAGACATACGGAGGGCGGCAGCCCTGCTGCCGCTTTTCTTCGGCCATGCCTTGCGCTATATTTGACCCCGTATTTGAAATGAACGGAAGTTCCATTGGCCAGGACGGTGATTGACCTGTTCGTGCGTGTCGAGTGTTATTCCGGCTTCAAAGCGGATGAGCGTCCCCTGCGACTGCACCTCGGCGAGCGCACGCTGGCGATCGTAGAAGTCGAAGACCGCTGGTATTCTCCCGGCCAAACCTATTTCCGCGTACTCACAAGCGACGGCGACCGCTACATCCTGCGTCACACCGAAGCCCAGGACGTCTGGAGCCTTGCAGCCTACCGTGCGGAGACTCGCTAAGGATCGGCGCAAGAATTACTTCGCATTGGAGGGGGCGATGGTGTAGTTCCACTTTGGGAGGGTGGTGTGTCGGGTGATTCGGAGTTCTCGTAACCTTTGGGCAGACGGTTTGACTTTGAGCG
>Ga0209804_1002843_pt1 | contig 10271 bp, 10 predicted proteins | sample GraSoiAngelo_139_FD_185896 | JGI IMG/M metagenome (GOLD analysis project Ga0209804, IMG submission 185896) | Grasslands soil microbial communities from the Angelo Coastal Reserve, California, USA - 14_0929_12_20cm (SPAdes) (version 2) | ecosystem: Environmental > Terrestrial > Soil > Grasslands ... | reverse complement strand
CAGCGGCAGAAAGCAGAATGGAAGAAGATTCACAAAGCTATGCGTCACATCAAGCCCGACCGGTTTTGATTCGAAAGGCGAGAATATTAACGCGGACAATTGTAGTCACGCCAAGGATTGCCGTCAGAAGTTCTTGCAGCATCCTGACTGGAAAGCGTAGATTCAAGCCGCGAAGATTTCAAAAGGAAGGAGAAGAGCTTCATGAACGAAATTCGCAGATGTATCGCATCGGCGATGTGGGTCGGGTTGGTAATTTGTGCGGCGCTGGCGCAGCAGCCAAAAGCAGGGGTGATGGGGGCTGCAGACGTGAAGAAGGTCGTCCCTAAAGAATACTTTTTCCGAGGCCAGTCGGCCGCGGTACAACTGCGCAATTCGGCTGGTATTCAGGTGCCGGACGGCAAGATGGTGCTGGCCGGAATGGTAGACACATCTGGATACTCATCCGATCTGCAGCAAAAGTATCAGGGAATGTTTATCACCGAGGTCAAACTTGATATTGAAGGTTCAAGCCTCTCGCCTGGTGCGTACGGGTTTGGCTTCACCAAGGATGGCAAGTTCATAGTGATGGATGTCGGCGCCAATGATGTTCTCAGCGTGGCTTCAAAAACGGATGACAAGTTGCGCCGGCCGGTGCCGCTGAAGATTGTCGAAGAGGGAGGCATATACCGCCTCTATGCCGGCAAAAAGTGGGTAGGTCTGAAAACGCAATAACTGATAGCCTTCAGTGCGGCAACGGTTGCAACGAGCCCAGTACCAGAGTGATGCCCGCACGCTTGCGCAATTCCGAGAGCAGCGCCTGTGCCGCGTTCTGATAAGTCTTGCTGGGGTCCGATGAATCCGCCCAAACCGCGTCGTATATGACTTGCGCTGCTTCCTTCAGATCCATGTGCAGAGCCGCTTCGGTGACATCCACCCGCTCCTGAACGTGATCGTAGCAGCACTTGCAAACGGCCGCCGGTTCATAGGCGCCCTGATGATTTTCCTCGAGGCTGCAGCGAAAACTGGCTGCCGCATTGATCTGCGTGTGAGCCGCGTACAGTTGCGATTTGAATTCACGCAGAAAACGTTCCCGCTCTTCTTCCAACGCGACTCCGTCCGGCATTTCTTCGCCCAGCGGAGGGGCAGTGGCAACCGGCGCTCCCAGGGGTGAAACCCGCTGGGGGCTTTTGCAAACCGGACATGCCTTGAGATCGGCGGCGTAATAGGTCCGGCACTTGGCGCACGGCAACCCATATCCTATGGCGCGCGGCGTAATCTCCGAGTCCGGTGCAAGTACGGGCTCCGCTCGCTGGACATCGCTACTCCGTTGCAGTACGGTTTTGGCCGCTTGCTGGCCGATCACAGATTGCATTGTTCGCGTGGAATCCATGGTTTGCTCCTGGTGCTTTGCGGTCGCTTTCTCGTGCACTTCTTGGATCGGGAACGCCAGTAAAACTAAGTCTCATTCTAGGGACGATTACTGGAATCGCCGATGCACTGCAGTGCATGTCTCGATACTGCCCATTAGTACAACGCAGAGTCCGCATCCGGCGGCTCGGCTTCCTCAAACTCTCATCCGAACCCGCGTGCCGCCGCTCACTTATTGCAGCTAACCGACCAATCGTGCGGAACGCAAATAAAGAACTTGTTGGTCATGTCGCTTTACTTCCCTGAGATTCCCCCAGCACAATTTCAAAGTGAGATGAGACTACAAATCAACGTGCGTTTGCCTTCATCAGCTTGATAAGTTCTTCTTTACGCGCGCGAAACAGGCTCTGTCCCGGTTCGAGATGGGACGCAACTTCTAACTCAGCCAGCGCATCTTCATATCGATTCATACTCACCAGGCACGCTGCAAGATCGTAATGGTGATCAGCCGTAGGCTCCAGGCGAAGTGCCTGCCGGAATTCTTTTTCTGCCGCCTCGAACCGCTGCAAGTCGAACAAAGCAGTGCCCAAATAATGGTGAGCCAAAGCGGAATCCGGATTCAGGGAAACAGCCACGCGCAATTCCCGGGCAGCATCTTCGTTTTTTCCAATCAGCAGCAAGGCCTGTCCTAGAACCCGGTGCTCGCTGGATCCTGTCGGATTCTGGAGGATGGCCAAATGCAGTTCCGAGATGGCAGATTCGTAATCACGCTTGGCCATAAAAGCCCGCGCCAGACAGCTGTGACCACTTTCCCAGCCGGGATTCATGCGAAAGAGTTCACGGAATTCCGCAATGGCATTGTCGTAGTCGCCCTTGTCGCAAAACGTGTTGCCCAGGTTGTTACGAACCGAAGCTTCGTTCGGCGCCAGCAGCTTGGCTTCACGGTATTCGTCTATAGCTTCGTCGTTTCTTCCCTCATCGTGTAGAACGATGCCCAGATTGGTGTGTGCCTCCCAAGACTGAGGGTTCAACCGTAGGGCATGGCGATAGGCCGCGACGGCCGCGTGCAGATTGCCTTTGTCCCGCAGAGTGATCCCCATGTCGTAGTAGGTATCGGGATTATCAGGCTGGTACTCCAGCGATTCCGCAAATGCATGTAGCGCTGCATCGTACTGGCCGTCTGCAAACAGACCAAGTCCGAGGTAGCGGTAAGCTTCAGCATTGTGCGGGTCCATGCTCAAGGCAGTGCGCGCCTCGGCGATGGCATTTTCACTATCGTCAGAGCGATAAAACAAATAGGCGAGGCGGCTGTGAGTTTCGGGAAAGCCTGGCATCAAGCGGGCCGATCTCGTGAATTCCTCGAAAGCTCCATCCCACTGTTCTTGCTGTCGTAGTACGTATGCCAGAGCGAAGTGTAGCGCCGCGTTTTCGGAATCTGACTGCAACAATTCACGCAGTTTTTGTTCAGCCTCGTCATAGTGTTTGTCCCGAACGAGTTGGGCTGCTTTCGCTAAAGCAGACGGAAAGTCAGACTTTTGCCCATTACCGACCTTTGCGCTTGCATTCCGCGAGACCTGTATTAGTGCGGTATCGGCTCCGGCGGCGCTAAGGGCTTTGGAGTAGAGCTCATCAGTCTTGAAGTCAATTCCGCGCTCTTTGACCAACCGGCCAAGCCGATTGTTCGACACACCACCTGCCAGCCATGCCATCAATTGAAAGCTCCGGATGGGCTTGGCCTGCATTGATGCGGCTAAAACTTGCGGGACGATCGCCGCACCAAAGAACATTGAAAGCAACAACTTCCGCATCTCTCGGAATCCTCCACACGGCTCGGGGAGCTTGTTTGGCTCTCACGCGAGTGCTTCTCACCAAGAACATAGATCAGCAAGGTAATCCCCGGAAGGTCACCAAAGTAATGGTGGGGTTGTTGGACGCGCGATCTGAGCCACCTAACGGTTTTCCATCTGAAAGTGAGTCGAAGGCTTACCGATTGCTTAAATAAATCAATAATTTGCAGCGCTAGGTTGACTGCAAACTAAGGGTCGGAGTAACGTAAATTATGTATGTGCTGCGCGGTCGGCACTGGTGAGGACTTATGTTTGAAGGTTTATTTCAACCGATGCATCTGCTGGTGATTTTCTTTATAGCCTTGTTGGTCTTTGGTCCGAAGAAGCTGCCTGAGCTCGGCAAAGGGCTGGGCGATGGCATTCGCGCCCTGAAAGAAGGTCTGAAGGATCGCCCAGCGGAACCTCCCAAGAGCGAAAACACCGAAGTAAAGAGTTAGGTTTCTCCCATTTACTCCTATCCGGTCTAAATTCTGCTTTTTCGCCGCAATCTTAGTTGTCGTCGTAGTCCGGATTGCCATCCCGTCATTGCTTTTCATCGCGGGTGCGAAGCCAGTCAATGAACATCTGTTCGATGGGCTTGTCGTAAGCCATGAGGACGTGACGAATGGTGTGTCCGCTGACCAGGTGGCAGACTTCCTCAGCTAGATTCTTGACGTGGTCGCCCGCCCGTTCCAGGGATTGCGTCATGAAGATGACCTGCAGACTGGCCTGATGAACAAGATTTTCCGGGTTCTCAATGTGCCGCATAGAGATCAGATTGCGCAGCCGATCTATCTCGGCATCGGAACGCAATACGTCAATCGCTTTCTTTACATCGCGACCAGAGAATGCCGCACCGACGTCGTTCAGCATCTTCTCCAGCACCGTTGCCATCCGTGTTAGTTCGCGGGTGTCCTGCGGATCGAGTCTGGGACCGGCGGATTGGGCACTGTTGGCGAAGCTGAGCAATAGATCTCCAATGCGCTCCAGCCCGATCATGAACTTCATGCAAGCGAGCAGTTCGCGAGCCTCGGGCTCGGTAACCTGAGTAATCGCGGCGGTGACTCCGGAATCCAGTTCCATGTCGAAGCGATCGAGCTCTCGTTCGCACTGCCGGATTGAATTAAGCAGTACCGACGAGCCAGTCGCGATTCCTTCCGCCGCCGCGCCAGCGGCTTCCCGGGCAACAGAACAGGCTTGCACCGTGCGCCGGACAAGGTGAGCGGAATAGGGCTCCTGCGCGGCTTTGATGCTCGGGGTACTGGCTGTGCTCATAGAATCATTCCTCCGGCGGGGGAGTGGGGGGGCGGAGCCCACTGATTTCCCAACGCCTGTTTAGCACGAAGCCAGGATATCCTCATTCTTTCTTCAGCTTGGTTAAAAGCGTGTGAATTTCTTGGAGGGAGCGAGCTAACACGACGCGCTAATAAGGGCTGTGGGACTCTAGCTTGCGTGGTACTTAGGTCATCTTGAGGTGCCTTGGGCACGGGACTACAGTTAACTCAACTTGGAGCAGTTATGTTGTTTGCCGTATTGATTGTCTCAGCCGCATTCGGCTTATTGTACGGACTGGTAGGCGCTGAAGAACGCCGCCTTCAGGAAGTAAAAAAACCTCGCCGACGATAGCCACACATTCAGCAAGGCCTGGAGCGCATTCCTCCGGATCATGCCCCTCGATTAAAGAACCGAATCATCCAGAAAGCGATTGCTGCGACGCCCGCAGAAGCCGGAATCGTCACAATCCATGCCCAAACGATGCGGCGTGCTACTCCCCAACGCACTGCCGAGAGCCGATGCACCGCGCCGACACCTATTATTGCTCCTGTGATGGTGTGGGTGGTGCTGACCGGGATGCCGGCCAGCGCGGTGCCAAACAGAGTGATGGCGCCAGCGCTTTCCGCGCAGAAGCCGCCGAAGGGCTTTAGCTTGGTGATCTTCGATCCCATGGTATGGACAATGCGCCAGCCACCAAAGTACGTGCCCAGAGCAATGGCAGTGTGCGCGGCCAGGATAATGGGCCAGTGGTAGCGTCCCCAGTTCGCAGCCATATCGGCCTTGTTCATATAGCCTGCAGTGTAGAGTGCGCCCGCAACAATGCCCATGGTTTTTTGTGCGTCGTTGCCGCCGTGTCCGAGGCTGTAGCCTGCGGCCGAGACGAGTTGCAACTTACGAAACCAGGTATCCACTTGTCGTGGTGATTTATTTTGCAACAACCAATAGCCCGCGACACTGAAAAGCAGGGCCAGTACAAGTCCCATCACCGGCGCCACCACGATGAAAATCAGCGTCTTGGTCCAGCCTTGCGGGAGGATTACTCCGTAGGCGGCAGGTAGCCCATGATTTAGCGCAGCGCGTGCCATTGCCGCACCTGCGTAGCCGCCGATCAGCGCGTGCGAAGACGACGTGGGCAGGCCCCACCACCAGGTGAGTAAATCCCATACTATTGCTCCCATCAGGCCTGCAATCACCACATACTGGGTCACGTCTTCCAGGCGGATCATACCCTTGCCAATAGTCTTGGCGACGGCAGTACCGAGGAAAAAAGCGGCAACAAAGTTGAAGAATGCAGCCCAGATCACGGCCAGCTTGGGCGAGAGTACACGGGTAGAAACAACTGTGGCAATACTGTTGGCGGCATCGTGAAAGCCGTTCAGAAAATCAAAAATCAGAGCGGTCGATACGGTGACGATGAGCAGCAGCAATCCTGTGTTCACCGGCGGGCATACCTCGTCTGTGTGGTTGGCTGCCGTTGGGACAACATCACGCGCTCTTCAGGGCCACGGCTTCGAGAACGTTGGCCGCGTCTTCCGCTTTGTCCGTGGCGTTCTCCAGAACTTCGTACAGTTCCTTAAGCTTGATCAGTTGGATAGGGTCCTTTTCGTGCTCGAACAGCTCAGCGATTGCCTTGCGGCTTACCCGGTCCGCCTCATTTTCGAGACGATTGACCTCGACGCAATGCTCGAGCACGTTCTGGTTATTCTGTAACAGCGACACTCCAATCGCCAATTCTTCGGACTGCTGCACGATTAGGCCTGCCAGTTCCGATGCTGCCGGTGGTGGATCGAAAATCCGATACAAAGTCAGGCGTACAGCCGCCGCGTTCACGAAATCGAGGACGTCGTCCAAGGACGACGCCAAGCGGTGGATATCTTCGCGGTCGAAGGGAGTAATGAATGTTTGGTTCAGCTTGGTGATGATGGCATGAGTGATGTCGTCGGCCCGATGCTCGATCTCCTGCAATTGTTTCACTCGGGATTCAGCATCGCGTGAATGCTGAAGGATATCCTGCAATAGTTTCGCACCCTCGGTGATGTTGCGGGAGAGATCGGCAAACATGTCAAAGAACTTGGCTTCCCGGGGGATCATGCGAACCATAGGTTCTTTAAGCTCTCCTTATTACTTCTCGACAGGGTTAGGACATAGGATGCAGCCGAGAAACGCACTAAATATCTCACGCACCTGATGCATCGTCAAATCACTTGATCGCCGGCGTTCGCGACCATGACGATTCGCGGCGTAATACAGCAGCCCAATCCGCGACGCATCCATTGCCCTAGAGAAGAGCAAAAACATCGGACTACTAACTGATGGTGTAAACAACAGCATCTTTTTCAGGAAGATTGGGCAACGGGCAAGGTAAACAGGAAAGTCGACCCGTGATTGAGTTCGCTTTCTGCACGGATCGTTCCCCCGTGCGCCAGCACAATGTGCTTGGCAATCGCCAGCCCCAGTCCAGTTCCTCCCGATTCGCGCGAGCGGGCTTTGTCCACCCGATAGAAGCGCTCAAAGAGACGCTGCAGGTGCTCGGACCCGATGCCAGGCCCCGAGTCTCGGACGTAGAACTCAACATTGTGCTTGCCGGGCAAAGAGCCCAGGACAATCTCGCCTCCGCCGTACTTCAATGCATTATCGATCAAATTGGAAAACACTTGATGGATGGCTTCGCGATCCGCCTTGACTGGGTTGGGCGCGGAATTTTCCACCACAATTTCGACGTGCTGATTGCGTGCAATGTCGCGGAAGCTCTGGGCAGCCTCCTCCAGCAGTTCACCGGGAGCGACCGGCTGAATGTCGAAAGGCTGCTCGCCAGATTCCACTCGCGCCAGCGTCAGCAGATCTTCCGTGAGCCGGGACATGCGGGCTGCATTCTTACGGATTATCTCCAGAAACTCTCGGGCGTGATTGCTGTCGGGCGAACTGTCAAGCAAGGTTTCCGTGTAGCCCTGGATGGACGTCAATGGCGTGCGCAATTCGTGCGACACATTGGCGATGAAGTCGCGCCGGGTTTTTTCGACACGCTCAGTCTCCGTGAGGTCGCGCAGCACCGCAACCGCGCCACCCCCGGGCATGGGTGCGGCGGTGACGTCGAAGGTGCGGCCGGGAATGATGGAGGCGGCGCGCCTCGCCGTGACTCTCTGTGTATCAGTTGCTCCGCTCAGGGCGGTTAGAAAGTCGGGATCGCGAACCGTCTCAACGATGGGAGCATGCAACCGGGTGCGCTGCAGCGCCAGTCGGTCCATGCCCCGATTCGCCCATTGCACGCGGCCGTCGGCGTCTACAGCGATGACGGCGTCCTGCATGCTGTTAAGAAGAGTTTCGAGCTGGCGCTGGCTGGTTTGTAGTGCGGAGAAACTCTCCTCGAGTTTGCGTGCAGTTTTATCCAGTGCGGCAGCGACTTGGCCGATTTCATCGCTGGATCCCTCGGCGATCCGCGCGGAGAGGTCGCCGGACGCAATTCGCTCGGCAAAACCTACAATGCGACGCAGGCGGCGGGCACTATACTGAGCGGTAATGGCTGCAATGACCAACGCGACAATGAACGCCAGCGATGAACTGAACCACAGAGTGTGTCGTACTAGCTGTGTAGTGGCCTCGAGTTCGGAAAGCGGATAGGCGAAGCGCACCGCGCCTCCCGAAATAGGTGCGGCCACATAGAGAAAGGGAACACCGAGTGTCCGGCTGCGGCGTTCGTCGGATCCAACCTTGCCGTGGAGTGCGGCTACGAATTCCTTCCGCTGGGCATGGTTCTCCATCGTTGATGCCTGCGCTTCCGAATCGGCGAGCACTTTGCCGGTGGGATCAATAATCGTCGCGCGAGCGCTGGCAGCTTGAGCTTCTTGAGAAGCGATGTCCTGCAACGATTGGGTGGGTTCAACCTCGACGCGATGGGCGAGCAGCAAGGTTTTTTGAATAAGGTTGCGGTTAATTTCCTGGCGCAGTGAGGCTTCCCATGCGCGCCGTACTGAGAAATCGATCGTGATAGTGGTGGCTGCGATGACAAAAACAAACGCAGCCAGCAACTTGATAAAAATCCGGCTCCTCACTTCGGAACCTCAAAACGGTAGCCCGCACCTCGCACGGTTTTGAGGTAGCGCGGATTCTCCGGGTCGGGCTCAATCTTCTCGCGAATGCGCCGCACGTACACGTCCACCGAACGCGGCGTGACGAAGGCCGTGTCTCGCCAGACCGAGTCGAGGAGCTGATCGCGAGTAAAGACGCGCCCCACGTGACGTGCGAAGTAGTCGAGCAGGCGGAACTCGGTGGCAGTAGTCGTAACCAGATTGCCACTCACCGTCAATGTCATGGCGGCAGGATCGATTTCGATCTCGCCTGCCCGAACCAGTGTTTGCATGAGCGGGCGCTCGAAGCGGCGCAGCACAGCCTTTACTCGAGCCACGAGTTCACGCGGACTGAAAGGCTTGGGAATGTAATCGTCAGCGCCCAATTCCAGTCCAAGGACGCGGTCAGGTTCGCCGCTCTTTGCTGTCAAAAAAATAACGGGGATCATGGCCAGCAATTGGGCCTGGCGAATCTGGCGGCAAAGCTCCAGTCCATCTTTGCCGGGAACCATGATATCCAGAATAAAGAGTGCGGGTCGCTGCCGCTCGGCATCGGATAGCACCGCATTCCCTGTGGGATAAACGCGAACAGAGAAGCCCGCGCTCTCGAGGTGATGGCGGACCAGGCGCGAAATGTCCGGGTCGTCTTCTACGATAACGATGTTGGGCTTCACAGGTCGTATTGTAGCCGGAGGCAGGGCCATCGGCAGGCTGCTGACGGCGCTACCAGGAGGAAAGCCGCCATACTTAACATCTTTCGGCTCCAATCTGTCAGCTCCCACTTGGGCAGCTACTCAATTAGATTAGTGGATCGTTATCAACAGATTCGAGGCTTCATCCAGCCGGAATCGCACTCCTGGCGGTACTACAGTAGTGGCACTATATTCAGTAATCACTGCTGGCCCGGAATATTCTTTGCGCGGTTGAAGCTCGTCGCGAGAGTAAATCGCAGTTTCTATGTTCTTACTGCCGAAAAAGACCGGAGCACGTTCGGCGCGATCGCGCCGTCGTGCCACGATGCCCTTCCCATATCTAGCCGCGAGATTAGCCTGCGGAGACTTCATGCTCGCACGTAAACGCAATGTGACCAGTTCCACTTGCCGTTGGGGATGGCTATAACCGTAACGCCGCTGATGCTCGACATGGAACGCCTCAACCAGACTGCGAGTAAAAGGGACGTTCAACTCGTACCCCTGGCCGCGATAGCGGATATCCACGGTACGCCCGTATCGTAAGCCTTCCGAATGAAAATCTTCGTCTGCAGCCTTACGAAGCGTGAAGAATTCTTTTTCTAATCCAGCTAACGGTAGCTCCCCCGCGAGGCGCCAAAGCACCGTCCGCGAATAGTCCTTCACCACATCGCTAACCAGTATTCCAAATGCGGAGAGCGCTCCCGGCAGGGCAGGCACCATCACCCGTGGGATGCTCAGAGCCGCGGCCAGCTCACAGGCGTGCAACCCACCAGCGCCGCCGAAGGCGACCAGCGCAAACTCACGAGGATCGTAGCCGCGCTCAATTGAGACCACGCGAATTGCCTTTTCCATGGTTGCATTCACCACGTGGATTACACCTGCGGCGAACTCTTGCAGCGTGAGTCTAGTCGGTTGTTCTTGAAGCCAGTGGCTTACCAGGTGGCGTGTGCGATCCAGATCGAGTGAGAACTCACCACCGAGGAAGCGTTCCGGTTGCAATCGTCCAAGAAGAAGATTGGCGTCGGTGACTGTCGGCTGGGTCCCCTGGCCATAGCAAATCGGACCAG
>Ga0209804_1002842_pt1 | contig 10276 bp, 7 predicted proteins | sample GraSoiAngelo_139_FD_185896 | JGI IMG/M metagenome (GOLD analysis project Ga0209804, IMG submission 185896) | Grasslands soil microbial communities from the Angelo Coastal Reserve, California, USA - 14_0929_12_20cm (SPAdes) (version 2) | ecosystem: Environmental > Terrestrial > Soil > Grasslands ... | reverse complement strand
CGCAGAACTCCTCTGATCCGCGGGCGGAATACGCCAGCAGCGACTTCGACATCCGCAACCGCGCCACTTTCACTGCTAGTTACGACATTCCCGGGAAGAAAGGCTACGGCCAGTTGCTGGAAGGCTGGAAGCTCAACACCATCGTGACCATTGCGGGACCGCAGCCCTGGAACATCGCCGACAGCACGAACAGCTTCAGCGGGACCATCGAAAACACCGACCGCTGGGATTTCTTCGGGAACCCGTCCGATTTCAAGGACACCCCTAGTTCCATTCCCTTCTGCTCCGGATTCCCAGGGCCAGTTACCTGCACGACGATATCTGGGGTGAGCGGCATCGTGACCACGCTGCCCTCCTCACTGGGTGATAAGTGTACGGCGGTCGCCCCCGACCCCAGCACGCTGGCGGTCGGTGGCTGCTACGTAGTGGGCAACTCGGTCTTGGTTCCTCCCAAGGCTGGAACCTTCGGCACCATGGGCCGGAACATCTTCCGCGACGCCGGCTTCAAGAACGTGGACTTCTCCGTATTCAAGAGCTTCAAGTTTACGGAGCGGATCAACGCCCAGTTCCGGGTCGAGTTCTTCAACTTGCTCAATCACTCCATCATCACCAACCCCTTCGGCTCGGTGAATGGCTACGGCGGTGGCAGCGATCCCTCCAGCGCCAATACGTTCGGCTGCGGCTGCACCACGCCCGATATCGCGGCGGGCAATACGGTCGTCGGTTCGGGAGACAGCCGCGAGATACAACTCGGGTTCAAGCTAATGTTCTAAATCCATCCGGCCGGTGCGATGGCAGGATGTGCCCCTCGCATCGGCCACCTTTGGCCGGACTGCATTGAAAGCAGCCCAGAGAGACTTGGGTGAAGCCAAATGGCCAAACATCGCGTAAAAGAAGAAAAACTCCTAAGAATCCGCCTCGGCTCACGCTATGTAGGTTTAGACCTCGGTCAATTTTATTGGGAGTGCCTGAAACTGACGGCCGCTTCGGAAGAGCTAACTGAGACAGACATCCTGCGCCGAATCATAAGATCGTGGAGCGAGACGCTACCACCTACGATTCAAGAGCAGGCCCGGGCTGAGACTGCCCGCGTGGAAGCTTGGAAAGCCCAGGAACTAGGCGCCCGACAGAATGCCAAACTTCAGGCTAAGCAGGCCAGGTTAAGCGCACGTCGAGCTAAATTACAGGGGAAAGGACCTCCAGAGGCTCGAGCACCGTTCCTGCGGCGCCGAGAAAGAATCTCAGTGAGCAATTGAGTCTCAATCCGAAGCATTGCGGTCGCCGTGGCTTGACGCTCGCGGTAATACAGATATACGCCCGCGAGGGATAAATTTGTGCGCCTTGCATGAGCGGGCGGCACGACGGCCTTGTCGGTTCTCGCCAAAGAATTAATTTTTCTCGACCGAGCTCCCAAAAGCCCTTATTTCGAATGCAATGGCAGCCACCTTGCGTTTCAATGGCTCGGGAACACCGGGGAATCGGAAAGTGTCGTCCATCCCGAGTCCGCCTTGGGCGGACGAGGCGCGCTCGTTGCGCCCGGAGGATTTTGCGGGGATCTACCCTTGGCTTAGTCCCATTTATAGCTAGCCTACTCAGCCTGCGAGATCCATCACTCTAATCGTCCTGACATGAACGGATCAAAGTGACGCGAAGGCAAGCAGCACAATTTCGGGGCTTGTTCCCACACGTAGGGGAGGGCCCCACGTCCCGGCTCCCCAGTTAGTAAAGACGAGGAGCCGGCCGAAGCGATGGAGGCCATGTACATAGGGACCATAAATGCGAGACGTGATCCAGGACGCCGGCGGGAATTGCCCGCCATGAGTATGGCCGCAAAGCTGAAGCGAAATTCCCGCTTCCTCGGCGATGGTCAGCCGATGGGGCGCGTGCGCTAGCAGGACGCTCGGCCGCTCGCGCGTAATGGATGCGTTTTGCAGGATGGCGCGAAAATGCGCGGGATCGATGAATTCGCGGTAGTGTACTCCAATGATCTGTAGCCCCTCGAGCTCAATTCTTTCATTATTCAAGACGCGGACCCCGGCTCGCGAAACGGCTTCTAGATATTTGGCGCGGTTGGCGAATTCCTCGTGATTGCCGGTCACGAAAAATGCGCCGAGCGGCGCAGAGAGCGCCGACCAAGGTTCCGCCAAGGCGCCCACATTGGCCCTTGTGCCGTCATACATATCGCCGGCGATGAAGACAACGTCCGGGCCCAGCTGGTTAAGTCTGGCGATGACTCGCTGCATGAAGCCGACGTTGCGGACGTGCCCCAAATGCATATCGCTTACCAGTGCGGCGACACGTCCGCGCCAACGGTCCGGCAAATTCTGTAGTCTTATGGTGATTCGAGTTACGCGAACGCGCGCGGCATTGACCACGCCGTAAAAGCCGACAAGAAGGGCGGCCCCAAACAATCGATTGGCGATCTGATTTGGCGCTATGTGCAGACCCATCAGCCGCACCAAGCCCAGAATAATCCAACAGGAGGCAGCCGCGAATAGACAGAAGCACATGAGCCCAACCCAAACCGCAGAGATCACGTAGAAGCCCCGCACCAGCCAGTTGAAATACCGCCACGCCAGTAACGAGGCAGCGACAAAGCCCACCGCGGCAACGGGAAATACGATTCGCAGAGTGACGTGTGTCGTGGGATCAAGCGATGGATGAAAGGCGATCCAGGTCTCGTATAGAAACCAGTGCGCAAGAAGCAAGATTGATTGAACGACGATGACGAGTCTGCGGAATCGTCTCAGCCGCACCCGGCTGAATTCTTCAGAAGTTGGTTTTTCGGCCACAGGCCGAGGGAGCGAAGCCTCTGACTCGAGAGAAGGGTGCGCATTGCTCATAAAGAGCTAGAATAAACGCATAGGAGCATAAAGCAATGGCAGTCGCAGGCGCGCGGCAGCGGATCGTTGCCGCGGTACATGGGTGGAAGAAGGTCGAGATTCTGCCCCACCGCTACGGCGGACTGGAGTTTCGGCTAGGCAAACGTGAATTGGGGCACGTCCACGACGACGCCCTTGTGGACATTCCCTTCCCGAAGGCGGTACGCAATGAAATCGTCGCCGCCGGGGAGGCCGAACCGCATCACATCTTACCGAATTCGGGTTGGGTGAGCGTATTCTTGCGGGCGAATGCGGACGTGGAGAGGGCGATTGAGCTGCTGGAACGTTCCTTCCAGTTGGCCATGGCACACAGGCAGGGAGCGAAAACCCGAGAATAATCAGCCGTGCTTGCAAGCGGTGCGGGCAACTGACTTTGTTACTGCGGCTTTTTCTTTCTGCCTAGCAGGCCTGTGAGCTTATCGACGGCCTGCTGCAGGTCTTTACTATTCGACGGAATGGCGGTGTTGCCGTTTTTCACGCCATTGGCGAGACCGCCGACGATTCCACTCACGTCAGGGATAATTTGGGGATTCGAGGTCGTGCCCTGAACCTTAAAAGGTATGCCTCCACTTTCCGCGGCGTTGGCCAGGCTGGCATGGCCAGACGAACTGCTCTGGCGACCGAGATGCGCAATCATCTTGAAATCCAGTTTATGGTCGGCGGATATGGTGCCGTTGCCTGTCATCGATCCGAGTGACGGCACAACCACGTTGAGATTGTCGCTGCGGATGCCTTCGGGCGCGACACGGAAATCAGAATTGAGCATTTGAATCTCGGTGTCCCCCACGTTTTTGATGCCGCTAAAAGCGGAGAGCGAGGCCATCCTCGAGCCTAGGTCAAAGCCGGTCAACCTTGCATTCGAGAGGCTGACGGGGCCGGTGATCACCAGCTTATCCACAGGACCGTTGATGGCCAAGTTCGCATTTAGAGCACCCTGTTTCAGTGATGCTCCGGAAGGAAGGGTTACGCCCAGCGCAGGCAATACCGACTCCAAATCGGAAGCGGGCATGTTCTGACCGGTCAGCTTCATTTGCACCGATGCGACGGCACCGGAGTTGTTGAAGTTGCCCGTGAGATCGGCAGAAGCTTTTCCGATGTGCACGTCGCCGCGCCGCAACTGACCGGTCTGTGGCTTCAACTCATAGGCGGCTTGATAATCGACGTCCACGGGCTGAGTGGCAGGAGAGCCCCCGGGAACAAGCTGCAGGTGGGTGGCCGTGATTTTGCCGTTAGAGGTCGCGGTGCGCCCATTCGAATTCAAAGTGCCGCTGAAGTCCATTATGCCGGCCATTCCGGCGGAAGGATCAATGAACCCGGTTGACTTCAGATCCAAATTCTTGATTTCGACCCTCGCCCTCAAGGGAGTAGCCGCGCTGTCCTGCGAGTTCAACGGTCCTGCCTCGCCTGTAAGTTTGACAGTGCCGTTGCCGGGAGTTCTAGCGGTCAACTCGAATGGGAACTGCGTCGTATAAGAGAGATCCGAGGATTTGATATTGACTTGATCGTATGTGTGCGGAAGGCCGCTTGCGCCTGTTCTGCCGACGACCACGGTCCCGTTTTTCAAGGTGAAACTGCGGACAGAGAGGTCCGGGCTGGAGCCGCTGCTAGAGGTGTTGGCCGAGCTTGCCGCCCTGGCGTTTTTGGTTTGGGTTTGGTTTGCTCCCAGGGTGGACAAGTTCCACCTCCCAGCTGGGGAGCGAAGCAGCGTGACCCTAGGTTGATCTATGGTCAAACCAGTGACGTGGATGGCGCGTGAGAAGATCAGAGGAGCCAATTCCAGGTTTACGTTTAGGGATTTGGCTTTCAGAAAGGGGCCGGTATTGAAGGACGGATCGTCGGAGATGGCGATATTTTCCACGGTCACTCCGCCCGAGAGGATTGACAGTCGAATATCTCCAATGTCAACTCTGCGATTCAAAGCAGTGTTCAGCGACGATTCGATTTCCGGACGGAACCGATTGGCGTCGATTACAAAGGGTAGGAGAACAACAACGATCAGCAGAACTACGACGATGCCTCCGACGATATAGATTATCTTACGTGCCATTTTCCGCCTCCCGGCTCAGATTTGAGACAGAACGTAACTCCTCAAGCAGCCGGTCGATACGCGATTGTATGCATTGTTAGGCACCGCATACCGAGATTAGGATACTACTTACATGATCACCCTGATATGTTCTTAGAACCAACCTGAATGTTATCGGAGGTCAAGAATTCATGCACCGACTAAGACTCTCGCGGTGGATTTGTGCTTTCTCGCTCGTTGCTTTGTACGGGTGCAGTTCGTCGCAGTCAAGGAACAATACGGGCACTGCCGTAAATAGTGCCAGCCCCGTCGCCGAACAAGCCCCTGCGCCAAAGGAGCAGGCGCCCCCCGTCGTCGTCCCAGCGGGAACAACCCTTAGCGTCACCGTAGACCAGTCTGTCAGTTCAAAGAATAGCGAGCCGGAGCAACGTGTGGTCGCTTCTCTGGCCGAGCCCATCATTATAGATGGCCGCGGCGTGCTTCGGCGGGGAGCCAAAATTACTGGTAAGGTGACCAGCGCGAAATCGGCGGGCAGATTCAAGGGCAGCGCCGAACTGGGCATTACGCTGACGTCCATCAACGTGGAAGGCCAGAATTATACAATTCACACCAGCACGTTCAGTGAAACGAGTAAAGGCCGCGGAAAGAGGACAGCCGAGGGTGCGGGCATCGGCGCTGGAGCCGGGGCGCTTATTGGCGTGCTCGCCGGCGGCGGGAAAGGAGCTGCCATCGGCGCGGGTGCCGGAGGCGGTGCAGGACTCGCAGGAACAGCCCTGACGGGCAAGCGAGATATCACGATTGCGGCAGAGACGAGACTCGATTTCAAGTTAACGAAGGCTCTCGAGATTCAGCAAAGGCAACAGTGAGATATCCCCTCTGCGCGGCGGGACGTAACCTGCGCACACGGACGATGTCCTCAGTCTCAGGCTAGCGCGCCAATGCCGTATCGGCCGGGGTATCAGGTGTGAAACCGGTGGGCCGCGGTCGATATCCATTTCTGGTTCGAATGCGGAACGGCTTCAACTTCTCGCCGATCAGCTTCACCGTGATTGTGCGCCAGCCGCGATTGGGATTAGGCTGCGGGTAATAGCTCAAGGCATAAAGGTGTGATAGATCATCGCGGACGGACGCGAAAGCCTGCTGCTGTTCTTTCCAGTTCTTCGCAAAGTAGGCTTGACCACCGGTGCTCGCGCTCATACGCTCGAATACAGCAGTGCTCATAGGGTCCTGTTTCGCTTCTCGAGTGCTGATCATATAGATGGGAATACCTTCCGACTGCGCCAGCTCGCCTACCCCTTCGGGCGGGACCATACTGGCATTGTCCGGCCCATTGGAAAAGACGACGATCACTTTGCGGCCTGTATTCTTACCTGCATCTCTGAGAACGAGCAACAGAGCGTTATAGAGGGCGGCATCGGCGCCCGCGACGGTCGAACGTACGCCGCGCAGGACCTGCGAGCGATCCGAGGTGAGCAAAGCATCTCGCGCAACATCCCGGCTGTAGGAATAGAAGGCAATTTTCGCGGTATTATCGAGAGAGCGAACGAAATCAGAAATGGCATCCTGCGCGAAGACAAAGCCTCGATACATATAATTGCTCGTGTCAAAAAGGATAAAGACATTAGCGCCTGCAGAGCTGAACTGGGGCGATCCGGAGCCTGTCCTGGAATCGCCGACGCTGGATGCGGAGGGATTGCTGGCCGGCTGCATAGGGTTGAGCAGCATAATCGGGTCCTGGTTTCCTTCTTCAAAAGTGGCCATTTTCTGCGGAATAGTGTCCTCGATAATCTCGAAGTCGGAGGGACGCAGGCCCGTCACATAGTTTCCTTTTCGATCGATGACCGCGACGTTCAACTGCACCATATCAACGTTCACGCGGAAGACCGTGCCATTATCGACATCGGAGACCGAGGCGCTCTCGGGAGCCGGGGGAGGCGGGGCGCTTTGCTGGCCGTGAACTGTGGAGTTGAGACCCACAAACAGAAGTAGGGCAACGCACGCTGCTAGCTGATGTCCTCTCATCATCCCTCCGAGGCGCCTGGGGCTGGCCGGGCGATCTTGATTGATATGGCTTAACAACTTCGAATATTAAAAACTAGAAGCGATCGCACTCTTCGGCAGCGGAGCGACCTTTCCTTGCCGGAATTCTTCTCCCGTCTGCCGCATAGCGCGGAGCACAGCCGGCCAATCCTCAAAGTGTGTTGCAAAGATTTTCTCGATCATTCGATGCGTCAACTCAGGAACCAAGCGATTTAGCATTACGGGCGAATAGCCCAATTCGTCTGCCAGGCGCGCCCAGTACAAATTATTGGACTCCCAGGACTCCGCCATCAGCCGGCTGGAGTAGCCCATAATGGCGGGAAACGGCTTCACGTTGAGCAATTCGCGGGCGTAGGTCTGCGCCAGGGCCGGATGGGGCACACCAAAGTCTTGAGAAAGTCGCTCCCAACTGACTTCGTCGGGATAGCGGCTAACCAGAGATTCCAATTCCCTGCCAGAGGCGCGCCAGTCACTGTTCCCAGCGGGGAAGCGCCTTCGAAACTCCGCCGTAAGGTAAAAAGTCTCCGCAGGCGTCACCTCGGCGAGTATCTGCTGAACAGCACCGCTACTGAGGTCGTTTGCGATCTGCTCCTGTTTCTGGGGAAGAATCCGATCAGAAAGAATTTCCACGACCCCCCGGCGCAAGTCTGCATTCTCTGCTGCGGCGGAAAGCAACTCTTCGCCGGTGCGCTGGTAAAGAGTGACGGCGTGTAACTCAACAGGAGTCACTCGCCACCAGCGTGGAAGGACGGCGCTGGTGAGCAGGCTCGGGACGAGATCTTCCCATACGAGGGCCTGCACGTTTTCAGGAACGATGAAATCCTGCTCCGTCTGGGCAAGCACGTAAGGCAGATCGGCCAGCGATCCAACTAAATGAGCTCCGCCGCCGGCCGCCCAGCCGCGGCCGAACAAGAGCGGGGTATGCCACGCCTGGTCGCCGGAGACGACGGTCAGCCCGGCGAAATCATGATAGCGCACGAAGAGCGGATTATTGTGAAGCATTTGAGCGCCGGGCGGCTCGTAGTAAGCATAATTTAAACCTACCAAAGTGTCCCTCAAAAATGGAGCGAGCTGGCCGCGGGCGTCGGCAGCTTCCTGTGGGGACCGCGGAGACTGGACGATTTGAACCAAGGTTCTGCCGATCTTCAACTCAGTCTGGCGATTATCGTAAAGACCACCTGCCCAAGCTGTCCTTTCGCGACTGGTGAACATCGGCCGCGGCATCTCGAATTCTCGAAGCTCGTTGGCAAGGGGCACCAAAGCCTCCGCGGTTGTCTTTCCTTCCGACAACCGCTTCAAGCCGTTCGCCAGCGAGAAAAGCGTGTCTAGCGAAGCAAGGCGCTGCGACTCCATGACCGCACGCATGCGGTTAGCGAGCAACTGACGTACTTGCCTGCCATCAGCGCTCGATTGCTCGGGTCCCGCAAGCAGGCTGATCAGCTCATTTTCCGAGGGGTTCGTCGCGCCGCTCGCATCGTGAATGATTTCCGCCAACGAGGTGCGACCCGCATCAAAAATTTGCGTAGGGTTAGACGCGTGAGAAAAAGGATTCAGCAATCGTTGCCAGGAGTCGTTCAGAGTTGTACTGGGAATTTGGCCTTGCCGTGCAAGGATTTCCCAAAGGCCGATGTTTGCTTGCAGGATGCCGATGGCATTGCCTCGCACCGTGCGGTCGGGAATACGATCGAGGGCCTCGCCAACCGCTAGGAAGCGCGTGATGGACTGATCGTCGAGATCGCGGAATTCGGAAAAAATCAGATATTGATCATCGAATTTCGCGAATTTATCCGCCAGCAACCGCACCGTTTGCGGGCTGAGACGTTTATTGCGAGGCCGCACCCGGTCAATTTCCGAAAGCGTGAGGAATATTTGTAAGGGTCCGTTGTTGAGCGATCGGGAGAGCCCAAACATGCCCTCAACGAGCTGCTCGGAATTGTTCCAGCTTCCAGCCTTATGGGCCCACTCCGAGGCGACTTTAGAAGTGGGCTGATGGCGGACGATCTCCTTCCAAATCTGAGGGTTACCTGGTACTAGCGGTTCGTCGTTGGAGTCGAACTGGAGGCGCGTGACTAGGAGCAAAAGTCCGGGATTTGGACGGAATATAAGGAACCTGGCGGGTCCGGGATGGGCGTCGTTTCCGCGAAGAGCCTGATAGAAGCGCGGCAGCCTGCGGGCATCGGTGAAATAAGCGAGCTGACTTTGTTTCAACCGAGAGAGCGCAGCGAAATAGGCGGCCAGCCAGCCTTCATCTCGAGACCACAACTTGGTCAAGAACTCCTCGGGTGAGTCTGGGCTCGCGCCGACCAATTGCTTCCAAGCGGGTTCCGCAGCGGCTCCGCCCGGAACGAGAAGGCGACCGGAGCGAATGGAGAGTTCCGCACCATAGAAATCGAGCAGGGCAGAAAAAGGCGCAAGCTTGGGCAGTCCTGGCGCTCGCCGCAGAAAGCCGCGGGTTTCACTATCCATGCGGGCCAACGCCCAATAGAGGCGGGCCCGGAGGGGGTCCTCCAGAAGCCCCGCGACGAAATCGCCGTCGCTATTCTCGCCACCCTTCCCACTCAGTTTCCAATCTTCGGCTCTGAAGATCATGGGTACCAGCGAAGAAGGAAACGGGTAAACGAACCGTTTGCCCTCGCGCACCGCCTGCTCAAGCTCCGCTATCGGGAAGCCGGAGTCATTGGCGATAAACGCGCGCTCAGGCTCGGAGGCTTCGAGTTCGGTATCGGGCCCACAGCCCTCTTTCAGACGGTAGCCGATAATCATGAGTAGCGGGGCTGCTTCCTGGCAGTTTGCAACGTGTAAGCTTTCCGCAGACCCCGCGAGCGACTGCAACTCTTTAGCTTGTTGTAAGTATCTCTTTAACAACACCAAAAACTCGGTGGGTTTCGGATCTTTATCAGGCGAACCTCGATAACCGTCGATTACGACGTTGCGGGCCAGCAAGGGCAATACCTCGTCGGGTGCAACTTGCTGGCTTATTGCCGCCATGCGCAGAAAAGGCCGAAGCGGTCCGGGAATCGTTACCTGTGTCTGTTCGTCTTTGGCTCGCGCCGGTGGGGTTGTTCCCTTTGCCTGGGGGTTATCAGCGGCGATCAGCGTATCGGTGCTAAAGCATAGGCATACACACAGAAAAAACGTCTGAAGGAAAGTGGATCGGCCAATCGAAAATTGCATGCCCCGAACCTCCGAGTAAGCAATTAGTACTCGCCGACGGGCACGAAGATCCAAGCATACCGCCTGCTACTTACCCAAACTGCCGACCTGATCAGAAGCCATACGGGTAGGTTTGCGCCCGCGGTCGGATTCTGGCCCAGTGGCAGGCTGCTCA
>Ga0209804_1002841_pt1 | contig 10286 bp, 7 predicted proteins | sample GraSoiAngelo_139_FD_185896 | JGI IMG/M metagenome (GOLD analysis project Ga0209804, IMG submission 185896) | Grasslands soil microbial communities from the Angelo Coastal Reserve, California, USA - 14_0929_12_20cm (SPAdes) (version 2) | ecosystem: Environmental > Terrestrial > Soil > Grasslands ... | reverse complement strand
TGAACTTCTTGGCGTTGTCCCACGCCGCCCCGCCGGAGGTCATCTGGAGCGCCAGGAAAAGGCCCGTCACGATGGCGCCGACCAACATCCCCCCGAGGGCGACCGGGCCCAGGATGTAGCCGACCAGCAGCGGCGCCGCCACCGGGATGATGCCGGGAACGATCATCTCCCGCTGCGCGGCGGCGGTGACGATGGAGACGGCCCGGCCGTACTCGGGGCGGGCCGTGCCGGCCATGATCCCGGGGTTCTCGCGGAACTGGCGGCGGACCTCCTCCACCACCAGCCCACCTGCCCGCCCGACCGCGAGCATGGCGAGGGAGCCGAACAGGAAGGGCAGGATGCCGCCCAGGAAGAGCCCGACGATCACCGAGGGGTCGGAGAGGTCAAAACGGTAGCTGTGCCCGGAGGCCTTGGTCAGCTCCTGCGTGTAGGAGGCGAACAGCACCAGCGCAGCGAGGCCGGCGGACCCGATCGCGTAGCCCTTGGTCACCGCCTTGGTCGTGTTGCCCACCGCGTCCAGCGGATCTGTGATGCCGCGGACCTCCTGGGGCAGGTTTGCCATCTCGGCGATCCCGCCCGCGTTGTCGGTGATCGGGCCGTAGGAGTCGATGGCGACCACGATGCCGGTCATCGACAGCATGCCGACCGCGGCGATGGCGATCCCGTAGAGACCGCCCAGGTTGTAGGCGACGATGATGCCCGCGCCGATCGTGATGACGGGCAGGGCGGTGGCCATCATGCCGATCGCCTGGCCGGCGATGATGTTGGTCGCGTGGCCGGTCACCGACGCCCGCGCGATCAGGTGCACGGGCCGGTAGCGGGTCTCGGTGAAGTACTCGGTGATGGCGACGATCAGGACCGTGATCACCACGCCGATGACGGCGCACCAGAAGAGGTTGGCCGGGTCGTTGACGCCACCCTTGACGGCGTTGGTGAGCAGACCGCCGCCGACGAAGCTGCTGGTGATGAAGTAGAAGATCGCGATCGAGATCAGGCCCGCCACCACCAGAGCGACGTAGAGCGAGCCCATGATCCAGGTCGGCCAGTAGATGCGCACCAGCAGGGTCCCGATGACGGAGCCGATGATCGAGGCGGCACCGAGCAGCAGCGGGTAGACGATCCAGCCCGGCTGCGAGGCGAAGAGCAGGGACGCGAGCAGGATGGCGGCGATCATCGTCACCGCGTAGGTCTCGAACAGGTCGGCCGCCATTCCGGCGCAGTCGCCGACGTTGTCGCCCACGTTGTCGGCGATCACGGCCGGGTTGCGGGGGTCGTCCTCCGGGATGCCGGCCTCGACCTTGCCCACGAGATCGGCCCCGACGTCGGCGGCCTTGGTGTAGATGCCACCGCCCAGCCGCGCGAAGACCGAGACCAGGCTGGCGCCGAAGGCGAGGCCGACCAGGTAGGTCGGGTTGTGGAAGACCAGGTAGCCCAGCGAGACGCCGAGGAGGCCCAGGCCCACCACCATCATGCCCGTGACCGCGCCGCCTCGGAAGGCGACGGAGAGCGCCGCGTTGAGCCCTCCCCGCGCAGCCTCGGCGGTCCGAAGGTTGGCCCGGACGGACACGTTCATCCCCACGTATCCGGCCCCGGCGCTGAGGGCAGCCCCGACGACGTAGAGGACGGCCGTCTGCCAGCCGAGGAAGATCCCGATCACGATCGCGATCACCACGCCGATGCCGGCGATGACGATGTACTGCCGGTTCAGGTAGGCGCTGGCGCCTTCCTGGATCGCGCCGGCGATCTCGATCATCCGAGCGTTGCCGGGCGGCTTACGGAGCACCAGCACGGTGAGCGCGATCGCCCAGACGACGGCCAGCGCGCCGGCGCCTACGGCCAGCAGTACTGTCGAATCCATACTTCTTCCTCTTCGCTAGTTTCGGGTCACGCGGACGGACTCGGGCTCGGGCTGCCCGCTGGAGATGGGTACGGTCGAATCGGCGGCTCGACCAAGACCTTCTGGAACTTCTGGACCGCGGCTGATGGGATCAGATGAACCCTCGAATCGCCGCTTACGCGGGCGTAGCTGCCGCTGCCGTCGAAGTTCTGGCCGCCGATCGTAAGGGTATACGAAGCGCCTTTCCGCAAGAAGCAGTCGACGGTCAGCCGGGGCGGGCTCAGTCCCAGGTCCTGGCCCGACGGAACCGCTGCCAGGGTGGCGCTGGAGCGAAGCTGGCCGGCCGTGAGCAGGAGGTCGCTCACGGCCGCCTGGTCCGCCGGCGCTGCGGAAGGCGCGGTCAGCTGCCAATCCGTGCCCGAAGAGGAGAGGTGGAGGTCGGTCACCTTGCCGTCCACGCCGGTGAGCCGGAGCTCGACGGCATCGGTGGCGGCACACGGAAACAGCGCCGGGGAGGGCTTGGTGGTCGAAGGCTGGGGCCGCGACTGGAAGGCATAGACGGCCAGCCCGACCAGCACCGCCACCAGCACCAGGGCGGCTCTCCAATTGATCAAGCCAGGGCGTTCAGCTGAAGCGGCGCCGCCACCAGACCAGCACGCCGCCGACCACCACGAACATGGGCAGCGCGATCAAGGTGATCCAGAGGTTCAGGTTCTGCTGCTCCTGGGTCAGAGCCAGGGTCGGGTTGCTGGACGGCTTGGGCGGGATCGAGATCAGGGCCTCCTGCTCGGTCAGGTAGTTCAGGGAGCCGGTCAGGAGCTGGATGTTGACGGCCGTCGAGGCCAGGACCTCGTTCTCCGCGAAGGCGCCGGTCCCGACCAGCACCACCCGCGATTTCTTTCCCCCGGGCGGTGTCCGCTCGGCCGTGGCCATCAGGGTGAAGGGCCCCGACTTGTCCTTGGCGTCCTTGGTCAGGGGCGGCTGGCGCGGCTGCTGGACGAGATAGGAGTCGGCTGTCGACTGGGCCACCGGGGTCTCCAGCACGTCCGGCTTGCTCGTCGAGTCGATGCTCGTCGCCTCCGGGAAGAAGGAGACCCGGTTGCTCAGGTCGCGCGCGATCGGCGAGCTCCCGTACTGCAGCACGGCGGTGGCGGTCGGCTCGCCGCGCGCCGCGTGGGCGGCGTCGGGCACCACCAAGCCGCCGGAGAAGCTCAAGCCGTAGTCGGTCAGCACCGCGTTGTAGCGGGCCGTGACCGCCGCCTCCCGCCAGGGGTCCACGGCCAGCAGGAGCCGGCCGCCGCCGGCCAGGTAGTCGGTCAGGACTTTCACCGTGGCGTCAGGGATCTGCTTGGTGGGGCCGACCAGGGCGACCACGTCGCAGTCGGCGGGCACCGACGCGGCCTGCGAAAGGACCAGGTCCCTGACCCGGAAGTTGTCCTTGATGATCTGGTCCGAGGTCTCTGAGTAGCCCTGCAGCTGGTCGGTGTTCTTGAGGTCGCCCTCGCCCTCCCCGCCGACCCAGCACACGGTCGGGGTCCGGGTCGACTCCAGCGTCAGCAGCGCGGCCGTGATGTCCTGCTCGGTCTGCGAGCCGGGGTTCAAGAGCTGTGGCTTGCCGCGGTACTGGATGACGATCGTGTCCACCACCTTGACGCCCTGTGCGCGGGCGGTGGCGGGGTCGTTGTTCGGGTCCTCGACGGTGACCTTGAAGTGAGGCGAGGCCGCCGCGTAGCGCTGCAGGAGGTTCCGCGTCGAGGCGAGGTTGGGATCGCCGGAGTTGTCCCAGAGCCAGGCGTTGGCTGTCGAGTCGAGCCTCTGGGCCACCAGCAGCGACTGCGGGGCCAGGGTGTTGTTCTTGTACTTGGTCAGGTCGAAGGACTGCGTGGCCCGGGCGGCGAGCACGTTGCCCATCACCAGGATCCCGAGCAGGATGGCGGTCACGACCACGCTGAGGGTGCCGAAGCGCGACTGGCGGCTGGTGAAGAGATCCCTGACCGCGGTCGGGTCGAGGATCGCGTAGGCGATCAGCAAGGCGACGCCGGCGATCAGCGGGTAGGAGGCGGCGGTGGTGAGGCGCTGCTCGACCAGGTAGCTGCTGCCGCCCAGGAAGATCAGCAGCACGCCGAACACGAGGCAGACGACGGCCAGCCGCCGCTCCCAGCTGCTCACCTCCAGTTCCTGCCCGTCGCGCGTCGGGCGTAGGCCGGGTTTACCCCGGCCGATTGAGTTGTTTTTCCACGACAACTAGACGCGGCGCTGCGAGGGGGGATTCGGAAGGGCTTGGATAGGGGTCCCCGCGCTAGCGGGGAATGCGGGCCTGTCCCCCCTTGCCCTTCGCGTCGGGCGTAGGCCGAGTTTACCCCGGCCGATTGAGTTGTTTTTCCACGACAACTAGACGCGGCGCTGCGAGGGGGGATTCGGAAGGGGGGACCTGTCCCCCCTTGCCCTTCGTTCACCTCCACTTCCTCGACTCCAGGACCCGGGTGGCCAGGAAGAGGGCTCCGACGGTCAGGCTCGCGAAGTAGACGGCGTCTTTGAGGGCGATGTTGCCTTGACTGAATGAGGCGTAGCGCTCCTGCCCGCCGACGTACTGGAAAAAGGCGTCGTAGGGCGGAGCCAGGAACTGGGCGGCCTGTCCGCAGTAGTAGACGACGATCAGAGCGCCGAAGGTCAGGAAGGCCGCCACGATCTGGTTCTGGGTGAGGCTCGAGCAGAGCACCCCGATGGCCAGGAAGGCCGCGGCCAGGGCGAACAGGCCGAGGTACCCGGAGAGGAGCAGACCGAAGTCCAGGTTGCCGACCGTCAGGGGGATGCCCAGGGGCTTGAAGGTGGCCTTGGGCAGGTAGATCAGGAAGAGGGCGACGTAGACCAGGGTGAAGCTGAACATGGCCCCGAAGAAGGCGAGCGAGCCCAGCCACTTGCCGACCACCAGCTCCCAGTCCCGCACCGGCGAGGTGAGCAGCATCTCCAGCGTGCCCTGCCGGCGCTCCTCCGCCAGGACCCGCATCGTGGTCAGCGGGACGATCGGCAGGATCAGTAGGAAAGCGATCAGGCTGAAGACGTTGTCCATGGTTGCCTGCTGGTTCCCCAGGACCGGGATCAGGTAGCCGAAGTAAGAGACGACCAGGATCACGATCGGCGTGATCACCCAGCCGATCGGCGAGACGAAGAGACCGCCGAGCTCACGACCCGCAATCGCGAAGACCTTGGTCAGGCCGGTGGCGTAAAAGGGGGTGTAGGTCCCGCCGCCGAGCCCCTCCGGCTCTGCCTCGGCGGCCGGCTCGGGGGTCCTCGCGTGGGCGAGCCGGGGGGTGTCCACGGCGTCCTGCTCCGGCTCGGCCTCGGCTGCGACCTCCGGCTCGGGAGCGGTGACCTCGCGCCTCCTCACTCGGGCCACGGCTGCGGCTCCTCGGTGGTGAGTGAGATGAAGACGTCCTCCAGGCTCAGGGTCCGGGAGTGGAGCTCCCGGAGGCCGAAACCCGCCCGCACGATCGCCCTGGCGAGATCCTCACGGGGATCCTCGCGGCTGCCGTGGACCCTGACCTGGCACTCCCCGCTGGGCAGTGCGGTCACCTCGATCGTGTCCAGCCCCTTGACCAGGGCCACCTTGCGGCGGACGGCTTCGGCGTCGCCCCGGACGGTCATCTCGACGTCGATGCCGCGTCCCTCGGCCATCCGCCGGGCCAGGTTCTCGGGCCGGTCGTCGGCGACCAGCGAGCCGCGGTTGATGATCACCACCCGCTCGCAGGTCGCGCTGACCTCGGGCAGGATGTGGCTGGAGAGGATCACCGTGTGGGCCTTTCCCAGGGCGACGATCAGGTCCCGGGTCTCCCGGGTTTGGGCGGGGTCAAGGCCCGCCGTGGGCTCGTCGAGGATCAGCAGGTCGGGGTCGTGGACGACCGCTTGGGCCAGCCCAACGCGCTGCCGCAGGCCCTTCGAGAGCCGGCCCACGATCTCCCGCCGCCGCTCCTGGAGGCCGCAGGCCTCGAGGGCGTAGTCGACGCGATCCTGCCGGCGGCGGGGCGGCACTCCGCGCAGCCGGCAGCAGAAGTGCAGGTAGCCGCTGACCCGCATCTCGTTGTAGAGCGGGTTGTTCTCGGGCAGGTAGCCGATCCGGCGCCGGACCTCCACCGGGTTGCTGAAGACGTCGTAGCCGGCGATGGTGGCGGTCCCCGAGCTGGCCGACAGGTAGCCGGTCAGGATCCGCATGGTGGTGGACTTGCCCGCGCCGTTCGGACCCAGGAAGCCGAGCACCTGGCCGCGCGGGACTGAGAAGCTGATGCCGTCGACCGCCAGCCGGGGGCCGTAGCTTTTCGACAGGTCGTGTACCTCGATCAAGACCGATCGGTAAGCCTACTGAAAAGGACCGCCCCCGGCTGCCGGTTCCTTCGGCGTCTAACCTGCACTCGAAATGGCCGCCACCATCATCGCGATCGGGGATGAGCTGCTCGCCGGCTACACCCTGGACAGCAACTCCAACTGGATGGCCCAGCGCCTGCGCCGGCTCGGCCACCCGCTGAAGCGGGTCACCCAGGTCCGGGACCGGGAGGCGGAGATCGTGGAGCAGGTGCGGCGCGACCTCGCCGACCCGGAGGTGAGCGAGGTCTTCTGCAGCGGCGGGCTGGGCCCGACGCCGGACGACCGGACCTTTGCGGCGCTGGCCAGCGCTCTCGGCCGCGAGCTGGTCGAGGAGGAATCCGTCCGGGAGCGGATCGAGCGCCGGCTGGAGCGGATGAAGGAGGCTGGCCTGGTCGCGGAGGCCGAGCTCAACGAGGGCCACCTGCGCATGGCCCGAATCCCGGCCGGCGCCACGGCCGTCCTCCGTAACCGGGTCGGGACGGCGCCAGGCGCCGTCTACGAGCTGGAGGGCACCCGGCTCTTCGTGCTGCCGGGGGTGCCGCCGGAGCTGAAGGACATCTTCAGCGAGGAGGTCGAGCCGCGCTACCTGGCGGGCGGCTCTGCGGCCACGGTGCGAGAGATCCGCCTCCAGTTCGCCGTCGAGGGCCGCTTCTACCCCGTCCTGAAAGAGCTCGAAGAGACGCACCCCGAGGTGGCCGTGGGCTCCTACCCGAACTTCGACAGCAAGGAGCTGGTGCTGCGGTGCACCGGCGCCGACCCGGTGCGGGTCGCGGACGCGATCGCCATCCTCACCCGGTTTGCCGAGTCACTCGGCTACCCGGTCCGGCAATCAGCCGCCGGGACGGTCGGATGCTGAGCGAGACGGTCGTCGGGGCCTTTCTGGAGCAGGCCGCGCTGCGGGGCGCTGCTCCCTTCCTGCACCGCCCCACCCAATCGGGCTGGGAGCCGATCAGCTGGGCCGAGGCGCGGGAGCGCGCCTTGCGGATCGCCGCCGGCCTGGTCGGAGCTGGCGTGAAGCCGGGCGAGGCGGTCCTGATCCTCTCTGAGAACCGGGTCGAGTGGATCCTGGCCGACCTCGGGATCCAGGCCGCCGGGGCGGTGACGGTCCCCATCTACGCCACCAGCACCGAGGAGACGATCGGCAAGATCGTCGCCAACTCGGAGGCGAAGGTCGGCTTCGCGGGCAGCGAGCAGCTGGCGGGAATGCTGCCCCATGGACTTCGCGTCCTGGACTTCGACTCCGACCTGCCGGGCTGGCTCGAGGAGCAGCCTCCCGCCCAGGACCGCGAGGAGGTCGAGCGGCGGCTGGCCGCCCTCCGCCCCTCCGACGTCGCCTCGATCATCTACACGTCCGGCACCACCGGCGACCCCAAGGGCGTCGTCCTCCCCCACTCCAACTTCGTGGTCATGGCGCGCGCGAGCCTGCAGGATTTCGAGATCGGGCCGGCTGACGCGATGCTTTCCTTCCTGCCCCTGTCGCACGTCTTCGAGCGGCAGTCAGGCGTCGTGGTCGCGATCACCTCGGGCTGCGAGATCTGGCTGTCGCACGGCATCGTGCGGCTGGCCGAGGACATCGCGCAGGCGCGCCCGACGGTGATGCTGGGCGTGCCGCGGATGTTCGAGAAGATCGTCGACCGGATCCGGGACGAGGTCCGCAAGCAACCGGGCTGGAAGCGGTTCCTGTTCGAGCAGGCGACCGCCGGCCGCCTCGGCCCACTCGGTGCGCGGGTCCTGGCGCCGGTCCAGCGCCGGGTGGGCGGAGGGCGGCTGCGCTTCTTCGTCAGCGGCGGCTCACCGCTCGCGAAGGAGGTGGAGGAGTTCTTCTGGTCGCTGGGCATCCCCATCTACAACGGCTGGGGCATGACCGAGACGACCTCCGGCGCCACCGCCAACAACCCGTCCGGACACCGCTACGGGACCGTCGGCCGCGCCCTGCCGGGCGTGGAGCTGAAGCTGGCCGAGGACGGCGAGCTGCTGGTCAAGGGCCCGGGCGTGATGCGGGAGTACCACCGCGACCCCAGGTCCACCGCCGAGACGCTGGAGAAGGGCTGGCTCCGCACCGGCGACCTGGCCGAGGTGGACGGCGACGGCTACGTGCGGATCACCGACCGCAAGAAGGACCTGCTCAAGACCTCGAACGGGAAGTACGTGGCGCCGCAGCCGATCGAGGCCAAGCTCCAGGGCACGCGTTACATCGAGACCGCGGTCCTGATCGGAGACGACCGACCCTACGTGACGGCCCTGCTCGTGCCCAAGTGGGAACACCTGAAGCAGGACCTCTCCCTGGACGGCGAACCGGACCGGTTGGTCAGGGACGAGCGCGTGACCGCCGCCATCCAGAAGTCCATCGACGAGGTCAACGGCACCGTTGCGCACTGGGAGGCGGTCAAGTATTTCCGCTTACTGCCCCGCGACTTCGAGGAGTCGGAAGGCGAGCGCACGCCGTCCCTGAAGATCAAGCGCTCGGTCGTCAAGCGCAAGAACGCGGACCTGATCGAGGAGATGTACGAGGCCGGCTCACGCACTCGGAGCGGCGAAGAGGCCCGGGCCTGACTACATCATCGTGTAGCCGCCGCTCACCGAGAGCGTCTGGCCGGTGATGTAGGAGGCGGCCTCGGAGGCCAGGAAGAGCACCGCAGGCGCGATGTCCTCGGGCGTGCCCAGCCGTCGCAGCGGGTAGGACTTGGCGATCTTCTCCAGCAGCTCCTCCGGGAACTGCTCCCCCTGCTTGCCAGACCACATCGAGCCCTCGCCGAAGTCGCCGCCGGCGTCCCGCTTGCCGGGCGTGAACCCCGGGCAGACGACGTTGAAGCGGATGCCCTTGGAGCCCATCTCCCGGGCCAGCGACTTCGACATCGCGATGATGCCCGCTTTGGTGCCGGAGTAGACCGTCTCCCGCCACTCCCCCATCCGGCCGGCGTCGGAGCTGAGGGAGACCACCGCGCCCGAGCGCTGCTCGACCATCGGGTCGAGGACCGCCCGGCTGCAGTTGATGAACCCCCAGAAGTTGATCGCCACCTCGCGCTCCCATTCCTCGCGGGGCTTCTCCAGGAAGAGCCGGTCGATGGTCCCCCCGGCGCAGTTCACGAGCACGTCGATGCGCCCGAACAGCTCGACCGCCCGGGCCGCCATCGACTGAGTGGATTCCCAGCTGGAGACGTCGGTGCGCTGGACCGCGACCTCGGCTCCCCCGGCTTCCGAGGCGACCCGGTCGGCCCGCTCCTCGTCGATGTCCGCGATCAGCACCCGTGCCTTCTCGGCCGCGAAGGCGAGCGCGATGCCCCGCCCGATGTTGTTGGCGCCCCCGGTGACGACCACCGCCTTGCCGGCCAGGTTCAGCTCCACGCCCGGAGGTTACGTCGCGCGCCGCCTCCCGCGCAGGGCGCCGGTGGCCCAAAGCACTCCCAACGCTGCGAGGCCCTTCAGTCGCGACTTTCGCTTTGGTTCGACGGCCGGAGCAGCCTCTGGTTCGGTCTGGCCGACCTCCGCGGGATACAGCAGCGAGTTCAGCTCCGCCCCGACCATTGTCACGATGCCAAGGAAGTAGAAGAAGACCATCAGCAGGAAGAGCAGCGCGAAGGTCTTGCCGTAGGCGCTGCCGCCCCCGGTGAGGCGTAGGTAGAGAGGGAAGAGCAGCGAGAGGGACTCGAAGAGCAGGCCGGACAGCGCCGCACCCGGCCAGACCTTGCCCCAGTCCTGCCGGCGGTTCGGCACCACGTAGTAGATGCAGAGGAAGAGCAGGAAGCCGGCCAGCAGCCCGACCAGGAACTGGACCCCGAAGGCCACCGGCCCGTTGTGGAGGACTTCCGGCAGGAAGGGCAGCTTGTCGAGCAGCCCGAGCAGGAAGCTGGTGACCAGCATCAACCCCGCGAAGATGGTGAAGAGGAAGACCATCGCGATGCTCATCAGCACGCCGGACGGAAGCGGGCGCTGCTTGGTCTGGTAGATGGTGGCGAAGGCCTGCTCCATGGAGCGGAAGAGGGCGGAGCCGCTCCAGACCAGGCCGGCGAAGCCGACCAGGAAGAAGATCCCGCTCTTCTGGTGGAAGAGCTGGAGGGCGTTGAAGGCCTCCCGCTCGGCTGCGCTGTCG
>Ga0209804_1002837_pt1 | contig 10295 bp, 11 predicted proteins | sample GraSoiAngelo_139_FD_185896 | JGI IMG/M metagenome (GOLD analysis project Ga0209804, IMG submission 185896) | Grasslands soil microbial communities from the Angelo Coastal Reserve, California, USA - 14_0929_12_20cm (SPAdes) (version 2) | ecosystem: Environmental > Terrestrial > Soil > Grasslands ... | reverse complement strand
GGCGACGCCGGGCGTAGCGGCCTCGGCGCGGCTCACCTCGAAGACCGGCCCGAACACGTCGTTCATCGCGATGAACGCGGCGGCCATGCCCGCGCTCGTGGCCAGGAACTTGCGCCGGCTCAGGCCATGCTTGGGCGCGAGGTCGCTGGCCAGCTGCGTCACGCGGGCCTCGACCTTGCGTTGCTCCAGCGTCTGTGGCAGCGGGTTGTATTCGCCGTTCGAGACGATCTGGGTTGGAATCGGCCCTCGAAACGCCGCGATTTCGGCTGGTGCGGTGCGCTTGAGCTCCGCGTCACTGAGATAGTGCGGCATCTTGCGCCTCCCTCTTCGGGTGAGCCCCGGCGACTTGTCCTGTCCCCTACTCGTCAGTGAGCGCGGGCCCGGGAGCCCGCAAAGGGACCCGGGTGACGATTATCGCTGTCGCCCGGCGAAGTCAAGGCGCGGCGCGAATCTCAGGGGCGGCGGACCGATGACACGAGGTCGCCGAACCGCTTGAGCAGGGTCGTCTCGTCGAGCGCGCCGGCGCGGGCCAGGGCGCTCACCTGCTCGGGATCCTCGAGGTCGGCGTGCGTGAGCCGGATCATGTAGGCGGCCAGCATCTGGTAGGCCGCCGACTCCACGTCGACGTGACGCACGCGGAATCGCCCGGTCTTGGCGTCGATCAGATCGCGGAACGGCACCGGCACGAAGGTATCGCCCTGCATCGTCACCATCGCGGCGGTGCCGCCCTCGATCAAGAAGCGGGTCGCCCAGTAACCCAGACCTCGACAGTAGTGGATGTCGAAGCCGCCGGGCGGAGCGCAGCGAAGCTCGTAGCCGATGTCCTTCGCGACGATGCTGATCGTGACGCCGCGTGCCCGCAGGCTCGCGGTCACTCGCTCCTTGAGCAGGCGCGAGAGCTCCAGCTCGGCCAGCCGGACGTTTCCGTACGGATCGCGCTCGACCTGGCTCAGCGTGTCGGGATCCAGCCGCTCGATGAGACCTTCGGCGAGCAGGGCGACGCCGTGCTCTCGCCCGAGGATGCGACGCTTGATGATCGCACCTTCGAGGGTGTCGGCGATCTGGTCGAGGCTGACCGGGCCGTCCGGGAACTCCTCGCCGATGACGGTCAAGGTCGCGCCGGCGGCGCTGCCGATGCCGAGGGCGAGATGCCCGGCGTGCCGGCCCATGATCGTGACGAAGAACCACTTGTCGGTCGTCGCGGCGTCCTTCATGAGGTTGCGCACGAGGTCCTTGCCCACGTCGACCGCCGTCGTGAAGCGAACGTCGGCACTCCCGGGGGCAGCGGCAGGTCGTTATCGATCGTCTTCGGCACGTGAGCGACCGCGAGCTTGCCGCCGAGCACGCGCGCGACGGCCGCGGCACCGGATGCGGTGTCGTCGCCGCCGATCGTCAGGAGGTACGCGGCCCCGAGGTCTTGCAACGAGTCCGCGACGTTCTGGAGCGTCTCGGCCGAGCACGCCGGGTTCGCGCGCGAGGTCCGGAGCACCGAGCCGCCTCGAAGTGGATCCTCGAGAGCGAGGCGATCTCCAGCTCCTCGACGTGGCTCGTGTCCTTCTTCATGAGCCACTGGTAGCCGTCGTGGCACCCGAGGACGGTGAGCCCTCGGTTGCGGGCCTCGATCGTGGCCGCCGCGATGACGGCGTTGATGCCGGGCGCCGGGCCGCCCCCGACGAGGATCGCGAGCGCCCCGGCACTCATCGGGCGCTCCGCTCGAGCGCCGCCGTGTAGGCGCCCGCGCGCGCCGCGCTGTTGCAGTGTGCCCGGTGACGGAACGCGCGCTGGGCGTCGTCGACCCGCGTGGCGTCGCCGGCCCATGTCGTCAGCGGCGCGGACTGCAGGGCCCGCGCGAACGAAAAGCTGAGCGGCCAGAACGCGGGCTCCGGCAAACGGTTCATCGCGTTGAGATGGGCGGTGGCGAGCTCGTCCGACTGCCCGCCCGAGAGGAACACGATCCCTGGCACCGCGGCGGGCACGGTCCGGCGCAGGCATCGCACCGTCGCCTGCGCGACCGCCTCGACCGGCGCCTGACGGGCCGAGGCCGCGCCCGGCAACACCATGCTCGGCTTCAGCAGCATGCCCTCGAGCAGCACTTTGTTCTCCCACAGCGCGTCGAAGACCGTGTGCAGCGTCGCCTCGGTCACCTCGAAGCAGCGCTCGAGCGAGTGCCCGCCGTCCATCAGCACCTCGGGCTCGACGATCGGAACGATCTCGGCCTCCTGGCACAGCGCCGCGTAGCGCGCGAGGACCGATGCGTTCGCCTCCAGGGCCAGCGGGGTGGGCGTGCGGCCGTCGTCGCCGATCGCGATCACCGCCCGCCACTTCGCGAAGCGTGCGCCGAGTTTCTTGTAGTCCGCCAGGCGCTCACGAAGCCCGTCGAGCCCCTCGGTCACCTGCTCGGCCGGCGAGCCCGCGAGCGGCTTCGTGCCGCGGTCCACCTTGATTCCGGGGACGATTCCCTCCTTGACCAGCACTTCGACGAAGGGCCGTGCATCGTCGGCCGCCTGGCGGATCGTCTCGTCGAACAGAATCACGCCGCTGATGAACTCGCCGATGCCCTTGGTCGTGAAGAGCATCTGCCGGTAGCGCCGGCGGTTCTCCTCGTTGTTGGCGATTCCGAGCGGCTCGAAGCGCCGACCGATCGTGGCGTGGCTCTCGTCCGCCGCGAGGATCCCCTTGCCCGGCGCAACCAGATCGCGCGCTGTCCCTTCCAGAGTCGTGGTCCCCATCACCCGCGCCTCCTTCCCGGAGGAAGTCCATGTTGGCCGCACCTCCAGCGTACAGAGCGAGGCTAGTCCCCCTCCCATTTTTGGAACTGGCTTCGCAACCCGCCGAGGTGTCGAGCCAACGTCCCCGGCGCGCCTGATGAAACCGTCAAGGTGCTGATTTAGTTGGCCGATCTACGTCGAACGGTCCGGCGCGCCCTGGCCGTCCTCCAAATAGGCGACCAATTTGATCGGATATAGATATGGGTATAGCCTTTGAGCTGGAGGTCTTGATGACCACATCCGCGAAGACACTCGAGGCGCTCGCGACCCGGGACTACAAGTGGGGGTTCGTGAGCGACATCGAAGCCGATACGTTGCCGCCGGGCTTGAACGAGGACGTCATCCGCCAGATCTCGGCCAAGAAGGCGGAGCCCGAGTTCATGCTGCAGTGGCGGCTGCGCGCCTATCGCCACTGGAGCAAGCTGGAGCGCGCCGCCGGCGAGCCGAAGTGGGCGAACGTGACGTACCCGCCCATCGACTATCAGAAGATCGTGTACTACTCGGCTCCGAAGCGGCAGGGCGAGGGGCCAGCGAACCTCGACGAGGTCGATCCCAAGCTCCTGGAGACCTTCGAGAAGCTCGGGATTCCGCTCGCCGAGCGGAAGCGCCTGGCCGGCGTCGCGGTCGACGCGGTCTTCGACAGCGTCTCGGTGGCCACGACGTTCAAGGAGAAGCTGGCCGAGCTCGGCATCATCTTCTGCTCCTTCTCCGAGGCCGTGCAGAATCACCCCGAGCTGGTGCAGAAGTACCTGGGCTCGGTGGTGCCATACACCGACAACTTCTATGCGGCGCTGAACTCGGCCGTTTTCACCGACGGCTCGTTCTGCTACATCCCGAAAGGCGTGCGCTGTCCGATGGAGCTCTCGACCTACTTCCGTATCAACGCGGCGGGGTCGGGGCAGTTCGAGCGCACCTTGATCGTCGCCGAGCCCGGCAGCTACGTCAGCTACCTCGAGGGCTGCACGGCGCCGATGCGCGACGAGAACCAGCTACACGCGGCGGTCGTCGAGCTGGTCGCGCACGAGGGCGCGCAGATCAAGTATTCGACCGTGCAGAACTGGTATGCCGGCGACAGCGAGGGCCGCGGCGGCATCTTCAACTTCGTCACCAAGCGCGGCAAGTGCGCGGGCCGTGCCGCCCGTATCTCGTGGACCCAGGTGGAGACCGGCTCGGCAATCACCTGGAAGTATCCGAGCGTGATCCTGCAAGGCGACGACTCGATCGGCGAGTTCTACTCGGTCGCGCTGACGGCCAACCGCCAGCAGGCCGACACCGGCACCAAGATGCTGCACATCGGCAAGAACACCCGGAGCACGATCATCTCCAAGGGCATCTCCGCCGGCCGCGGCAACAACACCTACCGCGGGCTCGTGCGCATCTCGCCGCGCGCCACCAACGCGCGCAACTATACGCAGTGCGACTCGCTGCTGCTCGGCGACCGGTGCGGCGCGCACACATTCCCCTACATCGAGGTCGGCAACGCCTCGTCGATCGCCGAGCACGAGGCCTCGACCTCGAAGATCAGCGACGAGCAGCTCTTCTACTGCAAGCAGCGCGGCCTGTCGGGCGACAACGCCGTGTCGATGATCATCAACGGATTCTGCAAGGAGGTCTTCAAGAATCTCCCGATGGAGTTCGCCGTGGAGGCCACCAAGCTGCTCGGGGTGAGCCTGGAAGGGAGCATCGGCTGATGCTGAGCGTTCGTGATCTGTCCGTCGCCGTCGACGACAAGACCATCCTTCGACAGCTGAATCTCGAGGTGCGCGCCGGCGAGGTCCACGCCGTCATGGGGCCCAACGGCTCGGGCAAGAGCACCTTGGCCCAGGCGCTGGCCGGACACCCGGCCTATACGGTCACCGGCGGCCAGGTGACGTATCTCGGCCGGGATCTCCTGGCCATGTCGCCCGAGGATCGCGCTCGGGCCGGGGTGTTCCTGGCGTTCCAGTACCCGATCGAGATCCCCGGCGTCAGCAACGCCGCCTTCCTCAAGGCGGCGATCAACGAGCAGCGTGCCGCGCGCGGGCTGGAGGAGCTCGACGCCATGGACGTGCTCGAGCTCTTGCAGCAGAAGCTCGAGCTGGTCGAGATGGACAAGAGCTTCCTCAATCGGCCGGTCAACGAGGGCTTCTCGGGCGGCGAGAAGAAGCGCAACGAGATCCTCCAGATGGCCGTGCTCGACCCGACGCTCGCCATCCTCGACGAGACCGACTCGGGGCTCGACATCGACGCGCTCAAGATCGTGGCTGGGGGCGTGAATGGGCTGCGGCGGTCGGACAACGCGATCATCCTGGTGACCCACTACCAGCGCATCCTCCAGTACGTCGAGCCCGACCGGGTCCACGTCCTCTTCGACGGGCGCATCGTGAAGTCGGCGGGCAAGGAGCTGGCGCTGGAGCTCGAGCGCCGGGGCTATGACTGGATCAAGGACGAGGTGGCGTCGCTCGCATGAGCACCATGATTGCCGGCACCGATCGCTACCTGGCCGAGTTCGAGAGCCTCGAACGAGGCGCGCACGAGTCACCCGCATGGCTGGCGGCCCTGCGCCGCGAGGCCATGGCCCGGTTCGCCGAGCGGGGCTTCCCTACGACGCGTGACGAGGACTGGCGCTACACGAACCTCGGCCCGCTGGCGGCGACGCCGTTTCACGCCGCCGGCCCGGGCGCTCCGGGCGATCTGTCCGCCGAGCTGGTGGATCGCTCGGCCGTCGGCCCGAGCGCGTGGCCGCGGCTGGTGTTCGTGGACGGGAGATTCGCGCCCGAGCATTCGTCGCGACAGCGCCTGCCCGGCGGTGCGAGGCTGTCGAGCCTCGCCGAGGCGATGACCACCGACGGCGAGCTCGTCGAGCGCCATCTGGCGCGGCATGCGCGCTGGGACGCCGACGTCTTCGCCGCGCTCAGCACCGCCTTCGTCCAGGACGGCGCGTTCCTGCACGTGCCCGTGGAGACGGTGATCGACGCACCGATCGAGATCGTGCTGCTGACCACCGCCCCCGGCGTGCTGGCTCAGCCGCGGATCCTCGTCGTCGCCGAACCGCACAGCCGTTTCACCGTCCTCGAGCGGCACCTCGGGCTCACGGACGAGGCGTGCTTCGTGAACACGGTGACCGAGCTGGCGGTAGGCCCCGGCGCCTCCCTCGACCACTACGTGCTCCAAGAACAGGGCGCCTCGACCTTTCACATGGCGACCGTCCACGCCGCCCTCGAGCGCGACAGCACGTTCTCGACCTGCGAGGCGGCGTTCGGCGCGGGGCTCGCCCGCACGACGCTCACCGTGCGGTTCGAGGGCCAGGGCGGCCGCGCCTCCATCGCCGGCCTGTACGTCGCGGACCGCCGCCAGCACGTCGATCACCACGTCACGGTCGACCACGCGGTCCCGCGCTGCTCGAGCCAGCAGCTGTTCAAGGGTGTGCTCGACGGCTCGGCCCGCGCGGTCTTCAACGGGCGGGTCATCGTGCGGCCGGATGCCCAGAAGACCGACGCCAACCAGACGAACAAGCATCTGCTGCTCTCCGACGGCGTCGAGGTCGACAGCAAGCCACAGCTCGAGATCTTCGCCGACGACGTGAAGTGCACGCACGGCGCGGCGGAAGGCCAGCTGGCGCCCGAGGCGATCTTCTACCTGAGGAGCCGGGGCCTGGACGAGGCCAGGGCGCGCCGACTCCTGACCCTCGGGTTCGTGCGCGAGGTCGTCGAGCGGGTCACGGTGGAGCCGATCCGGCGCCATCTCGACCGCATGCTCGAGACCCGGCTGGGCACCCGACCCGCCACCACGGAGTGGCCATGAGCGCGACGACCCGGGCGTTTCGGATTCCTGTCAACCCGGCGGGCTGGGACGCCGAGCGCATCCGCAAAGACTTCCCCGCGCTGCATCAGGAGGTCCACGGAAAGCCGCTGGTCTACCTGGACAACGCCGCGACCAGCCAGAAGCCCCAGGTCGTGATCGACGCGCTGACCGCGTACTACACGCGGGACAACGCCAACGTGCATCGAGGCGTTCACGTGCTCAGCGAGCGCGCCACCGACGCGTACGAGGGCGCCCGGGAGCGCATCCGGCGTCATCTCAACGCCGCGTCCACTCGCGAGATCGTCTTCGTGCGTCAGGCTACCGAGGCCATCAACCTCGTGATGGCGAGCTTCGGACGCACCGTGGTCGGCGCTGGTGACGAGATCGTCATCTCGGCGATCGAGCACCACGCCAACATCGTGCCCTGGCAGATGCTCTGCCAGGAAAAGGGCGCGCGGCTCAAGGTGCTCCCCGTCGACGATCGCGGCGACCTGATCATGGACGAGTACCCCCGGCTGCTCGGCCCGCGGACGCGGCTGGTGGCGATCACGCAGGTGTCAAACGCGCTGGGAACGATTACGCCGATCAAGGAGATCATCGAAGTCGCGCATCGCCTGAACATCCCCGTGCTGGTCGACGGCGCTCAGGCCGTGCCTCACCAGGCCGTGGACGTGCGGGAGCTGGACTGCGACTTCTACGTGTTCTCGGGCCACAAGGCGTATGGCCCCACGGGCATCGGCGTGCTCTACGGTAAGGAGTCGTGGCTCGAGCGGATGCCGCCCTACCAGGGCGGCGGCGACATGATCAAGATGGTCAGCTTCGAGAAGACCATCTACAACGACCTGCCGTACAAGTTCGAGGCCGGCACGCCCCACATCGCGGGAGCGATCGGCCTGGCCACCGCGCTCGACTACCTCGACGGCCTCGGACTCGACGCCGTCGGCGCCTGGGAGCACGAGCTCCTCGTCTACAGCACCGAGCTCCTGCAGGCCGTGCCGGGTCTGCGACTCATCGGGACCGCGCGCCGAAAGGCTGGTGTCCTGTCGTTCGTGCTCGACGGCGTCCACGCGCACGACCTCGGCACCATCCTCGACCAGCACGGCGTCGCCGTGCGAGCCGGGCATCACTGCGCGATGCCGGTGATGGACCGCTTCGGCGTGCCGGCCACCGTGCGCGCGTCGCTCGGTCTCTACAACACGCCGGGTGAAGTGGAAGCGCTGTCGAGCGCCGTACGCACGGCGCAGGAGATTTTCGCGTGACGACCGAGCTGCGCGAGCTCTACCAGCAGGTGATCCTCGACCACAACAAGAAGCCGCGGAACTTCCACGTGCTGGAGGGCGCCAACCGCACGGCCGAGGGCTATAACCCGCTCTGCGGCGACCAGATCACGCTCTATCTGCGCCTCGAGGACGGCGTGGTCAAGGACGCCGCGTTCCAGGGCAAAGGCTGCGCCATCTCGAAAGCCTCGGCGTCGATGATGACGGCCGCTGTGATCGGCAAGCCGCTGGACGAGGTGGAATCGCTGTTTCAGCGCCTCCACACCATGCTCACCGGCGAGACCGGCGCCTCCGGCGACGGGCTCGGCAAGCTGGCCGTCTTCGCTGGTGTCCGCGAGTTCCCCAGCCGCGTCAAGTGCGCCACCCTGGCCTGGCACACGCTGCATGCCGCGCTCTGCGGAGCCGCGGCGCCCGTATCGACGGAGTAAACCTCGACGCCAGCGGCGTCGACGCACAGCAGGAGACGGATATGGCTGATCAGGCGGCGATCGAGCGCGACGTGATCCTCCTGAGCTCGGGCTCATCTACGGGCTCACAGTGGCGCCCGACGGAGCGGTCGACGTCCGCATGACCTTGACGGCGCCCAACTGCCCCGCGGCTCAGGAGCTGCCGGCCGAAGTGGAGCGCGCCGTGCGCGCGGTCCCCGGGGTCACCGCGGCCCGCGTCGAGATCACGTTCGATCCGCCATGGGACCGCTGCCGGATGTCTGACGCCGCGAAGCTGAAGCTCGGCCTGCTGTAAGGTTCGCGCTCGAGCTCCGCGCTAGCGTACGACGCGATCGGTCTTCACCGGCTCGAATCGGCCGGTACGAACGATCGCCCACAGCACGCGCCAGGCCCCACGCGTGGCGAGGAGCCAGTAGGTCTGGCAGCGGAACGTCCCCCAGAACTTTGCCTTCAACGTGGTTCGGACGACGTCGACGCGGCGCGGGAAGTGCCCGGCGAGGCTCTCGATCAGATCCTGCGTGACGATCCCACCCACCCAGATCGTGAGTCCGAGGGAGATCGAGGGAAACGCGACGCCGAGCAGAAACCAGACCGGGTGATACGAGAACCGGTATGCGAGGTGCCAGCCGAGAAAGCCGAGCACGGGATAGACGAGCGCGGCGATCGGCCACTCGATCACCTTGTTGCCGACGTGCCGCGCGAGCTGCGCGAAGTTGTAGGCCGTCGGCCGGGCGCGCCACACGCCACGCAGGAACGCGACGTCGTCGAGCACGCCCTTGTACCAGCGCGCGTTCTGGCGAATCATGCCGGCATTCGTCTCCGGCATGTCCACCAGCTCCAGCATGGGCAACGCGGCCATCAGCACGCCGCGCGCGCCCAGCGCGTAGCCCAGCGTCGAGTCCTCTGTCGCGCCCGAGGTCGGAAAGCCGCCGAGGCTCTGCAGCACGTCCAGGCGCACGAACTGGTTGTGGCCGAGGCAGATCAGCGAGCGCCGGAAGCAGAGCTCGAAGACGGGCCGGAGCAGGCGGCCCAGCCGCGGGGCCCGCGCCTGGAGGCGGGCGAACGCCGCGATGCGCCGCCGCTCGTTGATGAGCCGTGCGATCGAGACGCGGATGAAGATCGACGACTGCTGCACAGCGCATACGCGCCCGCGCACGTCGAGGCGAGCGAAGTTGGCCAGGGAGAGCGTGACGCCCTGATAGGCGAGCTGGCCGCGGTGCTTCGCGAGATCGGCGGCGATCCAGCGATAGATGTTCGGATCGGGGATCGAGTCGGCGTCACTCAGCCCGATGAAGACGCGTGCCGGATCGTAGCGCAGATCGAGCAGCGGCTTGAGCACCTCGGGCCGGAGCGCCCAGTTCAGCTGGTGCGCCTTGCGCCCCTCGCCCGGCATCGCGACCAGCGAGAGCATTTTCTGCTGCCAGGGCGGCAGCCCTTCGCGGAAGCGCCGGACCAGCTCGGCGGTCGAGACGCCCATCGCCGGGTGCGGCGTGCGCTCCTCTTCCTCGCGGGTGGCGACGACGATGTGGAGCTTGGCGTGCGGATAGCGCGAGTCGAGCAGCGCCCGCAAGGTCGCCGCGATCTCGGGCTCCTGCCAGGCTGGAACGAGATGCATGAAGACGGGCGCGTTCGGATCGCGCTCCAGCGCGGCCTCCTCGGGCAAGGTTGCGAGCTTCTCGTACGCTTCCTCGACGAAGCGACACGTGGTGAGCATGCCCTTCCAGTCGAGCAAGAGCTTGAAGGCCGCGCGGCCGTTGACGAGCAGGGCCGCCCAGAACATCGCGAACCAGAACCACCCGGCGCCCCAGAACCAGGCCCAGAACGCGTCCACGTGGACTCAGCGAGGGGCGTGCGGGATTTGCGGCGAGCTCTGCGACGGGAACTTCAGCACGGTCTCGCCCTCGCGGACCATGCCCATCTCCTCGCGGGCGAGCTTCTCGATGTAGAGCGGGTCGTTGCGCAGCCGGTCCACCGTGCGCGTGAGCTCGGACTGCTTCGCGCGCAGCGCGCCCAGCTCGCGC
>Ga0209804_1002835_pt1 | contig 10298 bp, 7 predicted proteins | sample GraSoiAngelo_139_FD_185896 | JGI IMG/M metagenome (GOLD analysis project Ga0209804, IMG submission 185896) | Grasslands soil microbial communities from the Angelo Coastal Reserve, California, USA - 14_0929_12_20cm (SPAdes) (version 2) | ecosystem: Environmental > Terrestrial > Soil > Grasslands ... | reverse complement strand
ATTTCCTTTGTGCGCTCTGACCGCGCGAACCAGCGGCAACTGCGCAAATTCATCCGGCCCAGCCCAGCGAAGCTTTCCCTGGCCAATTTCTTCTATCAGGTCGAAAGGCGAGCCAATGGCGCAAACGTCCAAAGCACCTACAGCATCGGCATCTCGAGAAAGGAGCTGGCTGACTTTGGGAGCGGTGAACGTGACAGTGCGATGTGCGCGGAGAACCGGACCTTCGGCATGCTGCCCGTCTGAGGGTAGCCCCGAAGGTGTATCCACTGCGAGAATCAATGTTGGACTTGCCGCAGTCGCATGAGCTGACAAACGATTGATGTCTTCGATGGCTTGCGCAATCAATCCAGTTGCCGCGCCGCGGAGCCCCGTGCCCAAGAGGGCGTCAACGATGACCTCCGAGTCAGCAACTCCAGGCCAAACGCGCTCCCAAACAGTTTCATCCTCGATGGTCAGGATTGTATTTCCCGCTTCGAGATAACGGGCAAGGTTCGCACCCGCGTCGCCGCGCATCTCCTGCAGAGCACCAAAGAGGCACACGCGCAGGCCAATCCCCGCGGCTCTTAGGTGCCGGGCGGCGACTAAGCCGTCACCGCCATTATTTCCCTTGCCGCAGAGAACGGTGACACGCCGCGGCACTGCGGGAGAAAAGTCACGCAGTATCGCATCCGCGACGTTTTTACCGGCAGCCTCCATCATCTGCAGGCTGGGAATACCGTAGCGCTCGGTTGTGAGGCGGTCCACCTCGCGCATTTCGGTAGCCGTGAGAGCTTTCATAGGAGGTTTACGGCACGATCAAAGCATCCAGCCGCCGCTGACATTGACAACCTGGCCGGTAACATATTCGGCCTCTTCGGAGGCGAAAAAGGCTACCGTCGCAGCAACATCTTCGACCGTCGGGGGACGCCCGATCGGAAAACGCGCGTCGTGAATCTTGCGAGCCTCTTCCAGTGTCAGCTCATTCTCATCGATGCTGGAAGGGTTCACAACGTTCACCGTGATTCCGTTCTTGGCTTCCTCAAGTGCCAAAGAACGAGACAGCGCCACAACCGCGGCCTTGGCAGCGGCATACGCCGATATTTTCGCCTGCCCGAATGCCCGTTCCGCGCCGACGGCGCCCAAATTGATGATTCGGCCCCAGCGCGCCTTCCGCATATGCGGCAGCGCGGCGCGGCACATATACAAGACCGTGAGCAGGTTCGAAGTGAAGATGCCTTCCCAGTCCTGCAGCGACGATTCAGCCAGCGTTCCCCAACGAAAATCTCCCACATTGTTGACGATGACATCGATTCGCCCGAACCGATCGACCACCGTTTTGATCAGCTGGTCGCAACGCCCAGCATCGGTGATGTCCGTCTCGACGGCCACGCAATCCGCCCCATGTGCCTGCAACTGACGCAGCGCCTGCTGTGCGGCAACTTTATTGGAGCGATAGGCGATGGCCATTCGCGCTCCATCCTGCGCCAGCCGCAGAGCAAGCCCGCGGCCAATGCCTCTGCTCCCGCCAGTTACCAGTGCCACTCGATTGCGAAGCGACATTCCTCTCCCCGGCAAATCTCTCGGAAGGATTTTCAGTATAGCCTAGCCGCAACGGAGGTACTACCGAAGCCGCGCAACGATCACGGTCATGTCATCGGCCTGTTCGGGAGTACCGGCCCACTCCTCCGCCGCAGCCATCAGTGACTCCGCAACCATGAGCGGTGCGGCCCCCTGCAAGCGGACTGCGGCTTCCTGCAACCGGCGAATTCCAAATTCTTCGCCATAGACGTTCTCCGGCTCGATCAGGCCGTCACTATATCCGATCAGCAGCGCGTCGGGCCGTACCTCTAGCGATCCTTCCTCATAGACGTAATCTTCCATGACCCCCAGCACCATGCCACCTTTATCCAATTGTTCCGAATTGCCATTGCAGATCAGAAAAGCGGGCAGGTGCCCGGCATTCGTATAGCGCAGCGTTCGCGTGGCGCTGTCGTAGATCGCGATGAAGAAGGTCGCGAACCGGTCGTCGCCAGTGTTGCGCACCAGATGCTTGTTCAGGCGTGATACCAGTTCGGCCATGTTCAAGCGCTCGCTGCCTTCTGAAAGCATCTGGCTACGCAGCGCCGCCTGCAGACTTGCCATCAGCAGGGCCGCCGAAATTCCCTTTCCCGAGATATCCGCAATGGCAACAGCAATATGCGTCGGGCTGAGTTGAATGAAGTCATAGTAGTCGCCGCTGACGGAACGCGCGGCCTTGCAAATGGCCTCAATCTCGACTCCCGGCACTGATGGCAAGGTGCTCGGGAAAAGCTGGTTTTGCACCTCTCGAGCGATGGAAATTTCATTCTCCAACCGCTGGCGTTTATTCTGTTCTTCGATGAGTGTGCTGATGGAACCCGTCATTTGGTTAAACGATTCGGCCAGCTCACCGAGCTGATCGCGGTGCTCGATCTGCACGCGATGAGAGAAGTCCATGGCCTGCACATACTGGGTGCCACGGTATAGATCGGCGACGGCCCTGGTAATCCGCCGTGTAAGCACAATCCCGGTGGCCAGCGCGGCGGCTTCAATTAACAGGAAAACGATTCCCACGAGAATGAGGAGGACAAGATAGGAATCGCGCAGTTCTCCGAGGGAAGTAAAAATCCTGGCATTCAGGCGGGATGGCCGCGCGTTGAATACCGCCAGCACTGGTTGGTGCAACTCCACCTTGCCATCATGCGCCACGAAGACGGAGTCAAGGCTGGACACCACGCTTACAGCAGGGTCGATCCAGAACATGGCGTCTTGGAGTACACGGTTGCGCGCGACGATAGGCTTCGCCACCTTGTATTGTTCCTCGCCAGACGGATAGATGACCGCTTGCGGGGCACCGCCCGTATAGCGCTCCATAAGATTCAACTGAATGGCGCCGAGGTCCGGCGCGACAGTGTTTAAGAAGTCCGGCGTCACCGGCACTCGGAGCATCACAATGCGCTCTCCCTTGCTCCCCGGGATGGCCCGGAGACTTGTCAGGGATAGCGAATCTCCCTGCTGCAACAGGCCGGCATACGACGTCTTGTTGGAGGGAGTTATCTTTCTCAACAAAGTGGTATCGTCCGCGAAGCTGATGCTCAATCCGAGGAGCTCACGATCGTGAATCGCGTGGGATTGGGCCGCCAGGATACGCTCCGACTCGTCTTGCGTGACACCTCGCGGAAGCGTTCCGTCTGCGATGGCAATGTGTTCCGAGATATCCGCAATCATATCGACGCGGTTCTGGATATCTTCATGCAAAATATAGGCGCCGAGCTGCGAATAGAGTATGCGTCCAGCAAGAAGAACGAGGGTGACAATCAGCAAAATCGGAACGACAGCGATAAACAGATACGCAACGATCAGGCGGTTGCGCAGACTCCACAGCAGCCTGTTTCTCCACCAGCCGATCAGCCGGAACAAAAGATAAGCGCCAGCAAGAACCGCGAGATATTTCAAGAAGCTGAAAAGGCCGCCGCCCAACCCGAAGATGGCGGTTAGCAATCCCACGGCGGCAATTGCGGTCGAAGCCAAATCGGGCCAGGAGAGTCGGTCCCAAACTTCTTTTAGGCTGGATCGGAAGGATGTCATCGTGCCGTCAACGGAAACAAATACTCTACCTGAATCGGCCTAAGGAAAGCAGCGTTTGACCCCCATGGTCCCCCATGGTGAGCGCAAGCCCCGGCGTTCAGGGCCCGGTAAGCGATTGGTTTCTCTTCGGCATGGTGTATATTCTTCGCGTCGAAAAGACCTACGGGCGGATAGCCCGAAAGTTAAGCCTCCTCGTTGTCCTCCGCTGAAGTAAGGCGGCTGTGGGAGGAACCCACCGAAGAGATTCCCGCAAAACCCACGGGGACTCTGCTAGGAATCCCTGCCATGCATGGCGGGGAGGATGCCAAAGACGGAAGACAGGCCGAGCGCCACTCCAGCCCGGCCTGCTGCAAGGAAGTCCTACTGCGGTGGCCCGTTGCTGACGCGGCTGTGGTAACGGCTGTAAGTGAAATAAATCACCAATCCAATCACCAGCCAGACGATCAAGCGAGCCCAATTTATCCAGCCGAGTTTGTACATCATGTACCCGTTGAACAGGATGCCGAGAATCGGGACGACCGGAACCCAGGGGGTACGGAACGGCCGCGCCTGACCGGGATTCGTGCTGCGCAGGATCATGACCGCGATACAAACAATGACGAACGCCAGTAGCGTGCCAATGTTCACCATCTTGCCGATATCGTCGATCGGCGTCACGCTGCCAACGATGGCGGCAAGCAATCCCACGAGCATGGTGTTCTTGTAAGGAGTGCGGAACTTGGGATGCACCGCGGCAAAGAACTTCTTTGGCAATAACCCATCATTCGCCATGGCGTAGAGAACGCGCGTCTGCCCGAGCAGCATGACCAGCATTACGCTCGTAAGTCCCGCCAATGCACCGAGGGTGATGACATGGGACGCCGTCGAAAGCCCGCGGTCCAGGAAAGCCCGGGCGATGGGCGCTTCGATGTTGACGTCCTGCCAGTGAACCATTCCCGTCAGCACACCCGCTACCGCGATGTAGAGAAATGTACAAATCAACAGCGACACGATAATGCCGATGGGTAAATCGCGTTGCGGGTTCTTGGCTTCCTGAGCAGTTGTCGAAACGGCGTCAAAGCCTATATAGGCAAAAAAGATGTAGGCGGCGCCTGCTCCAACCCCTGAGAAGCCCATCGGCGCAAACGTGGACCAGTCGTGACCCCAATTCGCAAAGTTAACGTAATGGATGCCCAGGCCGATAACGAACAGGACCACAGCCACCTTGATCGTCACTATCGCCGCATTGAATCTCGCACTCTCCTTGATGCCGATCACCAGAATCGCGGTGATGACCAGTGCGATCAAAAAGGCAGGCAGGTTAAAGCCGATCTCCACTCCAAAAATCGTTGGTGCATTGAGCAGCCCGTGGGCCTGCTGAACCAATTCCGGCGTCTGCGCTTTGATGATGGCATCGACCTTATCGAGAAAAGCCTGCGTGCCTGGCTGCAAAGTGGCATCCGCCGCCTGTGCCATCTGGCGCGCGACGATCTTCGTAGCCGTATTCAGCCCCGTCCAATGGTCATAGGCCAGCCACAACGGCATTTTGATCTTGAAAATATTGAGCAGCTCGATGAAGTGGTTGGACCAGCCCGAGGAAACCGTGCTCGCGCCCATGGCGTATTCCAGCGTGAGATCCCAGCCGATGATCCAGGCGAACAGTTCACCCAGGGTAGCGTAGGCATAGGTGTAAGCGCTGCCCGCTAGCGGGATCATCGCGGCAAACTCGGCGTAGCAGAGCCCCGCAAACGCACACCCTAGCCCGGAGAGCACAAAGGAGAGCATCAAGCCGGGCCCCGCATAGTGTGCACCCAGACCGGAAAGCACAAAGATACCCGCGCCGATGATCGCGCCGACACCCAATGCCGTCAATTGAAAGGGGCCGAGCGTGCGCTTCAGACTGTGCCCGCCTTCCTCCCGCGTTTCCGCGAGCAACATGCTCATCGGTTTTCTTGCAAACAAGGGGTTGCCCATGCAACTCCTCCTTTGGGGGATTTTCCCCGGTTATCCCTTTTCCCGGTTGCGTCCAATTTGGCTTTAAGTATTGTAGGGGGCAGCGTGCTGCGCCCCTACAAGAAAATTAGGTTATTCCCTGTTTGCGACTGGTTTGGCCCGCCGTGACCACACGAGGTAAACCGGCACGCCCAAAAGCACGATCACCAAACCCGGCCAGGCGGTCTGCGTCCTATACAGCAGCAGCACAAACATGATGGCCAGCGCCGCAACGATGTACAACGAGGGGACAAACGGATAGCCGAACGCACGATAAGGACGTTCTGCGGTAGGTCGCTTCGCGCGCAGGACAAAGATACCCGCAATCGTGAGCACATAGAAGATCAAGACGGAAAAAACTACGTAGTCGAGCAGGTCACTGTAAAGATTGCCATAGGTGACCGCGCCAGCCGCGTCCACGTGCCGTGTGCGCAGCAATATCAATACGGCGATCCAGATCCCCTGATACACCAAGGCGGTGCCAGGAACACCCCTGCTATTCAGCGTGCCGGTGGATCTAAAGAAAAGTCCGTCCTTGGCCATGGCATAGGACACCCGCGCGCCGGCCAGAATCAACCCGTTATTGCAGCCAAACGTTGAAATAATAATCGCCACGGCCATAATCATCGCGCCGGTGGGACCGAAGATAGCGTTCAAGGCCGCGCTGGCCACGCGATCGTCGGGAGCGGTCTGAATTTGCACCAGCGGAAGGGTGCACAGGTACGCCAGATTCGCTAGGCAATACAGCGTGATTACGATAATGGTCCCGAAAGCCATGGAAAGTGCCACGTCGCGTTTCGGGTTCTTCACTTCTGCGGCCGTGAAGCCGATATTGTTCCAGGCGTCTGCGGAAAAAAGCGAACCGACTTGCGCCACTCCGTAAGCTACCAGCAACCCAAACGCACCGCCCGCCGCAGTGATGGTGGGCACAAAGCTTCTCAGGAAATTCGCACCTGGCTCGATGGGCTGTGCGTTGCGAATCGTCCACAAGCGGTTGAAATTTTCGGTAATGGCCCCGGCATTTCTCCCCACGAAAATACCCAAGAAAATCAATCCCAGAAGGGACAGTGTCTTTGCGCTGGTGAAGATGTTTTGGATCAGCTTCCCGAGCCGCACGCCCAGCGTATTGATGAACGTCAGGAACACGATCATCAGCACACCGACCAACTGCTGGACCGAAAGGCTGATGGCGTACTTCGAACCGAGTGCAATGGGGTGGACGATCCATACGTTCGGAGAAATCGACGGTACCAAAACACCGACGTAGCGCGCGAAACCAACAGCCACGGCTGCAATCGTTCCCGTCTGAATCACCAGGAAGAGTGTCCAGCCGTACAGAAATCCCCAAAGCGGCGAATACGCTTCACGCAAATAGACGTATTGACCGCCCGCATGCGGGAACAGGGCTGCTAGCTCTCCATAAGAAAGCGCGGCAGAAATCGTCAAGAGCCCGGTGAGAATCCAGGTGAGAAGCAAACCGCCGGCGGAACCCGTTTGCCGTGAAATATCCGCAGCCACAATGAAGATGCCCGATCCGATCATTGAGCCCACGACAATCATGGTGCCATCAAACAATCCAATGGCCCGCACAAAGCCGGCCTCCTTCTTGGCATTGCTTTGTGGCATGGCGTGCGTAGTGTCGGCCATTGAGGGTCCCCTCAAACGTCCGCCGCATGGTTCACGGCTTCCAGAAGTTCGATATATTGCCGGGCCCGGCGCCTGGGATCAGGCGCGAGGAGGATATCGCCCGCAACCGCAACGGAATCGGCGCCTGCCTGAATGACTTGTGCGGCGCATTCCAACTTAATCCCCCCGATGGCCACAATCGGCTTGTCCGTCAGCGGCCGCATCCGGCGAATCAATTCGATGCCCACCACTGGATCTGGGCTGGCCTTCGTGGACGTGGAAAACACTGGCCCTACGGCGACGGCGTCAGCGGACGTGGCGGCGGCTTCCCTGAACTGCTCCAAGTTGTGCGTCGAAACACCCAATAGCTTGCCCGCCCCGATCACCGAGCGCGCTGCTTCTGCTCGCAAGTCTTCTTGTCCCACGTGAACGCCACTGGCCTCCGCGGCCGACGCGACATCCGCGCGGTCATTCACTATAAGACGCTTCGAGCATTCGAACAATTCACGCGCTGACGCCCGTTTGTTCCGGTATTGGAGCAAACGGACACCGGCATTGACAAGTTTCTCAGCGAAGTCTGTTTCGGGAACGGTAATCAATGCTGCGTCTAATATCACATACAGCCGCGGTAGAACAAGGCGCTTCACGCTCATTTTCCGTTCGTTCCGAGCAATCTTTCGATGAAGTGGGTATCGATCTTCCCCGCAACAAAGTCCGCATCAGCCAGAATTCTGCGGTGCAGCGGGATCGAGGTCTTGATGCCTTCGATGACGAACATCTCGAGCGCCCGCTTCATCCGGCCGATAGCTTCGGTGCGGTCGCGTCCCTTGACGATCAGCTTTGCTATCATCGAATCGTAGTACGGAGGAATTACGGCGTCGGCATAAGCAGCGGAATCCACGCGCACTCCCGTGCCCCCGGGTGCCTGGAAGGTCGTAATGCGACCCGCGGACGGCACAAAGGTCACCGGATCCTCGGCATTAATCCGGCATTCAATGGCATGCCCGGAGTGGTGAATCTCCCCCGTGGCATCCTCCATTCGTTCCCCGGCGGCAATCCGGATTTGCGCCTTGATCAAGTCCACTCCGGTGACGAGCTCGGTCACGGGATGCTCGACCTGAATGCGCGTATTCATCTCAATGAAGTACATCGCGCCGTCTTCATCCATCAGGAACTCGACGGTCCCCGCGTTGGTGTAGCCGATTTTCTCTAAGGCCTTCACCACCTTCGCACCAAGATCCTTCCGCCGCTTGGCATCCAGTACCGGCGAAGGCGATTCCTCCACTAATTTCTGGTGCCGCCGCTGCACACTGCATTCGCGTTCGCCCAGATGGATCACTTTCCCATGCTGGTCGCCCAGCACTTGAAACTCGATGTGCCGAGGATGCTCCAGGAATTTTTCAGCGTATACGTCGGGTGTGCCAAAGGCTTGCTGCGCCTCGCTACGGGCCGTTTGGTAGGCAGCGAGAAGCTCATCCTGCTTGCGGACCACACGCATGCCGCGACCACCTCCGCCCGCAGAGGCTTTGAGAATCAGCGGATACCCGATGTGCGCAGCCTCCTTCGCGAGTTGCTCCTCCCCTTCAACGACGCCCTCGCTTCCCGGGATGGTGGGCAGACCGGCGGTTTTCACTTCCCGCCGCGCGCGGTCCTTTTCACCCATCATTTCGATGATTTCCGGTCGCGGGCCGATGAAGGCGATTTCCGATGCTTCGCAGACCTTGGCGAAGTTGGCATTTTCTGAGAGGAACCCGTAACCGGGATGAATCGCATCTACGTTGGTGATTTCGGCGGCGCTGATCACCTGGGGGATGTTCAGATAACTCTCGCTGCTGCGGGGCGGCCCGATACAAACCGCACATGGAGTGAGTTACGGTCCGCTTCGGAATACACCGCAACTGTGGATATCCCCAATTCCTTGCAGGCGCAGATGACCCGCAGGGCGATCTCCCCGCGATTGGCAACTAGGATTTTCTGGAACATGGTCTGGCGTGCCGGCTACTTCTTCCGGCTCGGACGGATGCCAAAGAGAGGCTGCCCGTATTCGACCGGCTGTCCGTTTTCCACGAAGATCCGGACGACTTCGCCAGATACGTCTGATTCGATCTCGTTCATCAGCTTCATCGCTTCCACGATGCAAAGAATCTTTCCCGTCTCCACGTACGTACCTATTTTCACAAAAGCCTCCGTCCCGGGGCTGGGAGACTCATAAAACGTCCCGACGATAGGGGACTTGACCAAGTGCACATCTTCGGTGGTGCGCCCCTCAGCAGGAGCCGGAGCGCCGCTGGAGGTAGTCTGGGGAACTTCGACCGAACCGGGAACGATAATCTCTGGCGCGGTCACTACCCGTGGAGCCTCAACCACCACACCGGCCGAGGGCTTGCTCGAGTATTCAAACTCTTCCAGATGGTGTTCCGTCATGAACTGGAGGAGCTGCTCGATCTGCTGAATTTCCGGGTTGGCCAACGACAGACTGGACTTGCTGGACTTTTTGCGTTTCATGCCTACTCTAGATCTCGATGAGATCCCGCGGTGCGCGGGTCAGTACTTCTGTTCGGTCGGCGTGAACGGCAACATCATCTTCAATGCGAATCCCCCCGATACCTTCCGAATACACGCCAGGTTCAATTGTGATTACGTTTCCAGGCTCCAGGGGCCTCTTCTGCCCCCGCGCCACCCTGGGATCCTCGTGCACTTCCAGCCCGAGTCCATGGCCCGTGCTGTGAACAAAAAGATGGTCGAAGTGGTACCCCGTCAGGACTTGCCTCGCTGCCCTATCGACATCCCCGCAGGCCGCGCCATTCTTGGCCGCCGCGATCGCCGCCGCCTGGGCCTCCAAAACCGCCTGGTACCAGCTCCGGATGCGCTTTGGGGCCCGCCCCAGGTACACCGTGCGGGTAATGTCGCTGCAATAGTGGCCGAGTATAGCACCCAGGTCCAGCACGACCAACTCATTTTTCCTCAGTCGTTTGGCCGTGGGGCGCGCGTGCGGCAGGGCGGCTCGTTCTCCAAATGCAACAATCGTTTCAAAGGCCGGTCCCGACGCGCCTTTTTTTCGCATCTGATATTCGATCTCTGCTCCCACCTCAAATTCCCGAATTCCTGGTTTCAGC
>Ga0209804_1002832_pt1 | contig 10304 bp, 7 predicted proteins | sample GraSoiAngelo_139_FD_185896 | JGI IMG/M metagenome (GOLD analysis project Ga0209804, IMG submission 185896) | Grasslands soil microbial communities from the Angelo Coastal Reserve, California, USA - 14_0929_12_20cm (SPAdes) (version 2) | ecosystem: Environmental > Terrestrial > Soil > Grasslands ... | reverse complement strand
GTGTACCGGCATCACCACCACCGCGTAAGCAAAGATGCCGATGACGATCGAAGGCACGCCGTTCAGCAAATCCGCCGTATAACGAACAACAAAAGGGACGGCACGGCCGCCAAATTCGGCCAGATACATCCCGCCCAGCAGTCCGACGGGAACACCAAAAAGGGCCGCCAACAACAAAAGTTTTCCGGAGCCTACGATCGCGTTGGCCATGCCACCGCCCGTCTCTCCGACGGGCTTAGGCAGCTTGGTGAAAAAATCCCAGTTCACATCTTTACCGCCGTGATAGGCGAGATACCCAAGGATAAAAAAGAGTAACGAGATGGCTACCAGCGCGCAGAGGCCGGTCAAACTAAGCATCAGCACGTTCACGGACTTGCGCCAAAGCATGCGCAGGTTCATGTTTGCACCACGCTTCCCCGACTGGTGGTCAATAGAATCAGCAAGCGCGCCAAACCATTGAGCACAAAGGTCAGCAGGAAGAGCACCAAACCCAGTTCGATGAGCGCACTGAGGTAAAGATTGCCGGTGGCCTCACTGAATTCATTTGCAAGCACTGCGGCGATGGAATAACCCGGGGCGAAAAGCGATGCGGAAATGCGCGGATTGTTCCCGATGACCATGGTTACAGCCATCGTTTCGCCGAGGGCGCGCGCGAGGGCCAGGAAAATAGAACCCATGATGCCCGTACGAGCGTAGGGGACGACGGCTTTCCAGGTGGCTTCCCAGCGCGTCGCGCCTAGAGCCAATGCCGCTTCGCGCTGGTCACCGGGCACAGCCAGCAAGACCTCCCGGGAGACGGAAATAATGAAAGGGACAATCATGACGGCGAGCACCAGGCCGGCCGTCAACGACCCGATGCCGTACAAGGGACCCTGAAAAAGAACCGTAAATCCCAGCGCGCGCTTCAGCGCGGGCTGAATTTCTGTGCGCATGAGCGGCACAAGAATAAAGACTCCCAACAGACCATAGATCACGCTGGGCACGGCGGCGAGCAGATCTATTAGGAACGTGAGATTATCAGAAAGACTGCGGGGAGCCAATTCCGCCAGAAAGATTGCCGCACCGAGCCCGAGGGGAACAGCGATCAATAGCCCCAGCGCGGAAGTAACGAGCGTGCCATAAACGAAGGGCAACGCCCCAAACTGGTTAAATACTGGATCCCAGGTGCTACTCCACAGGAAGGCCAGTCCAAAACGATGTCTGGCCTCGGCGGAATTCGTCCAAAGCTGTTCGACCAGCATGACCGCGAGCAAGACCACCACGAGCGCAAAGACGAGCGTGGTCAGTCGGGCAAGTTCGTCACCGCTGCGCACACGGCGGATGAGCGCGCGCGGGCCCCAGGGGAAGCCCGCGGCTTCGGCTGTGGTGGGCGCGGTTGCCATTTCATGGGCTGGCGCTACTGAATCAGGGCAACAGCCTTTTGCTCCTTGGCCGCGACTTCCTTGGGCAGTTTGGCATAAGCCAACGGTTCACAGAATTGCTGCCCTGAGGTTAGCATCCATGCCAGAAAATCTTTTATAGCAGACCTCTTCCCGGCATCCTGAATTTGTCCCGGAATGAGCAGCCAAGTAAAGCTAGAGATCGGATAGGCTTCTTTTCCGGGCGGGTCGGTGATAGAGACGCGAAAATCGTCGGGCATGGACTTGGCCGCGCCCGCAGCGGCAGCGGAGACACTAGCCAAACTCGCCTTGACGAATTCGCCGGATGCGTTCTTCAGGGAACCGTAGGGAAGGTTATTCTGAACGGCATAAATCAACTCAACATAACCGATGGAGTACGGCGTCTGTTTGATCAGACCGGCAACTCCCTCGTTGCCCTTACCGCCCAAGCCAACCGGCCAGTTCACGGAAGTATTTTTGCCCACCTTGGTGCGCCATTCTTCGCTGACTTTCGAGAGATAGTCTGTCCAGATATAGGTGGTGCCGCTGCCATCGGAACGGTGTACCACCACGATGTCTTCGGCGGGAAGTTTTACGCCCGGGTTCGGGCCGGAAATGGCAGGATCATTCCATTTGCTGGCCTTGCCCAAAAAAATTGCAGCTAGCGCCTCAGGCGTAAACTTCAACTCAGCGCTGACGCCGGGGATATTGTAGCTGGGTACGGCTCCGCCCAAGACAGTGGGGAAGTGCAGGATTTTGAAGCCTGCCTGTTGAAGCTGCTCGTCCGCCATGGGGCCATCGGAAGCGCCAAAATCGACGGTCTTATCCAAGAGCTGGCGGATTCCGCCGCCCGATCCGATGGACTGGTAATTGATCTGCACGCTGGGATGCGCCTTATGGTACTCGTCGAACCATTTGGAATAGATCGGGTAAGGAAACGTAGCACCAGCCGCGTTAATATTTTGAGCCCAGGTGGGAGTTGCAGTCAAAACCGCCAATAGGGCGAAACCGAGAACCTTACGCATGCTCGTATCCGGTCCTTTCTGGGGTGTTTTCTCTCACTCTCTGTTACGGGATTGTTACGCCGCTGTTACGCGTCTGTGAATTTGGCCTTTGGTTTGAAACATAAGAAATAACCGAGTACAATCGATACACCTTCCATTGTGCGTAAATTCTGCGTGACACCGTTGGAGCCGCCGCTGGACGCAATCCTCAGACACACAAGGCTTACAGCGCAGGGGCCATCCTCGCTCGCCTTGGTCGAAAAAAGCCTACCGCTCCAGGTTAGGAGCACCACCCGGCAGCGTGTAGCGCAGGTTGAGGAAGACCATGTTCAAGAGAGCATCCCGTGGCGCGCCGGAAGCTACCGACCATGGGCTCCGCGTGAGATAGGAATACTGCCCCATTAAGTTCAACGCGCCATATCGCGCGTCTTTCCACAGCGTTTGGTTAAAGCCCAACGTGCCTTCCTGAATGGTCCGGTTCTGAGACGACGATGCTCCTGCCCCGACCCATCCGTAGCCCACGAGTTTGCCGGTGGTATCGGTGATGACGTCCTGGAGAACGTAGATGGCACCGTAATAACCGTAGAAGGATGCATTGCCGTGGGTGAATTCAAAGCCGCTAACGGTTGAGCCGGCATGAATCGGGGATGGGCTGCCGTCGGTGCGTACGACGAAGTCCGGCACTTGCCCGAAAATGTAACGGCCGCCTCCCTCGCTATAGAAGTTATTGGTTAGGAGGCGGAAGCCCTTAAATAGTCCCACACCGAGGTTGATGAAACCGCCGGCACCGGTTGCGGAGAGCTTTGTCGTGCTGGCGGGATTCCAGAGCTTGAACTGTCTCTCTAGGCCACCCACCTCAAAGTGAAATCTGCTGGCCGGATCGAACGCGAGTTTGACGATCACGTCGGGAGCAACGTTGGGTACGTTTAGAGTAGTCGCACCGTTGTTGAATTCAGAACTTGTCGCACTGAGAGAATAGGCCGCGTTGCTGGCAAAGGCCGCTGGAAGCGTAATTGGTGGGTTACTACTTGAACCTAACCCTGCCGAGCCTCCTACGTACTGCTCGGGGGCGTCGAGGGCAACTGCCAGCGCGGCTTTAGGCGAAGCGTGGTACACAAGTCGAAGTTCGGGTATACGTCCCCAGACCAACCCCGCCTGGTAGTTCACGTCTATATCTTGCGAATAGAAGAGGTCGCCTGGCAGAGGCGAAATGGCGGTGCGGCCGGGAGTGATCAAACTCCAGGTTTGGCCGCCTAGTACCTCCCAAGCGCTCTTGCGGACGTCTACCCAATACAACCGGGAACGCAGCGTGTTGCTATTGCTGCTTACGGCAACGTTTCCTGGGTTGTTCCCCAGGAAGTCCGACTCCATATAGCCAATCACGTGAGCGCCTTTAACCAGGGCGTCAACGCGGAAGCCGATGCGGGAGTTCTGCATACTGAAGCGGAATTCGCTGAGGTTATTCTGAAATACAGGCCCGTAAGGTATGCCGGCGAAATTCGTTCCAATGCCACTACCGCCAGTGTGGTTGCGCCAAACGCCGGTGAAATCCACGAAGCCTACGGGCGTGATGTACGCCGTGCCAACACGGAGTTGGAGGGGCGACTCGGGAGGCGCGTTAGTGCTCTGAGGAGCAGCCGGCGGGGCCGCAGGCGGCGCAGCGGCTACCGTTGCCGACGCCGCCGTTGCGCTGACGGCGGCAGCTGGAGCAAGGCCGGCCGCAGCGTTTGCGGGCTTGGCGGCGGGAGACGAGGATAACCCTTCTCGCAGGGTGGTGGTGCTCACCTTCAACTGCTCTTCAAGCGCTTGCACCCTTTCTTGCTGCTGTCTAATGAGCTCGCTTTGTGCTTGCAATTGCTCGCGGAGCTCCTCAACTTCCAAATCTAAGCCGGATTTTGCCGGCTCAGCACTGGCCTCCGATTTGGCGGTGGTCTCAGGTGATGTTTTGGTCTCGGACGCGGCGGTGGATTTTGCGTCCGCAGAACTATTATTTGCCCCAGTGCCCGCTGCTGCTAATGCAGGCAATACGCTAAGGGCGAGAGCCAGGATACACCCCAAGGATAATCGCATTCGTTCCTCCCTCAAATTTGAGCTGGAAGCTAACGTGAAGGCTCCGATTGCGGAGAACGCCCCGCATGCGCAAATTAACCCCTAGCAAAGCTATGCGGAGTAGGTAATCCTTTTGTAACAGAAATGTTAATTCTATGTTACAAGGCCTGGTGGGCGGGTCCTGTGGAAAACTAAGGGCCAGCACCAGGGGAGCGCTGGCCCGAGGGGTATTTGGTTTGAGGGTAAGACCCTGCTGGACTCGGGCAGGGCCGAGTATCGCAAGCAGCCGGAGCGTAACGGACTGCGGTCAGCATCACGAAACTATGAATTCTCGGTAAACGGAGAAGCCTGGGGGTTGAGATTCGCAACGCGACCATGGCGTACATCGAGGCCGCGTACCCAAAAGATGATGTCTTCGGCAATGTTCGTCGCGTGATCCGCTAACCGTTCCAAATAGCGGCTGGCGAGGACGAGTTGCAGATTGGGGGCAATGTCGCCAGGACGGTGCCGCATGCCGTCCAGGAGCCGTTCAAAGATGTCGTCACGGTAGCGGTCCACCAGGTCATCACTCTCCAGCACTTCGCGAGCCCAGACCACGTTCTTCAAAATCAGTGCGCCTAGACTCTTCTTGATCATGGCCCTCACCGCTACGACCATCGGCTCGAGCTCCGGCGGAGCGACCACGGGGCGCATTTCTGTGAGAGAGATGATCCTTTCACCGAGATTTACGGCCAAGTCCCCCATGCGTTCGAGGTCGTTGGTGATTTTAAGGGTGGCTACCACCTGGCGAATTTCCGCTGATGATAGGTTTCCTCCCCGGAGCATGCCGATTGCATGATCGTCAATAATGATCTCCATTTCGTTAACGCGAGGCTCCAAGAGGAATATTTCACCGGGCGATTGTCGAGGTTCGGAGGAGCCAGTCTGCAGCAGGGCTGTCAGAGCACGGTCGACGTTCGTTTCGACGCTTCGGGCCATGGAAACCAGATAGTTCGTGAGAACTTCCAGACGGATGCTAGGCGTTGATGTTGCGAGTGTCGCCATTCGCTCCTCCTTCTTGGCGCCGGGCAACGCCGACAGGCAGAGGTCAGTGAGCGCGCCCACAATACTCGGCAATGTAAGTTACAGACCAGTGACAGGAGGATGAATGCTGCGAAAAGTGACTCAAGGAGTAACGGGGATGCTGAAGTGAAAGCGCGACCCTTCTCCAACGGCACTCTCCACCCAAAGGCGTCCGCCATGCGCCGCCACAATGTGACGGGCGATGGAGAGGCCCAGGCCGGTACCGCCGGCCTCGCGGGAACGCGCGGCATCGACCCGGTAGAACCGTTCAAAGATTCGCTCTTGCTCCACTTGCGGGATTCCGATACCGGTGTCGGCAACGGTGACGACGACACGGCCATCCGAGCACACGGCAGAAACCTCGATTTTCCCACCGGCGGGCGTATATTGCAGTGCGTTATCGAGGAGATTTTGTAACACCTCTTGAAGGCTATTGGCGTCTCCGCGCACAGTGGGTAATTCGTTCGGCAGGCGCACATGGAGTGCAAGGCGTCTGGGAACGGCTTTCAATTGGGCCGTTTCGACGCAGGATTCGATCAACTCAGTCACAGAAACTGGGCGAAATTCGAGCTTCAACTGCCCTGCTTCGATGCGGGAGAGTTTCAGCAGGTCTTCGGTCAAACGGGCGAGGCGCGTGGCGTGCTCGCGGATGATCTCCACGAAGCGGCGGCGATTGCCCGGGTCCTCCAGGGCCCCGGCCAGAAGTGTTTCGGCAAAACCTTGAATGGCGGTCAAGGGCGTGCGGAACTCGTGCGATACGTTGGCCACGAAATCCTGACGGACACGTTCCAGGCGGCGCAGGTCGGTGATTTCATGCAGCACGAGAACGGCTCCCTTATGGGCCGAGGCCTGCACTGGCGCGGCCGTTACGGCGAAGCTTCGGGGCCGGACCGTGCCCACGACGATCTCGCTGCTCACCTGTTCCTGACCGTTCAGTGCCATTTTGATGGCCGCTAGCAGGTCTGATTGGCGGGTCACTTCGAGCAAGGGATGGCCTTCAATGTCCCGAACGTCGTCCAAACCGAGAATTCGGGAAAATGCGCGATTGGAGAAGATAATGCGTTCGTCTCCACTGATCACCGCGACCCCCTCGATCATGCTGCCCAGGATAGCGGAGGAGCGATTGCGCTCATCGGTCAACATGCTGATGCTGGCGTTCAGCCGGGCGGCAGTTTCATTGAGCGCACGGGCGAGTTCGTCGAGGCTGTCGCCAGCGGGGGCGGCGTGCACAGGCCGAAAATCGCCTAAGACCATGCGAGCGCCAAATTCTTTGAGGCTGCGGATTCGCCGTGACGTGCTGCGGAGGTCTAATAACGAAATCGCGATGGCGGAAGCGAACAAAATCAGAAATGCAGTCCAGACAGGACGGCGCATGGCGGAGAATTGCTGGTCCACCTCAGCAAGGGGGAGGGCTAGACGGAGAACGAGTGCTCTAGACGTTCCCAGGGACGCCGGCGAAGATGGCGACGGAGTTGGAGAATAGGAAACGGCGTAGTAGAGAACGTCGCGGTCGAGCGTATTGCTGTGGCGTATCGAGCGGCCTTCGCCGTTTGAGAGAGCTTGCTGGATTTCGGGGTCCCTGACGCTGACGTTGGAGGCAGGGACAGAGTCGGCCAATATCTGGCCGTCACTTCGAACAAGGGCTGCTTGTGCGCCGATTGTGGCGATCTCTGCAGCCCAATGGTGAAGCGCCGTTGAATCATCGAGATCGGATGGATGCGAGCGAACGAGGCGCGCTAAGGCAGCGAGTTCTTCGAAGCCCGCCTGCTGCGCCTGCCTTCCGACTGCGCGCCAGGAGTACAGGTCTCCCGCGGCCAGAACGACAAGGACCAGGGCCAGAATGGCAAGATTTGATCGCCAAAAGAAATTCAAGCGCAGCAACTCCTGTACGAGAAACCCGTTAGACTAACTCAGCCGGCCCACCGCCGATTCGAACAAGTATCCAGCGCCGCGGACGGTTTTCAAATGAACCGGATTTTCCGGGTCCGCCTCGATTTTTTCTCGCAACCGCCGAATGTACACATCTACGCTGCGAGGTGTAACAAACCGGTCGGTTCCCCATACAGCATCGAGCAGCTGATCGCGCGTAAAGACGCGGTTGGGGCGGGCCGCCAGATAGTAAATCAGACGAAATTCGAGGGTGCTGAGCGTGAGCAGTTTGCCCGCTCGCGTGACGCGATAGGAAGAAGGATCGATCGAAAGCCGGCCGACTTCGATGGCCCGCTCGACTTCGCCTGCGGGTTCAGCGCGTCGGAGCAGAGCTTTGACCCGCGCCGCCAATTCACGAGGGCTGAAGGGCTTGGTGACGTAATCATCCGCGCCCATTTCGAGCCCAATGACGCGATCGGCCTCCTCTCCGCGCGCCGTGAGCATCAGGATAGGCAAGCGATTCAGTGTCGGGTCACGCCGAATCTCTTTGCAGACCTCTAGGCCAGGCATTTTGGGCAGCATGAGGTCGAGAATCACAAGATCGGGCGGGCTCTTGCGCAACAGCGCCAAACCTGCTGAGCCCTCAGCCGAGGCGGTGACCTCGAAGCCTTCGTTCGCAAGGTTGTAGCGCACCAACTCCACAATATCCCGGTCATCTTCAATGATGAGGATACGCTTCAAGCTTTTGCCTCCATATCCAGGGAAAAGCTCCCTACATGCTAACCCATGTTGAGCCAGGGGCGGATTTGCGACCTAACAGTGCCCGCTCGTCCCGAAGCATATTGAAAGCGTGTTACAAACTTGTGAATGGCGCAGCCGGCTGGCGACATCGACCTGCCCGCTGACAACGTGGGCCCCTTTCCGGATCGACAACCTTTGCGGATCGACAAAAAGGATGCGCTGGTCTAGGCGATAAAATGCATTGACTACTGCACTTAATAGAGACACTATCGCTATCTCGGGGCCATCCAGGTTTTCTTCCTTTCAGCAAAGCCTCTGAGCCAGGAGGCAACATCGGATGGTAATCCGCTGGCCGGAGATGCGTCGATGTCGGAAGCCTCAGCCGCAAAGCCTGCCTATTCCAGCGCCGGTAGCGAAACGAGTAGAGCTTTAGTCTCTTCGGGTTCTCGTGCCCGTCCTTGGGTACAGCTTATTTTTGGAGTCGTGTGCATGGCTATGGTGGCCAACCTCCAGTATGGTTGGACCATTTTTGTCAACCCCATTGACGCGCATTATCACTGGGGCAAGGTGGCAATTCAGTGGGCGTTCACTTTGTTTGTCCTGTTCGAAACCTGGCTTGTGCCATTTGAGGCCTATTTGGCCGACCGCTTCGGTCCGCGTCCACTGGTTATGGTGGGGGCATTGCTGATTGCACTCTGCTGGATTATTTACTCGCGAGCCGCAACGCTTAACGCGCTCTATGTCGGAGCGGCAATCGGCGGCATCGGGACGGGCCTGGTGTATGGGACATGTATCGGGAATGCGGTGAAATGGTTCGAAAAGCGACGCGGCCTGGCCGCCGGTCTGACGGCGGCAGGATTTGGCGCGGGCGCGGCGCTCACAGTCGTGCCCCTGACCCGTTCGCTGAGCTCAAGCGGATATCAGGCGACATTTTTTAAGTTCGCGTTGATTCAGGGAATTGTGGTGCTGGTAGCGGCGGTTGCGCTCAAGAAGCCGCCAAAGGGAACCGTGGCGAGGCAATCCAATCCACATCTGCTGCAAACCCAGGTGGATAGGACACCGGTACAAACGCTCCAAAGCGGCCTTTTTTGGATCATGTATGCGGCGTTTGTGCTGGTTGGTGCCAGCGGGCTAATGGTGACCGCACAACTTGCGCCGATTGCCACAGGCTTCAAAATCGATAAGGTTCCCGTCACGCTGCTCGGGTTTACGATCCCGGCGCTTACTTTCGCGCTTTCCGTCAATAACCTGATGAACGGCATCGGCAGGCCCCTTTTTGGTTGGATATCCGATGTGATCGGGCGCGAATCCACGCTCTTTGTGACCTTTCTGGTTGAGGGATTTGCGGTATTGGCGCTGGCCAGATACGGAAGCAATCCAGTGAGTTTTGTGATCGTGGCGGCGCTTACCTTTTTGGTGTGGGGCGATATTTACAGCATTTTTCCGGCGCTCACCTCGGATCACTTCGGCAAAAAATACGCGAGCACGAACTATGCGCTTTTGTACACAGCCAAGGGGTGCGCGGCGCTTTTTGTGCCTCTCGGTAGCAAGATCGCATCCATGACGGGCAGCTGGTTCACGACGCTTGTGGTTGCGGCTTTAGCTGACGTCGTCGCAGCGTTCTTGATGATTGGCATTGTGCGTCCTCTGCGGCTGCGCGAAGTGCGAAGGCGAGAAGCCACCGCATTGGCGCCGGCAGATTGAGTTCCTGGGCGGCGCGCCCGAGAATCGCTGCTTGCAAATAAAAAGGCCGCTCGCGATCGAGCGGCCTTTTGGTTCTGGGTAGCGTCGGGCCGGCGTTATTCCTTATCGAGCTCCGCACGGAAGGGAATGATGCCGGGATATAGCCACTTCTCCCACATCTGATCGATCTTGCTCTGGAAGTAGTCGAAATCTTCATCCTTAAAGTGGGCGAAACGTCCCTGCCTAAGCAGGTAGTCGCGCACCGGAAGCCGCTTATAGCGGCCCTCGGCGATTTCCTTCGTCTTGCCGTAAAGCTTGAGCAAGCCATTTTCGATCTCATAAAGTGGCCAGACCCCGGTGGTGACGGCCAGTTCGCCTAAATCGTGTGAGATCATTGGGTCGTAGTCCCAGCCCTTGGGGCAGGGATCAAGAGAATGGATGAACGTGGGGCCGCCGATAGACAGTGCCTTGCGGACGCAGTTCATGGCTTGCAAGCCGTAAGACATGTCAACGGTAG
>Ga0209804_1002826_pt1 | contig 10315 bp, 8 predicted proteins | sample GraSoiAngelo_139_FD_185896 | JGI IMG/M metagenome (GOLD analysis project Ga0209804, IMG submission 185896) | Grasslands soil microbial communities from the Angelo Coastal Reserve, California, USA - 14_0929_12_20cm (SPAdes) (version 2) | ecosystem: Environmental > Terrestrial > Soil > Grasslands ... | reverse complement strand
CCCCGAGGCGTGGTTCACGCCCGACGGGCGCCACGGCAAGGGGTACAGCACCCTCGTCGCTACGGACCCCAACGCGGCCGTCTACGAGTATCCGAACAATCAGCAGGCGACCACGCTCTGGTTCCACGACCACACCCTTGGGATCACACGGATCAACATCTTCTCGGGATTGGCCGCCTTCTACTTCATCCGCGACCAGTACGACACCGGCAGATCTGACAACCCGCTGCGGCTCCCAGCCGGCCCGCAGGAGATCGAGCTGATGATCCAGGACCGCCAGTTCGACACCAACGGCCAGCTGCTGTTTCCGGACGGCCCGGCGAACCCCTCGCTCATCGACGGGCCACCCGGAAATCCCGGCCTCCATCCGTTCTGGATCCCGGAGTTCTTCGGGGATGTGATGTGCGTCAACGGCCGCAGCTGGCCCCACCTCAATGTCGAGCCGCGCCGCTATCGCTTCCGGATCGTCAACTCGTCCAACGCCCGCTTCTTGCGGATGGGGCTGGCCGACTCGGCGAGCGGCGCCCAGGGGCCGCCGATCTGGCAGATCGGCACCGACGGCGGCCTTCTGGACAGGCCGGTCCAGCTGCCGGGTCTGGTCGAACAGCCCGCCACCGATCCCAGCCCGACAACGCGGCTCTTCCTCGCCCCGTCAGAACGGGCCGACATCATCCTCGACTTCACCGGGTTGTCCGGCAGGCGCCTCACGCTGACAAACGATGCCCAGGTCCCCTTCCCCAGCGGGAACCCGCTGGATCCATCGGACCCGACGCGCTCGGTCATGGAGTTTCGGGTCACCCTGCCGCTCTCCAGCAGCGACACCACGTACAACCCGGCCAGCGGAGCCCCGCTCCGCGGCGGGCCGAACCAGGAACCCATCATCGTTCGCCTGGCGGACCCAACCGCCGGCCAGCTTGCCCCCGGCGTCCGGCCCAGCCACACGCGGCAGCTCGTCCTGTTCGAATTCGAAGGCCCCACCGGCCAGCCGGTCGAGGACCTCATCAACAACACCAAGTGGCGGGGCATCCGCGATCGCGCGGGGAATCCCCCCGACATTCCGGTCCCGGGCTCCAGCCAGGACACGTTCGGCCAGGGCATCTGGATGACCGAACTGCCGCGGGTCGGATCCACGGAAGTCTGGGAGTGGCTCAACCTGACGGTCGACGCCCACCCAATCCACATCCATCTCATCCAGTTCCAGCTCATTAACCGCCAGGCGGTGGCGATCGACCCGAACACGGGCGCGCCGACCTACACGGCGGCCTGGGCCTCCCAATTCCCCGGCGGGGTATTCTTCGGGTACACGGTGAACCCGGACGGCAGCGTCAGTTGGGGGCTGGTGAACTACCCGAAGGGTACGATCATCCCGGGCTACGGGCCGCCGCACGACTACCTGAAGCGCAACGCCGATGGCGCCCTCGGCGGCAACCCCGCCTTCAGCCCGTTCCTCGCGGGGCCGGTTCTGCCGCCGATGCCCAGCGAAGCGGGGTGGAAGGACACCATCAAGGTGTTCCCGGGGTTCGTGAATCGCTTCGCCGTGCGCTGGGCGCCACAGGCCACCCTGGTCGGCGCCGTGCAGCCGGGCCAGAACCTTTTCCCGTTCGACCCCACCAAGGGGCCCGGCTATGTCGTGCACTGCCACATTCTCGACCACGAGGACAACGAGATGATGCGCCCCTACCTGCCGGTGCCCTGACCGGCACCCGCTGGTAGGGAACTCGCACCGGTTCGCGGCCCGCGCCGGATCGGCGGCGCGGGCCGCGGCATTCCACGCTCAGCCCGTTCGGGAGTAGGGCACGCTCAAGGCCGCGGGCGCGCCGAGACGTTTGCGGGCGGTCTCCTGGGTCGCCGCCACGAGAACGAGGATCGTGAACACGTACGGGGCCATGAGCAGGAGATAGATCGGGAGGCTGGTCCCCGTGGCCTGGAGATGGAGCTGGAGGGCGTTCACGCCGCCGAAGAGGTAGGCGCCCGCGACGGCTCTCAGCGGATCCCAGGTCGCGAAGATGACGAGGGCCACCGCGATCCACCCGCGCCCCGCCGTCATATTCTCGATCCACATGCTCGTGTACGCGGTCGACAGAAAAGCCCCGCCGAGCCCGGCCAGGATGCCTCCGGCCGCCACGCAGGCATACCGGACGTGGGCCACGTCCACTCCCATCGCATCCGCCGCCTCGGGACGCTCCCCAACGGCGCGGATCTCGAGCCCCCAGCGGGTCCGGTAGAGGACATACCAGGCGACCGGGACCGCGGCGAAGCTCAGGTAGACGAAGGGGTCCTGCTGGAAGAAGATTGGCCCGAGCCCGGGGAGGCGGCTCAGCAGGGGCAGGGGGGCGGTCTGAAACCCGGACGCCGGCACGCCGACGTAGCCCCGCCCCAAGAACGCCGAGACGCCGGTCCCGAAGATCGTGAGCGCCAACCCGCTCGCCACCTGGTTGGCGCGGAGCGTGATGGTCAGCAGCGCATGGATGAGGCCGAGGCACCCCCCGACGAGGCCCGCGGCCGCGGCGCCCGCCCAGGGGTTTCCCGTGCGCGCCGTGGCGGCGAACCCGGCGAGCGCGCCGACGAGCATCATCCCCTCGACGCCCAGGTTGAGGATCCCCGCCCGCTCGGCGAAGATCTCGCCCAGGGTGGCAAACAGCACCGGGGTTCCCGCGCGGACGGCCGCCGCGAGCACCGCGATGGAGTCGGGAGTCACCGCGATGCCTCCGGGCTCACCCGAACCGGCGTCCTCCGGCGGATCACGACGCGGTACCCAGCGATGACCTCGCCTCCGAGGACGAAGAAGAAGATGAGCCCCTGCAGCATGTAGACCACGGCGATCGGCAGCCCGGGCGAGATCTGAAGGGCGTCGCCCCCTACGAACAGTCCGCCCAGGAGTACCGCGACGAGGACCGCGGCAATCGGATTGAGCTTGGCGAGCCAGGCGACGATGATGCCGGTGTACCCGTACCCGGGAGAGAGGCCGCGCTGCAGCCGGCCGGCAATCGCCGACGCCTCCCCCGCGCCGGCGAGCCCCGCGAGCGCGCCCGCGACGCCCATGACCAGCAGGGTGTTGCGGACGAGGTCGATGCCCGCGTATCTCGCGCAGACGGGGTTGTCGCCGATCACCCGGATCTCGAAGCCCCAGCGGGTCCGGCTGAGCACGATCGCCACGGCAACGGCGGCCGCGAGCGCGAGGAGCAGGCCCAGGTGCACGCGGGTCCCCGAGATCAGGACCGGGAGCTTGGCCGCGGCCGGAAACGGCGCCGAGAGCGGGAATCCGCGGCCGGCGGGATCCTTCCACGGGCCATAGATCAGGGAGTCCACGAACAGGAGCGCGACGTAGTTGAGAAGCAGCGTGGTAATTGTCTCGTTCACCCGGAGCCAGGCTCGGAGCGCGGCCGGCACGAGACACCAGGCCGCCCCGGCCGCCATGCCGGCGAGGAGCACCGCGGGCACGGCGCCCGGCGAGCGCCCCAGCGGCGTGAACAGCGCCGCCGCGGCCGCGCCGATGGCGCCGAGCTGGAACTGTCCCTCGGCCCCGATGTTCCACAGCCTCATCCGCGCGGGTACCAGGACCGCGAGGCCCGTCAGGATCAGCGGCGTCGCCTTGACGAGCGTTTCCGTCAATCCGAATCCGCTGCCAAAGGGGTCGCTGAGCAATTCCCCGTATGCGGCCAGGGGGTCGACCCCGGCGAGGCCGAGCACTGCCGCTCCGACGATGAAGGCCGCCAGGATCGACGCCGCGGGGACCGCCCACGAGGTCCAGCGTGCCGCGGCGTCGCGCGCCTCGAACGCGATCACGGCATCCGGCGGTCGCGGGCGCCCGCGCCGCCCGCCGGCCGCACCCCGGCCATCATCAGGCCCAGGGTTTCGACGGTGACGCCGGCGGCCCGGACCGTGTCGACGAGTTCGCCGGCTGAGATCACCGCGATGCGGTCGCTCAACATGAAGATCTCATCGAGGTCCTCGGAGATCAGCAGGATCGCCACCCCCGCGCGGCGCTGCGCCAGCATCAACTGATGGACGGTCTCGGTCGCGCCGACGTCGAGCCCGCGGGTGGGATGAAACGCGAGGATCAGCCGCGGACGGCTGCTGATCTCGCGGGCCAGGATCAGCCGCTGCAGGTTGCCGCCGGAGAGCGTCCGGGCCGGGGCGTCTGGATCGGGGGTGCGGATCCCGAACTCGGCGATGAGCCCTTCCGCGTGGTCGAGGATCGCGCGGCGATCGAGGAACGGACCCCGGCCAAACCGGGGCGCCCGGTACGCTTTGAGCAGCAGGTTGTCGGCAACGCTGAGGTTGGGCGCCACCCCGGTCCCCAGCCGGTCTTCGGGGACATGCCCCACGCCGCTCGTGAGGACCGCGAGCGGCGACGCTTTCGTGCGGTCCCGGCCGTCGATACGGATGCGCCCCCCGGTGGGACGGCGCAGCCCGGCCACCATCTCGCCCAGCTCGCGCTGTCCGTTCCCCGCGACCCCGGCGATCCCGAGAATCTCCCCGGCCCGGACGGACAACGAGACACCGCGGAGAGCCGTCTGCCCGCGGTCGTTGAGACCGCGGAGGCCCTCCACCTCCAGGACCGCGGGACCGCGCGGAACGGGCTCGCGGCGCACCTGGTCGAACGTCTCCCGCCCCACCATCATGCCCGCCAGCGCGCGCGGCGTCGTGTCGGCCGTGGCGACGGTGGCGATGTGCCGGCCGCCCCGCAGCACGGTGACCCGGTCGGAGACGGCCATGACTTCCTGAAGCTTGTGGGTGATGATGACCACCGCCCGGCCCTCCGAGGCCAGCCGGCGAAGGGTGGCGAAGAGGTTGTGGGTTTCCTGAGGCGTGAGCACCGAGGTCGGCTCGTCGAGGATCAGGATCTCCGCCCCGCGCGCCAGGAGTTTGAGGATCTCGACCCGCTGCTGCTCGCCCACGCTCAACTGCCACACGCGCGCCGCGGGCTCGACCGCCAAGCCGTACCGTTTGGCCAGGGCGCCGATCTCCACGGCGGCCCGCCCGGCGTCGAGACGGACCCCGACGGCCGGCAGGCTGAGGAGGACGTTCTCGGTGACGGACAGCGATGGAACGAGCATGAACTGCTGGAACACCATCCCGAGGCCGGCGTCGAGGGCATCGCGCGGAGACCGGAACCGGACCGGCGCGCCGTGAACGCGGATCTCCCCCGCATCGGGCCGGTAGAAGCCGTAGAGAACCTTCATCAGCGTCGACTTGCCGGCGCCGTTCTCGCCGAGCAGGGCGTGGATTTCTCCGCGGGCGAGGGTGAAATCGACGGCGTCGTTGGCGACCAAGCCGGGGAACCGCTTCGTGATCCCCCGCATCTCCACGGCAAGGGGGGGCTGGGTCATTGGGGGTGCGCTCTTCTGTGGCGCGCTTTCCATCTCCTCGTCGGCCGCCGCGCAGGCGCGCGGGCGGCGGTGTGAGGGAGGAGAACGCGGGTCCACATCGGGAATTGCGATCCCGCGAGCCTGCAGGAACCTGCCACGGTTGAGATCTGGGAGGGACGGAGAATGCCGAATCCTCGCTCCAGACCACGCGCCCTGATCACCGGGGCGTCCGCCGGCATCGGCGCGGCGTACGCCGAACGATTGGCACGCGACGGGTACGACGTCGTCCTGGTCGCGCGGCGGCGGGACCGCCTGGAAGCGCTGGCCGAACGGCTGCGGCGCGAGGCGAACGCGCACGCCGAGGTGCTCGCGGCCGATCTCACCGATGCCGGCGCGCTCGCGCAGGTGGAAGCGCACGCCGCCGGCGATGAGTCGCTGACGCTCTTGGTCAACAACGCCGGCTTTGGCGGATACGGCCCCTTCGTGCGGGTCGACCCACAGGTCATGGACGACCTCATCGACATCCATATCCGGGCCGTTGCCCGCCTCACCCGCGCCGCGCTCCCCGGCATGGTCCGGCGCCGCGCGGGCGGCGTGATCAACGTCGCATCCCTCCTCGCGGTCAGCGGTCCCGTGCCGCCGGACCCGCTCCCGCACCGGGCCATGTATGCAGGCGCGAAGGCGTTCATGGTGACCTTTACGCAGGCCCTTGCGGGCGAGCTCAGCGGTACCGGGGTCAAGGTGCAGGTGGTGCTCCCGGGGCTCGTCGCGACCGAGTTCCACACCGTGCAGGGGATGGACCTGAGCGCGAGGCCGCGGATGACGGCGGCCGATGTGGTGACCGCGTCGCTCGCGGCATTGGCGCGGGGCGAAGTCACGTGCGTTCCCGCTCTCGAGGATCCCTCGCTGCTCGAACGGCTCGTGGAGATGCAGCGCGCGGTGCTGAAGGCCGCCGCCTCCACGCCAGCGCTTGCGGGCCGCTATCGGGGGGGAGGAAGGCCTTCCGGGGCCATGGAACCCTAGGCGTGTCACAGCGAATGCGCGCCCGCGAGGCACCGGGGGCGCGGGGGAGGGGGACATCGTGGACGAGATGCGCGGGCCGAACCGTCGGCAGGGACGGTTGAGCCGTCGGGGCTTCGTTACCGGCGGGCTGGCGCTGGGTGGCGGGCTGGCCGGGGGGCGCGCGTTGGGAGGCCCCGGCGGGCTGGTGGTTCCCGCCCCGGCGGCGGCGGCCACCCAGCCGAAGCGCGGCGGAACGCTGATCGCCGCCCAGGAGATCGACCCCGTCAGCCTGGATCCGCACACGAACTCCAACTTCTCGGCGCTCCAGGCGTACGAGCACATCTACGAGAGCCTGACGGGGTACGACGAGAAGACGAACATCGTGCCGGCGCTCGCCGAACGGTGGGAGACGTCGAACGCGGGGAAGACGTACGTGTTCCACCTGCGCCCCAACGTCAAGTTCCATAATGGGCAGACGATGACCGCCGAGGACGTGAAGTACAGCATCGACCGGGTGCTCGATCCGAAGACGGCGTCTCCCTGGCGGAACTGGTTCGACCTGGTCCAGGAAGTCAAGATCGTCGACCCGCTGACCATTCAAATGAACCTGAAGGGTCCCTATCCGGGGCTCCTCGGATCGTTCGCCGGCATGCGCGCGTCCGGGATCATGCCCAAGGGGCTCGCGGAGCGTGAGAACCTCAAGATCAAGGCGATCGGGACGGGCCCCTTCAGGCTGGTCGAGTTCGTCTCCCAGGACCACATCACGTACGCCCGCCACGCGGATTACTGGGACACGCCGCTGCCGTACCTCGACGGCATCACGTTCAAGATCCTCACCGAAGAGAATGCCCGGCTCGCAGCGCTGCACGCCGGTCAGATCAAGTACGCGGTGGTCACCGCCCAGGGGGAAGCGCAGCTCAAAGGCAGCCCGGGAATTACCGTGCTCAAGAGCCCCAATGCCTGGGTCTCACTGCACTACATCAACGTCTCCAAGAAGCCGCTCAGCGACTCGCGGGTGCGCAGGGCGATTCGGATGGCGGTCGACACCAACGAGGTCATCCAGAAGGCGGTCTACGGCGCCGGCGTCCCCTCGGGCCCGGTGCCGACGGGCTACGGCGACTGGTACCTCGACCCCAAGACCCTGCCGTATCAACGGGCGGACGTCGAAGGGGCCAAGAAGCTCCTCGCCGAGGCCGGGTACCCGAACGGCGGCTTTAAGATCGAGATGAAGTGCTCGCCCCAATACCCCGAGTTCGTCGCCTCGACCCTGGTGGTCCAGGATTCGCTCCGGAAACTCGGCATCGACGTCCAGGTGGTGCAACAGGAGTGGGGGACCTTCGTCAACGACCACAACACCGAGTTGAAGACCGGCGGCCGGGAGGGAGGAGAGATCTTCGCCTCCGCCAACACCTTCCGTCCCGATCCGGACGGGTACATCTACCCGTACTTCCACTCGGCCGGAGCGCTCAACGACGGGGGCTATCGAAACGCGAAGATCGATCCTCTGATGCAGCAGGCCCGGTCGATCTTCAACCACGATCAGCGCAAGAGCCTGTACCGTGAGATCCAGCGGACCCTGCTCGACGAGTCGCCCAACTGGTGGTGGTACGCCCGGTTCAACATCGAGGCGATCAGCGACAGGGTGGCGGGCTACGCCCAGTCCTTCACCGGGCGGCGCATCTTTCTCAAGAAGGCCTGGCTCGGCTGAGGCCGGGGGCGCTCCCGGACGGCGGTTCCGCCGGGACCCCTGCGTGGCCTGAGGCCGGGACCGCGGCATCCGGATGCGCTACCTTGCCAGACGCCTCCTGTGGACGCTCGCCGCCCTGGTCGGCGTGTCGCTGCTGATCTTCGTACTCGTCAGGCTGATCCCGGGCACGATCGTCGAGGTCACGACCGGCATCGAGGGACAGTTGAGCCCGCAGCAGCGGCTCGACCTGCTGCGCAGCTTCGGCCTGGACCGGCCGCTGCCGGTCCAGTACGCGCTCTGGCTCTGGAACATGCTGCAGGGGAACTTCGGCTGGTCGTTCCGGACCGCCCAGCCCGTCGCCGGGCTCCTCGTCTCCCGGCTGCCCATCACCGTCGAGCTCGCCGTCCTCACCGTGATCTGCGTCACCCTGATCGGGCTGCCCCTGGGGGTCGCCGCCAGCATCACCCGCAGCGTCCGCCTCAAGACCTTCGTTCAGGTCATCGGGCTGGTGGGGCTGTCGGTCCCGAACTTCTGGGCCAGCATCGTCCTGATCATCGTGGCGTCGTTTGCGTTTCACTGGTTCCCGGCGCTTATCTTCGTCACGCCCTGGCAGGACCTGCCGGTGAACCTGGAGCAGATGTTCCTCCCGGTGATGTCGCTGGCGCTCGGGCTGGCGGCCGTCGTGCTGCGCATGACGCGGTCCTCGATGCTGGAGGTGCTGGGCCAGGACTATGTCCGGGTCGCCCAGGCCAAGGGCCTGAGCGGCTCGATCGTCCTGCTGCGGCACGCCCTCCGTAACGCGCTCATCCCGATCGTCACCGTGCTGGGCCTGCAGATGGGCACGCTGCTCGGCGGGGTCGTCATCACCGAGCAGATCTTCGGGCTCCCCGGGCTGGGGTGGACGCTGCTGAACGGCGTCTACCAGCGGGACTACCCGGTCGTGCAGGGGGCGGTGATGCTGTTTGCCGTCCTGTTCGTCCTGACCAACCTCTTCGTCGACCTGACGTACACGTACCTGGATCCGAGGATCCGCTACCAGTGATGCACGGCGTCAGGGCACGATGAGCGGGGTCGAGGCCGAGCTTCGGGACGCCCCGCGCCCATCCGCGTGGCCGGTGCGACGGCCGGGGTACAGGCGCTTCGCGCGCCGGAGCCCGGTGACCGTGATCGGCGCCGGGCTCGTCCTCGCGGTCGTGCTCGTCGCCCTGGTGGCGCAGATCATTGCGCCGTACGGCCCGAACTCCCAGGACGCTCAACCGCTCCTCCGCCCCGACCACCGGCATCTCGCCGGCACCGACGAGCTCGGACGGGATGAGTTGAGCCGGCTGATCTACGGGGCCAGGGTCTCATTGTACGTGGGCGGCCTCGCGGTCTCGATCGCGCTGGCCTGCGGCGCCACGTCGGGCGTCCTGGCGGGGTTCTACGGGGGCTGGGTCGACAACGTCACCATGCGGATCATGGACGTGCTGTTCTCGTTCCCGGCGATCGTGCTGGCGATCGCCATCACGAGCATCCTCAGGCCGAGCCTGACCAACGCGATGATCGCGATCGGAATCGTCTATGCGCCGATCTTTGCCCGGATCGCGCGGGGGCCTACCCTCGCGGTGGTCACCCTCGCCTACATCGAAGCCGCGCGGGCCGTCGGCCTGCCCAACTGGAAGATCATGCTGCGGCACGTCGTGCCGAATGTCTCAGCGCCCTTGATCGTGCAGACGACCGTGTCCCTCTCGACCGCCATCCTCACGGAGGCCGCGCTGAGCTTTCTCGGCCTGGGCACCCAGCCTCCGACCGCGTCCTGGGGATTGATGCTGAGCGCGGCGCGGCAGTACATGCTGCTCGATCCGTGGATCGCCGTCCTGCCGGGCGCGGCGATCGCCCTGACCGTCCTCGGGTTCAACCTTCTTGGAGACGGCCTCCGGGATCTGCTGGACCCGCGCATCCGGACGCTGTAGAAGCCAATCCGCGCGGTCCGCGGCGGCTTACGCGCTCCTCGAGCGCCGCGGTGTGGAGGGGCGTCCGCTCCGGTCCTCCGGTCCGCCGTGACGGCGCGCCCGCCTCGACAGGGGCACGGTCTTGTCGTTCCAGGGAGGACCCATGTCCGCTTGACGAATCCTGAGCGAGAAGATCAACCCCCACCCCGAGAGTCCCAGCAGGCCGATCGCCAGGGCCGTCGTGATCCACTTCGCGGCGGCGCCGGGGGCCCTGTTGGCGAGCGCCGTCAGCAGGGCCAAGGCGATCACGATCGTGGTCATCTTCTTCACGTACGCCTGCGTCAGTCCTTGTCCTCGCATCTCGACTCCTCTGCGTGTGCGCC
>Ga0209804_1002821_pt1 | contig 10327 bp, 18 predicted proteins | sample GraSoiAngelo_139_FD_185896 | JGI IMG/M metagenome (GOLD analysis project Ga0209804, IMG submission 185896) | Grasslands soil microbial communities from the Angelo Coastal Reserve, California, USA - 14_0929_12_20cm (SPAdes) (version 2) | ecosystem: Environmental > Terrestrial > Soil > Grasslands ... | reverse complement strand
GTCGAAACGATGTGCTCCCCAAGCAATCCAAAGTCAGAGAACAGATAGGGCAAGCTCCAGTGCCGGTCGAGTTGATCAGTGTGGATCCAGATTCGAAGTTTGTGCTTCTTCGCCAGCTCGTGACAAATTGCCATCCCCAGGCCGAAATCTTTCCTCGCCTGGTTGGTTGCCACCATGCCAACAAGGAACTCATCTGGAGCAACAGAGACCGCCTTAGGAAGCATTGCCAAAGTGCCAAACATCTGCCGAAACTTTTTCCCGCGAGGATAGAAAATCGCCGTGTCGATTCCATGCGGGAGATTCCACAAACCAGCGTCGTCGCATGCGGATATACCGAGTGAATTGATTACGATCCTCTCTGCCCACTTTGTGTAAGTGAGAATCCGGTCATAACCGAGAAGGCAAGCTTTGAGTAGCGTAGAGAGTTTGTCTAGCGGCCCGGTCGCATCGATCGGGAAGTATCCCCACTTGGCGAACGGTTTCCGCTTTAGGAACTTTGCAACTGCGGGATCACTGCAAGTTTCAGGTCGCGCAAACCAGACCATCCGCCCAGCGTCGTGGATCGACATGAAGATTCCCTTGCGACCGCCGGCAAAGTCGTACCAGACTTCTGGAAGATCATGGATGATCCATTCATCGTTGAAGGTCCAAGCGTATTGGTGCCAGGGGAACTTTGAGGAACTGCTGCCGCCATACCCGATTGTGGCCACGTCGAATACGTCGCCCATGTGCTCATGCAGACGGCTGGCTATATCACGAGTGATGCGTGCTAGCCCAGTCGGCGCTGAAACTGCGTCGGAAAAAAGTAGAATGGGTATCTTCTCGCTCATTTGATTTCGTTGAGTAGAGCGTAGTCACCATATTCTCTCTTGGCCATCTCGTTGTAAGCGAGAGCGGCCAACTCTGCAGTCTTGAAACCATAAATCTCCTTGAGGTGTCCAGCAATTTTTATGCGAACATGGTACGACCCACATCGAAACCGAACACCCTTGTACCCCTTACTCCGTTTCCACCGCACATTCATCATGTTTGTGACTCTAGTCGCATCTCGTAAATTGGAGCGCCGACAATTAAGTCCATTGCGATCTATATGGTCAACTTCCTTGCCCTTCCGAACAGGATGAATCAATCGGTGAAGCAGTATGGAACGTCGCGGTTTTGTATACGAATTCGCGCTAGCATAACAAGTGAGAGAATTTTTGTCTTTCTTGGGATGCCAGACGTAACATGCAACCATGGACCAATCTTCTTTATCAATAAGAGCCTCTTGCCCATTCGACAAAGGAATGTGCACAGTTCCAAAATCATCGCAGTACCAAGACGAGTTTTTCTTCTTCCGATACTCTTCGTGGTGACGCTTAATCCCCGCAATGCACTTCTGAGATAACATGCTTAATCCTTGCTCGGCTTGGGGTCTAATAATTGATGCACTAATTCCTCTCCTGCGTTAGCCCTTTCTTCATAGGCTTCTCGCACAAGAAAACTTTCGGATCTATAACGCTTTTTCTTGTCTTCCATATAGTCTAAGCAGTGCAATGCTGAGTCTATTGCCTGACGCGCCGCACCACTTGTAGCGGTTTGCAATTTCTGTCGCAGTTCCGCGCGAAGCTTCTGGCGAACTGCATCCTCTCGCTCTAAATACGCTTGATCTATCGCTGCATCTTCAATTTTGGCTTGTTCGCGAAGTCGACGCGACCACATATCTATGTCATGTGCATAGTGCAACTCGTGGACTATATAGCCCTTGCTCTGGAAACTACGGGTGAACGGATCATCACGGCAGAAGCACAGAATTCTTCCGGTATCGATATGCACCAGAACACAGACGCGCTCTTTCTGGGCGATCTGCGCGGGACGACAAGACTGAGGAAGCCATATGTCGCTCACGGCTTAACCTCTAGACCAAGAATGCCTACAGCAATCTCTGGTGGCAAAGGTATTTCCTGCTTGGTTGGCCGCCACAGATGCAGGCAATACGGATGGTTGTTGATCCATTTCGATCGCGGTGGATGCAGTTGCATGACCGCTTCTTCATCGTCCCAAAACAACCGTTTGATGAAATCCATCTCTTCCCAGTTCGGACAGCGAGTCGGCAGCGAGACTGATACATGCTCCCAGGGAATTCCTTCGATTGCATCTCCTGGGCTGGCTATTACGCGCAAATCTCGGCCACATGGGCCAGGAATCAAGAAGGCTCCGAAATCATCGCCAGGAGTGCTGCTCAACTCACCATATCGAATGCGAAACTCGTCAGGTCCTATTTTCATAGAGTGATGGTGTTCTCGCACCAGTCCGTTACCAGCTCTGGCGGTTTGTCTTCCGGAGTTGCGAACTTCGACGTTTGCCGATTCACTAGCACATCGAAGGAATGTCGCGTGAAGTACGCCATCGCCAGACCGCGCAGGTTATCGTCGTGCTGTCCGCTCTCGTGATCCAATTTGCTTCTCCCTGATTGACTAATTTTTCGCACCCAGGTTGAAAGCTGGCGCACAGCCATAGGAGAATTCACCTTCAACCATCCACCCATGATCGCGTCTTCAAACCGATTCAAAAGCATTGGCACGCTCCACACGTTTGAGAAAAAGCCAGATTTGTGTGCCTTGTTCGGCTCGACTTTGATGTCATCGTAGCGGATGAATTTGTGGTGATAGTGAAAGCCCATCAGCTTCAACTGGAACTGGCAATCGTCTCCGTAGCGCTCCCGCTGCTCGATGCAAAATTTGATTCCGCGCGGATCCCTGGTCCGAGGCTGGCCGTCAACATACTGGCCGTACCAAGCTGCCATGCACGCAGCGATAGAGACCATCTGAGGGGGATTGACCATGTTGCTGACGAATTCTGCCACCTGTACGTCTCTAAGACTTCCCTGTCGGTTAAGCACCAGTTCGGCAACGGATCTGTCTTCATCGGGGTTTCCCAAGCCGTCTGCAGTATCAATCCCAATTGAGTAGTCCTCCCGTTCTTTCGGTTCCTCAAACACCAGCAGCTTGTTGAAGCACTCGACATCATTGTTGTCGTCAAAGTCTTTGAGCGGGACCAATTCCCAGTGATTCATGTGGCCGGTTTTTGCTTTCCAGGAAACATCGATGCGCGGCTTGTCGTAATCGATTTCTTCTGGCTCTGGACGGTAAGGTTCATCGTTCTGTCCGATGAGAACTGACTGGCCAGTAACTCCGTACGCTTGATAAGTTTTCTGCTTGCGGCTGCCGATGGTTTCAATCACGCCATCGGAGAAGACGAGATCGTTTTTCGATTGCAGGGCCTCGTCGTCGCTCACTGGCATCTGACTCAGCCATACTTTGACTGTATGACTGGCAAGCGCTTCGCGGTAGTTTGTCTCCCAAAACCAAGCTTGTTCACGAGGCATCTCCCATCGCGGTCCCATGATGCGAGCCAAGTAATCCGTGGACCGAATGTAGAGTTCCGCCTTGCGCTGCATGCGCCGAGTTTCTTCAATCGGCTGCCAATTTTCGGGAATGGGGTTCTTGCGCACCCAGTCTGGCTCGGGATAGAGATCATCCGCGCAAGGCCAAGTAATAAACACAGGCATGAACCGACCGCCCTTGCCCCAGTTCGCTTTGTAGTATTTCCACTTATCGGCTTGCCATGAGGTTGAATCTCCGCCAGTGCCCTCCATTACAAAGAACAACTTACGCGTGGAGTGCGCGGCACGGAACAAACCTTCTTCCAGAACTTTCTTCGGCTTCGGGATGTCCGCAATCTCAGAGATGTGAATGCAAGTTGGAGTCCAGCCTTGCGCGATCCCCATCGCCTGCGATCCAGACTGCATCGAGAGGATAGAACCATTCGCCCACTGCGGTTGACTGGACTTAGTAACTGTCTGATTTGGCACCAGCCAGAACGGTTGCCGCTCCCAGCAAACTTCCATGATCCGACCAAGTAATTCAGACTGCTTAGCCTTGACGGAAGCCATGACTGCCTGAGTGTTGGGAATGAAAAATAGACGGTGCAGGAATTTGAGCGCGACCTTGGTGCTAATACCGACCTGTCGTGATTTCATCACGAACTGTTCGATTGCAACCTGCATCTCATCGAATGCTTCAAGGATGCGATCAAATACCGCTTGCGACTTCCGATTACTAAAACGGAAAATCTCTCCTGCCTCGTTACAGATCCATGCGTATCGCGTCTCCCAATACGAGGAATCCGCGAAGCATATAAACTGTTCGTTCTCGATCCAGTGCTTGATCTCCGCCTTCCGGCGTTCGGTAATTCGCAAGCCTTGCTTGAAGTCGATGTACCGATTTACCTGATTGCGCTGAATTTCAACGATGCTGTCGATGTACTGGTTGAATTCGATTACTTCTCCGACCGAGTGCGCAACAGGTCTCCAGCCTTCGCGGGCTTCAAAGTCGTCGAGGACACCGTTGATGATCTTAGGTGAGTAGATTCAGTCCTCCAATGTTTGCCCACATTCATCCGCGAGACAATATTTGCCTTGAATCTCCGCTTTCCGCTTTGCGTAAACCGCAGTTCCGCCAACACAGATACGATCCTTTAGCTCACAGTGATACCAGTAGAGTTTCTGGTATTGGTCTCTGCCTTGATGAACTTCATGGAAGCACTTCGAACAGATGCAGACACCCCAGCTCATATCAGTCCTTCTCCTTCAGTGCCTTCTGCCGCGCTTCCTGCCACGCTGGCAGGCGGTCAGAGATCATCGGAAAAACTTCATTAATGTCTGGCGCTGTCATCCCGTCCTCGTTCACCGCTTCAGGAGCCTTCTCTGGCTGCGAGAAATTCAGGTTGATGCTTGAACTCGATCCACCGCCCTTCGGGGAAGGCAAAAACCCTACCGCCTGGTGAAGCATCTGGCGATCGCGGAAGCCGTCCCGGAACTGGCCGAACCAGATAGTTTTCTCAAGCACTCGTGGATGATGCTTCAAGGCCATCAGTCCGCTCTTCTGAGCTTGCATAGTCCTAAACGCCATGATCACCGCACCGATCAGCTCGTTCGGATTCACTCCAGCCGCAAGAATGAACGCCTCGAGGGGTAATCCCGCCCGCTCGCGGTCGAACTCTGGAGCTGCATCATAGATCTTAAGTACCCTCTGTACGCATTCTTCCTGAGAAAAGCGCATCGCGGTAATGATCTTCTTTCGCGTCCCAATCGACGCCAGTATCTCCTCAACAGGCGGCGCCGCTCTAACCTGGTCAAGCGATACATTACTGTTTTTTAGGAGCCTCGCCAGCGCTCCGGCTTTGCGCGTCTGCTCTTTTCTGAAACCGCGACTTAGGGAGGGCGGCTTCGGTTTCCCGCAGCCATCCGTCAGTTGCTTTGTCGGAGAACTGTTCCCGTTTATCGTCTGAGGCCCGATTGATTTCCGCGCCACGGCGTATCCTCTCATTCATGTCTTTGAGTTTTTCGTGCGCTTCGACTTCCCGGCGCACACGGTCTGATTCTACGTTGGCCAGAGTTTGGAGAGCATCGGCAATAAGTTCCAGCGCGCTAACCGTCCGCTCAGTGAACCCGCCAAGCTTCAAAATCTGTCCAACGTCGGACATGTCAGTATCTGTCATTTTAGCTTCCTCGGTGAATACTTTACGTTGCGGACGACCTGTTTGCGGTTCTCGATCGTTACGACCGGAACCGACTGACCGGTTTCGACCCTGAAAACGTTCGGCGGAACCGGTTCGACATTCACATTAGCTTCTACAGTCCTAGTTCCTGACGATTCCAGACCCTCTACGGCCTCTTCAAAGGCTACATTGTGGTTATCCTTCACTTCCCGGCCGTAATCGTCCAGAGTCAATCGTATCGAGATTTCCGCACGGACCTTCGTGTACGCATTGTCAAATTTCAAGTGACAAGAGCTTACGAGGCTTTGCTCAATCTTGGCGAGGATGCCAGCCTTCACCTCGTCGCCACTAAGAGCTAGCGGTAGTGGTTTCTCATTCTCCATCGGTTTCACCTTCCAAGTAGGATTCTGGGTGATGAGCAAAATTATTCTGTCCATCATTTGCGGCAAAGGTTTCGTGCGGACAGATTGTCCAACGGAACTCATCATCGAAGTGTTTCTGGCACTTTGGACACTGCACGATCATGCTCAATACCTCCCGTCCAGCGCGATTGCTGCATTGGCGGTCATGCGTGCCTCGCGCACCAGCCGGATAGCCGCAGAAGAGTCGGCAGATAACGGACAATGGTCGCGAATGGCTCGCGCTAGTTGCTTTGCGGCTTCATCGATTGCCTGGTACGCAGGAACCTTTGCCGGATCATCGTGGTAAGTGAACATGTCGTCAATTTGTGCATCGGTTAACTTGCTGAATGCCATGCTTCCTCCTCAACTCCTTAAATTTTTCAATCGTTCTCAACCGCGGTTCTCGCTCTCCCTGCTCAATGTAGATTACCGCTCTGCGGGTTATTCCCAAGGCTCTGGCAAGCTGCGCTTGCGTAAAGCGCCGGCCGCGAAACGTGCGGAATTCCTGCGCCCAATACACTTTCATGGGAAAGCTATCCTAAAAATACCTTCCGGATACCGCAGGCGGTAATGGTTGATGACAAAGTCGGCCTTCCGGAACGATTTGCCGCGCCAGATTCCCATCCAATGATCCCGGCGCCAAAGCTGTACCCGGTAGCTGGTCATAAAAGTGTCCGAATCGGACAAGTTTATCCTCTGAAATCCTTTGCCTTTGGACATGAAGACCAGTGTGGTTCGCAATTGCCGTCCTGATCGACATCCATTGGCATATTCTTGCCTTTCGGAGTTTTCCACCACTCAATTTTGGCTCCGCATCCGCGACAGTGGGAGTCGTTGTCGAACACGTATCCTGCCTGCTTCATTTCTTCGATCGTGGTCGGGAACGGCATTCGCTAATTTTTCGCTAGCACCTTAGCGGTTAGGTACATAAACAGAGCTGTGAGGAGCATTCCCGCGATGAGTCCACCGCCGAACCAGAGCCAGCACATCTACTTCTCCTCCTGGGCTTCCCCGAGCGCCCGCTCGGCTAGTTGGCAAATTTCGCACAGATTGCGATGGTATGGAGGCACGGCTTGGTTATAGTGCGCAAGCATAGCTCGCAGCGCTTCCTCCAGCACTCGGCGGCGGGCCTCGGCGGCTCTCAAATCGGCCGCTACCTTGTCGGCATCTTGCGCTAATTTGCGCGAGCATTCTTTTTGCTGTTCTACCTCGGCCCGATACTCATTTCGGTCTTTCGTCACGATGTCTAGCTCGGCTTGGAGATGGGCGGCGTGCAGAGACACGTATTTGTCCAGTAGTTTTCCAAGTTCTACACAATTCTGGTCATTACATTGATGACCGTGGCACCACCCAAAAATTCCGGCAATGGTCAATTCCTGCAACTTGACCAGTTCTGGCGCTGGGGGCGGCGCGGCGGCGGGCGTATCGCGGATTTCCACCCAATCTTCTGAGTTTTTTCGGCTCACTCCGTACTCCCTTTCGCTGAGGTGCGAAATTCCTTGCAATCACAGAATCCGCAATGGATGCGCGAGCTTTCCTTGTGCACTTTCTCGTGCTGCGACAGCGAGTGGCCACAAACGCACAAGGGATTGCGCTGATTGCGCTCCATCTTCGCCTGCATCTCCTTGAACGGAGCAGAATTGCGCATTCCTGTAATCTTGCTAAGATTTGTCATGTACGCTCTCCCGGCCTGAGGCCACGCTCGCCGACCTCAAAACCAATCTCCGAATATATCCCTAAAGGTTCTAGCCGCTTCGTCACCGCCGATTGCCCGAACAATCGAAGCCGCTATAGTGTCGGATTTAGCATCTTCCTCCGCTTCTTTCCTGCGTTCTTCTGAAGTCGAGGATTTTTCATCGGTCACTTTTTATCGTCCTCCTCCTGGGCCACGCCCGCCGACTGCTCGGCTTTCGGTCTTTTCTCGCCAGGTTCGTAAATATCCATCCAGCAACCTACTGGGCAGAGCCAGTAACTCCAGCCATCATCGCGCTCGACAAATTTACATTGCTTGTCGTGTGCCCAGCAGCGCTTAACCTGCTTTCGATCTGATGTGGATGATCTTGTTGAAACATGCGCGATGAAATTGTGCCTGCTCGCAATTTTTGCCTTCACCACGAAAAAGAATTAGCGGCACCTGATCGCGGCAGAGGTCGCAGTCACCGCACCATTCATCGTGTTCGTCCCAGCGTGGATCATCTTCTGGAATGCCGATTGGTAAGCCGCATAGAGCGCAACCGCAATCGGGATCGATGCAGCCCGGATTTCCGCAAGAACCGCGCGAGTTCCAGCGAATCGCAGCATAGTATTCAGGCTTGATAACAAAACCAGATGGCACTCAACCCCCCCCCTGTGGCTCCCGGCTCACGCCCCGACCTCACAACACATCCTCCGGCTTGACCTTGGCCAGCGCCAGAACTGCACTACCACGTAGGATGGTGCGCGCCGTCGCCAAACCTAGCTCGTAGCCGATCATAAAATCCTTGGTTACGCCCGTAGCGCCCAATTTTTTAGCCCTGCCATCGCCAAAGGACCGCAACTCGCTCCGCTGGCTCTCCTGCAGCCATCCGGGCAACAAGTCCTTAAGCGACTCGGCGGCCATCTCGATCATCATGACTGGTGGACTCAGCATGTCATTTCTCCAGTTGGGCCACGCTCTTCCCAAAGTCATCCTCGATGGCTTTCTGTGCTTCCTCATAGCTATTGAATGGACCGAATTTTCGTAGATGTCCTGACTGTGCCTTCCCGCCTGCTCCCGGCTTCAACATCCGGTAACCCCAAAATTGTGATCGTGTGGTTGGTGAATCTGAGCGCACGATTTGCGCCACAATCTGCCCAAGATCATTTCTGGCTGTAAAGTACTCAGAGGAATCACCCTCGAACTTGTTGGTGCTAACGAAGTCCATTTCACTCCTCCCGGGCCACGCCCCGAGCGCGGATGGCCTCGGCTAAATGTTTGGACGAACAGTACGAAAATCCGCGAGAACTTTCTCCCGCTCCTCGCGCACCAGCTCCCTTACAGAATCCACGATGTTCATGATGTGCCCGCCCTCCTGCTTCAGCTCTCGGCCGAACTCGATGCGCCACTGCTCCCGCAGGGCAGGCCAATAAACGCTGTCTGCGTCCTCTCGGCCAAGACGCTTCTCGGTGGGGTGAATTTCAAGCGCAAACTTAGCGAGCATATTCTCAGCCATACCGCCTGACCAGTCCAACTTAGCTAAATCACCATGCTTGGCATAATTCTCGGACCACTGCTTCAAGAACAATCGCGCAAGTTGCTTTAGTTCGCGCTCACGCTCTCGGGTCATGGCTCCTCCGGCATCAACTCGTATGGAATGTAATGCGGATTTCCTTCGTTGAGCCGATTAAGCAGAGCGCATGTTCGCCGGAAGGCATCGTCATCGCGTTGCTGCGACAGATACCCTGCCGCAATTCCCAGCCGGATGAGCAAAGCATCGTAATCATCCCGGCTCATGGTGAGCACTACCTGCCCGTTCTCTTCGTGGTAGCTCATGGCTTCTCCGGCTCAACCGTCACTCTCGAATTGCAGTACCTCTTGGCTTAATCTCTTGGCCGCGATCTCGCAGTACTTCTCTTCGATCTCTATGCCGATGGCGCGACAATGGTTTTGCTTGGCAACTAACAGAGTCGTGCCCGGGCCCGAGAATGGGTCGATAACTGTCGAGTTCATTGGACATGCTGGAAGAATGCAAATTTCAGCCAGTGCCTCTGGCATCATCGCGTAATGTTCTTCCGCACATTGCGCTGGCGAAATCCACCAAACAGAACGCAGGTTAGCCGTTTCCCCATTTCCGACGGCCCTCATCGGTCCATTCCTCTTGCCCCCTCCGTTTGCCCTCGAGCTGCCGACCTGTTGCTCAATCTTCTGAGCTAATCGCGTCTCGGTTGATGGTTGTGCTGGTGTTCTGGCAGCAGTCGCGTTGTAAAAATAGTCGTTTGATTTGGAAAGATGAAAAACGTATTCATGCGAGTTCGTTGAACGGTCAGAAACGGATTCCGGCATGCCGTTCGGTTTGGCCCACACATTGCATTGGCGCAGATACCAGCCATCCTCACGAAGAGCAAACGCCACCATCCACGGAATACCTACCAAGTCTTTGTCTTTGTATCCAGGCGGTGGGTTTCGCCATCCTTTAGCACCTTTCGCGTGATCCCACGCATGCCCGCGCTCCACCATCCACTTACCGCCACCACCATTTCCGCCCGAGGCCCATTTCTCGCCAAGATTTAGCCACAGAGTTCCGTCAGAATGTAAAAGCCGATTTACTTCACGGAAAACGCCAACCAACTTATCCCGGTATTCTTCCGGGCGCCGCTCCAATCCAATCTGGCCATCCCGTCCGTAATCCCGCTGTCTCCAATAGGGC
>Ga0209804_1002820_pt1 | contig 10329 bp, 7 predicted proteins | sample GraSoiAngelo_139_FD_185896 | JGI IMG/M metagenome (GOLD analysis project Ga0209804, IMG submission 185896) | Grasslands soil microbial communities from the Angelo Coastal Reserve, California, USA - 14_0929_12_20cm (SPAdes) (version 2) | ecosystem: Environmental > Terrestrial > Soil > Grasslands ... | reverse complement strand
GAATCCTCCTGCAAGGAACCAGGCAAAGACGTACACTTTTTCGACGTTTATTCCAAGGATGCGTGCCAGGTTGGGGTTCTCTACGGAGGCTCGCATCGCGATTCCAAACTTAGTCTTGGTGAGGAGAATGAAGAGCCCGATAGTTACGACGGCGAGGGAAGCAGGAGCTACATAAAGAAGGCCAGGCAATCCGAGCAGAGAGAAATCGAGGAGCAGTTGGTAGAAGGACTTGCTATCAAAAATGCCTAGATTGTAGTAGAGGTAATCTGTGTATATCCCGAATATCCCTATGAAACCGATATCAAGCGCCAAGGTTGCAATCATAAGTGAAACCAAAGACGAGCCCCGCCTCGCCAACGTGCGAAGAATCCCTAGATACATCGCGACCGAACTGAGACCACCAACCGCAAACGCAATGGGGGCCGAAACGTACGGACTGAGTCCTAGGAGACGGTAGATCGTGAAAGATGTGTAGATGCCGATAGTCACAAATGAGCCGTATGCAAAGTTCGGAACTTTGGTAGTAAGATAAGTGAGTGTGAGGCCGATCGCCATCAACCCGAAAAGAGAGGCGTAGACAACTGAGCTTACGACATAGGGGTCAACCATTTGCGCCTACTCGGCCATACATGTCCTGAATTCTAATATAGCTTATATTCATGATGCGTCGTTCCGAGTTTTTAGAATTGCAATCACAACCGCCTCCCGTTGCACCAGCGCGTGCGAAAACGGTTTCGTTACTTATCGCGATTGTTATGCTGATTGCCGGGCTAGGTGTTGGAGCAGGGGCAACTTACTTTGCGACACGTCCCGCCCCGGCCACAATTGGGCAGAATACGATTTGCTCGTCTCCATTCATCACCAATTATTCTGGGTGCGCATCAATTTGCTCTTCAGGAAAGACTCTCACCATCGGAATGCTTCTAGACCTTTCTTCGCAACTTTCGGATCAAGGCACGAGGGCAAAAAGCGTCTCAGTATTGGCGATTAACGACATTAATTCATTTCTATTATCAGGAGGGTGCAACCTGAAATTTACGACCGCGATTGACGACTATGGGCTTGTCGATCAAACAGCACTTACGGATTTGCAGAATTTCGAAGCGTCGGGCGTTGCAGTTGTTGTCGGCCCCCTTAACAGCGGCACAGCTCAGGCAATATTGACATCCGCGAATACGAACCACGTTGTTCTCATCAGCCCGTCATCAACCTCCCCCGCCCTTGCCATTTCAAACGACTATCTATTCCGCACAGTGCCAAACGACGCAGCTCAGGGTCTTGCAGATGGAAGAATATTTGTTGACAGAGGCGCAACCGCCGCGATAATTATTCACCGGGACGACACATATGGAGATGGTTTGGCGAGTGCAACTTCGGCCAGATTTCAAGCACTGGGAGGAGCAACGATAGACAGTATTCCGTATGATCACAACGCTGCTGATTCAGGCACCTTGGACTGGACTACAACCCTTAACACATTGAACACTGACTTCAACAGCAATGTTGGCACCTACGGCGCGGGCCATATCGCAATCTACTGTGTTTGCTTCCAAGAGTATGGTGCAATGATCATAAAGGCTAGCAGTTATTCGGGCTTTCCATGGTCGACCATTCCTTGGTTCGGTACTGACGGAGAGGCAACACTCACTAAAATTAGTAGTGGGTCCTCTGGACCCTTGGCCTCCCAAGTCAAGACCGTATCAACGTTGTTTTCCTCAGTGAACAACTCGAAGACTCTCAACCTCTATTCCGCTTTTACCAGCAAATATACGAATCTGATCTGTGACTCGTATTGTCTCGGTTCATACGACGACCTATGGCTGGGCGCAGTTTCTACACTTCAAGCTGGAGGCTACAACGGGACTGCAATCCAGGCAAACATGTTAACCGTCGCGGCAAATATGTATGGAGTCACTGGACCCTTGACTCTTCAGCCGAGCGGCGACAGGTTACCTACGGGATACCAGATCTGGAGCATTGTAACGAAGTCCGGCACTCCTACGTGGGTTCTGGCCGGAAATTGGGACGATGCGACAGACGCGGTGACTTGGACTAGCGGCTCTGGTCCGCCGTAACAGAAGAGTGTAAACCTGCTCACCTCCTTTTCAACGTCCCTAGATGCCTAAGAATATACTCTCTCTGAAGGACCTTAGGAAATCATTCGGCAACCTTCATGCGCTAGACGGTGTTTCGCTGGACGTACACGAGAGCAAGATCACCATTCTCATTGGTCCAAACGGATCAGGCAAAACAACTCTCATCAACGTTGTGAGCGGGCTATACAGTCCAGATTCGGGCACGGTTCTCTTCGAAGATAAAGACGTCAGCGGGATTCCTCCTTACAGACTCTATGGGATGGGAATGGCCAGGACTTTCCAGATTCCGGCCCTCTTCTGGAAGCTAACTGTTCTGGAGAACCTTCTCATCGCAGAGAAGGATAACCCGGGTGAGACGTTTCTCAAATCTCTAATTAGACGGTTTTGGAGAGGCAGCGAGGAGCATGCCACTGAAAAGGCTTCGAGAATTCTTGAGCTACTTGGCTTGTCAAGGGTGTGGGATCAGCCAGCGTTCAATCTTAGTGGAGGACAGATGAAACTGGTTGAAATAGGCAGGGCCCTAATGTCTGATGCAAGGCTTCTTCTCCTTGATGAACCAGTTTCAGGGGTGAATCCAACTCTCGCTCATGAGATTTTTTCAAGGATATTGAAGTTGCGGGACGAATTTGGACTATCTTTCTTCATTGTTGAGCACAGGTTGGACATCGCACTGAAATATGTTGACGAGATCTTCGTGATGGCTTTCGGAAAGCTTATCGCGTCTGGTCTTCCCGAGGAGGTGGTGAACAACAAAAATGTAATCGACGCGTACCTAGGCGGAGGCTATCTGGGCTGATTATTTGCTCAAAGTGAACGAAGTTTCTGCGGGTTATGGGAGACTCCAGATCCTGGATGGCGTGTCTCTGGAGGCAGAACCGAACCGCATAACCGTGATTGTCGGTCCCAATGGCTCCGGCAAGAGCACGCTTCTAAAGACAATAGCCGGACTCACAAGCATCTATCAGGGGCAAATCACTATGGATGGTCGGCCCGTATCAGGGCTTCCACCGCATGAAATTGCTCGAATTGGAATTGCTTATCTTCCTCAGGTCGAAAGCACGTTTACTCAACTTACCGTGGCCGAAAACTTCAAAATGGCTGGTTACACTGTTGGACGTGAAGATTTCGATACAAGGTTAGAGAGTTCGCTTAAGATTTTCCCCAAACTGTCGTCGTACCTTGAGACAAAAGTCTCTCGATTGAGTGGTGGAGAGAGACAGATGGTTGCTATGACGATGGCACTTTTGAGGAAACCCAGTGTAATCATGTTCGACGAGCCTACGGCGAACCTAGCGCCGATCGTAGCCACTCAAGTTCTCGATACGATAACTTACCTCTCCCAAGCGCCCGGGATTACAATATTGCTTGTCGAACAGAATGCTTCACGCGCACTTCAGATAGGACACCGCGCATATCTTCTGGCAAGTGGGAGAGTTATCTTTCAAGGAACTACTAAGGAGTTGCTGGGTCACAAGGAACTCGGGAGGCTCTACTTGGGCTTGAACATAGCTTAGGAAGAACGGGTATCCACTTCGGGACGGGGCATTTTCTTACTGCCAAGCTGCGGGCAAGCCTAACTCCGATCCCTACTCGGAGAGAGAAAGATTTGCCTTAAACAGAGGGGCTTAGAATCGCGTTATGAGAGGTGGAACGGTTTCCCTTGATCCAACACTCGACCCGGCACCTGAGCCTTCCATTTTTGCAACCAGGCTAGGTCTTCCTTCGCTTCTCTGAGGTCATCGGGTAGCATCTGAGGAATCTCATCTGCGATGGGATACCATCGGTCACATTCCGGGCAGACCAATAAGCCTTCAGTGATTTCCTCTTTCTCTTCGAAGACGTGAAGTTCGAGGGGATAGTGCTTGTCTATTGGACAGGCAAGGATGTCCAGAAGTCGTCTCTTCAATCCTATTCTAGGATTGAGGACCTCGGATTGTAAGATAAGGTTTGACTGTATCTAGTTAGCATTCAATGTAACGAGGGTCTTGGATCTACCCGATCTTAGCGCTGCATCGCATACACGAATTGCCTTGAGCGCGTCCTCCCCCGAGGGTGCTTCCTTGGTATCTCGAAGAATTGTTGTCATGAAATTTTCAAGTTCGACCCTGAGTGGTTCTGCCCAGGGGGTATAGGGCTTGACCAATCGTTCGGAATTTTCAACTGTGATCTCTTGGGTGATGTAGTCTAGGCTTATTGTGGCATTGCTTCCAGTGATGATTAGGGTTCGGACCTTGCGGGGTGTCAGCCAGTTCGCATCAATGAAACCCGTTGTACCGCCATTGAAGCGCAACATCATCTCCGCATAGTCCTCGTATGCATGTGTCCTAAGTGATCCTGTCTGGGCGAAGATCGCTGAAACTTCTTCTTCCAGCAGGTAACGCATCGCGTCAACGTCGTGAATCGCCGTGTCTTTGACGACGCCAACATCTCCTATCCGTATGGGCCATCTGGCGACCCGGCGGCCGGTCGCTATGATCACATCCCCAACTGCCTGCTGGCCCAACATTTTCTTCACGGCTCGCACTCCGGGATTGAATCGTTCTATGAACCCGACCAGCAACTTCACACCGGCCTTCTTCGCCGACTTGACAAGCTTCTCTGCTGAGCGCTCTTCTCCGGTCATTGGTTTTTCGACCAGAAGATGCTTGCCCGCTTCAATCGCCGATAATCCGACTTTCAGGTGGGTCTTCGTCGGCGTGCAGACGGTCACTGAGTCGACTTTAGGGACTCGGAGAAACTTGCTTAGGTCAGTGTACCATTGGACTCCGTATTTGTTGCCGATCTCCCTCGCCCGCCTCTCATCCTTCTCGCAGACGGCGACTAGATCTGCCGTTCGGCTCTGGCGCAGGATTCGGACTTGGTTTTCACCCCAGAAGCCTGTGCCAATAACCCCTACGCCGATGCGTTTCATCCGTCGAGAGTGCCTCTTCCTATAGTCGTATAGAAGAGGCCGGCCCTCTCAACATTTGAAGCTTCCAGAACTCTAGTCAGATCACAGATCGCCCCCGGCCGATTCATTTCGGCTGCAAGTTGATCCGGATCAAGCTCGGAGGCGGATGATTTCGGAAGTGCGACTACGGTGCAGTTCGCCTTCGCGACTGCTCGCAGGAGGCTACTCTCAACCCGAGCATGGTCCCCGACCATCTGTGCCCAGGGCTGTGACCCAGTCTCACCGGGGTAAAGTGATATTCGTGCGCCTCTTTTTCGAAGTGATTCTATTATTGGGGGCGACTCGGGCTTAGACCAGGGATTCTTTAGTAGCCCATCTGTTCCGATAATTGCAACCCTCGATCTCCTAAAGGGATATCCGCAGTGGCTAAGTGCTCTCCCTATCATGCCCACAATCTGAGATTGGTATTCCTCGTTTATGTAGTGAGCTGCTCGAACGAGTCTTGCCCCGTTCCTTCGCTGCGAGCTCGATAGAGCTATGCTTGTTCCGATCGATTCTCGCTCTGGAACCGGGTTCGACCTCTCTGTGAGGGTAATTCGAGAATCTCTGCAGAGCTCCAGTACTTCATCGTAGTTGACTCCATGCGCTTCTGACATCTTAGCTAGCTCCAGTTCAAGTGCTCTGGCCACCTCTCGGCTAACGGCGGAGTAGAGGCCGGATGCTTCCGCGACTTCCACCGTTGGAGTCAGGCTCAGGGTCGGAAAGACCCGAAGGAGTTCCTCTTGGAAAGCGGTCGAGAGCGCGCCATCGAATCCGGCCAGTACTTTCCGCTTTTCCTTGAACTCTCGGATCTTCTCGCCCGACCAGAATAACGGAATGTAGTAGAGATTCATGTCAACTCCGATCTTTAGTCCTCCGTGTTTTTCTATCGTTGACTTTACGATAGAGGATGTGTAGCGGGGTTTGCAAAGACCCGCGAAGGCGATAGTTGTTCCGGTTGCGAGTCCAGGGGCAAGGTTCCGTAGGATCATCTCAAAAGCGTTGGTTTGCTCGGCGCTGGAGACGTGAGTCGTCAGAATCAGAGTCCTAACTTGGGATAGGGGCAGTCGATGATAGTCTGGCGTTATCCTGATTTTCCCTGACTTCTTGAAGATCCCAAGGAGCCAGAGAGCCTCTTCTAAGCCCGGCCGGTTCGCGTGTGTTCTGCCGTCGTCCCCGAAGGGTCCTACAAGATAGTTGGAAATGCCAGCTTCTGCATAGAGGACGGAGAGGAGAAGGGCCTCCGGATTATCGCCGACAATTGCAACGGAATGATTTTCTTCCATAGTCCCTTCAGCTGGTTCAACAACTGTGGTGGGGAACCTCAGGGCCGTTCGTCATCTGCTTAACCGATTGTATCTGATCTGTTGAAAGATTTCCTTGTTGGCCGCGACATGGTTGCCTGCGTTGGGCGCAAGATCTGTCAGCGCTCAGCATGAATATTCGAATCTCAGCTTGATCGATTCTTTCTGATAGGGGAACGTTTTCAATCTCTTATCTACCAAGGATTGTCTTACAGAAACTGATCTGGGATCCGTTAGCATGAAGGTTTGGATCGACGTTCTGACCCCGAAACACGCTCTCTTCTTCGAGCCACTCTATCGAGACCTCGTCCGAGACGGGCACCAACTGCTACTATCAACGAGGGTCTATCGTGAGGCTCAAGAAGCACTAGAGCTGAAACGGTTACGATTCCAAGTCGTCGGAGAGCATGGAGGCGCCACCCGTTATGGCAAACTGCTCGCGAGCGGACGCCGTGTAGTGAAGCTGGCCCAGTTGATTGAGGATTGGCGCCCAGACACGGCTGTCTCATTCTCGTCTCCGGAGGCTGCAAGGGTAGCGTTTGGACTCGGCGTTCCGCATGTTGCAGTAAACGACTCTCCGCATTCCTGGCTGGTCGCCCGACTAAGCATTCCTCTCTCCCGATACGTCTGCTCGCCTTGGATAATTCGCAGAAAGGTCTGGCTTTCCTTCGGAGCATGGCCTGACGGCATCGTGCCCTACAGAGCGTTGGACGCTGCCGCTTGGCTGAAACGACACAAGCCGAATCCCGCAGTGCTCAAGCAGCTTTCACTGAAAAGGGACAAGCCAATCATCCTATTACGCACTGAAGAATCGTTCGCATCATACTTGGAGGGGAAGGCTAGCGACAGAGCGCCGGTGATTGGGCCTATCACGGAAGAACTTTTGAGACGGAAGTTGGATGCTCAGATCGTCATTTCGACGAGGTACGGACGTCAGGCTCCAGTTCTAAGGGATAGGTTCGGAAGCAGAGTCCGAGTTGTCGATCATATTATCGACGCGACGAGCCTCCTCTACTACTCAACCTATTTCATCGGCTCCGGGGGCACGATGACTGTTGAAGCAGCGTTATTGGATCGCCCTGCTATCTCGTGTTTTCCCGGGGAGAAACCGCTCTACATCAAGTACCTTGAGAAGAAAGGCTTGGTCAAGACGATCCAGTCTCCCAGAGAGATCGCGCTAATGGTCAGCAGGAGTCTGTCCTCGGACGAGGAGAGAGAGCAGCAGGAAAGGCGAGGGACGAAACTACTCGACGAAATGGAGGACCCGATCAAGGTCATCTCTGGAGTAGTCAGGAGGGCCTGGAAGAAGACCCAGACCTAGGCCACGTCCGCCCTGTGCTTTGACGGAGCGCAAGCGGCAGACGCTTCAACTCCAGAAAGGCAAGCTACCTACCCATACAATGCTGAGTCTTCTCCAGCCCAACAAAGAAAACACTCCATCCCTCTTCGTTGTTACCATTCACGGTTACCAAACCCCGTTACCAGTCGAGAGATGTCAATTCCACTTGGTGCTCGCGACCCAAAACTCGAGTCCGGAAGGGAATTAACAAAACGTAACCTCCTTGTCCGTCCCGATCTTCGAGAAGGAAGCCTGCAGACTGTTCTCTTTCAAACCCGACAAGGATAGAACAAGCCCGGATCTGCAATGGGGGCAGGCGATTTGAGATCACGCAGTTTGCACGTTGACCTGCACGTTGAGCTACACCATGTCGAAAACAGCCGACCGGCTGATTCTGCGCCCTATTTCATAAGACTCGCCCGATTCGGCTTCAACTGGCGGGACCCCCTCCGAAAAATCTCAAAAGCAGTTACTCCTCGTGACACTAATCAGCTCTTCTGGCGCGACACGGAAGGATCGTGGTTCTGGTTTAGGTTCCGATTGTTTCGTCGAAGAGCGGTTTGAACTCGTCCAGTAGCTGTTTCAGATCGTTCTCGGTCCTTCCTTCGACATAGGTTCGGATAAGTGGCTCTGTTCCGCTTGGTCTGACAAGGAACCATCCCCGGTTCTTGATGTCGACCCGGATTCCGTCGATCGTACTCGTAACTCTGTCTCCGAGCCGCTGACGAATCCTCTTCATCACATCCTTCTTCTTCTCATCCGGACACTTGCGCTTCTCTTTGGCCATGAAGAAGTTCGGTAGACGAGCCATCAGTTTGGAGAGAGGCATTCTGTTCTCAATGATAGAATTGAGGATCAACACCGTAGCCATTGTCCCATCTCTCTCTGGTTGGTGTGGAGCATAGAATATCCCTCCGTTCTCTTCGCCCCCGAGCATCGCCTTCTCTCGAACCATCGTCCTCGCCACGTGAATACTTCCTACTTGTGTCAGAATCACTCTTCCTTTTCTCCGTCGAGCAACCTCTGTGACAGACATTGATGAATTAACGGGAGTAACGACCTTGGCTCCCGGATTCTTTTTGAGGATCTCGTCGGCGATGAATGTCAAGCTATTGTCTCCCGACTGGACAGCCCCCGTCTCATCGACGAATACTGCTCTGTCTCCGTCGCCATCATGGGCAACCCCAAACGTCGCCTTCTCTTGTTGTACGAGGGTCGACAGGGGTCCCAAGTTTTCCGGTCGGGGTTCAGAATTGCGGCCAGGAAATCCGCCATCAATGTTATCGTTGATCGTCACCACCTGACAGCCGATGCGTCGGAGCAAGAGGGGAGTAGTCAATGATGAGACCCCGTTGCCCGTGTCCACCGCGACCTTGAGACGATTGGTAAGCTTCTCTTCCATAACGTAGCTCTTGATACTTGACAAGTAGGGTTCGAGAGGTAGAACTCGCTGCTCACGCTGCCCCGGGATCCTATTAACATTCCAAGAATCTTTCATGACCAGGTCTTCAATCCGTTCCTCCTTTTCACGCGGAATCTCGATCCCATCAGAGTCCACAACCTTGAAGCCGTTGTATTCGGGCGGGTTGTGGCTCGCAGTAATGACAAGCCCGGGAGCACTGCTAATCTTTGCGAGAAATTGCAGCCCCGGGGTGGTTATGACGCCACAGTCCTCCACGCCATTTCCTCGTGCGAGTATCCCCGCAACCGCCCCCTCCGCGAGCATCTGGCTGGAGGTCCGTCCGTCTCGACCCACGAGTATCTTCTCGCTCTTGAAAAGGGAAGCGAGGCTGGACCCGACTCCATACGCAAATTCTGAGGTAATGGTTTCGCCAACAACTCCGCGTATTCCGTTCGTCCCGAAGAGCCGGGGCGCGGTCAATTCTGGTCCTCTCTTCCCTCGAGATCGCTTGTCATCCTAGTTCAGAATCACAGAACCTGGTCTGATAGTCGCTCTGTCGGGAATGACTACTTGGCCCGCGATTATGGAACCCTTTCCGATCCTCACTTCCCTCCCAACCGTGACTCCTTCTCCGATAAGTGAATCTTCTATCATACAGTTTTCGCCTAGGCTCGTTTGCTCAAACACTATCGTCTCACTGACTTCAGCGCTTCTCTTCACACTCACTCGCTCCGACAGGATGGTGTTGGGTCCGAGTTTCGCGCCATCTTCGATTGTTGAGTTCCTCCCTACGTACGATGGTTGTCTTATATTCGCCAGTATACCGGTTTCGGCGTTCGCTGTCTCTCGGAATTCGGCCCTTTGCAATAATTGTCGGTTAGCGATTACGTAATCTTGAATTTTCCCGATGTCATACCAGAATCCCATATGCTTCCAGCTTCTCATTTTCCCTTGGCTTGCGAGTGTCGGAAAGATTTCACGTTCAAGGCTTACTGGACGTCCGTGTGGGATCATTGCAATCACTTCAGGGTTCAACGCGTACACTCCTGCGTTAATCCAGCCGGGACTTTGAATAGTCTCGGATTTCTCTTCAAATCCGATGATTCGATCATTCGCATCAAGAGTCGCCAAGCCAAACGGCCGCGGATCATCCGCTGAAACAAGAGCAATTGTTGCTTCTGCCCCGGATCGAACATGCGAGGTTATGAGTCCTCGAAGATCGATGTCGCTGATTACATCCCCGTTGGCAACGATTAACG
>Ga0209804_1002818_pt1 | contig 10333 bp, 10 predicted proteins | sample GraSoiAngelo_139_FD_185896 | JGI IMG/M metagenome (GOLD analysis project Ga0209804, IMG submission 185896) | Grasslands soil microbial communities from the Angelo Coastal Reserve, California, USA - 14_0929_12_20cm (SPAdes) (version 2) | ecosystem: Environmental > Terrestrial > Soil > Grasslands ... | reverse complement strand
GACGTGTACTCCGCGGCCGTGTCCGTCCAGAATCTCTCGGTGCGGCGTAGACAGGCGACGACGATTGTCGGCTCCACGTTGATTGGCATCGCTGCGGCGTGGTACTTGGTCGGCTCGGGCCAAGGGATCGGTGGACCGTATGAGACTTTCCTCCTGCTGATCGGAGGCCTCTTCGTCCCTCTGCTGGGAGTCGTGATCGCCGAAACCTTTGTAGTGCGTCGCTCACGCTATTCGTCAAGCGACTTCTTCCAAGCGGCGCCGCGCTGGCGATGGCCGGCGTTCGCGAGCTGGTTCCCCGGTACGGCTCTGTACTTCGTGATCGTCTGGTTCGGCCTCCCGATCGGTGCGACGTTGCCGTCGTTCGCCCTCGCCGCCGGCCTCCACGTGGTCTTCTCGAAGGTCGAACAAGGATTTGCACGGTCGTCGCCGCTCGTTTCTGGCGGTGACCCCTGACCGCCTTTTTCACTTGGCGTTGAGCTTTTTCCGTCGTCCCACTCGGAGCATTTCGCGGTACCCTACGGCGAAGAAGAGGACTCCGAGCACGGAGAACACGACGCCATACAGGATGGCAACCGTCCAGTCGATCGGAACGTTGTACGGGGTCACGAGGAAGAGGGTGAGGACGTTCGCAAAGAAGCCAGCCGCGAAGACGGTGGATACGGCGACCCCCCACCCGGACGCACCGAGGTCCTCGAAGATGGAGAACTTCCGTCGCTGCGCCTGATATTGCAAGAAACCCAGCCACGCACCGGTGAAACCGATGGTGGCGACCGGGCGGACGAAACTCTCGATGACCATGCGAATGTCCAGGACGAATCCTCCGGCGACGGACGCCAGAGAGATGCCGGGAGTTTCCGGAGGGCACTCGCCAGGAGACAGCGATCCTGAACCGAACAGGTTCGCGTTTTCTGTCACCTGTGAATGCTGAGGCACGAAGAAATGGCTATAGCCGAGGGAGTTTCCATCTAAGAGGAACCCAATCGACGCGTCACCATCCGCGGTGCCCGTGTTCACCAGCGTGAAAGTCCAGTGAAAACGGTTCGCGTAGTAGCCGTTCCCCATAGGGACGCAGGCTTCGGTGACGTAGTTCGCGGCCGTCAGGGTGACTCGCGGTTGCAGCGTCGTCTGGTGCCAAAGCCAGAGGAGAACGGCCGACATCACGACCGCGGCGATGACAATGGCGACGACCGCGACGAGAAACCAACCGCGGGACTTCCGAGACGGTTGGGACGTGCCGCTCGACAGCATCTCTCCCGACAACCGAATGGGCCCAACCGAGTTGAAGATTTCGCAATCGACCGCCGCGCGGCTCCGCTCAGCCGTTCGCGGGCCCTCGTCGGATGGGCCGAACTTATAGCTCACTGTAGCGATGGCTTCGCAAATCCATGAGCACGCAAAGCGGCTCCGTCGCGGGACTGGGGAAGGCGAGGGTCGAGTCTCTTACGGACGGCATCTTCGGAGCGGTCATGACGATCCTTGGGTTGAGCCTCACCATTCCGTACATCACCGGTCAGCCCATTCAGCCGCTCCCGGACCGCGATTCCATCATCGTGGGCGTCCTGGTCTATACACTCAGCTTCGTCACGGTTGCCGTGTTCTGGGTCGGCCATCACATCGCGTTCTACTATGTCCGGCGTACGGATCGGACTCTCATCTGGCTGAACAACCTTCTCCTCCTCTTCGTCGGCCTCCTCCCGCTGACGACCGCCCTCCTCGGCCACCACGAGATCCAGCAGTTGACGATCGCGGCCTACGGGTTCAATCTCCTTGCGGTCCAGCTCTCCCTCTACGGTAGCTACTGGTACGCGACAATCCACCACCATCTGGTGGACGCGGATCTGGACGACGCGTTGATCCGAATGGGACGGCGCCGGATGCTCTTGGGGCCCTGCCTGTCCGGTGGTGCCATCTTGATCTCCTTCCTCAATCCGATCCTGAGCCTCGGGGTGTACATGATGTTCCCCATCCTGTACATCCTGCCGGGGCGCATCGATGTCTTCTGGCGGCGCCAGGAGCTGAGGTAAACAGCCGCGAGGATCCAGCCGGCTCGAGGCAATCACCGATGAGTGGAGTCCCGAATCGAAAGCCACCGCAGGGATTCGAACCCCGGACCTGCAGTTTACGAAACTGCCGCTCTAACCGGCTGAGCTACGGTGGCGCAACCGCGAGGAAAAGCTTCCACGCCATAAAGATTCCGAGACGACTCCGGAGGGGGCCGCCAATGTTAAAGGCGATTCCACCCTTCGCGCCGATGTGGAACGCGTCGCGGGTTGGTTCTACGACGGACGGCGTTTCCGCGAAGGCACGGTGGGTTGGGAAGAGGACCTGATCCTGGAAGTCCGACCCGGCCGGGCGCGGAATCCTCTCGCGACCGGACTGATCATCCCGGGCCTCTGGAACGCGCACACGCACCTGGGCGACGCCGTCGTCACGCAAGAACTCACGGGGACGTTGGAGGAGCTCGTCGCTCCGCCGCATGGGCTCAAGCATAGGATCTTGGCGAAAGCGAAGGACGATGCCATCATCGGGGCCATGCGGCGCGCGATGGCGACGATGCTTCGAACGGGGACGACGGGCTTCTCCGATTTCCGAGAGGGCGGCCTGAAAGGACTCAAACTCTTGTACGCCACGGTCGCGACGATGCCCCTTGAGGGAGTTGCCCTCGGGAGGCCGATGGCCCTGGAGTACGATGCCCGCGAGGTCTCCGCGCTCTTGCGCGCGTCGGATGGCATCGCGGTCAGCGCCTACGTCGATTGGCCCGAAGACGGAATCCAGAAACTCGCTGCGCATGTCCGTCGGGAGAAGAAGATCTTCGCCATCCACTGCTCCGAGCGCATCCGAGAGGACATCGACAAGGTCCTCGACCTCTCCCCGGCGTTCCTCATCCATATGGTCCACGCAACGGATGCCGACCTGACACGGTGCGCCGATGCGGCCGTCCCGATCGTCCTGTGCCCTCGATCGAATGCCTTCTTCGGCATGACGCCGGACATCCCGCGCATGATCCGGTCCGGTGTTCGGCTCCTGCTCGGAACGGACAACGCGATGATCAACGTTCCCTCCATGTTGCGAGAGATCGAATTCGCGTACCGTGTCGCCCGGATGAACGGAGGTGCGACCGCCCGAGCTATTTTCGAAATGGCCCTTCGGGGACGTCGTCTCGCCGATCCGGATCGCTCCGGCACGATTCGGGTCGGAGAGAGGGCCGACCTCGTGGTCTTCGATCTGCCGGGAGGGTCGAGTGGTTTTGCGTCCTTGATGCGCGCGTCCGCGAGCGATGTGAGCCTCGTCGTGTCAGGCGGTCGTACGTGGCCCGCCCAATCGGCCACGATACCGAAATCCAAACGGCGCCGTCGTTCCTGAGCCCGCCGATTTCCTCCAATCCGAGAATGGCTCGCGGTCCGAATTCGTTCTCCACCCCATGCTTTATCACCGGCCCTCCCCTTCGGGGCCGCGATGGCCTCGTACGAGGACGTCATGTCCTTGTCCGTCCGCCGCGGTTTCCTCTGGCCCGCCGTCGACCTCTATGGCGGCTTCGCAGGCTTCTACGACTACGGGCACAATGGCGTCCTCCTTCGGAGACGTTGGGAGGACCGTTGGATCGACACCTTCCTCGGTCTGAGCGACAACTATTACCTGATCGACACCACGACGATTCTTCCGGAAGCCGCGCTCAAGGCGTCCGGCCATGTGGATCACTTCACGGACATCCTCGTCACGTGCACTCGATGCGGGGAGTCGTACCGCGGCGACCAACTTCTCGAGGCCGCGATCCACGAGGAGCAGGAGGGCCTCACGACCGAAGAGATCGATATGCGGATCCAGGAGCTCAAGATCCGATGTCCGAACTGCAAAGGGGTCCTGGGCCCCTCCCGCGAATTCCACATGATGTTCCCGCTCGAGGTCGGGCCGACGGGAAAGGATCGCGCGTACCTTCGACCGGAGACGGCCCAGGGCGTGTTCCTGAACTTCAAGCGGGAGTTCGAGGCGCTCCGCCGCAGACTCCCGATGGGGCTCGCTATTGTCGGGCGCGCATACCGGAACGAGATCAGTCCGCGGCAGGGTGTGTACCGAATGCGGGAGTTCATCCAGGCAGAGCTGCAGATTTTCTTCGACCCGACGACCTTCGGGGACGCCGTGCCCTTCCAAGACATCGCGTCCGTCCCGGTCCGCGTGGCCTGGGCCTCCGAGAAAAACGCCCCCACGGCCCATGACGCACCCGCCAAGGACCTCGTGGGCCACGGACTGCCTCCGTGGTACGTCTATCACCTCGTGCAGGTCCAGCGCTTCTATCTGGATCTCTTGCGGATCCCGCGGGATGCGTTCCGCTTCGCGGAGCTCGACGAGAAGGAACGTGCGTTCTACAACAAGATCCACTTCGATATCCAGGTTCGGCAGGAGAGCCTGGGCGGATTCAAGGAGGTCGGCGGAGTCCACTACCGAACGGACCACGATCTGAAGGGACATGAGGCCGGGTCCCATGCCAAGCAGTCCGTGACCTTCGGCACGTCGAAGTTCGTCCCCCATGTCCTGGAACTGTCGTTCGGCGTCGACCGGAATGTATGGGCGCTCCTCGACCTCTCGTATACGAAGGGAGAGCGGGTCGTCCTCCGGCTGCCGGTGCAGGTCGCACCAGTCCCGGTCGCGGTCTTCCCCCTCGTGAACAAGGACGGCCTGCCGGAACGGGCTGAAGCGCTGTACGCCGACCTGCGAAAGCGGACCACGGCATTCTACGACGATTCAGGCTCGATCGGCCGACGGTATGCGCGGATGGACGAGATCGGGACGCCCTTCTCGGTGACTGTCGACCACGAGACGCTCGAAGGGAAGGGCGTCACGTTGCGGGAACGCGACTCGCAGAAACAAATCCGCGTGAAGGAAGGAGACCTCGCGACTACACTCAACCAACTCCTGTCCGGCGAGGCGACGTTCCCTGCGTGAGACGATGGGGACGCCCCGCGGCGTGCTCGCATTCGTCGAGCGGCTCGAGGGACGGATGGCCGATCTGCTCTCCGAGCAGACGCGCGTCATCGTCGCATACTCCGGTGGCCTCGCGAGCACGCTCGTCGCGATGGTCGCTCGCAAGCGGTGCGATCTTGTGTGCGTCGTCGCGGGCGTCGAGGACTCCGCGGCCGTCCGGGGCGCGAAGGCGGCCAAGGCCCACTTGGACTACCGAGTTCAATTCGTGCAACCCGACATCGAGGGGACGCGTCGGATCCGCGACCGCATCAGTGCCGCGAACCCTCAGATGTCCGCTACCGCGGTTCGTGCGTTGATCCCTCTCCGGATGGTCCTCGAGGAATTGCCCAACCAGTCAATCCTCGCGGGATTCGGCCCTCGGAACCTGGATGCGAAGATCGGGAAGATTCTGAAGGATTGGGGAGTGTTGTGTCCACTCCTGGACCTAGCGCAAAGCCAACCCCTCCCGAGGTCCCTCCTACGCGCGGCGGCAATCGCTCTCGGCCTACCGGTCGAATGGGCCCGCGCGGCGCACCGCGAGCCTGCGACGAGTGCGGGAATCAATGACTTCCTCCTTGCAAACGGACCGCTGCGGCACTGAGATGAGCATCACAGAGGGCCGACCACTGAGCGCATCCGTGTCACCGATTTCCTCGATCGGGACCCCTGTATTCGCAAGGATGACATTGAGCCAGCAAGCGTTATAAGTGTGGCCCCAGCATCGAGCGGCACCGCGATGGTCGACGATCACATCAAGCGTAAGATCCTCCTCCTCGGTGACGGAGCTGTGGGCAAGACCAGCCTGATCCGGCGATTCGTCGTGGACAAGTTCTCGGACGAATACATCACAACGATCGGGACGAAGGTCACGAAAAAGGACCTGCGGATCGAGTCGCCGGGCAAGGTCACGGACCTGACGTTCATGATCTGGGATGTCCTCGGGCAGAAAGGATACAAGGGCATCCAGGAGAGTTCCTTTCAAGGGGCCAAGGGAGCCCTCCTCATGTACGACGTCACGCGTCTGGAGACCGCGGAGAGCCTCCAGAATTACTGGATCCCACACTTGCTCGTGGTGACGAACCCGATCCCCCTCGTCGTCGTCGGGAACAAGGTGGACCTCGCCGATTCGCGACGGCAAGCTCAGGAGGAACTGGACGATCTCAAGGAAGCCCTCGGAGTGACCGGCTTCCTGAGTTCCGCGAAGACCGGGCAGAACGTGGAAGCGGGATTCCTCGCCCTCGCGAAGTCGATCATCGCCCAATCCGACGCGAAAATGTCTCGGCGCGAGGCCGTCGAGGAGGCCACGCACGAGTTCATTGCCGTGACGGACCAGATCATCATGGACTTCTGTGACGGCATGGGGGGTCATGAGGCCGCGATGCCCATCGTGCGGCAACAGCTCACGCGCGCGGGCGTCGATGTGAAAGCGCCGACCCGGGAGGGACTGCGCCTCGCGGTCGACTACCTGGCGGAAACGGAGTCTTCCTTCCGGAACGCGGCCGACGTCGAGGCGAGCAAGCGGAAGCGCCTCGGCTGGATCAAGGAAGTCGCGTGATCAAAGCGTCCGATCCATGTACGGCCGCTCCAGTCGGTAGCCGAGACAACGATAATACCCTCGGACGCCGACGCCGGACGTGACCCGCATCCGGGACCGGCGAAATTCATCGCGGGCGATCCGTTCGCATTCGGCCATCAATCGCCGTCCGAATCCGCGGTGCTGCCAACGCTCCCCGGCAGACTCGTGGATCGGCACCAGCCGGCCGAAGACCTTCAACTCGCGGACGGTCGCCTCCTTCGCCCCGATCCGGAGGCGCGCGTAGGCGACGAGCACGTCGCGCCCGGGATCCTCGATGCTCAGGAACACCTCGAGGCCGTCCGAGGAATCGTACTCCGTGCGCAACAGGGTGAGCGCCTCGAGGCGCGGCGAGACTCCACGGAAACCGACTTCGCGACACCGGACGCAATGGCAGTCGAGGCCTCGGGAACGGAGGCGCTCCTTCGCCAACACTCGTAGGTCCCCTCGCTTCGGGCCGTCCTCGATGTCCGGCGCGCCGATCTCCCGCTGGACGCGTTGAATCCGACACCATCGAGGGACGATCGCCTTGACTCGGGCGATGAGTTCCACGGCTTCCTCGGTGCCGAGGGGCGTGTAACGGCCGGATTTCCAGAGCCCATGCAAGGCGGTACCCGGCAGGACGAGCGTCGGATAGATCTTGAGAAAGTCGGGGCGGTAGGCGGGATCCTCGAAGAGGACGCGGAATGATTCCATGTCCCGATCGGGATCCGATCCCGGCAGGCCGGGCATCATGTGCGCCCCGACCTTCAGCCCGGCGTCCTTCGCGAGGTGCATCGCCTCCCGGGATTGCGCGTCCGTGTGGCCCCGGTGGACCCTTTCCAACACGTCCTCGTGGGTCGATTGAATCCCCAGCTCCACGCGGGTCGCACCCAGGTCCAAGGATTCGGCCACCTCGACGCCCAGGAAGCAGTCCGGCTTCGTCTCGATCGTCAGGCCAATGCATCGGCTCGCGGCCGATTCGTTGGCGGCCTGCGCGGCCGTGAGGTTCGGAGCCTCGAATCCGTTAAGCCCGTCGAAGCACCCTTTCACGAACCACTCCCGATAGCCCGCTTCGAGGGCGGTGAAGGTTCCGCCGAGGACGATCAAATCCACCTTGTCCGTATCATGTCCGATCCTCTGCAACGCCTCGATTCGGGACGCGGTCTGCCCCCTGGGATCGTAATGATGATCCGCGGCCCGCCGGGCAGCGGGTTCCGTGCCCAGGTAGGACTGCGGTGTCCCGAACCGCGGTCCACCCGGGCAATATGTGCAGACACCGTGCGGACATCCATGGGGGGCGGTCATCACGGTGACCACCGCAACGCCGCTCGCCGTCCGTGCCGGCTTGACACGCAGGAGGTCCTTCATTCCCTCCCGGTCGGCACGGGGCATCCGCTCGAGGATCGCCGCATCCGATGGAAGGCCTCCGAGACGATGCGCGCGTGCGAAGCGCAGCTTGACCCGCTCGAACTCGTCCTTCGAGGCGGGCCTTCGATCGCGGATCTCTCCGGCCAAGGCCTTGACAAATTCCGCGTCGAGACCGCCCACGAGGGTCAGCCTGGCTCCTCCGATCGCACGGGGGCCTCCGGGACGGCGGCTTGCGCCCGCCCAAACAGGTCCACTGCGCGTGCGAGTCCTACGCCGAGAGACGCGAGTCCCGCGAAGACGAGGGCCGTTCCCGCAATGATCCCTGCATCCAGGGCGGGCGAGTGGGAGAGTTCGTTGACGGGACTCACGAAGAAGCCGATCCAGTCGAAGAACAGAGCGATTTCGAATAGGGATAGCAACAGGACCCCCGCGACCCCGAGTCCGAGCCCTCGAATGCGGGATCCCGAGACCCCGGCCGCGAGATTCGCCCTCCAGAGGGCGGCCGTGAGTCCGGCGAACAGCACGATCTGACCGAGCCCTGCGGTGATCGCCAGGACCTGCCTCGCTTCCGGGATGGAAAGGTCGAACGCGTCCGCGGTCCCGCTTGGAAAGATCCGGAGCAGCTGGGAAATCAGATACAGCCAAACCGCCAGGAACGCGAGGCCGAGCCAACCGCGCGGCGGAGGAATCCTCCGAGCGGGCACCGGTGCCATCGTCATGGAAAAGATATCTCGCGACGGGACATGAACCTTGGTACGGGTCGATGCTAGCCGTACATCGTCCCGTGCTTCTCGACCTTCGGCGCATCGCCGGGCACGTGCTCGAGGACATCCACCGCGAGCACGACGTGCAAGGGGATCAGTCGGAGCTTCCCCTTCAATTCCTGATGGCTGTCGTCCAGTTCGATCACGATCGCGTCGTCGGTTCCGATCGTGGCGTAGCCGCGGAACACCCCTTTCGTCACCTTCGTGCGCTCCCGCGTCTCCATCGATTCAATGCGATAGCGAGAACCCTTCGTCAGGGAGACGATCTCGTCCGCCACGCATTCACCTCCGTTGCTCCGCGAGCTTCGCAAGATGGTCGACCGTCTTGCGGTAGTTCTCCATGGCGATCTCCACGTTCGATTCGACGAAGTTCCATGCTTTCGAGAGATTTCCGTATCGGATCCGGTAGCCCTTGCGGATCGTCCCGCGCTCGTTCACGTTCACCTCGTCCAAGAGGTCCATCTCCTTGAGTTTGTTGATGTGACGATAGATCGTCGCCTTCGTCGTCTTCAGCTTCGCCGCGAGCTGTTCCACCGTCCACCCCTTGTCCATCCGGCCCAGGAGGCATTCGACGAACAACCGGTAGGGCACCGAATCCCGCACGCTCGAGGCGTCCGTCTTCGGGTCGTACCCTTTCGGGATGTACCCGATCTGCGTGAGGAACAGGAGGGACACATCGTCGATGTCCTTCAGCGGCGTGAGGGGGGTGTTGCTCACAATGACGATTTCGAACGGCAGAAGGAACCCTGCCCTCGGGTATCGATAGGGAATAGTTAAGGCTTACCATTGAATTATATCGTATATCATAATAATAATCATGCTCAGACGTCGATAATTCCACTGTACGTATCGACGCGCAGACCGCGCGCCCGAAGCTCCCGGACGAGCACATTGATGCCGATGCTGTCCGAAGCCAGGTGACCCGTGACCACGAGGTTCTTCAGGCCCTCGCGGCCGTAGACCTCCCACAACCGTCGGAGGGCCCCCGCATCGATGTGGATGTAGAAAACCGTGTCGATTCCGTGGTCGAAGGCCGCGCGGGCGACCGGGACGCCTCCGTTCGTCCCCGCGCCGTGGTGGACCGCCCATTTTCCGAGGGGATTCTCCGCCTTCCCCATGCGGACGACGATGCGGGTTTTCGCCGCTCGGAATTCCGGGATCGTTTCGAGCGCCGCGATCGCGTCGCGCACATGGGCGTCGCGAGGGAGGCGGGCTCGCAGGGTCTCGTCCATGACGCGTCTCCCGATTTCGTCGCAGGGGTTGTGGATGCACATGAGCCCCATCCCCATCAATCGAGCAACCGACGGCAGGTGGTCATAGTTCTCCGCATGGGCTCGGGGCTCCCGCTCTTCCTGCAGTTCCCGGACCGCGGAAGCGGCAGCGTCGCTCGGTACTCCATGGCGCGTCAGGATGTCCCCGTGTTTCGAGAGGACCTTCGGGAACTCCAGGATCGCGCTCCCTCCGGTCGGATGGTGCGCGATGACGAGGTCGTAGCCCTTCTCCTTCGCGACGAGCAGGTCCGCCGCGTCCACATCGATGCCAAACAGCGCGCGCTTCACGTCCTTCGCCGGGACATTGATCGTCGTGTCGGCGGGGGTCTCCGACTGCTTCGCGAGACGAAGCGCGACGTTCAAGATTTCCTCGGAATCCATCAAAGGCCCGGAGGGACTGACCCGAGATAAGCCCT
>Ga0209804_1002807_pt1 | contig 10358 bp, 8 predicted proteins | sample GraSoiAngelo_139_FD_185896 | JGI IMG/M metagenome (GOLD analysis project Ga0209804, IMG submission 185896) | Grasslands soil microbial communities from the Angelo Coastal Reserve, California, USA - 14_0929_12_20cm (SPAdes) (version 2) | ecosystem: Environmental > Terrestrial > Soil > Grasslands ... | reverse complement strand
CTCGACGCGCGGTTGCAGGAGATCGCCGCGCGCGGCGGCAAGCCGGCGGCCGAGCTGCGGGCGTCGCTCGAGAAGGCGAAGCGGCTGCGCGACCTGGAGCGCGGCCTCACCGAGGAAAAGGTGTTTACGTTTCTTCTGTCGCAATCCACCGTGGAGCCAGTGTGACGAGGAACCAGATCTACCCGCCCTACATCATCGAGCGCTCCAGCCGCGGCGAGCGCACCTACGACATCTTCAGCCGGCTGCTCCTGGACCGGATCGTGTTCCTGGGCACGCAGATCAACGACGAGGTGTCGAACATCATCATCGCGCAGCTCTTGTTTCTCGACGCCGACAACCCGGAGCGGGACATCTACCTGTACATCAATTCGCCCGGCGGGCTCGTGTCGTCGGGCATGGCGATCTACGACACGATGCAGTTCCTGCGGGCCCCGGTGAACACGATCTGCATGGGGATGGCGGCCTCGATGGGCTCGTTCCTGCTCGCCGCCGGCCGCAAAGGCAAGCGCTCCGCCCTGCCCCACGCGCGCATCATGATGCACCAGCCCTCGGGCGGGACCCAGGGCACGGCAGCCGACATCGAGATCCAGGCCCGGGAGATCCTCTACTTGCGGGGCAAGCTCAACGAGCTGTACTCCAAGCACACCGGCAAGGCGGTGGACCAGATCGAGAAGGACATGGACCGGGATCGCTTCATGTCCGCCGAAGAGGCCAAGGAGTATGGGCTAATTGACCATGTAATCGCCAACTTCCAGCAGATCGACGACGGGAAGAAGAAGTGACCGCTTGCGCCGGCAGCCCGCCCTTCCCATACTAGGAACAGATGTCCCACGATAAGCACCTCCGCTGCTCCTTCTGCGGCAAGTCGAAGGACTCGGTCCGGAAGTTCATCTCCGGGCCGTCGGTCTACATTTGCAATGAGTGCATCGCCCTCTGCAACGAGATCCTGGCGGAGGACGAAGAGCGCGAGGTTTCCGAGGCGATCACCCAGGTCCCCATCCCCTCCGAGATCAAGGAGGTGCTGGACCAGTATGTGATCGGCCAGGAGAAGGCGAAGAAGACGCTCGCCGTGGCGGTCTACAATCACTACAAGCGGATCAACTCGCACCAGGGGCGCGAAGCGGAGGTCGAGCTCGACAAGAGCAACATCCTCCTGATCGGCCCCACCGGCGTGGGGAAGACGCTCCTGGCGCAGACGCTGGCGCGCATTCTCGACGTGCCCTTCACCATCGCCGACGCGACCACGCTCACGGAAGCGGGTTACGTGGGCGAGGACGTCGAGAACATCCTGGTCCGGCTGCTCCAGGCCGCGGACTTCAACGTGTCCGAGGCCGAGCGCGGCATCGTCTACATCGACGAGATCGACAAGATCGCGCGCAAGTCGGAGAATCCCAGCATCACGCGCGACGTGTCGGGCGAGGGGGTGCAGCAGGCCCTGTTGAAGATCCTGGAGGGAACGGTGGCGAGCGTGCCGCCCCAGGGCGGCCGCAAGCACCCGCAGCAGGAGTACATCCAGGTCAATACGAAAGACATCCTCTTCATCTGCGGCGGCGCGTTCGACGGACTGGAGAAGATCATCGAGTCACGCACCGGACGGCGCCAGATCGGCTTCACCAAGGAAGAAGTCGCCAAGGGCGCGCCCGAGAAAATCAAGAAGAACCCCTTCATCGACGTGGAGCCGGACGACCTGCTGCGCTACGGCCTCATCCCCGAGCTCGTGGGCCGGCTGCCCGTGGCGGTGCCGCTGGACTCGCTCGACGAAGAAGCGCTGATCCGCATCCTCATCGAGCCCAAGAACGCGCTCTCCAAGCAGTACCAGAAGTTGTTCGAGCTGGAGGACGTGCGGCTCACCATCGAGAAGGACGCCCTCAAGGCCATCGCCCAGAAGGCGATCAAGCGCGCCACGGGCGCCCGCGGCCTGCGCGCCATCCTCGAAGAGATGATGACCGATATCATGTTCGAGCTGCCGAGCCGCGACGACGTGCGCGAGGTCGCCATCACCTCGGAGTGCGTCACCGAAGGCCGGCCCCCGCTCCTCGTCACCGAACGCGTGCGCCAGAAGAAAGAAGCCTGAGCGGCGAACCCCGCTTTATCGGCTCGTTCCCCTCGGCCGACGTCCCCCTCGCTCCCGTTCTCCCCGAAGTCGCTCTGATTGGCCGCTCCAACGTAGGCAAATCCAGCCTGTTGAACGCCCTGGCGGGGCGGCGGATCGCCAAGGTGTCGCGTACGCCGGGGAAGACACGGATGATGAACGTGTTCGAGATGACCGCCTACTACCTCTTGGATCTCCCCGGCTACGGCTATGCCCGCGCCTCCCACGCCGAGCGGCACGCGTTCACGCGCCTCGTGACCGGCGCCCTCGAGCGGCCCCGCCTCGCGGGCGTGGTGTGGCTGCTCGACAGCCGCCGCGAGCCCTCGGCCGAAGACCGGGCCATCCAGGAGCTGTTCGCCGCCCGCGAGACCCCGGTCCTGGCCGCGCTGACGAAGAGCGACAAGCTGTCCCACGGCGAGCGACGCACCCGCGAACGCGAGCTGCCGAAGACACTGGAGCTCCCCCCCGATCAGGTGATCGTCACGAGCGCGCGGGCGGGCGAAGGCATCGCGGATCTGCGGGACAGCATACGGCGGCTCGTCGCCCGGGCCGCCTAGAAGGGCGACCACCCCGGCCCCGTATCGCGCGTCGCCGCTACCGGCGGGGGCGGGCCGCTGCCTGCGACGGTGTAGGTCACGTACATCCCCGCCATCATGTGATCGCCCACGTGACAGTGCAGCAGCCACGTCCCGGGATTGTCGGCCACCATGTCGCCCACCTTCATGCTGGCGGGCCCGACCTCGATCACGTCGTTGTAGGTCTTCCCTTCGACCAGGATCGTCTCCCCGTGCCAGTGCGGCGTGTGCCAGTCCGTTTCGGTGCCGAGCGCCACGACGTACCAGCGCACGCGATCTCCCCGATTCATCGTGAGCCCCGGGAGATTGCCGAAGAAGTAGCCATTGATCGAGTGCTTCAAGTTCGCTTCCTGGAGGCTGTCGGGAGTGGCCTCGGTGTTCTCGTTGAAGATCAGCCACAGCGTCGTGAACTCTCTGGTGACGTCGTCCGGTGATCCATCGTCGCGGGCATATGCCGGATCGGTGACCACGATGGTGCCGACCAGTCCTCGATACACCTCCACGTCGGGCGTCACGTGGCTGTGGTACAGCCAAACCTTGGAGCTCGGCTCCCCGGGCAGGGGGCCCGATTCGGGTACGACGCGCCACGTGTAGGTGTAGGTGCCGCCCGCACTCACCGAATCGCCGCCCCCGCGCGGCGGATCGTACACCGCTCCCTCGTCGGCCGGATCGTAACGTACGCCGTGCGGGTGGATCGACAGCGGCTGGCTGGTGCGATTGCGGAACACGACTTTGAGGGTATCGCCCACGACGCCCCGGATCATCGGGCCGAGAATGCCCTGCCACGCGGGCTGCGGCACGCGCGCGGTGAACGTGCTGTCGGTGTACTGCACGTAACGCGCTTTGGCGTACACCGTCGTGGTGCCCCACGGAGCGGGGAGCGAGCGGTCGTACACCGGGTCCCGGCCGAGCGGCGCGTAATTCCAGTTGGTGTCCTCGGCGGCGAGATAGTAAATCCGCGTGTGCGCGATGTACGGGCTGGCGCGCTGCGGATTCGACGGCGGCGCAAGGCCGGCGGGCTGGTCGGCACAAGCGGCCGCGAGAACCGCCGCACCGAATAGCACGCGCGTCTCGCGCTTCGCGAACGCGATCATGAAAACCTCCTTGTTGCGTTCGTGATGAGGCGGGCGGGCAAAAACCGCGCCCGACCCTGGCGGGCAGGCCCGAGGCAAGCGCACGCGCAGCAGCGCGGCGGGCGCGCCATGGCGCGGAATCGGCAGGATCCGTCCTACCTCGTGCTCGCCGACCTCCCCCGCGTTATTGTTGTGCGTCATGCGCATCCTGCTCGCACTCCTCGCCGTCGCCGCCATGGGGGCCGTAGGCTGGTCCCTGCGGCTCAGGCGCCGCCTGCGCCAGAGCGAGCGCGACCGCCGGCGGGCTGCGGACGAGCTCAACCGCCGTCTGTCGGAGCTCTTTTCCCTCCAGGAGCTGTCGTTCATCCTGTCGGGTTCGCTGCAGCTCGACCGGATCGTCGAGCAGGTGGTGCGCTACGCGATGCGGTTTCTCGACGCCCAGGGGGCCCTGGTCGCCCTGGCGCCGGACGGTGAGGCGGGACCAGCGGGAGGGGGAGGGGGACGGGGGGACCGCCCCCTGCTGCGGGTCACGGCCGCCGACGGCACGCTCGCGGCCCTCGCGGGTCGCTCGATCGGCGCGGACGATCCCGGTCTCGTGGCCCGTTCTCTGGGCCGCGAGCGCCTCGAGCTGGTGCGCAATTCGGGCGGGGAGCCGACCCGGCTGGTCGAGGGCGTGCAGGCGGACTCCGCTGCGGCAGTGCCGCTGCGCGCGCACGGCGTGGTGGTGGGAACCCTGGTGATCGCGAACCCGCGCGGCGGCGTGTTCGCGTCGGAGGACGTCCGCCTGCTGTCCACCGTGGCCACGCACGCGGCCATCGTCATCGCCAATGCGCGCTTCTTCGAGATGGTGCGGCACGCGAAGGAGCAATGGGAGACGGCGTTCGATTCCCTCAGCGAGGGCATCGCGGTGGTGGACGACGCGGGACGCGTGCGCCGCGCCAACCGCTCCTTCGCCGCCATGCTCGGCGCGCCGATCCCGGACGTCATCGGACGGGAGCTGATCGAGTCCCTGGTCGGGCCCTCGCCCTCGCTGGTCGATCTGCTCGCCGCCGCGCGCGCGGGCGACCGGGTGCAGCCGATCGTGCTGCGTTCGACCACCCTGGGGCGCGCGATCCGCGTGACCGCGGCCCGCATCCCCGCGCCGGCGCACGATCAGAGCGTCGTAGTGCTGGTCGAGGACGTGACGGACCAGCAGGCGATGGAATCCCACCTGATCCAGAGCGAGAAGCTCGCTGCCGTCGGACAGCTCGTCTCGGGCGTCGCCCACGAGCTCAACAATCCGCTGACCTCGATCGCCGGCCTGTCCGAATTCCTGCTGGAGCAAAAGGACCTCGGCGCCAAGGATCGTGGCCACCTGCGTGTGATTCACGAACAGGCCGACCGCGCCGGTCGGATCGTGCGCAACCTGCTCACATTCGCGCGCAAGGGACCCGCCGAGCAGGCGCCCGTGGACCTGAACGACGTGATCCAACGGACCTTGCTGCTGATGAGCTACGACCTGACGCTCAAGGACATCGCGGTCGAGAAAGACCTGGGGACGCTCCCGCCGGTGCTGGGCGACCGTCACGCGCTGCAGCAGGTGCTCTTGAACCTGCTGAACAACGCGGCCCAGGCCGTCGCGGAGAATCCGCCGGAGCGGCCGCGCGTGATCCGGCTCGCTACCTGGTTCGACGATCGCGTCCGGATGAAAGTCGCGGACTCAGGGATAGGGATCCCGGACGACGTGCTGCCGCATCTCTTCACCCCGTTCTTCACGACCAAGGAGCCGGGCCAGGGGACGGGGCTCGGGCTCTCCATCACGTATTCGATCGTCGAAGCCCACGGCGGGCGGGTCGGCGTGGAGCGGCCGCCGGAAGGCGGCGCGGCGTTTCTGGTGGACCTGCCCGCGGCGCCGGCCGACGCGGCGCTGCGCGCGACCCCGCTTCCCGAGGCGGCGCCCGCGCCGCCGGCCGCCAAGCGGGCGATCCTGCTCGTCGACGACGATCCGGCGGTGCGCCGCATGGTGAAAGCGCTGTTCGGCCGGGAAGGACACACGGTCGACGTGGCGCGCAACGCCCAGCACGCCCTCGACCTCGCCGGCGCCCGCACGTACGACTTGATCCTCGCCGACGCGCAGGCGCGGGCGCGCGATCACCTGTTCGTGACGCAACTGGTTGAAACGCATCCGGCCCTCAAGAACCGCGTGCTGGTGGCGACGGGGGACGTGCGGCCCGGATCGGATGACGCGCTGACCCGGCTCGGCTTGCGTTACGTCCGCAAGCCTTTCAACCTGCGCGATCTGCGGGACGAGGCGGCGCGCGTGTGGGCGGCGGGGGCCGCAGGCGCGCTGTCGTAGGCCTCGGCGGGCCACCCGAACAAGGCGAGGTTCACCGCCCCACCCGGGGCGAACTTCACGCCTTCGCGCAACAGCAACGCGCGCTGCAGCACGCTGGCCTCATGGGCTCCCCGGAGCGAGATGCGCCCGGCCGCGTTGAGCACCCGCCACCACGGGACATCCGCGTCCTCGGGCAGCGCCGAGAGGGCCCAGCCGACGGTGCGCGCGGCGCCGGGCCGGCCGGCCAGCCGGGCCACGAGGCCGTACGTGGCGACGCGGCCCTTGGGGATGTGGCGTACCACGCGATAGATGCGGTGATAGAACGGGTTCACATGCCGTCGGCGCTTGTCCAGGTCTCCAGTCGGTCCACTCGATCCCGCCTCTAGCATATCCGCAGCACGTCTTCCAGCAAGCCTGCGTCCCCGGACCCGAGGATTGACAAAACGTCGTCCAGTGCTCTGCGCTCGCGCGGCCAGGCGAAGCGCGCGGCGGCGGCGGCTGGCGCCAGCCACTCCACGCGGTCGTGCTCGGGCGACGCGCGCGGCTCGGCGGCGCCGTCCACGACGGCGGCGAACACGGGAATCAGTGCGATCTCGTCGGTCCGGTGACGGTAAAACGCCTCCACGCGCGACACATTGTACAGTCGCGCGGGGTCGAGTCCCGTCTCCTCGCGCACTTCGCGCAACGCCGCCTGCACCGGCGTCTCGCCCGGCGAGATGTGCCCGTGCACCGTCTCCCACGAGCCGGGCGACCGACCTCCAGAAGCGCGGCGCAGCGCCAGCACCTCGAGGCCAGCTGTCCCGATGCGGAGGACGTAGGCGTCGACGAAGGCAACCCGCAATTCTGTCATTGAGAACGTCTCTGTGCCCGTTTACGGGCAGGTGCCGAGTCGCGAGTTCACTCGCGGCTAGCGACGCCGGCCGAGCACCGCCTCGAGCCGGGCCGACAGTGCCCGCGCGCGGAACGGCTTCGTGAGGAAGTCGTCCGCCCCCAGCTCGAACACGCGGACCTCGTTGTCCTCGTCGCCCTTCGCGGTGAGCACGATGACCGGGATCGACGCCGTCGCCGGGCGCGAGCGCAGGTGCGACAGCACGCCGTACCCGTCCAGCCCGGGGAGATTCAGGTCCAGCACGATGATATCGGGCCCGACCCGGTCGATCTGGTCGAGGGCCTGCACGCCGTCGCGCGCCTCGGTCACATCGTAGCCGTCGCGCTCCAGCAGATCGCGCATCACCTTGCGCAGGCTGTCCTCGTCGTCGACCAGCAGGACTTTGACGGCGGGGAGGCCGTGCGGGCCGGAGCGCTGCGGGGGCGCAGGCTCCTCGAGCAGCTCGAAGTGCTCGACCAGCGATTCGGGCGGGGGGGCGGGCTCGGCTGCAAGCGCGGCGCCGGCGTGCGGCGCGGCGAAGGGCTGCGGCCGCCCCGATCCCGAGCGGCGCGGCGCGGGCGGGGCGGTGGCCTCCGGCGGTCGATCCTCTTCGTGCGGGATGTCCACCACCCGCGTCAGCTCGTCGAGCGTGGACTCGCCCCGCAGCACGTGCTCGAGCCCGGACTCCCACAGCCCCTTCATTCCCCCGCGCCGTGCGGCGCCCGCGATGTGGTCCGCCGTCTCTCCCGCCGCTATGCGGCGCTCCACTTCGGCCGATACCGTCAATACCTCGACGATCGAAAAGCGGCCACGGTATCCGGTCATGGCACAGTCCGGACACCCGGCGGCACGATACAGCGGGGTGCCCTTCGGAACCCACCTGAGGAGGCGCTCGGGCGGCGTCTCCATCCAGACTTGCTTGCAGGTCGGGCACAGCTTGCGCATCAGCCGCTGCGCCATCACGCCGCGCAGCGCCGCGGCGATCTTGTAGGCTTCCACGCCGATGTCCACGAGCCGGGTGACGGCATTCGCCGCGTCGTTGGTGTGCAGCGTGGAGAGCACGAGGTGGCCGGTGAGCGACGCCTGCACCGCGATCTGCGCCGTTTCGCGATCCCGGATCTCGCCGATCAGCACCACGTTCGGGTCCTGGCGCAGAATCGAGCGCAGCGCCGACGCGAACGTCAGCCCGGCCTTCTCCTGCACCTGCACCTGCACGATGCCCTGCATCCGGTACTCCACCGGGTCCTCGACCGTGACGATGTTAACGCCCTCGCTCTTGATCTGGTTGATGCAGGAGTACAGGGTCGTGGTCTTGCCCGAGCCGGTCGGGCCGGTGACGAGGATGATCCCCTCGTGGTTCTCGAGCAGCCGGGTGATCCCATCAGCCTCGCCCGGATTCAGGCCCAGGGAGTCGAGCGACTTCACCGTCGCGCGCGAGTCGAGAATGCGGATCACGACTTTCTCGCCCAGCGCCGCCGGCAGCGTCGACACGCGCAGGTCGATCGGCTGGCCGTTCACCGCCACGCGCGCCCGGCCGTCCTGCGGCCGCAGCCGGTCGGCGATGTCGAGCGACGACATGATCTTGATGCGCGAGATCAGCGGCAACCCCGCCTGGCGCGGAATCTTCATCACCTGGCGCAGCACCCCGTCGATGCGATAGCGCACCGCCACCCCGCCCTCTTCCGGCTCGATGTGGATGTCGCTCGAGCGCGCGAGGATCCCCTCCGAGATGATCAGATCCACCAGCCGGACCACCGGGCGCTGGCTCGCCTCGGCCTCGGACGCGGCGATCGTGATCTCGTCCGGCGCCAGACTGTCCTGCAGCTGTACCAGCTCGGCCGAGCTCTCCATGCCTTCCAGCAGCTTGTCCACCGCCTTCTCAGGGCGGTACATCTCGTCCAGCCGCTCGGCGATCTTGGACGGCGCCAGCAGCAGCATGCGGATCTCCCGGGCCGTGGCGAACGCCAGCGCCTTCTCCGCGTCCAGATCGAACGGGTTCGCGGTGGCAACCTCGAGGTAGGAGTCGGTGGCGCGGAGCGGCAGGATGTGATAGCGGCGGGCGACCTGCTCGGGGACCCGCTCCTTCGCGGTCGGGTCCGCCTTGTCCAGCTCGGCGAGTTTCAATCGGAATCGGGTGGACAGCGCGGTGAGGATCTGCTCGTCGCTGGCGACCTTCTGGGCGACGAGCGTCTCCCACAGGGTCGCCTGCGGTGCGGCCTTCTCCCGCAGCTCGGCGACAAGCTCCGGCGTCACCACTCCCTCGAGGGAGTGGACCAGCCATTCATCGGGGAAGTTCGTGTCGGCCATTCAAGACAAGCTAGTGGACCTTCGGGAGGTTGGGGAGGTTGGTGGAGGTTGTGGAGGTTGGGGGAGGTTGCATCGCGCACGGAGCAACCTCCACCAACCTCCACAACCTCCACCAACCTGCCTCATAGTATCCCCCAGAAGTCCCGCGACACGTCGAACGCGACCCCCACGCGGTGCGTCGCAGTGCCGAACCCGGCCTCGCAGCGGAACACGCCGAGCCATTCGACCCCGAGCCCGAGCGTGGTGCGGGCGCCGGCGGTGGGCATCCACGGCGTGCCCGCGACCGGATACTCGGCCCAGCCGACGGCCACGTACGGGGCGAGGGTGACGGTGCCCGGCGTGCGCGCGTAGGGCCCCACGCCGAGCGACGGGAACGGCACCGGCACGCGCCACTCCACGTGCACCAGGCCCATGCGCCGGCCGCCCCAGGCGCGGAACGGCTCGCCCAGCAGGGTGCCGCGGCCGCCGAGCACGAACGCGCGCCGCGCCGGGAGACGCGCGCTCGCCCCGCCGCCCTGCGCCCGGACGAGCACGCGCGTGGCGCCGACGGGGACCAGCAGGTGGCCCGCACCGGAGAGCCGGAGGTAGCTGCCGCCACCGTCCTGGCGCCCGCCTTCGAGCACGGTTTCGACGTGCAAGTCGCGCCGCACCGCGAACCCCTCGCTGCGGCGCTCGAACGCGATCTGCACCAGGTCCACCGCCGGCCCGCCGACGGCCGGATTCGGCCGGAAGCTGCCGTTCGCGGGGGTGGCGGCGACGGCGAGCGAAGTGAACGACTCGCGCCCTGCCGCGGCGCGCCACTCGCCGCGCACACCCACGCCGTGGCGGTACGTCAGGCGAGCCCCCTGTGCCAGGTAGTAGTCGCCGTAGTCGTGCCCGAATTCCTGGGCCGCGAACGAATTCTGGAGCGGGGCGATCACGGGCCAGTCACCCACGTCGCGCACGTCGCGGTACGCGCTCACCTCGACCGCCCGCCGACCCGCGCGCTCCACCGCGGTCACGGCGGCTTTGGCGCGCTGGTCCGCGAACCCGTAGCTCGCGCGCAGCCGCAGCTCGCGTCGCCCGCCCCCGCCGCGCAACACGATGCCAGCGCCCGCCGCGAGCCCCTCCACCCGGTTGGCGTGCACCA